>ENA-ORNF01000395-ORNF01000395.1-human-gut-metagenome-genome-assembly--contig:-NODE-395-length-45187-cov-48.373216_pt1 | contig 45187 bp, 32 predicted proteins | sample MGYA00242110_ERZ509012 | MGnify/ENA primary metagenome ERZ509012 (study PRJEB26280, sample SAMEA2338714) | human gut metagenome | biome: human gut; feature: human-associated habitat; material: faeces... | reverse complement strand
TAGGGAGACGGGCAAGTCCTGACTGAGCGAAGTTTGGGCTTGCCCGATTTTTTTTTTGCAGACACAAAAAAGCCGTCTCACTTCATTTTGAGACGGCCTCAGGTTGGCAAACCAGTAAGAGTAGGTACGTACCTCTCCTGTGTCGAGTTTGATATCATAGCTCTCCATGAAAGGCTCTCCCAGGCGGAAAGGAACCGGATATGAAAATATCGGACCGTCGTAGCAGAAGGTGTGGTATTCTCCGTTTTCTCCGTTGGGGTCGCAGCCGGAGGGAAGGGAAGCGATGAATTCGGCATCGAGGTTTTTTCCGATAGCTTTTTTTCCCAATCCGTCGTGCATGGTAGTGACAATGATCGTTTTCAGCCGGGTCTGAAGGAAATCATCCATCACCTCTACCGTATTTTTCCCCCACAAAGGTTCCACCACCTGAATCCCCATCGGCTCCAGTTGCCTTTTCCGGTATTGCATCACGTCGTACAGGAAAATATCCCCGAAGATAAAATGGGTAATCCCCATTGCTTTCAGCTCTTCTACGGCTTCGGTCATGGCCCGGTTATAGTCGTCCATGTCTCCCCGCGGACGGAGACCGATTATTTTCAGTGGAATACCGATGCTCCGGCTCTGTGCCTGCAGCAGTTCCATCGGGATACCGTGCATGGTAGAGCGTGTGGTTTCCTGATTGACAGTAGTGAGCAGGAAGAGTATTTCATATTCGTCCGACTGCATGATTTTCCACAAGGCATGTGCAGAGTCTTTTCCTCCGCTCCAGTTGAAGACAGCTTTTTTCTTTTGCATGGCTGATACGGTGATTGATGAATATGTATATAAAAAAACTTGCATGCAGGAATACTGCATGCAAGCAAAGAATAATTGGTTATTTGTTCAGGTCACTGCTCAGCAGGAAGCGTTTTATCGGGATGATTGCATCCAGAATTGTTCCGTTCACAGATGACAGCTTAATGTTCAGGGTAATGCCTCCCTGATCATCCTTTTCTATCGACTGGTATTCAATGATTACATCTTTGAAGTAAAGTGATTTTTCATTGTCATTGTACAACGAGTGTCTGTCTGAACCGTAAGTCAGTGAGGTACCGTTGATAGAGAATGAAAGATCCTTAATACGCTGGGTGAAGGTCTGTTTGATAAGGGCTTCTACATCTCCTCCTTTCTTAAGTGCATTACGGATGTAATCGGAATACTTTCCTCCGGTGATAATCAGTTCATTTTTCAGGTTGGTCAATGCTCTGAATCCGTTTACTGCTACATCAAAACTTGCAAGTTCCTGATGGCTGGGGCTCAGCAGTTTTACCGAATAGTTGATATAGTCTCCGGCCTCCTGTGAGGACTGGTATTCCACCTGGAAATCGTTACGTGCCGTAATGAACTGGCTGAACAGATATCCTCCGCTTCCGGTTTCTTCCGTATAATGCAATACGCCACTCTGGTAATACTTGCCTACCTCTTCCTGATTTACAATGATGAAAGTCTTGTAATATTCATTGTGGTCGAAAGGCAGATACAATTCCGGACTGGTGTAGTTTTTATACTTTACTTTCAAATATAATTTCTTTGCTCCGGATTCATATCTCAGTTCCGTGAGCGAAGTGTGCTGCATATCTTCCTCGGTATATGCATACGGTGTTCCGTCGTTGTCAGAAGAATGAATTGTCAGAAAACCTTTCAACTGTACGGCAAAGTTGTCTGTCTGGTGCTCGCGGTAAAAGGCATCGAAGTTGGCCTCATAGATATTTTTGCCTTGGGCAACCTGTATGCTGGCTCTTTGTGCCATATTGTAGTCAGACGGCTTGTCCGCCGGTTTTTCTTCATCTTTCTCCGGAGCAAAACCAGTGAATTCCAAGGTCTGCTCAAAATCCTTCTTGTGGTTTACGTTTCCGGTTACGACAAGCGTGAAAGTACCGAGCTTCGCATCCTGCTTTTGTACGCGTATCTCATCAATGAATACCTGTTTGTGGTTAATCTGTTTTTCTCCCTTGAACTGTTCCAGGCTGGCAAGTGCCACGGTAACCGTTTCGCTGGTATCGAAAATGAAAATACTTCTGAGTTCTTCCTGAGTGAGGGTATTGTCTTCCTCTCCGCCTCCCTGTTCCGGATCTTTTTTCTTGAATCCTTTGAAAGCCAGTGTCTCCTGAAAAGGAGTGCGGTTGACTGTTCCTGCCACTGTCAGATTGAAACTGCCCTGTAAGGCATCGATGTCTTCAGGAGTCAGCTGGCTGATGACAATGGTCTTTCCCTTTATCTGGTACGGCTTTTCTTTGTCGAATGAGTTGAGTGACTGCAGGTTCTCGTACACATCCTTTTGCGTGTCAAAACGGAACAGGGTGCGCAGTTCTTCCGGAGTGACCGAAGCGATTTCGTCTCCTGCCTTGTTCTTATGACATGCAGTAAACAGGACTGCTAAAAAGCAGAAAAAGGAAATTAATTTTACGATTTTCATACTGAGGTTTTATACTTAATAATTAAAAGATTCTTTTATTGTTTACAATAGTAATTGGGTAATGATAAGAGTTAAATAGGTATGTGATTTTTGAAAAAATAACAAATGAAAATTGCCTTTAGTTTATGAATCTTTCCTTATTTAACTTTTTTTATTGGAACAGCACGTTTTTCCGTTGCTCAGAAAGGAGATGAATGGGGCCGTCACTTGCATTGCAAAGCCGGGGGTGAAGAGAGGACAGGGTTTCAAATTAGTTTGTCTGCCGGATTATACAAGGAGAGGATGAGATAATGGTTAAAAGAAAGAGGCTGTCTCAAAATAGAATTGCAAAAGTAAAAATCTTATAGATTAAAACCTAGAAGTAAAAAAACTCCTGCTTTAGCCCTTGTTTATTGTAATTATAGGACTAAAAGCAGGAGATTTTTATGTTGTAGCTTATAGATTGTAAGTAACCCTATCTCTATTTTCTATTTTGAGACAGCCTCTTTTTCTATTAAAACAGGGAACAAGTGTCTTGTCTCACATCTTCTTACTCTCTTATTTTTCCTTTGCAGTTTTGAAGAATCATCAGAGAAAAGGTACAGATTCTTTTAGATGGAAAGAATTTTTTAAGTTTCATTGATGATTAGATGGATTTTTCCTACTTTTACAGAAAGATTATGGAATCGGCCTCTGAGTCGGTCAGATGTTAGATTTAGAGACAAATAATCATAATCCAAAGACATAGGAAGGCATAGGCCTGGACACGTATGTCAGTAGCCATAAAATCATTATGGTATAAAAATGGATGCATTGTCTAATGCATATTCCCAGCGAGGCAGGATGAAGCCTCTATGCTATGGATTTATCTCTATAGCCCTCTCCGAAGTTAATTATTTGAATGCAGGGGTGTCCTCCAGATGTGTGCTCATCAGAGGGTCTCAAGTGGAAAATACCTGTGGCTTGTTCTTTGAACCTGTATCATCCAAGTGATTGGACACTTGGCTTGTATCGATGTGCATAGGATAAGACGTGTGAAAAACATGCTGAGATTCTAGTTGTAGTCATCAGAAAATTAGAATATATAATCTCAAAAATACATTTTATGTGGAGAATCATTTTTATTTTATTATGGGCGTCTTTAAGTCTTGCGTCTTGTGACAATAAAAGGACCTGTCCTCTCTGTCAAGGAGAAGGAGAAATCCTTGTAGAAGGAATTATGCGGGAATGCATTGTCTGTAAGGGAGAAAAGAAAGTCGATGAGGATACATACGAGAATTTCTTCAAGGCGCTGGAGCGTATGCATTCCGGTGGTAGCATGTCAGAGCCTGCATACGGGAATGGGGCCCAGGACATGGTGGATTGTCCCATGTGTTCGGGTACCGGGATTTTCTCATTTTATGGTGAGTCGCACCCCTGTAACGAATGTCGGCAGACTGGCAAGGTGACTCCACAGCGAGCTGCTCAATTGCGTCAGACTTTGCGGCAGGTGGACCAAATGACGGGTGGAGGCGGATATGATGACACAAGTATTCAGTACGGCAGTTCGTCGGGTAATGGTTCCGGTCGCGGATCTTACGATAGTGGAAGCGGGAATGAGTGCCGCTCTTGTGGTGGAACCGGCGACTGTACGTATTGTAACGGGGTGAAGGTTGTACCGTATGATGGAGAGTACGCTGAAGAAGGAGGATTCATGAAGTGTCCGGTGTGTAAGGGGAGCGGAAAGTGTGGCGTTTGCCATGGATACGGAAAAATCCGATAGTTACTTTAGTTGTATAATCATAAGGGAATGAGATATGGGACAGAATGAAATAAAGTTTACCCTGCTCGATACTAAAAAAGTGTGTGTATCAGGATTTCCCGAGTTGGAAGGAAGGGAAGGCTGCTATTTAGGGGAAGGTATGGCTATGTTCTGGGGAAAAGAATGGCGAAATTATGAGTTGTTTGTAGCCAACATGAACACTTGCGAGATTCGGAAATTGTCTACGGAAGGGGGAACCATGCTGGTGGACGACAGGGAGATTGACCTGGACTTGATAGAGAAGAAATGTCCTCATGGGTATCGCAACGCCAAAGATAAGGTCCTGAAGTATGGGGGAGTGAACCGATACGGTGGCTTTGAAAAGGGGGTATGTGCCATTTCATGGATGTTGTATCCGGAGGGAAGATACTTTGCGGATTCAGACGGATTTGGGGGAGAAGACAATGAGGAGGAATGTGTGTATGCCATAATGGATACCCATCTTGATTTTATCGTACCTTTTCGTCCGGTAGACAATATAGAGAAGCTCCTGGAAGAGGTGAGAGAACACACTTGTGGATCAGAACTGTAGCGCGCTGTTGCATCCTGAACCATACTTCAGGGAGGAGAGGGATGCTGCTGTGGGGAGATGGTTCTGATAAAGGGATTGGGAGGAGCTGTTCGGTTATTAGGATGGAAGGGAGATGATTATGTGACAAAAAGAAGGCCTGATTTTGATAGATTTTGTGACATTTATTTATACATTTGTAAAAAATGTTTTATTCTCGTATTTAAAAGCTTGAGAGGACAGACAGAGCTATGCTGTGGAAAAAGAGGCTTTTACAATGTAGGGAGAATGAAAGGGTGTAAATGATGAGAAGCACAATCTATGGCAATCTGGGATATATTCACGAAAAACAAGACCTCGCGTTATGCCATTGTGGACGTAGAGGTAGGATTGAAAGACCATAAAATTCATGATATAGGGGCTCTTCGGCAGGACGGTGCCACTTTTCATAAGGCATCGAAGGAGGAGTTGCTTGATTTCCTGCGCGATACGGACTACCTCTGCGGACACAACATCATCCATCACGATGCGAAATACCTGTTTTCCGACAGGGCTTGCCGCTGGACACTGGTGGATACGTTGTATGTCTCGCCGCTGCTGTTTCCGGAGCGTCCTTACCACCGGCTGGTGAAGGACGACAAGCTGGTGTGCGACCAGATGAACAATCCGGTGAACGATTGCGAGAAGGCGCGCGACCTGCTCCTGGATGAGATGGCCCGGTGGAGTTCGTTGCCCGAAGAGAAACGGAAGGTGTTTGCCTCGTTGCTGAAGGGCAAGGAAGAGTTCGACGGGTTTCTTAGCCTGGTAAAAGCCGAAAAGGTGAGCTGGGGACTGGTGGGACTGATACGCCGCCTTTATGACGGGAAAATCTGTGCGCATGCCGATGTGGACATGCTGGTCCGGCAGTATCCTTGTGAACTGGCTTATGCGCTGGCATTGATTGACACCACCGACCATCGTTCCGTGACGCCCGGATGGGTGCTTCGCAATTATCCGGAAGTGGAATATGTGATGAAGCTCCTGCGGCATACCCGTTGTGCGGAGGGCTGTGCGTATTGCCGCAGCCAGCTGGATGTGCTGCGTGGCCTGAAACTGTTTTTCGGATATGACCAGTTCCGTACGTACGGGGGCGAACCGTTGCAGGAACGGGCGGCCCGGGCGGCGATAGAAGGGAGGTCCTTGCTGGCCATCTTTCCGACAGGGGGTGGAAAATCACTGACCTTCCAGTTGCCGGCGCTGATGGAGGCGCGGGCGGTGCACGGACTGACGGTGGTGATTTCGCCCTTGCAGTCGCTCATGAAAGACCAGGTGGACAACCTGGCCGACAGGGGGATTACGGATGCGGTGACCATCAACGGACTGCTGGACCCCATCACGAGGGCGCTTTCTATCCAGCGGGTGCAGGAAGGGGATGCTTCGCTGCTGTATATCGCTCCCGAGATGCTGCGTTCAAAGACCATCGAACGGATTCTGATGGTGCGGAATGTGGTGCGGTTTGTCATCGATGAGGCGCATTGTTTCTCTTCCTGGGGGCAGGATTTCCGGGTGGATTACCTGTATATCGGCAAGTTCATTCAGGAGTACCAGCAAAAGAAGGGTTGCCGGACGCCGATACCGGTTTCCTGCTTCACGGCGACGGCCAAGCAGAAGGTGGTGCAGGATATCTGTGATTATTTCAAGCGGACGTTGAACCTGGACCTGGAGCTGTTTGCTTCTACGGCTTCGCGCACAAACCTGCGCTATTCGGTGATTCATGCCGAGACGGACGATGATAAGTATGCCAAACTGAGGGAGCTGGTGGCGGAATCCACGTGCCCGACCATTGTGTATGTGTCGCGTACCCGGCGCACCAAGGAGCTGGCTTCGAAGCTGACGCGCGACGGGTACAAGGCATTGCCTTTCAACGGGAAGATGGATTCGGACGAGAAGATTGCCAATCAGGATGCGTTCATGAGCGACCAGGTGCGCATCATCGTGGCGACGTCGGCCTTCGGAATGGGGGTGGACAAGAAGGACGTGGGACTGGTGGTGCATTATGATATTTCCGATTCGCTGGAGAATTATGTGCAGGAGGCAGGTCGGGCGGGACGTGACCCGCATCTCAATGCGCGGTGTTATGTGCTTTACAGTGACAACGACTTGGACAAGCATTTCATTCTGCTGAACCAGACGAAGCTGAGCATCAGCGAAATCCAGCAGGTGTGGAAGGCGGTGAAGGACATGACGAGAAAGCGTATGCGGGTGTGCTGTTCGGCGCTGGAGATTGCCCGGAACGCCGGATGGGATGACTCGGTGTCGGACATCGAAACACGGGTGCGGACGGCTTTGTCGGCACTGGAGCAGAGTGGTTATCTGGAGCGGGGAAACAATGTGCCGCATGTGTATGCCACCGGCATTACGGTAAAGAACATGGACGAGGCCCGGCAGCGCATCACGGCATCGGTCTTGTTTGGGCAGGATGAGATAGAGAAGGCGGTGAGAATCATTACTTCCCTGATTTCGCAGAAGTACATCGCCAAGGCGCAGGATTCGGGAGCGGAATCGCGGATTGATTACCTGGCCGACATTCTGGGGCTGACCAAGAAAGAGGTGGTGTCGGTGGTGGAACGGATGCGGCAGGAGGGTATCCTGGCCGACAGCAAGGATATATCGGCTTATCTGATGGATGCCGGTGATTCGGAACGGAGGGCCCGGATGTTTCTGGAGCGTTTTGCCAGGTTGGAACGGTATATCCTCAGCCACATTCCGGATGAGGCTCTGCGTATCTCGTGCAAGCAGCTGAATGACAATGCGGTGCATGAGGGTATCGACACATCGAAGGAGAAGGACATTCGGACGTTGCTTTATTTCCTGACCATCAAGGGGTATATCCGCAAGAAGGAAGATGCGGAACACCACATGGAGCTTAGCCGGCGGGCAGATATGGAATCGATTCTTCGGCGTGTGGAAAAGCGGATTGAGATTAGCCGGTTTGCCGTGGGATGGCTGTACAAGCTGGCAAAGGAGGGGGAAGTGCAGGATGCTGGGACCGAGAAGGCGGCCGTACAGTTCTCGGTGGTGGAGTTGCTGAACCAGTTGAAGGCGGGTTCCCAGTCTCTTTTTCATCCGGGGGAAGAGTTGCAGCTGGAGGATGTGGAAGAGTCGCTTCTGTATCTGTCGAAAATCGGGGCACTCAAGTTGGAAGGGGGCTTCCTGGTGCTTTACAATGCCATGGACATCCGGCGTATCAAGGACAATAAGTCGCGCTACAAGCAGGATGACTACCGGATGCTGAACGAATTCTACAAGCAGAAAATCCAGCAGGTACACATCGTGGGGGAATATGCCAACCTGATGGTGAGGGATTATCAGGCGGCGTTGCAGTATGTGCAAGATTATTTCCAGATGGATTATAAGAAATTTATTGCCAAGTATTTCAAGGGGGAGCGGGTGAACGAGATTCAGCGCAACCTGACGCCGGAGAAATACAAGCAGTTGTTCGGCCAGCTGTCCAAGCGGCAGATGGAGATTATTTCGGACAAGGAGTCGCGCTGCATCGTGGTGGCGGCAGGGCCGGGAAGCGGCAAGACCCGGGTACTGGTGCACAAGCTGGCTTCGCTGTTGCTGCTGGAGGATGTGAAGCACGAGCAGTTGCTGATGCTGACTTTCTCCCGGGCGGCTGCCACGGAATTCAAGCAGCGGCTGATGGAACTGATTGGCAACGCGGCGCACTACGTGGAAATCAAGACTTTCCATGCTTATTGCTTTGACTTGCTGGGACTGATTGGCAACCTGGAGGAAGTGAAGAACGTGGTCGGGAAGGCGGCAGAAATGATTGAGCAGGGAGAGGTGGAGCCCAACCGCATCGGTAAGACGGTGCTGGTGATTGACGAGGCGCAGGACATGGGGGCCGAAGAACATGCGCTGGTGCGGGCGTTGATGCATCACAACGAGGAGATGCGGGTGATTGCAGTGGGCGACGACGACCAGAATATTTATGACTTCCGCGGGTCGGATGCCGGGTACATGTTCCGGTTGATGCAGGAGCCGGGAAGCCGCTTTGTGGAGATGACCGAGAACTACCGGAGCAGCCGGCATGTGGTGGCTTTTGCCAATGAGTTTGTGAAGGGGATTGGCCGGAGGATGAAGACTTCGCCCATTGTTTCCATGCGGAAGGAAGACGGGTGGGTGACAGTGACCCGCCATTCGTCGGCTTGTATGTATCAGCCGTTGGTGGAGGAACTGTGTCGGAACCGGGGGGAAGGAACAACCTGTGTGCTTACCCAGACCAACGAGGAGGCGGTGATTGTGGTGGCGCTGTTGCGGAAACGGGGGGTGCGTAGCAAGCTGATTCAGTCGATGGAGGGTTTGCTGTTCTGGAACCTGGCCGAGATGCGGTATTTCCTGAAGTACATCACTAAGCGGGTCAGCACGCCGCTGATTCCGGATGACTTGTGGGAGGAGGCGAAGCGTGCCACTTTTGAGGCTTACGACGGAAGTTCGAGCCTGGCCTACGTGAAGCGTTGTGTGGAGGTGTTTGAGCAAATCAACCGGACGAAGTATGTGACGGATTTCAAGGAGTTCGTGTTTGAATCGTCGGTGGAGGACTTTTGCGACGTGTCGGGGGCGGATGTGGTGGTGTCGACCATTCACAAGGCCAAGGGCCGGGAGTTTGACGACGTGTACATGCTGGTTGCGGATGGCTACCTGAAGAACGACCATTTGCTGCGCCGCTATTATGTGGGCATCACCCGGGCCAAGAACCGGCTGTTCGTGCATACGAACGGGGATTTCTTTGCGGGTTTGAAAGCGGACGAGTATCGGGTGGACCCGCGGGAGTACGCGATGCCGGAAGAGATTGTGTTGCAGCTCTCGCACAAGGATGTGTTCCTGGATTTCTTCAAGTTCAAGGACCTCAAGCGGGTAGTGCTGTCGCTGAAAGGAGGAGACGCATTGGGTTACAGGGACGCTACCTTGTATGACGGGAAGCAGCGGCCCGTGGCCCGTTTGTCGCAGAGCATGCAGAAGAAACTGGCAGAATGGAAGGAGCGCGGGTACGAGGTGAAGTCGGCTTCGGTGCGGTTTGTGGTGGCCTGGAAACCGAAGGATGCACCGAAAGAGGAGGCGGAGACGGCTGTGCTGCTGCCCGACCTGGTGTTGTGCTTGTGATTTATTTTCGTTACCTTTGCTTCTATAACCCACAAAACCCCAAGAATTATGGACATACAAACAATACTATCCAACCTGAAGATTGACCAGTTGAACGCCATGCAGGAGGCCGCCATCGATGCCTGGAAAGACGGCAGCGACCTGATTCTGCTTTCGCCCACCGGCTCCGGGAAGACGCTGGCTTATCTGTTGCCGCTGGTGAGCTCGCTGAAGCAGGGAGTGGAAGGCGTGCAGGCCGTGGTGCTGGTGCCTTCGCGCGAACTGGCCCTGCAGATTGAGCAGGTGTTCAAGGCCATGGGAACCGGCTTCCCGGTGATGAGCTGCTACGGCGGACGTCCGGCCATGGAGGAACACCGCACCATGAAGGGCATCTCGCCGGCCGTGATTATCGGTACGCCGGGGCGTATGAACGACCACCTGAACAAGGAGAATTTCGAGGCCGGCACGGTGCGCACGCTGGTCATCGACGAGTTTGACAAATGCCTGGAGTTCGGCTTCCAGGACGAGATGGCCGAGGTCATCGGCAAGTTGCCGTCGTTGCGCCGCCGTTTCCTGTTGTCGGCTACCGATGCGGAGGAGATTCCGCGCTTCACGGGGATGAACCGCACGCAGAAGCTGGACTTCCTGAATCCGGAGGAGACGGTATCGCAGCGGTTGAGGCTCTATAGGGTGACCTCGCCGGAGAAGGACAAGCTGGAGACGCTCTACAAGCTGCTGTGTACGCTGGGCAACGAATCGACGCTGGTGTTCTGCAACCACCGGGAGAGTGTGGACCGGGTAGGGAAGTACCTGCACTCCATGAAGGTGTATTGCGAGACGTTCCACGGCGGCATGGAGCAGGACGACCGCGAACGGGCGTTGTATAAGTTCCGCAACGGGAGCTGCCACATCTTCGTGTCGACCGACCTGGCGGCCCGGGGACTGGATATTCCGGACATCCGCAATGTGGTGCATTATCACTTGCCGGTGGCCGAGGACGGGTTCATCCATCGCAACGGACGTACGGCCCGCTGGGAGGCGGAGGGAAATGCCTTCCTCATTCTGCATGCCGAAGAACGTATCCCCGACTATGTGCCGCAGCCGCTCGAAGAGTTCGCCTTGCCGGAGAAGACACCGCAGCCTGCCTTGCCGGAATTTGTCACCTTGTATATAGGGAAAGGCAAGAAAGACAAAATCAACAAGATTGACATCGTGGGTTTCCTCTCCAAAAAAGGCGGACTGGGCCGGGAGGACGTGGGCCGTGTAGACGTGAAAGATCACTATGCGTTTGCGGCTATCTCTCGGAAAAAGGCTAAACAAACGTTAAAGCTCATACAAAATGAAAAGATTAAGGGGATAAAAACTTTGATAGAACTGGCAAAATAATAACTTTGTGTCACATCAGCCCTCCGGCGGTGAGGGCTGCTTCGCATTTTGCTATGTCGCGCGAGTGTCCTCCCTGCCATGGCTTTCTTTTCTTGTGTCAATATGTTAGTAAAATGACTTTTCTCTGCATAATTTGAAAGATAAAATTCGGTAAGTGTGTAAATTTATCACGAATTCTTTTGGAAGTCTCAAAATAATCACTAAATTCGCAAGTGTTAGCTAAAATGATTGTTTAACCAAAACAAACTTCCAATGAAGAAACATAATTTTAATGCGGGACCGTCTATTTTGCCTCGCGAAGTGATAGAAAAGACAGCTCAGGCTATTCTTGATTTTAATGGTTCAGGACTTTCGTTGATGGAAATCAGTCACCGCGCGAAAGACTTCCAGCCGGTGGTGGATGAAGCGGTTGCGCTGTTCAAGGAACTGCTGCATATTCCGGAAGGATACTCGGTACTGTTCCTGGGTGGAGGTGCAAGCTTGGAGTTCTGTATGGTTCCCTATAATTTCCTGGAAAAGAAAGCGGCTTACCTGAACACGGGTACATGGGCTAAGAAGGCCATGAAGGAAGCCAAAGCTTTCGGCGAGACGATTGAGGTGGCTTCTTCCGAAAAGGATGGCTACACGTATATCCCGAAGAATTACGAAGTGCCGGCCGATGCGGATTATTTCCATATCACGACGAACAATACAATCTATGGTACGGAACTGCATGCCGACCTGGATGTGAACGTGCCGATGGTGGCTGATATGTCGTCGGATATCTTCTCCCGTCCGGTGGATGTATCCAAGTATATCTGTATCTACGGAGGTGCGCAGAAGAACCTGGCGCCTGCGGGTGTGACTTTCGTCATCGTGAAGAACGAGGCACTGGGCAAGGTGTCCCGTCATATCCCGACCATGCTGAATTATCAGACGCATGTGGATAAGGGTTCTATGTTCAACACGCCGCCGGTAGTGCCTATTTATGCGGCTCTCCAGACATTGCGCTGGCTGAAGGAACAGGGCGGTGTGGAAGAAATGCAGCGCCGTGCCAAACAGCGTGCCGACATGCTGTATGCGGAAATCGACCGCAACAAGCTGTTCCGTGGTACCGTGACGGTGAAGGAAGACCGCTCGTACATGAACATCTGCTTCGTCATGGCGGATGAATACAAGGAACTGGAGGCCGACTTCCTGAAGTTCGCTACTGAAAAAGGTATGGTGGGCATCAAGGGTCACCGTTCAGTAGGTGGTTTCCGTGCTTCTTGCTATAATGCCATGCCGATGGAAAGTGTGCAGGCGCTTATCGACTGCATGCAGGAATTTGAGAAAATGCATTAATTGTTGTTATATCTGAGAATAAGGGCGTGGGAGATACAAAAACACGTCCTTGTTTTCTTTAAAATCGAATATTATGAAAGTATTGGTTGCGACAGAGAAACCGTTTGCCAAAGTGGCAGTAGACGGTATCCGGAAAGAGATAGAAGGTGCAGGCTATGAACTGGCTTTGCTGGAGAAATATACCGACAAACAGCAGTTGCTCGATGCGGTGAAGGATGCGAATGCGGTGATTATCCGCAGTGACATCATCGATAAGGAGGTGCTGGATGCGGCGAAGGAACTGAAAATCGTGGTGCGTGCCGGTGCGGGATACGACAATGTGGACCTGGAGGCGGCTACGGCGCACGGGGTTTGCGTGATGAATACGCCGGGGCAGAACTCGAATGCGGTGGCCGAACTGGCTTTCGGCATGATGGTGATGGCGGTGCGTAACTTCTACGACGGCAAGTCGGGCACGGAACTGAAGGGCAAGAAGCTGGGTATTCATGCGTATGGCAACGTGGGACGCAATGTGGCGCGTATCGCCAAGGGATTCGGTATGGACATCTATGCGTACGATGCGTATTGCCCGAAGGAAGCGATGGAGGCCGACGGCGTGAAACCGGTGGATTCAGCCGAAGAACTGTATGCCACTTGCAACGTGGTGTCTCTGCACATTCCGGCCACTGCCGAAACCAAGAACTCGATTAATTATGCGCTGGTGAACCGGATGCCGAAAAACGGTCTGTTGGTGAATACGGCCCGCAAGGAGGTCGTCAACGAGGCAGAACTGATCAAGCTGATGGAAGACCGTCCGGACCTGAAGTATGTGACCGACATCATGCCGGTGGCCAATGAAGAATTTGCGGCCAAATTCCCGGGACGTTATTTCTCTACGCCGAAGAAGATGGGTGCACAGACGGCTGAGGCGAATATCAATGCCGGCATCGCTGCGGCCCGTCAGATTGTGGGCTTCCTGAAGGATGGTTGTGAGAAATTCCGTGTAAATAAAAAATAACTCCTGTTTTACGCATAAATGAAACTGACGAGTGACGAACGGCATTTGCTGATTCCGTTGGGAATGGGCAGTTCCTTGCTGCTGGTGAATACGTTGTGCAGGTCGTTTTTGGATGACTTCTGGCAGGGTTTTCTGTGCGGTATGGCACTGGTATGTTTACTTTATGCGTTACGGACGTTGGTATTGTTTTTCAAACGAAATTTCAAGCATTATGGCAACAGTTAAACCATTTAAAGGGCTTCGTCCGCCGAAGGAGCTGGTGGAGCAGGTGGCTTCCCGTCCTTACGACGTGTTGAACTCGGCAGAAGCGCGCGCCGAAGCGAAAGGCAACGAGAAATCATTGTATCACATCATCAAGCCGGAGATTGACTTCCCGGAAGGTACCGACGAGCACGACCCGCGGGTGTACGACAAGGCGGTGGAGAACTTCCGGATGTTCCAGGAAAAGGGCTGGCTGGTGCAGGACGACAAACCGTGTTATTATATTTATGCCCAGACCATGAACGGCAAGACGCAGTATGGTCTGGTGGTGGGGGCTTACGTGCCCGACTACATGAACGGAGTAATCAAGAAGCATGAGCTGACGCGACGCGACAAGGAAGAAGACCGCATGAAACATGTACGGGTGAACAATGCGAACATCGAACCGGTGTTCTTCGCTTACCCGGAAAGCAAGGTGCTCGATGCGGTGGTGGCGAAATATACGGCGCAGAAGCCGGTGTATGATTTCGTGGCACCCGACGACGGCTTCGGCCATCAGTTCTGGGTGATTGACGACGACAAGGACATCGCCACAATCACGGAGGCGTTCAAGGAGATGCCTTCGCTCTACATCGCCGACGGACATCACCGGAGTGCGGCAGCGGCACTGGTGGGGGCTGAAAAGGCGGCCCAGAATCCGAATCATCGGGGCGACGAGGAATACAATTACTTCATGGCAGTGTGTTTCCCGGCCGAGCAGCTCACTATCATCGACTACAACCGGGTGGTGAAGGACTTGAACGGGCTGACGCCGCAGGAGTTCCTGGAGGCGCTGAAGAAGAACTTCGTGGTGGAGGAAAAGGGAACGGACATCTACAAGCCGGCGGCCCTACATAACTTCTCGCTGTACTTGGATGACAAGTGGTACAGTCTGACGGCCAAACCGGGCACGTACGACGACCACGACCCGATTGGGGTGCTCGACGTGACGATTTCCTCGAACCTGATTTTGGACGAGATTCTCGGCATTAAGGACTTGCGTTCGGACAAACGCATCGATTTCGTGGGCGGTATCCGCGGACTGGGTGAACTGAAAAAACGGGTGGACAGTGGCGAGATGAAGATGGCGCTGGCTCTCTATCCGGTGTCCATGAAGCAGCTGATGGACATTGCCGATACAGGCAACATCATGCCGCCGAAAACCACTTGGTTCGAACCGAAACTGCGTTCGGGATTGGTGATTCACAAATTGGAGTGAGATGCATAAGCTGGAGTGATAGATGCTCCTATAGAAAGAAATCAAGGGCTGTGGCCTCGTGAAAGAGGAACAGCCCTGATGATATACGTTATCATTTTTATAAATCCTCTTGTTTTAGTCGTGTATTTCTTGGGGACGGCTGGAAACAAGAGGATTTTTTGTTGCCTTATTTCGGCAAGGTCACGGGGAACAGGTCGTTCGGACGGTGTTCGCGCAGGATGACCTGCTTCATCTGGTCCACGAGCTCCGGATGCTGGGCAGCCACGTCGTGGTCTTCGTGGAGGTCGTCGGCCAGGTTATAGAGATGAGGCACGCCCTTCTTGACCACCATCTTCCAGTCGCCCATGCGGAGACCAATCTGGTCGGTTTCGTGGAACTCCCAGTAGAGGAAGTCGTGCGACTTCTGGATGGCGTCATTCCCCAGCAGGGTGGGGGCGAAGGAGATGCCGTCGAAGCAGTCGCCTTCCAGTTTCTTGTTCAGGTATTTCTTCGGGAAACGCTTGTCGCCCACCAGCTCGCAGAACGTCGGCATAATGTCGTAGAAGGCCAGCTGATGGTCGTTCACGGTACCGGCTTTCACCTTGCCCGGCCAACGGACGATGAACGGGATACGGATGCCGCCTTCGTAGCACTGGCGCTTCAGGCCCCGCAGCTTGCCGTCGCGTCCGAAGAATGTCGGGTCGGCCCCGCCTTCTTCGTGAGGACCGTTGTCACTGCTGAAAATCACAATCGTATTCTCGTCGAGACCTTTTTCCTTCAGCTTGGCCAGGATTTCGCCCACGTAGGTATCCAGTCGGTTAATCATGCCGGCAAACTGGGCGTGAGTATGGTCGCTGGCATTGTAGCGGGAGCCGGCCTGTCCGCCCCAGGTCTTGTCTTCAAAGAATTTCTGCTTGTATTTCTTCAGGAGGGAGTCGTTGGGCTGGGCCAGTTCGGCGTGCGGAAGGGTATAGGTGAAGAAACCGTAGAAAGGCTGGGAAGCGTCCTGCTTGTCGAGCCATTCCAAGGCCTTGCGGTGAATGAGGTCGGCCGAGTATTGCGTACGCTTGAAGTAGTCATCGCCACTCATCGGATAGCGGATGTTGTCTTCTAGGATGATGCGGGTCACGGCCGTGTCGCCTGCAGCCCGGCTGTAACTGTTCAGGAAGTTCGGGTAGTAGAGGTGCGCCTGGAACTGGCACATGTAGCCGAAGTATTCGTCCACGCCGCGCTTGTCGGGAGTGGAGGTCGAGCCTTCGTAGCCGCCCGCCCATTTGCCGAACATGCCGGTGGTATAGCCGTTCTTCTTCATGATTTCCGGCAGGATGATGTGTTGCGGGTCGTAGGGTTCCTGTCCCGTCACGGCATATTCCTTGTTCTGTCCGTACCACACCTCGCCGCTCCAGTATTCCTTGTTGCCTCTCACGTGGCCGTGTCCGCTGTGCTGGCCGGTCATCAGGCTGGCGCGCGACGGCGCACTCACGGGACTTCCGGCGTAGGCCTGGGTGAAGCGCATGCCTTCGCGGGCCATCTGGTCGATGCAGGGAGTCTGGATGAAAGGTTGTCCGTAGCAGCCTAAATCGCCGTAGCCCATGTCGTCGCAAAGAATAAAGATAATGTTGGGTTTCTCGGAAGCGGGAGTGGCAGCTTGTGCATGAGGAGCAGCTAGGGCCGCCAGCCCCATGCAGTAAGTCAGTTTCTGTAATTTTTTCATGCCATTAGTTTCTTAAAGGGGTTAATGTTGTGGACAAAGATAGTGCTTTCGGGGCAAAGATGAGCGAAAAATCACTAAATTTGCGTCCTGAAAAAAGACAAAAGCCATGCAAGACGATACCTATAAGACCATTGGAGCGCGTGCCGAGGCCATTTATACCGAGAAGCGCAGCAAGTTTATCGCTATCGCGTTGCCGGTGCGCACCCTGACCGAAGTCAAGTCGCTCCTGGAGGAGTACCAGAAGAAATACTACGACGCGCGCCACGTGTGTTATGCTTACATGCTGGGACCGGAGCGGAAGGATTTCCGGGCAAACGACAACGGGGAGCCTTCGGGGACGGCGGGCAAGCCGATTTTGGGACAAATCAACTCGCACGAGCTGACCGACGTGCTGGTCATCGTGGTGCGCTATTTTGGGGGTATCAAGTTGGGCACGAGCGGACTGATTGTGGCGTACCGTACGGCGGCGGCCCTGGCGCTGGAGGAGGCTCCGGTGCTTGAGAAGACCGTCGACGAGGAGGTGGCCGTGGCGTTCGAATATCCTTTCATGAACGACATCATGCGCATCGTCAAGGAGGAATCGCCCGAGATTCTGGAACAGTCGTACGACATGGACTGCCTGATGCGGCTGCGCATCCGCAAGTCGATGATGGGCAAGCTCCGTGCACGGTTGGAGAAGGTGGAGACGGCCCGTTTCGTGGATGAATAACAACCTGATGAGTCTGCACATCCGCCAATCGATGAGGAGGTAAGCTCCGTGCGCGGTGGAAGAAGGTAGAGACGGCCCGTTTCGTGGACGAGTGACAGCCTGCTGCGTCTGCGCATCCGCCAATCGATGAGGAGGAAGCTCCGCGCGCGGTGGAAGAAAGTAGAGACGGCCCGTTTCGTGGATGAATAACAACCTGCTGCGGCTGCGCATCCGCCAGTCGATGAGGAGCCAGCTCCGCGTGCGGCGGGAGGAAATGGAAACCGTCCGTTTCGTGAACGGATAACGGGTGGATGGAATTGAAACCGGAATTTTTTTCTTCGGTAAAAGTGCTGATTTTTTGCTGTTTCCTGCTGTTTTTTTTAATAAATTTTATTACCTTTGTTCAAACCTTTTAATCTTTCCTTATGAAACATCTGGCTGGCCTTATTTTCTTTGTTTGTCTTCTTTTCGGATGCAGGGAGGAAGCAGACCGTGGCTTGGTACAGCCTGTGGAACAGTCGGTGGTGTCGGAAGAGGCAGCGCCGGACAGTGTGGAAGCGGTGCTCCCGTTTGAGCGCAAACCGTTGACGGGTGCCGACATCATTTTAGTCAAAGAACTGCTTTTCGACAAATATACCTTGAAGGATGAATATCCGTATCAGGACACGGTGCGCTCGTTCAAGTGGGACGTGATTCGCAAGTGTCTGGCCTTCATCGAGAACCTGCAATACGAGGCCGCCCGCTGGGCCGTTTTCCAGAACTACAAGAACCTGAACCAGGAAGCGCCGCTGGTGAAGAGCTATGTGCGCAACGTGTACCGCCGCATTGCCGATACGCTGGGCGTGGAGCGCTACCAGTCGGTGCCGCTTTACCTGCCGACCGATACGCTGGTGCCGGAACGCTACGGACGCGACGGGGCCTTGGTTTCCATGCGGGGCGAGAACGGAGGATTCTACCGGGTGTCGCCGGTGAGCATCGAGGGAGAATGGCTGGTGCCTCGCCGCTATGTCAAGTTGCTGGCCGACAGCACGGCGTTTCATCATGTGGTGGTGGTAGACCGGGGCGACCAGAACATCGCCACGCTGGAATGGCTGGAAGAAGGTACCTGGGCCATCCGCAGCATGAATCCGGCCACTACGGGGATGCACCGTCCGCCGTATGCGCAGGAAACCCCTCTCGGCATGTTCGTATTGCAGGAGAAGAAGTCGCGCATGGTCTTCCTGAAAGACGGTTCCTCGGCCACCGGAGGCTATGCACCCTATGCAAGCCGTTTCACCAACGGGGCCTATATCCACGGCGTACCGGTCAATGTGCCGCGGACGGCCATGATTGAGTACAGCTGGTCGCTGGGCACCACACCCCGTTCGCACATGTGTGTGCGGAATGCCACCTCGCATGCCAAGTTCGTTTACGACTGGGCTCCGACGGAACGGGCACTGGTCATCGTAATTGAGTGATTTCTATAAAATTAACTCTCTTTCGGAATCGGAATGCCCGAAAAATCCGTACCTTTGCCGCCGAATATTCTTAGGTGGTCTATAATCATGCGAAATTCGATATTGAAACTTATTTTCTCTGCACTTTTTCTGTCTTTCCCCTGCGCATATTTCACGGCGGAAGGGGAGTGTGTTTCTCCTGAAAACCCGGCGGCTTCGGTGAAGGCAACCGACGAGGTGACGTCACTTTACCACGCCATGCAGCTGGAAGGAGTGGTCAACTGGAGGGCGTTCAAGCTGGCAGTGACGGGCTACAACCGCATCAAGGGACGGAAACGTGAGGTGCTGACGCTGATTGATTTCTCGAAACCTTCCACGGAAAAACGGCTCTACGTGTTCGACATGAAGCATCGCCGGATGCTCTATTCGTCGGTCGTTTCGCACGGGAAGAACAGCGGAGGGAATTACGCCACTTCGTTCTCCAATGAATACGGTTCCTATAAAAGTTCACTGGGTTTCTACCTGACGGCCTCTACCTATCAGGGGAAGAACGGCTATTCGCTGGTGCTCGACGGACTGGAGAAAGGCATCAACGACCGGGCTCGTGAGCGGGCCATCGTGGTGCATGGAGCAGCCTATGCCGACCCGTCTGTCGCCAAGCACGGCGGTCGCCTGGGACGCAGTTTCGGCTGTCCGGCCCTTCCTACCTCCGTGGCACGTCCCATTATTGATACGATAAAAGGGGGCAGCGTCATGTATATCTATGCCGAAACCCCCTCTTACCTGGCTCAGAGTTCGATTCTGAGCGACTCGGATGTCAATGTTACCGTAAATCAATGATTTCCGCTTTCGGATACTTCTGTTTGTTGAAGCGGAACGTCGCATCGGGCAGGTTCACTCCCGTGCGGTAGGAAGAAATCTGAAACTCCTGTTTCTCGCTGTTCTGCAGCTGGATGGCAATGTAGACGGGCGAACCGTTTTCCTTTACATTCAGCGTGATGCTTTTCACATCCTGTGAAGCCTTGGGCGTGAGGATGATTTCCTGTCCCCGTTTGCCTTGGCGGGTCTTTTCACCCACATAGCGGTAGTTGAAGCTTTTCTTGTAGGTCGTCACCAGGGCATACGGATTGACGCTCTGCAATTCTTCCGGGGTAGGGGTGGACACGTTCACCTCTTCGTTCTGCTCCACGTAGCTCCATTGCGTCTTGCCGTCGAACCACGTCTGGATACCCCCGCTCTCCAGGTAAAACTTGTTGCCTTTCAGCAGCAGGTTGCCGCTTTGCGTACCTCCGAAGCTCAGGCTGATACCGCCCGCCTTCTGGTAACTCTCTGCCATCTTGTTCAAGATGCTTTCCGCTTTTGCGTCCTGCTGTGCTGCGGCCCGGCACAGGGCGATACCCATCAGCAGGATGACCAGAAAAATCTTTTTCATATCCAATCAGTTTACTAAGTTGTACGGATAAAGGCAGCCCGTCAGTCTTTCAGGCTGCTCATTCTCATTTGTAAGTCGTTTTCATCCATGCAGAGCACGTCGCGCGCCTTGCTGCCGTTGGCCGGTCCCACGATGCCCGCTTTCTCCAGCTGGTCCATGATGCGTCCGGCGCGGTTGTAACCGATGGAGAACTTACGCTGAATCAGCGAGGTGGAACCCTGCTGGTGGTAGATGACCAGGCGGGCTGCTTCTTCGAAGAGCGGGTCGAGACGGTTCATGTCCACATCGGCCGCACTGCCACTCGCTTCGGCATTCTCGTCCACGTATTCCGGCAGCATGAAGGCCGTCGGATACCCCTGCTGCTTGCCGATGAAGGCCGCGATGCGTTCCACTTCCGGCGTGTCGACAAAGGCACACTGCACACGCACCGGATCGTTGCCTTGCAGGTAGAGCATATCTCCCTTACCAATCAGCTGCTGGGCACCCGGACGGTCGAGGATGGTACGTGAGTCCATCATGGAAGCCACACGGAAGGCCACACGCGCCGGGAAGTTCGCCTTGATGGTACCCGTGATGATGTTCGTGGTCGGACGCTGGGTGGCGATGATGGCATGGATACCCACCGCACGGGCCAGCTGGGCGATACGGCAGATAGGCAGTTCCACTTCCTTGCCGGCGGTCATGATCAAGTCACCGAACTCATCAATGATGATGACGATGTAGGGCAGGAAGCGATGTCCGTTCTCCGGATTCAGTTGGCGGTTGATGAATTTCGCATTGTATTCCTTGATGTTACGGCAACCCGCACTCTGCAGGAGCTTGTAACGGTTGTCCATTTCCACACACAGCGAGTTCAGCGTCTGCACCACCTTCGTCACGTCGGTGATGATGGCGTCGCCGCCGTCGGGCAGCTTGGCCAGGAAGTGACGCTCAATCGGCGCATAGATGGCAAATTCCACCTTCTTCGGGTCGATGATGACGAACTTCAGTTCGCTCGGGTGCTTCTTGTAGAGCAGGGAAGTCACGATGGCATTCAGACCGACCGACTTACCTTGACCCGTGGCACCGGCCACCAGCATGTGGGGCGCTTTGGCCAAATCCACCATGAACACCTCGTTGGTGATGGTCTTACCCAGGGCCACCGGCAGGTCGTAGGTGGTTTCCTGGAACTTCTTGCTGGCCAGGATGGAACTCATCGGCACGATGTGCGGGTTGGCGTTCGGCACCTCGATACCGATGGTACCCTTGCCCGGAATCGGGGCGATGATACGGATACCCAGTGCCGAAAGGCTCAGGGCGATGTCGTCTTCCAGGTTGCGGATTTTCGAGATGCGCACCCCTTCGGCCGGCGTGATTTCATATAAGGTGATGGTCGGACCCACACTCGCCTTGATGGAACTGATTTCGATGCCGAAGCTGCGCAGCACCTTGATGATGCGGTTCTTGTTGGCATTCTGTTCCTCCATGTCGATGTCCGGCTCCTCGTTCTGGTACGTGTTCAGCAAGTCGAGGGTAGGGAAGTGGTAGAACTCCAGGTCCAGCCGCGGGTTGTACGGTTGGGTAAGGTCGCCCTTGTAGGCCTGGTCTTCTTCCTTGGTGTCGTTGCTCACCTCAAACGCCGGTTCCTCTTCAGGCTGTGCTTCCTTCCGGACCGGCTCCACCTCAAAAGGGTGGTCTTCGTCTTTTTCTTCCGGTTCGATGGGCAGGTCGATGGTCTTCGGCTGTTCGTCGGCCTCCTTCGGCATTTCCGGCTGGCTTTCCGGAGCCTTCACCGCATCCTCCGCCTTCTTGTCCACTTCTGGTGCCTTGTCCTTCCGTTTGCGGTGCGTCCAGCTCTTCCAGAAACTTTCTTTCTTTTCTTCCTTCTCTTCTTCCGGCTCGGTCACAGGCACACTGACGACTTCCTCTTTCACGGGCTCCTGGCGAACCTTCGTCTCCACCTGCGGAGTGTCGGCAGCCGCGCCGTCCTCACGCTTCATCGTGGGATGCAGGGCCTTTCTCACCACTCCCATGGTCCGGCTGGTCAGTGCCACGGCGAAGCATACGGCCACCACCAGCAGCAACAGTATCAGTCCCGGTGCTCCGATTTGCGAACAAATCCAGCGGCTGATGTTGTACCCGTGCAGTCCCCCCGGATAAATAAAGGAGTCTTCAAACATGCCTTCAAAGGCGAATCCCAGCGTGACGGAAAGCCAGATCATCACCGTGGCACACCCCACGAACCAGTAACGGATGCGGAACTGGTAGGCTTTCATCAGCTTCATGCCGGCCACCACCAGGAAAACGATGATGCAGTAAGCCGGTATGCCGAAGCAGTCGTTGATAAGGAACTGTGCCAGCTGGGCTCCCCGCGCTCCTGCGTAGTTCTGAATCCGGTTGCCGGTCTCCAGCAGTTCCGACGGGTTGGGATGCGTCAGGATGCTCTGGTCGTTTCCTCCGGTGAAAAAGAAGGAACTGAAGGCTAGCAGCATGTACACTCCGAAGATGACACACAGCAGTCCGATAACGAATGAAGTAGTCTCACTTTTCAACAGGGTCCATGTTTTTCCGGCCATGGATGCCGCCTTTGCGCTCTTGCTTGTATCTGTTTTTTTTGTTTGCATGACGATTGAAATTAGCTAAACATTCATGCAAATGTACGAATAAAACTAGAACTGAGAAATTTTTTTTATACCTTTGCGCTTCAATTAGCGTGATTATGGAAGAAAACAATTCACAAGTGATATTCGATAAAAATGCGGTCGAGTTTGTGACCGTGGCCGCCGAATTTTGCGGTTTTATGGAACGGGTTTCCGACATGAAGCGCCGTGATTTTGTCGACAAATCCCTGAAACTCTTACCTCTTTTATACCTGAAGGCCTCGCTGCTTCCCGCCTGTGAGCGGATGGAAGAATCCGACCCCGAGACCTTTGTCACCGAGACCGACTATGAGGTGGTGCGGAGTTCGGTCGCCTCTCTTCTGGGCGAATACGACGATTTCCTCGAAGTCTTCCTCGACGACATGGCCTACAGCGATACGCCCATCCATCAGAATATTTCCGAATGCCTGGCCGACATCTACCAGCCCCTCAAGGATTTCATCTGCGTGTTCCAGCTCGGACTGGAGCAGACCATGAACGATTCGCTGGCCATCTGCCGCGAACTGTTTGCCGAGTTCTGGGGACAGCGCCTGGTGAACGTGATGCGGGCTCTCCACGACGTGAAATACCGTCAGCTGGCACACGGCGAGGAAACGGAAGAAGAATCATCTCCCCTTTATGAAGACAACTGCACCGAAGAAGAATTATACAAAGGCCTGGACATGGGCGACGACGATGAATAACCCTCAAATGCGAATCGAATGGTAGAAATACAGAGCAAGATAGACAAGAAAATGGTTGCCGAACTGCCCAAAGTTTCTTTTCCCGGCCGCATTTTTATAATTTATACCGAGGCGGATGCCCGCAAGGCCATCGACTACCTCAACACGCATGTACTGGTGGGCATCGATACCGAAACCCGTCCGTCGTTCCGGAAGGGGACCGTCAACAAGGTGGCCCTGCTGCAGGTCTCCACTTACGACACCTGCTTCCTCTTTCGCCTGAACCACCTGGGCCTGCCCGACTTCCTCGAAGACTTTCTGCAGAACGACGTGCTGAAAATCGGCCTCTCGCTGAAGGACGATTTCGCCATGCTGCGCCGTCGCAACCGCAAGGACCCGCGCACCGGCAACTGGGTGGAACTGCAGGACTATGTCACGGCTTTCGGACTCGAGGAAAAGAGCTTGCAGAAGATTTACGCCCTCCTTTTCCACGAAAAGATTTCCAAGAGCCAGCGCCTGTCCAACTGGGAGGCCGACACCCTGACCGAGGCACAGCAGCTCTATGCCGCCACCGACGCCTGGGCCTGCGTCCGCATCTATGAATACCTGGAGGAACTTCGGCGTTCCGGCAAATACCGCGTGATACGTCCCGAAGCCCCCGAAAACATTCTCGACGATTAACAACTTAAACCATACAAATGAGCTACAAGAAAGTATTTCTCAAACCCGGGAAGGAAGAATCGCTCAAGCGTTTTCACCCCTGGGTCTTTTCCGGTGCCATTGCCCGCGTGGAAGGAGAGCCGGAAGAAGGTGAGGTGGTCGATGTCTATACCTCGAAGAAAGAGTTCATTGCCTGCGGACATTTCCAGATAGGCAGCATCGCCGTGCGTGTGCTGTCGTTCCGCCAGGAACCCATCGACCATGACTACTGGGTGCGCCGTCTGCAGGTGGCCAAGGACCTCCGCTGTGCCCTGGGCCTGATTGGCAATCCCCGCAACAACACGTACCGTCTGGTGCATGGGGAAGGCGATAACCTCCCCGGACTCATCATCGACGTGTACGACCATACCGCCGTCATGCAGGCACACTCTGCCGGCATGCACCTCGACCGCATGGCTGTGGCCGATGCCCTCGAAGAGGTGATGGGCGATGTCATCCAGCACATTTATTACAAGTCGGAAACCACCCTGCCTTTCAAGGCCGATTTACTGGCTACCGAAAACGGCTTCCTCAAGGGAGGCAGTCCGGAGAACGTGGCCATGGAAAACGGACTGAAGTTCCATGTCGACTGGCTCAAGGGGCAGAAGACCGGCTTCTTCGTCGACCAGCGTGAGAACCGTGCCCTGCTCGAACGCTATGCCAAGGGCCGCAACGTGCTCAACATGTTCTGCTACACCGGCGGCTTCTCGTTCTATGCCATGCGCGGTGGGGCCAATCTGGTGCACTCCGTGGACAGCTCTGCCAAGGCCATCGACCTGACCAACGAGAACGTGGCCCTCAACTTCCCCGGCGACACCCGTCACCAGGCCTTTGCCGAAGATGCCTTCAAGTTCCTCGACCGCATGGGCGACCAGTACGACCTGATTATCCTCGACCCGCCGGCCTTTGCCAAGCACCGCGACGCACTCCGCAATGCCTTGCGCGGCTACACCAAGCTCAACGCCAAGGCCTTCGAGAAAATCCGTCCGGGCGGCATCCTCTTCACTTTCTCCTGCTCACAGGTAGTCAGCAAGCAGGACTTCCGCAATGCCGTGTTCACTGCCGCCGCCCAGAGCGGACGCAGCGTGCGCATCCTTCACCAGCTCACGCAGCCCGGCGACCATCCGGTCAACATCTACCATCCCGAAGGCGAATACCTCAAGGGACTGGTGCTCTACGTGGAATAACCCTCGTCTGGAACCGACATAAAAAAAGCTGTTTCCCGTGCGGACCCTCCGCCAGTGAAACAGCTTTTTCTGTATCCGGACCCCTGTCAGCCGAACAGCTTGCCCAGCAGTCCCTGTTTTTTCTTTTTCTTCTCCATGCGTCTTTCTTCCACTTCGCCCAGCTTTTCGTTCAAGGCTTCCTCCACCAGGTCGGCCAGCTTGATGCGGTTGTGGATAATCCGGTAGATACTTCCCCAGTCGAAAAGTCCGCCCAGGTTACGGTCGTCGATAAACACATCCGCCTTCAGCTTCCGCGAAAAGTGCTCGTGTCCCGACTTTTCCTCCGGATAATTCGTATTTACGGCATAAAACTCCAGTCCCCGCTGGCGGCAGAACTCCACCGCCTCTTCCAGTAGTTTGTCTTCTCTCACCGACCACAGAATCAGGCGGTGTCCCTCCCTTTGCAGCATCTTCAGTGTCTCGATGGCAAACGGAATTTCCTTGCCGATTTCCGGGTAGCGGTGTTCCACAATCGTCCCGTCAAAGTCCACAGCTATGATCATATTTGTTTCAGTTTAAGAAATGTACCTAAATATTCCGCTGCAAAAGTAGAAAAAGAAATGCAGAAATCCGTTGTGGATTCCTGCATTTTTCTTTCTCATATTCTGTTATGATACTTCTTCTGTTACTTTACCATCCGGATAATGGCCGCACGGCTCAGTCGCGGATTTTCGTGGAACATCGTGTCCACGCCGCCCTTGTACTCCAGAATCAGCTGGTCCTTGTTCACTCCGTATTTGTCCACCAGCGTGTTGTACACGGCTTCCGCTCTCAGCTGGCTCAGGCGCTCGTTGAAGGCCTGGCTGCCCGTCTGCTTGTCGGCATAGCCCGTAATCACGAAGCGGTTTTCCGGATATTTCTTGATCAGTTTGGCATACGCCTCCAGGTTTACGGCCTCTTTCTGGCTCAGGTACGCCTTGTTGATGTCGAAGAAAGCCGTATATTCCATGGCATCCTGCAGCTTGTGGTCGGGGGTCATCACCGGTGTAGCCGGCTGCGACTGCCGTTTCTCTTCCTCCAGCGTGTTCACGCGGTCTCTCAGGCTCGCATTCTCTTCGTGCATCTGGCGAAGCTGGCTCTGTACGGCCTGCATTTCGGCTGCCGAGATGCCCGTGCCCTTGTTCCATCCTCTGGCCTTGAAGCGGTAGGTGGCACCCACCATCAGGGCTACCGAGCCTTCCATGTTCTTTCCTCCGCGGATGCCGTCCAGCACGTCGTTGTTCACTGTGCCTCGTGCTTCCAGGTTCAGGTCCCATGCGGAGTTCAGGCGGAAGCGGTTGATGAAGCCCACGGTACCGCTCAGCTCGTTGTCCTTGTGTTGGATGCCGCGCAGGTAACCGATTCCCACGTACGGGATGGCGTTGTACACCCGGTCCTCACGGTATCCGCAAATCAGGTTGGTCAGGTTCAGCATCACGTCGGTATGCAGGTGAAGCATGCCCCATTTCGTGCGATACAGGTCTCTGTCCACGTGCTTGTAGGCAAAATCGCCGTCCTTGAGCGAGTAGCCTTTGGCCTGGTAGCCGCCGAATCCCACACGCAGACCGATGCCCGGTGTGAACCATTTGCCTACGTTCACCTCAAAGGTCGGGGTAATCAGCTTGCCTGCCTTTCCCTTGCTGAAGTAGTCGCCCATGTACAGCTGCGCACCTGCGTTGACCCCTGCAAACCAGTTGTCTCCGAACAGGTTGGTCTGTACCGTGTATTTTTCTGTTTTTTCTGCTTTCTCCTTGTTCACTGTCGTGTCTTGCGCGAACAAATGCATTCCTGTCATCAGTGCGATGCCCAGCATGCAAATTGATTTCATATTCATATCCTCAATAGTTTAGTAAAATTCGTTTCTGTTTTATCTATTGAGGCTGTCTCAAAATAGAATTGCAAAAGTAAAAATCTTATAGATTAAAACCTAGAAGTAAAAAAACTCCTGCTTTAGCCCTTGTTTATTGTAATTATAGGACTAAAAGCAGGAGATTTTTATGTTGTAGCTTATAGATTGTAAGTAACCCTATCTCTATTTTCTATTTTGAGACAGCCTCAAGTTTGAGAATATAACAAGTGACCGAATCAAAATGTTCGAGACACAAGAAAAAATTACTTCCAGAAAATGTAGCTTACGCCAAGGTTGGCATAAGGCATCAGGGAGAAATCTCCGTTGGTCAGGGTTCTGGCCCCCGGGATGATGGCTCCTTTGTATACTCTCATGGCTTCTTCCGCAAAGATACCCCACCGGTCGTTCACCCGGAAGGTCTCTTTCAGACCGCCCTGCATGCCGAAGTAGTCCTTTCTGGCCGCTCCGTGGTGTGTATACAGGATACCGGCAAACCCTTCCACTGTGCAGATTCGTTCGCGGTTGTATCCCGCAGCCAGGGCCGTGAAGTCCACCATGTAGTCGGCGCCGAGGGTCATCGGGTAGGTATGTCCTCCTCTGCCGTATTGCAGGTGTCCCACTTCCAGGTTCCCTCTCACGGACGCATACTGGCTGTATCTCCGTCCGTAGCTCAGGCTGAGCTGTTGCCCTAGGTGGTGCATCATCTTTTTCAGGTTCTGGTCACCCGAACGCATCGGGTAGCTGGCCCCTACGGCCACCGAAGCAAAGTTGTAGGGCTCAAAGAAGATGTCCTTCTTGTTCACGTCTTCTGCCCGTCGTCTGTATTGCACACCCATTTCCACGCTCAGGTTCTGCATTCTGCGGTCCTCGCTCTTTCTGCCAGTTCGGAAGGTCTGTGTGTATTGGTTCTGGCTCCAGCGGGCCTGTCCGAACACGCCGATGCGGTCGTTCACGGCATACAGCAGCTGTCCGCCCGCCGTGGGGCCGATGAAGGGACGTACTTTGTCTTTATAGGTGATTCCTTTGTGTGCCACGCCGCCCACTTCCACACCGCCGGTCAGGTTGACCTCCAGTTTGGGGTCGGTCACGCCGCAGTTGAACAGGCGGTTCAGGTTCAGCATTCCTTCCAGGCGCAGGCCGGCATACACTTCCTTGCAGGTATACATCTTACCGTTGTCAGGTACCGTTCGGTGAAGACCTGCGAAAATCGTACCGCGTACTCCCAGCGGCAGGAACCATTTACCGATGCCTATACCCATCGCCGGTCCTACGGGGGCCAGCAGACCGTTCATCTGCGGAGCGTGGCGAACTCTGGCCGCGTAGTCTCCCTGTATGCCCACATAGAATTCGTAGAACAGGTTGTCCAGCACGTCCGCGTTGGGGCGGGGCAGGTTGTCCATCGGGATGCCCGTAAAGCGGTAGGTCAGTCCCACCACAGCCTGTGCCCCGAGGTCGTATTTCTTTTGGGAATCTCTTCCGTCAATTCCGTCGGTAAAGAGGTTGAGACGCGGTTCGGCAAACATCTCCAGGTGGCTGCCCAGCAGGTAGCTCACGTGCAGACCCCCGAAGAGGGCCCCTGCATAATGCCGGCTGTCGTCCTTTGTCAGCTGGGTCGTGTATCCCCCCAGTCCGATTACCGTTTCCACGTTCCAGGCCGTCCGGTCGTTGTAGCCCCACACGTAATCCATGATGCGGAAGAGGTGGGCAATCTCCACGCCGCCCCGTTTCATCTGTTTGTTCTGTGCGCCCTCCAGGGTCAGGCGGTAGCTGTTGAACGAGGTGACATCCTTGGTCAGGGATACCCCGAATTCCTTGCTCATCGGCATCCAGGCCCCTTCACCAGCCAGTTTGCTGGCCCCGCCGAAAGCCGATACCGACACGTTCCGTCCTTTGGCCTGCGGGTCCACCTTTCTGCCCTCGGGGATGTATCGTTTCTGGCGGATGTAGTCCATTGCATTGAAGAAATTCGCCTTCGTACTGTCGTTCGCTTCTTGTGCAGTCATGTGGCCGGGCAGGACGGCACATGCGCAGCAGGCCGCCGCGATATAATAATTCTTGATCGATTTCATGATGTTATTACTGATTGTTGTAGATATCCAGCGCTGTCTCTATGATATCCTTGTTGAACTCTCCGTCATTTTGTGCCTTGGTAATCATCTTGGCATCCTTGTTGAAGCAGCTCACCAGGCAGATGGCTGCATCCGTCAGGCCGGCGTCGCCTTTCCGGGCCGCTACCACCGCCTTCAGGTACCAGGTCACCGCCTTGTCGGCCGGCATTTCCTCTAAGGCCTTCTCCGCCTCGTCGTTGCCTGCCGGCGTTTCCAGGGCCAGGTTCATCACCACCCGGTTCTGTACCGACGAGTTACAGATGGTTTCAAACGTCCGTTGGGCCCGTGCCCGTTCTTCGGGTGTGTCTCCCCCCTGGAAGTAGCCTCCCATGGCCCAAGCATACGCTTTCACCAGGTCATATTCCGTATATTCGTCGGGAATCAGTTTGGCCATCACGCTGGCATTCTCGAAGTCGCCCGCCTTGATGTACATGCACAGCTGGTTCACCACCACTTCCACCGGGTTGATGATTTCCGTTCTTCCCGTGTCGATGTTTCTCCGTTCATAGTTCACGGTGAAAATCGTGCGGTTGATGAGCGGTTCCAGCACCTTCGTGTCGATGGTGTCCCGTTTCAGGTACTGCACGGCCAGCGTGTTGCCGGCCAGCACCCACGGACGCTTCATTTCCAGCGATTCGTCGTACGCCTTTCGTGCCACGGCCTCAATTTCCCGGTCGTCTTTCAGCAGTTGCAGCAGCTTCCAGTATTCATAGCGGGTGTACGTACCCTTGAGTCCCTTTTCCCGGTAGGCCTGCATCACCTCCTCGTCGTTCGGTTCGCGGTAGATGTCGTAGCGGCACAGGTACTTCACCTGTCGCAGTCTCTCCAGGTAGGGCACAATCACCTCCCGGTATTCCGGGAAGGCTCTGACGCGCTGTCCCTGTTTGTCCATCTGTTCCGGCAGGGCCTCCACCACTTCCCGGATGCGGCGTGACAGGTCGGTCAGGCTGTCCTGTGCCAGCAGGTCGGCCACGTCGTTCCACGAAGCCACTTCTGCCTGCGGGTTCTGGTACGTCCGTTCGGCCACGCTGCGCGGCAGGCTGCCGATTACTTCCTGCTGGATTTTCAGCATACGTTTTCTTGCCAGGGCCAGGTTCTTTTGGTATTGCCCTTCCGGCGAGGAGGTACCCATCACGTGGAATTCCCTCAGCATGGCTCCCGGTTCGTTCAGAATCATTTTCAGTTTCTCGTCAATCAGCTGCAGGTTCTGCCGGTTCTTCGGGTCGTTGGTCAGTTGGTCCGAGTTGATTTCGAAGGTCAGTTCCACCTTGTCTTCCGTGTTACGCTTTTCCACCTGTGCCTTTTCCGCGTATTTCTGGAAGTCCAGGTCTTTGGCCAGCAGGTCGTATTCCAGGAAACCCAGCGGCCGCTTGTTCTCGCACGTATTAATCTGGTACGTCTTCCGGAACGGTACCCGGCGGTAAGTCTCTATGCTGAAATCCGCATAGCAGCTGTAGCTCCCGTTGGGGTCGGGCACGGTCAGCGTGTCCTGCCATTCAATGGTCATCCGGTCCGTGGTCAGCGGGGTGTCCTGAATGAACTGTGCCAGCGGGTCCCGTGACAGGTCGTATTTCATCTGTCGGGTTTGCGTGCGGTGGTATTCCTTTCCGTCGTATACCAGCGGCTTCAGAAACCCGATGGTGTCGTTGGTTGCGCAGTTCAGCACATACGGCTGGATTACCAGGCGCGAATACGTGTTTCCTTCCCGCCGCGGCACCACAAACGTGTTGTACGGATAAAACCGGTTGCCCATCAGGCGGCTGGCCTTCGGTTCCGGCTGAATCTGCTTCAGTTCTCCGGTCACGGTCACCTCCTGCAGCTGGATTCCTCCGTCCACCTCGAGGTCAATTTTCATCCGGTTGTTCACTTTCTCCAGCACCGACTTGCTCAGCCCCGGTTTGAACACCAGGGCGCCGTTGTCGGGCACCAGAATCTCGTAATACCCGTTGGCATCCGTTTCCACCCGTTGCCCTTCGTCCAGAAAGAGGGACATGTTCAGGTTATCCTTGTCCAGGTTTTCTTGCAGGTCTTCTGCCTCTGCCACTGTCTTGCAGCTGTAGATGTACACCGCGGCGTCCGTGAAAGGCACCTTCTTCTTGTTGGCGATGTTGTACACCGTGCCGCTTACCTTAATCATGCGTTGCGCCCATCCGGCCACCGGAGTCGCCGTGAGCGTCGCTACCAGTATGTATTTACCTATACCCGATATCAATTTCTTATCCATAAGTCCAGATTGTTTTTAGAACACGTAGCTGCACGTCACAGCCACCTCTGTCGGTACGTACTTCATTCCCTTTGCGTTGTATTCCGCCTTGTTCAGGTTCGTACCTTCGGCGTACTTTTTCTCTCTGTACCACATCACGCCGACTCCGGCCGAGAATTCCAGGTTGAAGTGTTTGCACAGCGGCCATGCATACCCGTAGGTCAGTCCCGGTCCTGCAGCGTCTCCGCGGTGCGTGGTTCCTTCGTGCGCTACGAAGTACCTCATTCCGCTCACCGACAAGCCGACGAATGACCGTGCCATCGGCCTTCCCGATATCCAGTATCTGATTTCCGCCTGCGCTCCTTTGAGCTGCACGTCCAGCGGGTTCTTGTTCAGCCCGTAAAACACAGTCCCTTCCAGGCTGAACCGTGGAGCTGTCACCAGTTCCACCGAGAGATTGGGTGTCAGGTTTCCCCAGAGCAATGCATTGGTTTTCACCGCAGCCAGTTGGGCTTGAGCCGCACCGCTGCCGGCGAGCAGCATCCCTCCCAGGACCCCCCACCTAGTTAACCTTTTCATAAAATAAATTCTTGTTTTGTTTTGATTTATGTAGTTTTCGTTAAGTTCGTTTCGGTGCCGCGTACTGTCTCAGTAGGCATTCTTTTCGCCATGCAGCGCATTGGCTACGGTCTTGTAGATGATGAACAGGTCCAGTCCGAACGTCCAGTGTTCAATATACCAGATGTCGCCGCGGATACGTCCCTCCATATCCTTCAGCTCTTTCGTCTCGCCGCGGTAGCCCGTCACCTGACTCCAGCCCGTGATGCCCGGCTTCACGAAATGCCGCACCATGTACTTGTTGATCAGTTTCGAATATTCCTCCGTATGCTTCAGCATGTGCGGGCGCGGGCCCACGATGCTCATGTCGCCTTTCAGCACATTGATGAACTGCGGCAGTTCGTCTATGTTCGTCTTGCGCATGATGTTTCCCCAGCGCGTCTTGCGCGGGTCATCCTTGGTGGCCTGCAGCGTATCCGCCTGGGCATTCACCTTCATGCTTCGGAACTTGTAGCAGTAGAACTCCTTGTCGTTCAGTCCGTTTCGTTTCTGCTTGAAGAACACCGGTCCCGGCATCGTCAGCTTCGTGATAATCGTCACGATAATCAGGATGAAGGGGAAGAACGTACACAGGAAGAGCAGGGAGAACACGATGTCGAACGTCCGTTTCAGCATCTTGTTGCCTGTCCGGCTCAGCGGGTCCGGCCGCAGGCTCAGGAAAGGCACGTTGCCGATCATGTTGAAGTACACCCGGTTGTGCAGGTAGTTGTAGATGTTCGGCACGCTGTAGAAGTGCACCAGGTGGTTCTCGCAGTAATTGATAATCGGCCGGATGATGGCGTGTTCCCGCGAAGGCAGACAGCAGAACAGGAAGTGCGTGTTACCCTCTTTCTCCAGCCATGAGATTGTTTCCTGAGGCGTGCCCAAGTACGGGCATTCTTTTGGGAAAGCCGGGTTCGGCTGGAAGTCGAAATATCCTCTTACTCTGAATCCGGTCCAGTCCTGGCTTGTCAGTTCGTAATACAGCTCCCGGTTGTTTTCCGAGCTGCCTACCAGCACTACGTAGCGCACATTGCCTCCTTTGGAGCGGTATTTTTTCAACACCCACCGGGCCAGGATACGGAAAACGGCCAGGCAGACAAACAACAGCAGCAGAAAGCTCAGGTAGAAGAACGACCACGTATCCATGAACTTTCCTACGCCCAGGATGATGCCCGACATGATGCCGAAGAACACCGTGCTCCGGAGCACCTTGCCCAGAATCTGGTAGGCAAACACCTTCCGTCGGTAGAGCACGACGCCGATTTGCATGCCCGAAATGAAATAACATAACATTACTGTCAAAATCACCTGCAAGTGGGGTGCCATCAGAGTGTTGTGCCACGGCGTATTTTCCGTCGCGAGGAACAACAAATCGAACAATCCTCCTGTAATCAGTGTTTCTATGGTTACAATAAACAGATTTACCCAACCATTGTACGAATCATATTTTGTTCTCATACGCAGTTTGTAATTTTTAGTGTATTAGTCAGATTGGCTGCAAAGTAACAGATTCTTTGGAGGATTTCCAACGAAATGATTAAGAAGTTTTGCCCAAAGGCGCTAAAATGTACCGTTATCCAAAAAAAATGTATTTTTTGTGACAAACAGGCCCTGTTTTTAGGGACATCTTCGGCTCCGGCCCGTGGCTTTCTAAAAAAAAAACAGCTCCCGGTTTTCCGGGAACTGTTTCATATTCAATGCGAATTGCTGTAAAGTCTGCTGAGGAAGTTTTTTATTCTTTTCCTTTCACCTCGGTTCTGCGGGCTTTCACGGAGTACCTCAGTTCCTTTTCAATCACCCGGTCTTTGCCCAGTCCGTAGGTGTGCAGCCGGTCTTCTTCAATGCCCACTTTCACGAGCCATTTTTTCAGGGCCTCCGCACGTTTTTCGGTTACCTTCTTGTTGATGGCTTCTCCTCCCGTGTGGTCCGCATATCCGCAGATGTCGATTTCCACGTCCGGATTTTCCTTCAGGGCCTTTGCGATGGTAAAGAGTTCGCGGGCATACTTGTCGGTATCCAGTTTCCACTTGCCCCGTTCGAAGTACACGGCCGGCAGTTCCGGCAGTCCTTTGCAGACCACCACTTCCGGCGATTTCTCCGTAATGGCCTTTTCAATGTAGACCGTGTCGCGTATCACCTTCGTCACGGTCCGGGTAGCCCGTTTCCACATCGGCAGGTAGCCCGGAGCATACATCAGGTTGTCCTTCTTCTTTCCGTTGCCGTTGCCGATTTTCCAGATGACTCCGATTTGTGCCGTCAGCACCGTGTTGTGCTTGGTCGTATTGATGGAGTTGATGCCGTCGAACTTTCCGTTTCTGATCCAGATCATGCCGCCCTTCACCTGGGCGTCCAGGTGCGGGTTGATGCGGTATCTCACGGCCAGGTCACCTCCCAGTCCCAGGTCCACCTTTTTCCCGACCCCTTCGGCAAAGCGGCTGTCGTCGCTTCTGCGCTTCACGGTCGACGAGAAATGCTGCAGGTAGATGCCCGGTGCCGCAATCAGGGCCCATCTTCTGTCCCCGTCGCTTCTGCGGAACAGGTTCAGCAGGTTGGTTTCCCAGTTCAATCCCACGTTCAGCATCCGTACCTTGCTGTAGAGGTCCCTGTATCGCATGGAATTTTCCGGGATGTCCGTATTATAATAGGTGTTCCCGTTGGGCAGCAGCAGGAAATCATCCTCGTAATACTGCGAGCCGGCCCGGTTCACGCCATAATCCAGGCTCAGTCTCACGCCGAACAGCGGGCTGATTTGGTAGCCCCCTTGCAGGCCCACCATTCCTCCCAGGAAATTATAGTTTCCTCTGCTCAGCGAGCGGAAGTCACCGGCAAAATATGGAGAACCGATGTGGAATCCCACTGAAAAGCGGGAATAGTCCTTATACAGTTCTTCCTTGGTGGGATAATCCTTCCACGGGTCATCCACCTTTACCGTTTCTTGTGCGGCGAGGTTCACGACACCTCCCCACAGGCACATTGCAGCCACAATATATTTTGCGTAATTCATATACATCTCCATTAATTAAGTCCATCGTTTTTCATTTGCAGGCGGAAGCATACGTACGCCCGTTTCCCGTAATTCTGTCCGTTCTGTTTGGCCTGCAGTCCCACCACCATTTTAAAGCCTTCCAGTGAAGTAGGGGTTACTCCCGGAGTCAGGTTGCTCTTCATGCTCACCTGTCCGGCCGTAGATACCTCGATGTAGTTCCACAGTTCCCCTCTGGCCACGCCTTGCGTGTCGTAGATGGCCGCCAGGGAGTACACCACCGGCAAGTCCTTGCGGCTGCTGCCTTCCACTGTGGAAGAAGCCGTTACCGCCGCATTGAACAGAGACTGTATGCCCTCAATCTGGCAGATGGAAGCCCCCGACTGGTTGAGGATGGCTTTCAGCACCGGCAGCGTGTAGATTTCACTCTCTGCGAAGTTGCCCACTCCGATGTCCTCCTTGGTCTGCAGGATTTCCGTGCCCGCCATGAACGTATAGTCCGTATTCGTATCCATCGCTTCGTGGCTTTCCAGTCGCAGCGGTCTGTATTCAGTCAGCTTGTAGTTGTTGCCGTCGTTCAGCACCACAGCCACCTGATACGGAAGCGCCTGTCCACCTTCCAATGCCTCTTCCAGTGTGAAGTCCACTTTCACGGTCAGCTCTCCGTAGGTGCTTTGCGTCACCTCTTCTACCGTCATTGCCGGCAGGCTGTTGCTGCTTCTCACCGGTATCACCTCCCTGCATCTCAGTCCGACGATGCCTTTCAGGTTCGTCAGTTTGCCGGCTGCGTCTTCCGGGGTGATTTCCACTTTCAGTTCCATGGTGTAGTGTCCCGGAGTGGTTTCCTTCACCTTCACCGTGCCGTCGTTGTAATCGGCCAGCAGTTCGAAGCTCTGTATGCGGTTCATCAGCGTTTCCACCTGCTGTTTCAAGGCGTCGTATTGTGAAGTCAGCTGGGCAATCTGCTGTTGCATTTTGTCAAGCTGTTCCTGCAGTTGCTGTGCAGCCTCCTCGATGGCCTGGTTCATGTCGTCCAGAGTAGGGCAGTCGTTGATTTTCTGGAACATTGCTTCCAGCTGGCGGTCGATGGCAGCCTTGTCGTAGTAATTGTCCAGCAGCTTTTCTATTTCTTCCTGGGTCACGTAGTTGCTTTGTCCCTCCTGCAAGTCCTTGATCTGGCTGTACAAATCCGTAATCTGCGATGCCTGCAAGTTCACTTTCGAAGTCAGCTCACCCAGTTGCTGGTTCGCCTTTTTCAGGTTGTCGTTCAATGTCTCCACGAAATTCTTGAGCCCGCTCACCTCTTTGTTCAGGTTGTTGTAGTTTGTCTGCAAGGCCAGGATGGAAGACTGCACGTAGTTGTTCAGCTGCGTCAGGGCCTCTGCCTGTTTCTGCTGGTCCCCCTTCAGGTTCAGAATGTCCTGCGTCTGTTGGTCCACCGTCTTTTGCAGGGCGAGCAAGTCCTGTTTCAGTTGGGCCAGTTCGGCCGGGTCGCTTCCGCCTTCCTGCTGTTCCAGTGCGCTCAGTCTCTTTTCAATGTCGGCCAGTGTCAGCTGGTAGGCCGTCTGCATGTCCTGTATCAGTCCTTCCAGGGTGCTCACCTTGAGTCCCAGTTGGTCCAGTCTGGTCGACAGTTCGTTCAGTTTTTGCGTATGATTCTCCACCAGCTCCTTTGTCTGCTGTAAGTCATTGCCAAACAGCTTTTGTGTGTTGAGCAGTTTTTCCAGCTGTTGGTTCATGGCCGTCTTCAAGTCGTCCAGGTTCTTCTGCAAGGTCGTTACCAGCTCTTTCAGTTCGTTCAGTTCGGTGTCGCTTCCCGGAGTCAGTGCGTTGATGGCTTCCCAGATTTTGTAGATTTGCAGGTCATATTTTTCCACCAGGTTGTTCAGTTGCTCTCCCAGGTTGTCGTATTTGCTGTTCAGTTGGTTCACCTTGTTTCCGAGCGATTGCACCGTCGACGACAATCCGGCCATTTCATTTTCCACGTTCTGGATTCTTGCGTCCACCTCCGTTTTTACGGCAGTAATTTTTTCGATGGTATTTTGGCGCAGGCTTTCCAGGTTGGCGGCATTTGTAGCCGTTGCCTCTTTCACCTCATCCACGAGCGCCTTCAGCTGGTTGATATCCGTGGTCAGCTTGTTTTTCACTTCCTGTAGCTGGGTGAGGGCTTCTTCCATTTTCTGCTTCTGGTCTGCCATGTCGCTGCCCAGTCCGGCCATTTCTGTTTTCAGGCCTTCAATGGCCAGTTCCACCGCCTTCTGCTTTTCCTGCAAGGCCTCCACCTGCGTTTCCAGTTTGGCCACCCGTCCGTCCAGCACGTTCAGGCTGGTGTCGATGGCGTTGATTTGGTTGGAGACTTCCAGTAACCGCGTATTGAATTCCTGGTTGGCAATCTGGATTTTCTCCTTGAGTTGCTGTATTTCTTCCGTATTGCCGTCAATTACCGCCTGGAGTTCCGCAATCCGGTTGTTCAAGTCCGTTTTCACAGTCTCCAGTTCCGTTTTCAGCCGGTCAATATCCTCTTTGTGGCCACTGCCACCCTCCGCAAGCGCTTCTTCAAGCGCTTTGATTTGTTGTTCGATGAGTGTCACCTTTTCCTTCAATCCGTTCAGGTTCACCTCACCATTATTGATTTGATTTCGAAGAATTTCCAGTTGTCCGTCGTAGTCTTTTTGGCAACTGGTAAGGAGCGACGTGCCACTTAAGCAGAGTAGCGCTGCGGCTGCCAGTACATAGCCTTTTCTCTTTGTCATAACGATATAACCTTAATGTTAGTTAGAATAATTCAGTTTCATTACAACAAATATAAAGAAAAATTGTTAGGGAAAAGTGAAGAAATCTTTCTTTTTTCTGCTTAATTCTTCATTTTTCGCCAGCCGTAGTAAGGTGTTGAATCCTTCTGGCAGTCATATAGACCGGGAACCAGCATGCTTCTTCCGGCATTAAGGAACCTAGCCGGATGCTTCGTTTTATCCAGAAAATCCCATTGTCCAGAATTCTTCGGTACGAAGAAACCTGTTTGCCCTGCTGTTCCCTTTCTCTTTTTTGCAGGAAGCCGTCCTTCCAAACCGTATCCGCCAGGAGCTTTTCATTTTGGTTGTGACTGGGAGGGAGGGGGAAACATTCCACGCCCAGCCATTCTTCCAGCAATCCGAATACGGCCTGTGCAAATTTCCCTGCATGAAGAGTGAGCAGAATGCGGCGGGCTTTTTCCATGTCCATGGGACAGTTCTTCAGCATGACCGCCACATCACAGAATTGTTTCAGTCCGATGCCGTATGTCAGTACATGCCTCCGCATGTGCAGCAGCAGACAGGCCAGATAGAGTTCCGGTCCGTCTTCTTCGTGCCACATCCGTTGCAGCCTTTTATTCAGGTAAGGAGTGTATAAATACTCTCTGAACGGGTGCAGTTCAATGATTAGTTTGTCCTCCCTGACAATCAGGTCCTGGTGTTCACGGGTATAGGGAATCCCTTTTCGTTGCAGCAAGGCGGGGATGCGTGCCCAGCCCTGCGTGATGACCAGGTCGATGTCGCCATAACTTCTGGCCAGCGGGTTGGCATACCATTTTCCTACCGAAGGACCCTTGAACACTTCCAGTTCTATCCCCGGTTCCTCCAGCAGCCGGCACCATTCTTCCGCCTTCTGTCCGATGAACCTGTTCATATTCTGGATATGAGCCCAGATACTCATGGCCTTCATTTTGGATGTTTTGGGCAGTATAATTCCCAGTACGTGGATGCCTTCCAGAAAGATACCCGCTACTGCCTGTTCCTGGGCAGCCTGCCATAATTCCTTCCATTCATCTTCATCCAGCGTGTGGCCTTGAAATTCATTCTGTTCATTCCAAAGGCCGGCTTTCAGAATCTCCCAGAAACACTCCTTCATTTTTCAGAATTTTAGCTTGGCAGAAATAAACTGAGGTACTTTCCAGGCCATTTTCTGTAGTTTGGTAAGAGTGGGAGGGAAACCGTGGCTTTTGTACATCCTTACATCCTCGTCCCACATCTTTTTACGTCGGGCACTGTCGGTCGACAAGCCTCCCATGCGCATTCTGACAATGTATTCATTCAAGTAATCCACTTTCAGGTCGGCTTCATACAGAAATCTTACCAACAAATCCGAGTCTGCGGCAATCTTGTAGCTTTCGTCATACAAGCCATACTTGTCGAAACATTCCTTGCGGATGTAGCAGGTGGGGTGCAGGGGCAGCCATCCGTGACGTACCTTCCATTTGCTGTAGCTTCCACCCATCCAGTTGCGTATCACCTTGTTTGTATCCTTTGGGTCGACAAACAGTCCGTTGCCATACACAAAGTCTGCTCCCGTCCGTTCAAACTCCTTTGCAATCCGACTGAGGGTATCCTTTGCATACAGGAAATCATCGCTGTGCAACAGGCCGATTACGTCTCCCGTAGCAGCTCTGATGCCTTTGTTGATGCCTTCGTACATGCCCCTGTCCGGTTCCGAGATAATTTTGGCAATCCGGTCCTTGTAGCGGTTGATGACTTCCAGCGAACGGTCTTTGCTGGCTCCGTCTACTACGATGTATTCAATGTCGGGATAGTCTTGTGCCAGCACACTTTCTATGGCCTGGCCGATGGTTGCTTCACGATTGAAGCAGGAAGTGATGATTGATATTTTCATATCCTATGTATTAAAATTCTCTCAAAGATTAAATGATTTTACAGTTTTTTGTATCTGGCTGCGAACCACAGGATTTCGGCGAAGCACACCAGCGGGACGATGAATCCCACCGCCATTGAAACGTGGTCGGCGATGAATCCCATCAGCATGGGCGCGATGGCCCCTCCCACAATCGACATAATCAGGTAGGAAGACGCCTGTTTGGTATGTGTGCCTACGTGGCGCAAAGATAATGAAAAAATAGTAGGGAACATGATGGATTCACACAAGAAACACAGCAGCAGGAAATACCACCCGATGGTTCCCGGCAGCAGGATGACCGCCGCCATGCAGATGAAGGCTCCCGTGGCACAAGTTGTCAGCACCTTTTCTCCCTTTACGAAGCGCATGATCCAGCTTCCCCCCATGCGTCCCGCCATGAACAGGCCCATGCCGCCGAACGAAAGCCATACCGATGCTTTTTGGGCAGAGATGCCCGCGTTCTCCGTCGCATAGTTGATGAAGAAACTGTTGATGCCCGTCTGAGCCGCCACATACAAGAAGAGCGACAGCAGTCCCACGGTAAACGAAGCCGTTTTCCAGAGCGAGGTGTCATTGCCCTGCGTTCCTTTCTCTTCCGCTTCCTGTCCGATTTCCGGCAGTTTCACCCGCGAGAAAATCACCGCAATGAGCAGCACCAGCGTGCCCAACACCGCATACGGTGTCGTCACGTCGCCCCCTCCGGCAAAGAGGAAGAAGCCCCCCGCCAGCGGACCGCAAATCCATCCCAGCCCGTTGAACGACTGCGCCAGGTTGATACGCCGTTCGCTGCCTTCCGGTTCCCCGAGCACCGTCACATACGGGTTCGAAGCCGTTTCCAGACACGTCAGTCCGCAGCCGATGACAAACAGCGCCAGCAGGAAGAACTCAAACGACTGAATCCGTCCCCCCGGAATGAAGAGCAAGGCCCCGATGCCATACAGCACCAGTCCCGTCAGCACCCCCGTGCGGTAACCGAAGCGGCGGATAATCCGTCCCGCCGGCAGCGCCATCACGAAATACCCCCCATACACCACCGCCTGAATCAGTGCCGAGCGCGTACGGGTAATCTCCATCGTATCCTGAAAATGCTTGTTCAGTACGTCCAGGATACTGTGTGCCACTCCCCACAGGAAGAAGAGCGACGTAATCAAAATGAAAGGAACCAGGAAACTCCTTCCGTCCCTGGTTCTTACTAATCCTATCTTTTCCATGTCAGCTTCTACTGATTTCCAGTCCTTTGTTCGATAAACTCATTTCCACGAAGCGTGCCCGGTCGTTGGGACGGCTTTCCGTGAGAATCCGGCGGATACGCAGTGCCGCATCCGGATCTTTGGCCACCATGTACAGGTAGCCCCCTCCGCCGGCTCCCGGCAGCTTGTAGCCCAGACACAGGTCGTCAATCCGTTCCGTCAGTGCCTGTACGGCCGGCGGGTTCGTACCTTCGTCCAGCAGCTGGTTCTGCTTCCACGTTTTCTGTACCAGTCGTCCCATGCCCTCGAAATCATTCCGCAGGATGGCGTCGTACATGTCCATGGCATGTCCCTTCATCTGCTCCAGCAAGTGCAGGTGACGGTTCGAGTTGAGGAACATTCCCCGCACAATCTCTGCCAGGATGCCCTTGGCCGTGCGCGTGATGCCCGTATAATATAAAAGGTGGCATAATAATATATAGTACAAAGATTAACATCAGTGCTTAAATTAAGCCATCTTTTAAAACTATAAAAACAAAGAGAGGGTAAAAATGGAATATTTATATATATTGCAACAAGCACTTGTAGGAATAATCACAATATTTTGGTTATATAATATAGCAATAAGTGTTTGTTCACTAATAAAATTCAAAGAAAAACCATTGCTATTTAATAAAACTCACAAGTTTATGGCAATAATTCCAGCACATAATGAGGAAAAAGTTGTAAGAAATTTAATAGAAAGTTTAAAAGAGCAAAACTATCCTAAAGAGTTGTTAGATATATATGTAATAGCGGATAACTGCACAGACAAAACAGCAGAAATTGCAAGAGATGCAGGAGCTATAGTATATGAAAGAAATGATCCAGAACATAAAACAAAAGGATATGCAATGCAGTGGTTTTTAGCTAAAATGAAGGAGCAAAATGCCGAATATGATGCACTTTGCGTTTTCGATGCAGATAATGTTGTAGACAAAGAATTTATGAACGCAATGAATAAGAAACTTTGTCAAGGAGAAGAAGTAGTACAAGGATACAGAGATATAAAAAATCCAGACGATACATGGGTAACAGCAGGGTACGCTTTATTCTACTGGACAATGCATAGATTTTATCATTTAGCAAGGTATAATATTGGATTATCTCCATTATTAAATGGAACAGGCTTTATGGTAAAATATGATTTAATAAAAGAAGAAGGATGGAACACAAAAACCTTAACAGAGGATATAGAATTCTCATTAATAAACATAGCAAAAGGAAGACAACTAGGTTGGGCAACAGATGCTAAAGTTTATGATGAGCAACCACTAGGATTTAAACAATCTTGGACACAAAGAACAAGATGGTCAGTGGGACATATACAATGTTTCAAATACTATTTAAAAGACTTAGCAACAGGAGTTATAAGAAACAGAAAAATGTCAAATTTTGATGGACTGTTATATCTTATGGGAATGCCAATATTGGTTGTAACACTTTCAATATTAGTAATAAACTTAATAATATATATTGGAGATGGAATGACACTTGCAGGTTTAATATTTAATTATGCAAAATATTTAATAGCCACCTTCATAATCCCACCACTTACAGCAATATTAACATTGCTACTAGATAAAAGACCTATAAAGCCAATGCTAAAAGGAGTTTTATGTTATCCACTATTTTTGGGCTCTTGGATACTTATAAACATTAAAGCATTAATAAAACCAAATACAACGTGGGAAAAAATAGAGCACGTAAGAGACATAAAAGTAAAAGGATAAAAATTATTAAACAAATATTCAATAACAAAAAGTACAAGGGAATATGTTTAAATGAACAAAACATATTCCCTTTTTTTATTATGTATGAAAGTTTTCCTTGAAATTGACTTCAAGAACAAGAAAAGTTTTCTATATATGTTCGAATGCGAATTATTCTGAACAAAGAGAAACGAAGTTTTACTTTTCTTATTTTAGTAAAATTTATAAAAAAATCACAAAATAAACTTGCTATTTTCCTAAGAATATTGTATGATATTATAAGTGAAAAAAGTAATATAAGTTGGAGGTATAAAATGAAAAAAACGATTGCAATAATATTAATAGTTTTATGTTTGTTATCAATTAATAATGTATTTGCAACAGAGGTAAATACGCTAGAAAAACAAAATAAAGAGGAAATTTCAGGAATAAAGAATAAGATGGAGGAAAAAAAAGAAGAGTACACAGAAAAGTATGGTTCAGAGGCATATTGGTTTGCAGGTTATGTACTTGAAGAAATTGTACAACCATATAGTATACCTTTATGCTTTGTTGGTATTGCAGTAGGACTAGTATTCCAATATGTAATGGGAACAAGAAGACTAGATTATAAACATAGAGGATTTAGTGCAGTAATAGTTTTTGTTACAATACTAATCATCTGTCAATTGTTACCATTTATATATGCACTCGTAGTAGTAGGTTGGAGGGGTTAAACATATGAAAATCTTATTTGCAGTAAATAATGATAATGTTTCAGAAGCAATTGTAAAGAAATATCAAAAAGAATATAAAGAGATATTGTCTTACAAGAATGTTTATTATTTTAATGCAATATATAGAGAGTTACAAAGAGATAAAAGTTATAGTAGAATAGTAATTAGCGAAGATTTAGAACCATTTGCAAATAATAACTATGATTCAATAGACAAATTTTTATTTGAAAAATATAGTAATATTGTTGAAGAGATAAAAAATGCGCCAAATGAACATATCGATATAATATTAGTTTGCGCAGATAGAAGGAAAAAAACTGATGATATGCTAGTAAAAATTTATGCAAAAGGAATTTACAATGCAATAATAGGCCAAGATAGAAGCATAGATGAAATTTGCAGATTAATAAATCAGCCAAGAGATAAACAAGAAGCAAAACAATATTATGGTATACATGAGAGCGAACTAGGCGAAACAGAAAGTGAAAACAGTGTTAGCGAGGCGGAAGTAGAAAATATTAGAGCACACTATGCAAGGCTTGGAAGAAATGAAGATAAATATATAGATAGCTTTAATAATATAGTAGCCCAATATACTGATACACAGCTAAAAATTATCATAAAATACTTACCAATGAATGTAAAAGCTGTTTTGGAAGAAAGGTCTGAAAAGTATCAACAATTAGTAACAAATTCAAATATGAGTGACGCTAAGGATTTTAGAAAAAAGACAGAAAGCTATAAAGAACTAATAAAGAATAAAAAAGACGAATATGATGAAAACGAAAGGGAGAAGAAACATAATAAAGGAAATGACGAAGAAGATGTGCTAGAACAACTAATAAAACCTAAAAACATCAAATCTGTAGTTATTCCAACTAGTATAGCAACAGAAAATGTAAAAAAAGTTGAAATCCCAAATATTACAAAACCAGAAGTCAACAAAGATATTGTAATAAACAATCCTTTTGAGGATAAAAAAGAAACAACAAATGAAATAATACAAGATAATGAAACAGAACCAGTAATAGAGACACTAGAGTCAGAACTTCCTCAAAAGAAAGGCAGAGGTAGACCAAGAAAAAATCCACCACAAGAAGAATTAGAACCGAAAGTAAAACGTGGTAGAGGAAGACCAAAAAAACAACAAGAACCAGAAGAAATATTAAGTGATGTTGAGAAACCAGAAGAAGTGAATTTATTTGATTTAGACGAACCAGATAAAGAGGAGGATTCAGAAGTTAATTTGTTCGACTTAGAGGACAATACTGACAATGAAGAAAAAGACTCATTGAAAGTTGAGGAATCAAAAGCAGATGTAGATTTATTTAATATGGAAGAGTACACAAACACTAAACCAAGTATTGAAAATACACCACAAAAAGAAAATGTATATAAAACGCAAGAACCAGTAGGAGAAAACAATTATATGGCTAGAACAAATAATATAAATTCAAATTTCAACACTTTACTTACTGGAGATAAGAAAATAGTAGCATTTGTGGGCACAACAAAAAATGGAACATCTTTTATTGTGAATAATACGGCTGAATTATTAGCATCTATGGGAATAGAAACAGCAATACTGGATATGACAAAAACAAAAAATGCATATTATATTTACACAAAT
>ENA-ORNF01000389-ORNF01000389.1-human-gut-metagenome-genome-assembly--contig:-NODE-389-length-45518-cov-4.457911_pt1 | contig 45518 bp, 94 predicted proteins | sample MGYA00242110_ERZ509012 | MGnify/ENA primary metagenome ERZ509012 (study PRJEB26280, sample SAMEA2338714) | human gut metagenome | biome: human gut; feature: human-associated habitat; material: faeces... | reverse complement strand
TGGGTAAATCGTAATGGTGATGGTCATTTGTGGTATCTTTATCCAGTATATTATTTTATTTAACGTTATGTTTACACATCTAATAAGATAATTGACTTTGTTACTGATTATTACGAACCAAGTAATTCTTTAATCAGTAATCGAACATTCTTTTATTAAAGCTTGAACTTAAACAGCAACTTTGTAAGTTCTTTTAACTTTCTTGTAAAGGTTTAAAGGATTGAACTGAATGATTTCATCAATTGCTCTTTCAAGTTCTTCTGCTTTCTCTTTCTCAGTCATTCCATCAACGTAATGTGAAACTCGATCTAAGTAACCACAAGTATTGTAACCTTTCTCAATGTCGTAATTGAACCAGGAATCGAAGTCATCTAATGGATCAAACGGATTGTCAAATGTTGTTAGAGCAACATGTGTTTCTGTAATGGTTTCGTTTGCCATCTTAAATCACTTCCTTTCCTTTAAGATACTTGCTAATTGTAGATGTTGAGAAGCCAGTCTTTTGAGCAATCTCTTTCAATGTGTAGTTAGAAGCTGACAAAGCTTTAATCCTTGCAACCTGAGCTTTACTTGGAGATGTAACAGCTTTAGGCATAGCTCTTTGTCTGAGAGCATCGATGTCTGTGTTGTTTAGGATTTGCTTAAGCTTACTATCACTTATGGCTCCAGCTTGAATAGCCTCCCATTCCTTGTCTGTAATCTCTATGTTACGCTCGCTTCTCTTGACTGCTCCTACTTCGCTTCTATACTTAGATATTGAACGCTGTCTAAGCTTACGCAGGTCTTCCTTTTTCATATCAGGGTTGGTACTTGTCTTCTCCTGTATCTCAGCATTAGCCCTACGCATAGCCTCTCTCTCTTTAGGTTGGTTACGCTTAGCCTCTTTAAGTTTAGTATCCAGAGAGTCTACTTCCACCTGGTACTTCTTACGGGAGGCGGTGTTATAAGATATAGCCTGGGTGGATGCTATCTCAAGACGTGCTTTATTAGCCATGTTTTTCATATCGTTAGCATACTCCGCGTATACCAGCTCCATGGGGTGCCTCTTGGAGGATACCAAGGACATAGCATCGTCCGTCTCGGCCATCTTTGTACTTGGCTGGGTGCGTTTCTTCACTTTATACTGTATAGTACCAGTACTGTCAGTAAATGAAACCTCCCCTGTATCTGGATTAATATGCTCTACTGGATAATATCGCTTTGATGCTTCTTTATCCTTGGGATCATATTTTATCTTCTTACCATCAGTAGTTGTTATTTCCACCATACCGGTCTTTTTATTTTTCCCTTTATCTGCATAATATAAATTATCTGCAGTCTTCCATATTTTTGCACCATCTGGTTTGGTAGGATCATAATCTTTAGCACCTGGAATATTAACATGGGGTGAACCCTGGCGTTTATTGACCGATGTTTCTCCTTTTGCACGGGATAATAAAGTAGATGCACCACCGATCTTAATATTGCCGTCGGCATCTACTGATCTTTGGAACTCAGCTTTTAAAGCCGAAATATTATTTTCAACTTCACTAGCTTTATAATCCAAATGATGTTTCTCTGCATCAATAACAACCATACTATGTCTTACTGCACGAGCTAATTTTTCTTCAGATGCTCCACCGAGTGTCATATCAGTAATGAGATTAGAAATAACACCCATTTGTTTCTGAGTATCTTTCATGATCGGATACTCATGACCGTCACGAGTGTAATGTTCTACACCCTTTGAGTCTACAGTTTTTGTTCCGCCATAGGATACTTTGGGATCAAAGCCCTCAAGACCTTTCAATGGACGCTTGTTCTTAATTTTAACCTTACCAGCAGCATCATTGGTTGGAATACACATTACAGTATCACCATCGAAATCGGCTCCTGACAACTGATCGGCAATCTTATGATTAATTCCAACAGCATCTACACTTTCTGGTGAAATAATACTCTTTCCAAGTTTGTTCTTATTGTTTACTGTAAGGATTGGTATTTCAAATATACCACCATGTGGATATCTAATAAGAGCTAGCTGTGTTCCATTCTCATAATTTGGGGCATATATCTCATTATCTTTCAGTGTGTTCACTGGAATAATAACATGATATCTCTGACCAGGAAGAGCTGCTGCTTTCAGATGAACAGCTGCAGAATCGCAACTGTCTGCAAATTTCTCAAGCAAATGTTTTTTTATCGTAGGGTTCTGCAGACTGCATATTTCATCATACTCTGCTACTCTGTCTGCTTTAGCGAGTCCCAACTGTTTCTTTGCCATTGTAACAGACTGTTTACTCAGAAACTGTGAAGGTAAGGCATTAGCCCATTCAGTCCAATCGCCTTCGTCGGCTCTTTTATTAATAAGTCCAAGCTTCTGTTTTCCGGTCTTTTCGTCTGTGTACCAATATTGTCCACCCTGATCAGCATCTTTGATTAAGGATCCAAATGGATTTTCAGGATCAGCTTTTATCTTCTTGAGAACATCACCTTGCGGAGTTCCCTTTTTCTTATTAGTATTAAATACTACATCAACACCGTCAGGCATGTTGTCAGAATATACAGCCATGCCTTTCAGATAATGAGTACCGTCAACCATAATACGAACCTGTGCATATTTGGAATTTCCAAGTGACAAATCCTGAACTCCTCTTCGAAGCTCAATAATACCGTCCTTATCAATACCGTGTGCTCCATCTGGTCCTACATCTTCTGCATATCTGATCTGTAATCTCTTAGAATCAAGTGATTCAGGATATGTAAATTTGCGATGATACGTTTGTCCATCGTCATTAGATGTATAATCGGTAATTGTCTTTACTTTTGTGTAATCATATATTTCGTTGTTCTTAGTCCCAGGAAGACAAAGTACTTTCTGATTGGTCTGCTGATTAGCATTTGTTGGTTGTGGAATACCACCGCCATAAATAGGACATCCTTCGGCTTTCTCTAAATAATCAAGAGCCGTGTCAAGTCTTGTTCTCGAAATTCCAAGTTCCTGTTCAACACCGGCACCAACGTCGATCATACCTTTTTCGATAACCTGATCCCTCAGAAAATTTACAGTATCCATAACCTGGTTCATTCTATCTTCAGAAGATGGATTTAACAGAGATCGTACCGTCGATTCAGGCAGTCCCATTTTTCGTCCGATCTCGGTAGCACCCAGACCATCTGATTTAAGACTCTTTGCAGTCTGAACCTGATCCAAACGCTTTTCGTAATTAGCCCATGACACCTGCCTGCGATATTCTGAAGAAGTAAGTCCCATTTCTTTATATATAGCTTTCTCACCAGTATATTTTTCGCCTGTCTTCGGATCAGTCCAGCTAAAATTGGAATCTTTCTTTTCCTTAATACGTGCGAGAAAATCGCTTCCGTGCTGATAAGGGTTTTCTCCACTGCCGTACGGATATCGACCGCTTCGACGCGGCATTCCGTAATGTTCTAGTTCTTCTCCAAGAGTATCAGATATGCCATAATATTCTGAAATCTCTTCCGCCACTTTACTTGAAGAATGTTCTACTACATCTTGTGAAATATCAATGGCATCTTTACGTCCATAGTAGGACATTATTTCTTCTGCTATAGGATTCATCGCAATTCTCCCTCATGAATTTGTTCCATCATTCTGCTGTGTTGAACTATACAATCCATAACCGGTAAAATATCTTCTGCTGTTGGCTCATCATGAATGATTTCTTCATTTTGGTAAATTCGAAGCTCTACATCGATATCGCCTGGTTTGATTTTATATTCCAAACAAAAAAGAGCTGCATATACTAATAGCTGCTCCATTTTCGCTGGCTGAGTTCCAGTCTTCAAATCATGAATTCTCAAAAAGTTATTTCTAAAAGAAATAGCATCCGCTGTACCGAAACAGTACGGGGAATAATATAAGATCTGCTCTGGTGTCAGCTTATACCCAATTCCGTCATTTACATAATTACGAAGATTTTCGTAAATTCGATCCATGTCAATAACGTTTCTCGGAATACCGTCACCAAGTAGATGGGATAACACGGTAAGTTCATCATTTTTTTTCAGCTTCAGTCCATTAGCTATCAATGTCTCAGCTAATTCATGTAACGATGTTCCCATAGACTGAGCATAGCTACTCACATATTTTTGATACAACTGTTCATTATCGTATCTCAACCAATATGGCTGACTTGGAGCAAGTGTAGCATGTTTACCTCTTAGCTCTGGATGCTTTTCAAATATCAATGTAGTGTCCTCCTTATACTTTGAATTTCTTATGAAGCTCTGCCAAAACTTCTTTTTCATTTTCTGGATATACAAATGTTGCATATGACATTCGATTCATCTTGTCTACATAGTAGTTCTGATTTGGTCGATGACTCGCGTTTTTGCTTTTCTTAACTTCTAATGCAGCCCACTTGTTTCCGCAGAAAACTGTTAGATCCGGAACACCCTGTAAATATGTCGGATCGTTTTTCAGTACCATACAACCTGGGAATTCGTTTTTGATTTTACGAATAAGCTGTGACTGAAATTTACTCTCTAACATGTAACCACCCTTTCTTTATATATGGACCTTGTAGGTATCGAACCTACGACCTATCGCTTATGAGGCGACTGCTCTACCACTGAGCTAAAGGTCCGAAAATATAAATCAGAGAGAAAAGAGCATGTCTGCAAACCGTTTCTTATTTGTGTTCGAAAATTGTATTTTCAGTTACTAAAACGGGAGACATTGAACCCTTTCCTCATAACAGGCTATGTTTTACAGACGCTCATTATAGGGCTGTTATTTTAGGATAAATGGCAAAAAAAGAGTGCTTGTTTATTTAGCACCCTTTCCAAAATATCAATCTGTCAATTCAAAACTGAATCCATCTCTTGTATGGAATGATCTTCTGTTTATACATCGGCTGATACATGTTCGACTTATGTTCATCACTTCGGAGCACTCTTTTATCGAGTTGTACTCTTCGCCGGTTTCTATACATCTTATTTTTTTTCTCAGACTATTGCTCTCCGATCGAATATCACTAATCGTTTTCCATTCCAAATTATCAGCTTCAGATTGACTTTTATCTCTTTTATGAGAAATGACCATACCTTCAGAATATCCATCTACAAACTCATTACCGACAAGTGTTCCAACATTACGAGTGTACTGTTTTCCTTCTTTCACAAGACTCACTCGTTCATAGCCTCTATCCGAAATATAGGTCTTCATCAGTTTACCCGTTTCATGGTTACGAATATTTCCTTTGTTACTAATATCGTATCTCGGCCATTCCTTACTATGATGCCATTCTTCTTGATCCATTGGACTATACCTCTCTTTCCCGAATCAGCGACTACAAGCTACCGATCTGAAAATATCAATTACTTCGTCAACTCTAAGGTGCTGCACTGTAAAGCTCGTGCGATTCTATCAACATTGTATGCACTCGGAGTAGCTTTGGCATTTACATATTTGTTAATAGTAATTATTGATATACCACTCCTATTAGCTAGTTCTTCTTGATTCCATGCCATGTTATAAATTTTCTTCCGTATATTCATGGCCAACCGTTCTCTATAATCCTGTTCAGAAATATCAATAGCTTCAGAATTATCTGCATTCCTACCTAACGGTCTTAATCGTTCACCGATCATATCAAACGCCCAGTATGTACGGTCATCTAATCTTACCGTGATTTCCATCTGTCCACTCGGATACCAATCTACTGTACGTTCTGCATAATTCGGATAATGACTTGCATAGTGCTCAAACACTGGTGTCCAATAATCTTTTGCCTGTTTCATACGGTTTACCTCCAAAAACAAAAAATTTCGTGTTATATTTTATTTAAGGTTACAATTAAACTTTTCTTTAATTTTTTTAAACAATTGTTTAATTCTGCTCTTATGGGAATATAAGAATAATAAATTTTTTCGAAAAATAGGCGATTTTTGATTTTTTGTAACACGAAAAATACCTTTTTACCCCTAAAATACCCCATTTTTAACCTAAATTAGCGATTTTTCACTATTTTTGCCCGAATTTCCGTATTACAATAATTCGTCAGATTATTTTTTGTAATACAATAATTCCCTATTTTCCGTATTACAATAATTCATTTTTGATTTTTTGTAATACAATAAATACCCATTTTCGATTTTTTGTAACACGGAAATTCATTTTTTGTAATACGGAAAATCAGTCTAATTATGCTGCAAATCATACAGATCTGACTCCCCAACAGCAGACATAATGACCCCTTTTCGAGCAATTTCAGATATAGGTTTTCCCACTTTTTTGCTTATCTCTAGCAACATATCATACTCGTCATCACTTAAACGAAATGTGACAGTCTTTCTTCGAGCCATCTCTTTTAGTGGTCTTCCACGTTTCACCGGTATCACCTCCTTCACCCATGATAAAAATATAAAGACATAGCCATATCAAGCTTATTTGTTACCATATTGACAAATTATGAAAATTTTGTTGATGCACTTTCCAAAATCGCTCAAATTGTTCATTAGTCATTGTTTTCAACTTCTTTACGTTGAGCCAGTGCATATAATCTTCTTCTGGAAGAATGTCTTTTACAATCATAAACATTGGCTCGACATAATCTTTTTTTGTAGTCCTTCTTGTAAAAATGTGATACAATTTATATCGTCTAGTCGGCAAATTATCGAACCCATCTGGTTTTTCTCCGATGCGATCATCCCATCTAAATCCGTTCAGATTGTAATAAATCTCGCACAGCTCATCTGTAGTAAGGCTGTTTAATTTTAAAAATAAATCCTTATCCATCTCTTTCCTCTTCTCAATTCGTTCATTTCCTACTTCACCGCAACTCCTGTAAAATCTTTTTATGCTAGTCTTATTTCTTCCTATAATAAGTACTGAAAATATAAATCTCCTTTCACATCCAAGCCCAAATTACAGCTGTGGTAATTCCAATAATATGAAGTATAAACCAAACCGTATAGAAACCTACTATACAAGGCGAAGCATCATCATCCATATCACTAAGTCTATCAGCGAAGTATTTCCAAATAGCACCGTAAATACAGATGCCAATCACAAAGGTGGCAATCCGTATTCCCAACTTTATACTATCCATAAAAATATCAATCCTTTCTGAAAGTTATTTAATCAATTTCTCATGTAACCACAACACAAGCTCTTCAATTGTATTACCTGTTACCATTTCAAAACTACCGTCCTTGAGTTCTGTAAATATCTGTTCGGATTCATATTCGTCTATTAAATCCGCCACGTTCAAATTATCAATGTTATTAACTTTGAGAAACGATCTAATTCCTTCTTTTAATTCATCTTTCATAAAAATATCAAACCTCCAGTCCGTTATGAATGTCTTCTAAAATACACATATCAGTATAATAATTCTGAAGCTTCGAGAACATCCTTATGAATCTACCTCTCTTATATTCATGAAATAGTTCAACGGCTTTCTTCTTATCCTGTTCTCTCAGCCATGCTGAATTCAGATATACAACACCCTCGTTAATAGCGACATTCCATTTCCAAGAACCATCATCGCTCTCGAAAATATAACCGCCCTTAGTAACTGATGAAAAGAACTGGTATTTCTCTTCAGGAGCACTTATACGACCATGAAATTCTTTTACCTCACCATCAACAAATCTGTACAACCACGCTTCTCCTTTATCTATGTATTTCATAAAAATATCAATCCTCCAGTTCAATGTAGTATGGACAATCAATACATCTCTCAGATAAATATCCCGTCATCCATGTACCGCCTACCCATCCGCAACAATTTTCAAATATAGCATAGCCCTCTTTTTCTCGCTGAGTGTAACATACGTCGTATGAATATCGCCTTTTAAGACTTTGTAGTAATTCTTTTATTTTTCTGTACATCTATCCCCATTTCCTTTCTAACCAATTCTTCATGCAACAGTCTCTCGAAAATATCACAAGTTTCTATAAATTGACTTGCTAATATAATAAGCTTGTCAGAATCAGGACAAGAATGCGATGTTTCTCTAAATCTTTTTCTAATATCCTTGGATCTGTCAAGCTGATTTCTCAATTTTGGAAAATCACCGTTGACATATGAACTTACACACTCATCCAACATATTATCCCGTTTATTCATTAAATGAATCAATTCTGTATCTTGTGAAAATATACCCATGTAACACCACCCTTTCTACAAAGATAAAAAGAACAGGAATCCAAGTACATTTAACCTTAAATTCCCATTCTTGAAATTACTCTCCTTTACTATGCTTTTCTTTAACTTTCTTTACTAATTTATCTACTATAGGATTGGTTATCATCCCTATAACCATTCCACCGCCAAGTATCAATGCACCTTTAATCATACCTTTACGGTACATTTCGGCACCAAAATTGATCAATGCGGTTTCGTGGGTTTCGAATAATTCACCAATCTCCTTAGCATTGTCCATAGTCATAATTGTAAATTTTGTCATAATAAACACCATCCTTTCATAACAGCCCATGATTATCCCGCGACAAAAAAGAGTCCAAGCCGTTTCCGACCTAGACTCCTTGAATCTGAAAATATCAATGTTACTTCTGGTTCTTACCGCCACGAGTTTCTCTTACTGTCTTCTTTCCATCATAATATACGATTGTGATTTTCATGTGTCTCACCTCCATTTAAGTGAAATCCATTCTACCACAAATATAAATTAATTCAATACTTGACATGAAAGCCGTTCTCAGATACTTTCAAACAGAAAAACAAAGGGGCAAGTATATCACCCCCCCCCTAAGAAATTACTGATAAATGTAAATCTCATAAACATCGAGATTGTCATTATCATAAAGGTCAACATTGAACTTCATACCCATGCATTCAAATGGATAATCTTCATATTCCTTCTCGCCATTTTCGAGCAATAACGTAGTAGATCCTCCCTCAGGAAAACCTATAGTTATACCCCAATTAAGCGGGTTTTTAATGAAGTTCACTTGAAGTATAAATAATTCTCCAGTGTTGTCAACCTCTAATCCGATGTTTACGAAATCAGATTTACGACTCACCTGAATTCCTCTAATATTCTTGTTCATACAAAATCCTCCTTTGATTTATTTCATAACATAGTAGGATTCTAACGCGATTTTCAGTAACCCCTGTACGGAGGATATCCCTCTACTTTATAGAAATCCATGGTACCATTCTGGAAAAGCTTCTTGGTTTTACATCTGCCGTCTGGATACTCTTCTGGATCGGGAACATCACGTTCACATCGCTTGAAATATGGACAAGTAAGACATTCATGTAATCTTACAAGATCATTTCGATATATTGTTAATTTCTTCATAAAAATATCACTCCAATCTCTGACCGCATTTACTGCAGAAGTGATCAATAGAATCAACAATCATGTCACATTCCGGACATCTATAGCTACCGTCAATGTAGTGTTTCTTTTTCACAAACATGTTTCTTCGCCTCGATATGGCACATTCATTCAGCCAATCTTCTGTAACATTAATAATTGCATCTCCGTTCAGCATATCGATATTACCATCGTTATTCAGAGTCATTCCACGAATCGGTATGTCACATAAAGCTATCTGTAGCACTAACTGAGCCTCATCAACCAGTACCCCGTGTTCTTTCATATATTCATTATCGAAATATTTACGTCCAGTTGTAACTTCACTAATAGTAACAGGATACGGAATATTAATCTCCATCTCTTTAGCCTGTTTATACACACAGTCTGCCTGACGTTTCGTAGCCACCAAAATATAGCTACCAGTTTTAGCCGATTCCATAATCGTTCTCGCTGTTTTTCCACTACGTCGTGGACCTATTGTAATTTTCATCTTAATTCTCCTTTTTAAATATAACTATACCAATTTTCTACCCCACCAATAATATTCACCATCTCCGAAATATCATCTGTAACTTGCTCTCTTTTACAAAAATCGCACATGTTCATATCCTCCTTGAAATATTAATACCATAACCTAACATAACGTAATCGTAAATATAAGGCAAAAGAAAGAGCCCTAGTTATAAGGCTCAATCTCCTTTCTGATATAAGATTTGATTCTTGAAATAGTTTCAAGTTCATTACACAAATCCTGTTCTCTCTTATCTAGCATACTCATGCATTCAGCTAGATCTTTCTGTTCGGATCTGATTATAAATGCTTCCATAGTCCCAACCGGCATATCAAAGACAAGTTCATCTAACGACTCAGGCTTAATCGCATAGCATAAAGATTTCTTTACGCTATTACTAAGCCGATCGTCAAAATCCCATTCATCTTCGGTAACACCATTAGTAATGAAGGCTTTTAATTTCCCTTCTCTGATCCATTTACTCACAGTAGATCTTGACACCTTTAACAGGTATGCTACCTCGCCTGTAGTGTAATAATCTCTCATAATAAATTACCTCCTAAATTATAATCTTTTATCATAACAGCCCATGATTATCCCGCGTTAAAAAGAAAAGAACCCAGGCATTATGCCCGAGCTCCCATAACATACTCTACAATTTTGTCTTCATCTTCTTCCTTTATAAGGCTACGTAAAATATTTTCATTTACGGATGTTTTCAATGTTTCATAACCATCGTAATCAGCGATATGATAATCATATCGCTCATCGAACTCCTCAATATAAAGAGCTGCGTAATCGCCGTCTGCTTCCTCTCCTAATCGTTTTATAACTTCGATTAGAATTGGATCGCAACGATTGAATCCGTATCTCGTAATCTTGTTTCCTCCGAGTTCACGATATAATTCAATTGCACATTCTGATAATCCAAAACACCCATAGCATCCGTTTAATACTATTTGTTTCATAATCTCGTCCTCCTATAAATGAATATTTTGTATAGTTTTCATAACATAGTAGGATTCTAATGCGACCTATAATATATTTTCGGAATTCTCATCACCAAATAACCAATTAGTAACAGTCTCCATCGCCCGTGTAGAGTCAAAGGTACTACCAGCGGCTTTAGGATGACCACCACCTCCGTAATTATGAGCAATTTCTGTCCCAAGATTAATGTCGTCACGAATACTACGATATGATACTCTGCCGTTGGAAATATCAATCATAGCAACATAAGCCAGATCTGGATTCATCTCACACAACTGATTACCAAGCTCACTGAAATATCTCTCAGCAAATACAATACCATATGAATTACCCAACTGGTCTGTAAACTGCTTTATCTGTTTGGCTTTCTCTTCTACGTAAATATCAATGTCTTGCTGCTTCTGATCAAGTAAGAGCATATCTGTTTCTGAGAACCATTTGTCCTGATGTAATGGTGAAGTGCCAAACATGATACGCTTCATAGCCCAGTCAATAAATTTCTCCCTGCCGTAAATATGGAAAAGATCGTTCATCTGTTTGCTGATAAGTCCTTTATCGTCAAGTTCTTTCCACCGCCATGTATCATAATTTCTCACAATATCGACAAACTGTATTATTTTCCCCCTTACATCTGGAGTGTAGATATTGAGGTATTCCGGCCATAAAGCATAAACACAAAACAACTCTGTCCCGCATGTCTTGATGATATTCGGCAAATATATATCTTCCTTTATCATACACCAATCGTATTTATTCAAGAACAGTGCTGTACCATGATGATCGAACAACTGTACTCTCCGGTCTACTCTATCCAAAATATCAATCATGTTAGCTACTGAATCTGAGACAGAAATATCGGTGATGAAGATTTGGTTATAACTCCGGTACAGATCACAATCCTCCATAAATACCTCTACTTTATCGTCTATATCATCATAGTTACAGTATTCAACATCTACGTTCTCTTTTCCAAATGCTAAATATGCCAGAACAGCACATCCAATACCGTCTAAATCTGTGTGTGTAAATAATTTAACTCTCATAAAAATATCATCCCTCCGTAATTTTATTACAATGTTTTCTACTACGTTTGGTAAAATACATATAATGTTTCATTCTACAATCTTTCTTGTCTGCACCATTATGTAAATAGGAATTCCGTGCTTTTCTCTTTTTGTTTTCAGATGCCATAAAATATCATTTCCTTTCTTATCCTTTCTTATTAAAACAGCGTTCCAAGCAATCGATAGCAAATAGTAAGTAATATAATGACTCACCATTCCCAATTCACGATAGAATATCCCATATGAATCAGAATCAATTCCTCAACAATAAGTATCATTGTACTGATAATAAATCTAATAACGTGCATCCTGTATCTCCTCTTCTATATCATGAATAATGGTGTCTAAATAATGAAATAAATCTTTCCATTCACCTGCTATGAAGAAATATAAATGAAACAAATTTTTAAGCTCTTCTTTTCTCTGTGAAGCAACACCTGGCTTATGTGCTTCAGTTAAACAGTTATTAGCTCTCTTACTATGTTCCATATACTTACAGAGCATCTCATTCCTGACCAGTCTCAGTCTTCTCAGATTTTCCCGCGTCACGTATAAGCACCTCCGCTTTCATTCTCATAAGTTCATTTACAGTGATTTTTCTTTTCTGAAGCTCCTCATCTAGTTTATTGATTTTGGAAAGCTCATTGTCCATGAAAATATCAATAGCTCTAACCTTATTTACTTCATCAAACCAAACATTACGGTTATACAGAACACCAGGTTTCGGATCACACTTTAAAACACGAATAATATCGCCATTTTTATTCAAAACTCTGAATATAGCCTGATACTTACTCCTAACAAGCAGCTCTCCCTCATATTCCAGCAGTTTCCCTCTGTAAAAGTTGTATAAATATACTTTCAATATCATTTCCTTTCTTATTATAATACAGTCATCGCAAGCAACCGGTAGCAAATAGTAAGTGATATGATCAGCCACCACTCCCAGTTCGAAATCGAGTAACCCATATGAAAGAGCACCATAGCTTCAAACAGGACTAATGATCCATCGCATATAGATTTCAAAACCATAGACGAGTCCTCATTCATCAGTTTCGGAATATCAATCTCTTCGATCTCTTCGATCTTCTGTGGATCACTATAGTACTTATACAAGCTACGAAGTTCTCTTTTTGCACCCCATTTTGTATAGCACGGATTAGTTACGGTATACCAGGAGCCAAGCAAATCATCATATTCTTCCCCGAACCAGCAATGAAAATGCTGGTTATGCTTCACTCTCAATCTCATTCCTGCTCCTCCCGATCTTTTTCGATGTAAATACGAATACTAGAATCTGTGCTGATTGCTCTAAGCTTGTAAACTTCAGACTGTAAAATATCATCTGATAATACTTTTAACGCTACGTTGACTGTTGACGAGAAACGACTATTTGGTGTAGACATATAGATAATGACATCTTGTGTGAGGGGCATATATTTCAAAATATCAATAACTTTAAGAGAGTTGGATTTTGTCTTTTCTTCCTCAATGATGTCAGCCTCTACATTAGCAAACATAGCCAGCGGATCCAAAACCTGCTTTGTATAAAACCATAATGTGTTATTGCAGGGAACTTTTGGAATATTGGTACACCTTACTTTCTTAACTGCTTTTCCATCCTCGTCAAGTAATTTCAAATATGTAGTACCCGGCTCCCAAAAATCTCCATCATAATATGCGTCTCTGTAATACAATAATGCCTTATACTCCTTAACTGTAGTTCTATCTTCTCTAATATAAGCCCATACTGTCCCTTTACATTTCATAATTTAGTTCTCCTTTCCAAAATAAAAAGAGAAGCCCTTAATTAGACCTCTCCTATCAGTTAGATTTTGTTAATGATAATTCCATGAAAATATCAATCCTCTGTTGTCTTCTTTCTTTGTCTACCTGCCTGTTTCTTAGGTGGTTTCTGATTAGTATATGAATTTCGAATATCTTTCACTTCATTTCGTAAAGCATTGACAGTATTATTAAAGTTTTTACGAATATCCTCATAGGACATTTTCATCCATTCTTTTCTCTGAGCACAATCTTCCGGACTTCCTGATCGCATGTATTGCCGATATTCAAATATCATTTTATCTAAAGCCTGTTTTCTTTTTACATCAGATAGGCTGTCACATAGTTCTACTACAGTTTCCATTTCGTCAAACGTCATCATAAAAATATTAATCCTCCTCTACTAAAATAGTATTTTTCACTGGAATATTCATATAAGTAGAAATATCTACTCCACACAAGCCGATACAATCACGACACGGATCTAGGTCTAATTCCACAGTCGAGCCTTTCAATATTTTTTTTATGTCTTCTCTATCAAGAGTTATTAACAGCCTCATACAAATATCAATCCTCCTGTTCTTTAATAGCTTCATCTAATAAGTCACGTAACTCTCGGATCTCCTCAAAAGACAGATGAGCAATATCCCATTTTTCACCATCTTTATAACATGGATCTTTTATCGCAATACCTATAGGTTTGTCTGTTTTTATATCATCCATATAGCCCACACAAATATTTGATGTTGCAAATAATCTTTTTATAATCTCAGTCCTCACTTTTTATCCTTTATCCATCTATGCAGTTCTTCAGTTGTGATAATATAACCTGGTCTTTCCCAATGCAGGACATATTCAAAACTCGGTGAATGAGCCATACCAAATAACACTTCGATCTTATACAACCAACTGTTACCGTTCCATTTGGTCCATTCTTTCCATAAACGAAATCTGGATCTCATAAATCTCATAATTATCGATTCCTTCCTATAATTCGTATTTATATGCCCTATATTTATCATACGTATCATAAATCAGCTTAAGCATTTTCTCTTTCTTTAGATCTTCATCACAACCAAAATCAAATCTATTAGCTACAGGGATTATACCTGCTATGGTTGTAGGACTCTCCTTAATATATTGTTGTATAGACGTGCTACTATACAGAAAAGTATAGTCATAGAGACACTCTTTACAATATTTATTGGCTTTCTTCAATTCGAACTGAAAAGCACGATATATAGTTGGTTTAATCGAATATTCAACACCATCTATATCATACTCTTCGATTACAGGAGTATCACTACTACCCTCATCATGCCAATGTGTTGTACAATATATTTCAGCATCCTGAAGAGTACTAAATATAGCGTCAATAACGCGATCTTCATGCTCTCCACGAAATATAACATACACTTTACTCATCGTGCATCTCCTCCTCAGGAATTTCGAAACTAGCTTTATAGCAGTCACTTAAATATGTTCTATATACTGCTTTCATACCTTCACTTGCCTCATTCATTGCCTATGCCATTTTCTTGTCATAATACGTGTTTCGAATTCTAACTTTATTATTATATAAATCTGAAATAACCGAATCATCCATAAGCGGATAATATTTACCGATAAATATTTCAGCATCTCCATAACCAGCTGCAGAAATTTGATTAAGCAATCTTCGTAATGTATCAACTGTAAATTGTTTTTTCATATTTAAATAGTCTCCTTTCCAAATATCTTCCTATACTCATCAGCCATTAATTGCATAAAAATATCAGATCGAGATTTACCGGTTTTCCTGCTCAGTTCCGATAACATATACAATTCATCTTCGTTCAACCGTATCCTAAGTCCATGCCTCTTAGCATTTGGTTCTTTAGGACGTCCTCTTCTTCTAGTCAAAAATATCAATCCTCCCATTTTGTAATCTTATCTAATGTATTTAATAGTTCGTTTCTACGGACAAACATTTCGGTAACTAACTTGTCCTTTCTCATCGACTACTATATTATTTTCTAATTTATTTAATCGGATCATCTCCCTTTTCTCATCAGGTGTTAAAAGATTTGAATGTTGCAAGAAATTAATAAGTGATAAATTAGAATGTTTGAACAGATAACCGTATTCTATAATTATATCTTTTCTTATATCTGGCTCATTTTTATCTGGATTTAGATGCATGAAAGCCAAAATATCAAGAGCACATTGGTCGCATAAATCAGCTGATAAAGCAAATTCGCATCCATTTAACCCACGTATATGCAGTTCTCCAACCTCTTTTCCTTCATACTTACATCTATTTTTTCGATTTGGGGTATAATACTTACCACATCTATCACATTTCTTAGCATCGCTCATATTACTCATTCTCCTTTCATAATATCTGCTATTTATTGGATATCCAATAAATATAAAAAGAAGAGCCTAACCATTTAGATTAAGCTCTTTTCTGACTAAATACCTGTCTCCCATTTTTGAGGTCTATGTGTTTCCTGATTTAAAGGCTCTCCGATGCAATCACGGCAGGGTCTTTTATTAGCAGGCATAAAATAGTACCGGCAAGTTTTACAGTATAGACCAAAATATAAATCTTTTACATCAGTGTTCTCCAAATGCCTTTCACCACCTTTACCATGTGTTTGGCGTATTAGTCGCAATTGTAAGTATTCGTAAATTCCTGTCATAGTGATATACCTGATTAGATAGCCGATCTTCCAAAGGCACTTCGCTTACGTTTATCTTAGCCACCATTAGTGCAAGGTCTTCAGGGTTACCCATTTCTGCTGAGATGACAACAACTTCGTGAATACTCGATGGAAGAATATAAAGATTGCTTTCCATTTTTTCTGCCAATTCGTGTAATTCATTTTCATAAAGAATGGAAGAAGCCCCATTAATACATGAGGCATTCGAAATTATCCACATATTCGGTTCTGGAGACATTCTATCGAGTACTTTATTTATAAAATCTTCAGTCATCCCCATTGAGAGAAATACTTTACGCATAGCATCATTTATGGTTTTAACTGTAGGTGGAAACAATCTTCTTGTATTGTTTTTAGCACATTCGAATAACTGCTCCTCAGTCATTTTTAATTCTGTTGCAAGTCCCTTGGTAATCGGTATTGCCTGAAGTCCATTTTTATCAATCTTAACCATTATTTTGTATATAATGGTTAAATCATGAAATGGTCTGTGAGGCATACTGTTTAATAATGATTGATTCTGCTCTGTATTTATAAGCATGAAAAATATGTTATCACTTGCATTTGCCAAAATATCACTCACGTTTATACCCAAAGCTTCATTATACGCCCGTGCAATCACATCACATGCTGCTGTCAGGATAGTTTCTAAATCAGCACCATTCTGATAATCTTTATACATATCATTAATATAAATGGTTGGAAATGCTGAAGTATTGTCATCTTTGACACCAATAGCATCAAGCGTGCTGTTTACCTTTTCAACCTGAGAGATTAAAGGTTCCATATCTTTAAATTTGTCCGGCATATAATTCATGAAATTTTCTTTTACAGTTTTTTTAAATTGTTCATAGTTCATCATAATATATGTCCTCCTTTTCAGTGTTAAAAAGAAAAAGAGCCCTTAAATAGAGCCCCTCATCATTTTAGTTATCCTCAACCTTTCTCTCCTTTCTTTAATAAGCTTGGTCCGTATTTCATTATAAATAACGCACACAAAAATTGGACACATAGGTACTATTACAGTCCATTTATCGAGATCAACAAATAATAATAATCCCAATATAAATACCTCTGTAAATAACCCCAATGCTCCAATTAAGTTAATTGCTGCATCAATAATTTTAATCATAGTGTTACTACCTCCTCTTATTATTTCATAACAGCCGTTGTTATGCTCGCGTATGATCTCATTCCTCTGTTTTAAATATTTACATAAAAATAAAGACCTAGTTCAAAAACTAAGCCCTGTTTCTTCTATATAAATATACTCTCGCCAGTATCTTTCGTTCACAAGATATACATACTTGTCTTCCCTCTGGCACATAATCACCACATACAATACACTTATCTTCCATAATACTTACCTGCTCTCTTCATATCTAAGGGGTTTGTGAGAATATACCCGTGTAGGTTCTGATAAACATTCATTGCATGGGTTTAAATCTTCCGCAACACTACTATGTTTACAGTTTTTGCAGTATTTATCAAAATATACCTCTTTCATACCAGTACTGTCCATTGCTATTGCCTCCATATAAAAATAAGACCCACAAACTAATCAAAGTTCATGAGTCTTAATGTGAACAAATAGGTCACTTATTCCATTACATCAATATTTTTAATTTCTGGTGCAGTGAACTCAATAGGATTTCCGAAAATATCACCGTCGTCGATCTTCTTAAGATTTATAAGAATAATCGCCTCAATTTCTTCCGGTACATTGTCTTCAGCATCGATATATTCATCAACAACGCCTTCATACTCTATTTCATCGATGTCTGTGATTCTTATTTTTCGTCCTACCAATTCTTTTAAATTGATCATAATATACTTCCTTTCATTTACGCCGGATATACATGAGAACCCGTTTTTGAATATGCTATAACTCCCCTTTTAGTCTTAGTTTCATTCCCGTCACTATCTGTATGTACTCCTATGAAATTGTCATCAACAAAGCGTTCTTTGTTAGTCCAATTACCTTTTCTATCTAATATTGCTTCGCCTTTACCACAATGCCTGTCTACTAATTCCTGAGCATACTCACACCCACCATTCAGATAGCTTCTACCTGCAAGATGATCTAGTTTAGTATGACGTTTCTGCTTATCCGCATTTATCGTAGTTTTTATTTTTCCCGAATCAATGGCTTTTTGTATAATATTAATATTACCACGATTCTTATATTTATCAATAGGATACGGCGGACCATTTCTAACTCCCCACTTCATACCGGGTCTACCCGAATGCTCTATAATCCCACGTTCGTCATCCAGTTTCCACTTTATCTTCTCCAGAATATTTTCAACGATCTTCTGGGTCTTATCACTGAGTTTCATATAATCTTTCCGCTCATCATACCAGTCAAATATCTCATACAGATTACCGGTCTTCCAACTGAAACTCCACCAATCGCAGATCATTTCAAGAATATAATTATATGGCATATCCATGATCGTTTCTGCTTCTTCCGGGTCGTCGTGATGAAGAATCCAATACTGCCAATGATGAGGATTATTGTGAATATGTATCAGCCAAGCATATTCGTATTCTTCTACTACCTGATGCGAACGATTCCCACCGTAGAAATACGCATCATACGGAATATACTCTTCAGGATCTGTTTTACTGGCATCGTGTGCAAATCCTATCTGATGTACCAGTTCTAACTGATTTTCTTCAGGAATCAAAGCCGGCAGATTGTCCATAATCCAGTAGAGTGCCTGTCGAACCGCATTCTTATGCTGCTCCAAATATAAATCGTATTCTTTACTCATTTCCTGCCTCCCTGTTTTTCTTTTCCAACCCCTTCTGAAGTGCCTCTTCTCTTTCAAGTTTTACATCAATTGCTCGGAAAACGTCACTTTCGTGAATATTAAAAATGGACTTCAAGAATTCCAAGCAAATATAAACATCTGCCATTTCTTCCAAAAGTCCAACCTTATCTTTAGAACCACGAATCTTTTTACTTATCTCCTGCTGTAATTCTGCAAGTTCCTCCATAGCGACTGTGCACTTAGTCTTCCAGTGACAGTTCTGAATACTTTTCTTGATAATATTCTCCCGCTGCTTGTCAGAATATCCAGGGTTTTCTTTTAATTCTGCTATAAATCTTTCTCTATTCACTTTCTTTCTCCTGTCTGTCACAAATTTCGTTATACTCTTGAATCCATTCAGTAGGAACAAATTTACCATAGCAAATATAACGCTCGATAGCATCTCCGAGATCATTCTTACGCTTTTTATCCCACGTATCACGCGGCATTACACCAAGAGGCGGTTTCTTAGGTTTCTTATCTGACAGTATATCGTTAGGATGCTGATGCGATTCATATAAATATATAACGTCGTCATGGTTTAAATTGCCATTAACGGCATATCGCGTAATAAGTTGTTCCAGACGTTTCTCATCCGGATGAGCTAACTCCCAAATAATAGCTCTCAATTTATTGCATCTGTTTCCCAAAATACCTTCTCTATTAATCATCTCATCAATCATCTCTACCCCCGCTTTCTTCCAAATGGATATAATCTCGGTAATGGACGCCAAGCTAAAATATCAATACGATCACATTCCGAATCAGTGAATACACGATTATCTTCAATCGGTGCTCGGCAGGCTTCGTATACCTTATATCCATCAAACACGCTCTGTCTTCTAGGGTTATACCATTTCTTATCCCACTTACGGAAATATACTTCCATGACCTTAGGTGTGTTCAGTCCTGCTCCATGAGCCGCTGTACAAATATACCATCCGTCTTTCTTTGGCTTCATAAGTGGGTATGGATGCCAAATATGTAACATGCTGATCCTCCCCTAATTGAATTCGTAATTTTCAGCTTCATTCTGATATACAACAATCTTAATTGGTTCGCCATTGCTACCATCATTCTTGATATGAATAATGCCGTCGAACTGCAGATAATTGTTACCCTCAGTATCTACCATTGTAAGACTGCCATCTTGTCTCTTATCAGAAATATTAATGGTTAGTGGTTCTAATTTTTCTGTTTGATTATCTTTATTTTCTTTACTTCCACAGCTAGCAAGACAAAATACAGCTGCAAAAATAAATAATCCTGCTATAATTTTAATTTTCATTATCTTTCTCCTTAAAATATGTGATATAATACCAGTACGGAGGTGTATTCTATGAATTTAACAAAAGATGAACAATACATCCTTTATGATTGGATTGATCGCTACGTGTTGCCAAGTAAAAATATGAATTACGATGCGTCAACTGACCGTCTTCGAGCTTCGTTTGAACTGTATTACATAAAAGGGTTTCATGTAAGCAATAATGATATGAACGAAGCTCTCCGTAATAAAGGATATAAAGCTGGTAAACTCTCAAACGATCCGTACCTGGCGTTTAATATTGCTAATCGATGCCAAGCTCTGCGAGAATATCGTCTACGGGTATCTGGTGCTCAGCATCAATGCAGCCCAAAGTATGAATAATTCGACATTCCGGATCAGTTGATGTCATTACGTAAGGGTATCCTAATCTGTATAATATTTTTTGTATTGTTGTTTTTCCAGATGCGGGTACCCCATCCAATATCACCCATCCCCCGGCACGCATTGTATGTATAATTAGACTTAATCCAACTTTTCCACAACAGTCTTTAATGTACTCTTTAGCTTTCTTGGGTATGACGATACTTCTCTGCTTCTTAGTTGTTATCGGAAGTCCAGTTGGTCCTGTTTTCATATATCCCATTTTTATTTCTCCTCTCCTGTAATTAATTCGCTATAAGGTAACTTCTCAATCCATCTACAAACATCTAGCCATTCATCCAGCTTATGACTTTTACGTGACTTGTAAATATTTGCCAGAACTTCATAATTCGCAATTACATTACGAGTCTGGTTATAACTACTCGGAAGAAGCTGAATCATCTGCCACCAACAGTCTTTTTTAGTCGGAATGTAAGTGTCGTTCCAATCGCTGTTGGCAAAATATAAATTTCGTTCCTCGTCTGAGTTACAGTTGAAAGCATCTCTCCAGAAATTTAATTCATAAATATCTTCTCTAAGTCTTTTAATCGCCCTATTCGTTAAATGATCACAACTGAAATCCACCAGCGTAAACTCCTTCGCCTGGATTTTATGCATAGTACTTGTGGAATTAGCAACTGTGCCAACTTTGTATGTATCAAATTCTTTCCCATTAATGGACTATCTTTTACTATTGTTTTTGTGTGTGCTAAAAATATAAAAGAGAAAAGACCCAGCGTTTTACTCTGAGTCCATACTCTACTATTCCTCGATGACAATCTGTTTAACTGCTACTTTACTTTCTAAGATGTAGTTGATTTTTGGGTCTCTGATCAATTCAGCGTATTCGTCTTTAGATATCTCTAATATACCGTCTTGGCGAAACCCCCAAGGCGGACTCATCACATGATACCCATTCAACTCAATAAGTCTCCATATTTTCATAGCCCATGCTACACTCGTGCAATGAATAAATACACATAACATAAATTGTCACTCCTTTCATAATAGGCTTTGTAATTTTCGCTAACACACAATAATATAAAAACAATAGGACACCATTTCGGTTTTCATGGGATTCGTTTCCTAAAACCCAGCTACGTATCAATAGTAGCCCTACTCCCCCGCCCAGAAGGCATAGGGGATAGCCTCTACAGGTTCATTTCAAAAATATAAAAGAGAAAAGACCCAGCATAATATAAGCCGAGCCTTAACTCCAGTGTTATCCGGTTTTATTTTACAAATACGAATCTATATCTACATCCTTACCGTACTTAAGTGCAAAGATCATCATGTTGTATCCGATTTTTCCTAATAACGGTAACTCGTCATAGTCTGTTTGAACTATTTCGTGTTCCTTATCAATCCAAAAACCATGATTCTCCCATAGTCTTGCTCCTAAAGTTGCCAAAAGATTCATCATAAAATATCACTCCTTTCTATAATAGGAGCTGTAATTTTCGCGTACAAAGAAAAAAAGCCCCAGATGTTACTCTGAGTAATTCTCGGTTTCGATCTGAATATTTATAGTATCTATAATGCATTCTTCCGTCCACATACTGAATACCTCTTGATTTAAGAAATCATCAGAAAGTAATCCAGATACACGCCCCTGATATATTAAATAAATCTCGCATTCATCTTTATCCAATAAACGAATATCATTGGTATAAATAAGCGGTAAAATATCTCTTACTTTTATCACTATTCATCCTCCTCATTTTTACAATAAAGACCCAACAAGCCTGCAATAGTAAGTAATAACACAAATATCAATATTGCTACTACCGAAATAAATTTATTTTTCTTCATCTTCATCTTGTCACCCCTTTTCCTCACGGTGATGTTGTGCAATGATTTCCGCAATCAGGACATATAACATAAAACTCCAACTCATTCGGACCGGAATTCTTACAAACGACATCCTCTTTTTCATATGTAAATATACAATTGCACTCATTGCATATAATACGTCTTTTATTCCCATGTTCAATAATTTTAATCATAATTACTTATACCTCTTTCCATTGTTTTGCACTGTTAACCAGAACCTGAACCGTTGCTTTCGCCATTTCTTTAGTCCATATCTAACCAGTACGAACTCTCGAATAGCAGGACAAATACTCTGAAATATCAATGTCTTTTCTATCTTCTTCATCCAGTTCACTTAAAACCATGCTAACAATATTTTTATTAGCAACTCTCATCAATCTGTCTGAGGTTTTTATCAAAATATTTAACTTACTATTTTCTACTTCATTTCATAAATATCTAAAATATAATGCATAAACTGCTTGCTCGTAATTACACTGTACCAATAAACTTAAAAATTCCTGCTCAGACATAGCTTTTATGCATATTCTAAGTCTAAACAGGAATATATAAAGATTGGTAACTAGATCATTTAAGTTATACATTGTTCTCCTTTCCAGTAATCAACTCAGCATACGGTAGTGTCTCAATCCACTTACAGAATTCACGCCACTCATCAAGCTTATGATTCTTACGGGATTTATACATATTTGTCAAAACCTCGTAGTTCAGCTCGACGTTAGCTGTAAGATGAAAACCTATTGGAAGTAATTCGATAATTGCTCTCCAATATTTCTTTTCTTTAGTCTCATTAAACATTTTTGCAAGCCAGACTAACGTAGCTCGTACTATATCAAATGTCTCAACGGCTCTTTCTCCCACTTCATCAATACCTTCGTGATCAAAGGAATCGACTCCAAAGCTCATTACATCAATTTTGTGCATTTTTGAACAACTATTCCGGACAGTGCCCACTTTGTATGTATCAAACTCAGCCCACCATGCATGTCCCGCAGTAATTCTCATATACACGGGCATCATTCTCATAAATTTTCTATGATCCGTACCAGTTTTTGCTAACCGCCGCATGAGAGAATGATCGTTCTCACCAAGTTTAAAATATTCATTACCAGTACCCATATTTTCATGACCGGCATAACTGTCACTCTTCTCCCAGCTATTCATCGGATTACGCATTCCTTCAATAATAAATTCCATCTGCTCCGGACTTGTTAATACTACATGTTCTAATTTAATCATTCGCAATATCCCCCAAGTTCAATATTTACGATTTCATCAGCATCGATTTCCAAAATTTCTACTTCAATATCAGATATATCCTCAACAATAGTCATCTGCCCTCTTGCGATTTCTTTTTCGTAGAGTTCCTTGATTATTAAATCTTTAGTCGCTTCTGCTGTATCTTTTTTCGTATAAATACCAAAAATATTTTCGATATAACCATAACTACCATCATAATAAGTGTTTCCATGAACCACATATAACATCATTAATCTTCATCCTCCATTTTCTTTTTCAGTTCGTCACGTGCATATGTACATGCTGAATCATTTTCGCAGCAAACAATAGTATCGTGTTCTGGAAAAGTTGTATAACCTTTATCGGAAATATAGGGTTTAAAATAACGACAATTTTGACAATATGGTTCGACAATCACCCTAATCATTATGTATTTCCTCCATTTCTATATACTTCAGTGAATCCGAATATTTTTCGCTACATAACCAATTAGTCCACGGACTCTCAGTCCAGTATTTCCATTTATATACTTTTGTATTCCAGTCGTACACTTTCTGAATAACTTCCGCTTTGGAAACATCTTCATACTCGCTATCGATCGTTTGGAGTTGCTTTGTAAGAGATTCGTACTGCATCTCAGCTTCATAAATGTTTTTATCTACAGCAGTGAGATTGATAAAGGCAATAGTACCAATTATAAAACCTATGATCATGCCAACTCCCAAACTGGTTACTCCTAATCCGAATAATAGTAAGTTATTACACGTATTGTTTACCACTACTAACATAATTCCAATGATAATTAACGCTACAGTTATCAACGTCCAGATCATTACGCTTCCTCCAGTTCTCTAAATATACTTGTTAATATTATTTCTGTTTATCCATCATAGTTAGGAATTCTCTAATTTTTTGCTGGGCAAGGGTGTCTTTCTGTGCGTTTGCATCCAAATACTCAATATTTCCTGCCAAATCAATCTTTGCTATTACTTGTCCTTCTTCGTTGTCACAGTTGGTTTTCCAAGCATCTACAAACCATTTCTTTTCCTCTTCGTTATAAAAATTGATTTTGACTTCCTTATATTTTCTCATATAGTTATTCCTTTCTTCATTAATTGTGTCTTTTAGGCTTCCTCCAGCTCTCCAAACATCTTTTCATATGCCTCTACATCATAACTAAGTAAGATATTTTTCGCTGACTCTTCATTAATAGCTATAGCATAGGTGCCATTTTCATTTACTATCAGCCACCGTCTCTTACGGCTTCTATAGAGTCTCGCTTCAGTTAAACATCTCATAAGATAAAAACAATACCTGACCTTATCTGACACCAGCTCCATTTTCTCAGTGTCATATTTTAGCTTGTTAATTACAAATATCATGCTAATCACCACCATTTCATAACTTTAACCACAGCGTTCCATCTTTTCATAGGAATATGATGATATTTTTTGTAATTATTTGTTTTTGTAGGATCATCAAGTTCCATAAAGATACATTTTATGTATTTCTTTTGTCGTTGAAAAGAAGTTTTCATAAATATCAATTTTCCTCTCTTACTATTCCAAGAAACCGTACAGTCTCATCTCTGAGACATACCCAGTACCGCTTACCACGATAAACGATTTCATCACCATCATAGTTGTAATCTTTGTCAGGATCAGATGCCAAAGCCAAAATCATAATTTTTGTTGAGTTATTCATCGGTGTTCTCCTTTCCCAAAATCAGATAAAAAAGAAAGGGCCTGCAGTTTATAACCACAAGTCCTTTCGGGTAACATGTTTACTTTTTACGCCTCTATATCTTTCTGAGTATACTCAAAAGTTTTCTGCTGAATGCTACAAATTCTTTCATGTTATCTTCCATTTACCTGCCTCCTTTAGCAAGCCCTTTCTGTTATGATAAGAGCCAATATATAAAATATTATACATTACTCTTTCATAATAGAGCAAACTTTTTCGCGTTTAATCTTCCAACATAGCTTTGATACTTTCCAACAGTTCGTCACGGTCCTCTTTATTTCTCTTGTCTTTTTCAACAGCGGCATCTAAAGCTTCTTTTGCTCTGAGAATCTCATCCTTGTTGGTAAACAGAGTATTAATAGCATCATATTTTTCCAATGCATCGTCTCGTTTTTTATCAGCGGCTTCTACTTTCTTCAGGCACTCTTCTCTGATACGGTTGATTTTCTCTTTAGTTTCTAACCGTACTTTCACAATCTCAGCCTCAGCATCTTTCTTAGTTCTTTCGGCATCTTTGATTACAGTGTCATTCGCTTTAGCTATCTGCTCAGCATGATACTTAGCAAAAGCTTCGTCATCCATCTGATTGATTTTCAAGCAATATGCATGATCTTTCTCTGTTTCAGCTTTCAATTTTTCTTCCTTCAGCTTAAGAACTTTCGCACGTTCTTCTTCCTCTATTTGGTGCATTTTTCTTTCGTGGATTAGCTTATCCTCTTTTCTCTCCACATGGCTGGCAGCCCAATAACATCCGGCTCCTGCTGTGAACACACTGCTTCCAATAATCATCATCCATTTTCCGATTTCTTTAATTTTCTTAGTATTCATTTATCATTGCTCCTCCAATTTAATTTTTGACCACATCTAAAGCAATACCCCTCCGTTAACCAACTAGGGGTGTCTTCTTTTGTAAAAGCTATTGCACCGCATTTAGGACAAATCACAGAGTCATACTCACTCATTTTAACATTTAAAGCTACTTGTTTTTGTGATACATTAACTATTTCGTCGCCCCCAGGACCACAAAAATATAAATACGGAACCAACTCATTGTAAATCTTGTTTGATATCATTTTTCTGCATGTCCAACATAACGGATCAAATAAGCATACCCACCACGACCGTATCTCATCATAAGAAATACGACGAATTACGTATCCATATGTGTAGAAGTCATTCAAAATTCTTCGATTATACTTATGAATGGCGTAAATAATCTTTCTTTGATTCTTGTATACTACAATATTTTTATCATAAGATAGACAAATATCACATATACAATGTAAATCCACCACATACCCATACTAATGTCCTCCTTTAGTAATAAAATCTACAACCTCCTGCCTCGCTTTTTTGTATCCATCATTAACTCCTAGATTGTAAGCTGAGTCCAAAGAATACAGAATGGCTGCCATATTAGCATTATCTACTGCGAAAATATCGACGTCATATTTCTTAAGTACATAATTTCTTTTTTCTATAAGTCGGATAGCCTCAAATAACTCATCTTTTGAAATTTTTATGGTTGATGTAGTATCAACAAAGGCTTTAATACTTGAAAATATAAATTCTTTTTCGGTTTCTTCATACTTCAACCGCATTTCTTGGGCTGCTCGTTCAATAGCATCTGAAATATAACTCATTGATGAACCGCACTCATCATAGTCCGACTGTTTATTTTTCCAAGGTTTGTTAATTGTTGAAGGTGTCTTCATATATCTCATATCTTTCATTACCGTACTCCTTTTTTATAAAATTTCGAAATATAAAAGAAAAAGAGTCCTTCATCAGGACTCCTCCTCTGGTTTGGCTTCTCCTTCCAAAGAACTATTCCTTAGTTTTTCGGATGCGAGTTTCGCTGCGATCATGAACAACAAATTTGCTGTCAGTACCCCTAACGTTACTCCAAATCCCTTTTTAAAACTCTGTTTCATTTTATTTCTCCTTTCTTCTTTTAAGAACCTATCTACCTCTCCATAACAGCCCTTGTTAATCTCGCGTATTAGGATGCTTATATTCTATTGATGTATGTACATACTCTTCTGCAATATTGCGATACTCATCAGGATACTGTGCGAGATTTCCAGAAAACCAACCGGTATAAGCAGTCCATGTAGAACTAAAAAATCCTAACTGTTCCCACTTTTTCAAATATCCAATGCACTCGTCATAATCGATTATGTCTTGTACCAAATCCATAACTTCTTTAATAGTCCATAACCCGCAAAGTACAAGTTTAATACACATCCTGAAAAATGTCTTTTCTTTACCTGTCATAAATATCACCTCCCAATCTCTTCTTTACTCAAAAGAATGTAATCATCAGTGGCTATGTTGACTAGCATATCTTGTTCGTATTCAGTTAGGTCTTGATTCAAGATACGTTTTGCCAACACCATGTTTATCTCTTCCTGTGTGTATTCTGGAAATCTATATTCACCCATTTTCAAGCACCTCCTTACCAGTACGATCTTATCTCAGACCGTCTACATTTCTTACATTTGCATCTGTACAAAACTTTTTCAAACCCTGAATAATCAATATATACACTCACAAGTTCCAATTGTTCCCACTCGTGACGACAATCAGGATACATGTGCTTCCTAAGCCATTTCAAAATATTCATCATATGTTTCTCCTATCAGATACATTATCCCAATTAGCAAAAGACCGCTCATTAAATTTCTTTTTCTGTTTCAAAGCTCGCGATATAGCAAGATCAATAGGCGAATGTGATTTAATATGATAGTAATACAAATCAATAAACGGTGTATTCAGTCTATCAATTCGACCACAAGCCTGCAAAAGGGTTTTATAACTGTATGTTTGAGACCAAAATACAATACAATCGGTCTTTATACAGTTAAACCCTTCTGCTCCTGAACTGTAGTTTACAAGATATACCCATCGGTCAGTCTCCGGAATAGCCTCGTGTGCATGTCCGGAATATTCGGCAACAGCTACGTCTTCTCCGTAATAAATACTCTTCAGAATATCACGCTCGTAATCAAATGAGTAAAACACAATCATACGAGGATGATCTTCAAATATCTCCAGTAATTTTACTTGCCTAGATTCGTCTGAATTAACAATTTTTCGAAGTACGTAGCATAATACCGATGCTTGTGGTATTGGTTCCTGTTTAAATGGATCAAATCGAGTTTTCATAATCTCCCTGTATTTAGGTTTGTCATATTCTACCCAAATATCCTCATGATGTGGAATCGTGTGACGTTTAAAATCCATATCAATTAGTATCCTGTCTCTCAATCGAATCAATCGAGTCTCATTCCTATACCCGGTAATGCTCGGATAGCTAGTATAACGAGAATATATAAGATGCTCATCCCTGAATTCAGTTCGGTTTCTGAAGAATCCATTAGCAACAAATACTGTCTCGTAGTCAGCCCAAGTATCTCCAGGACTAGCCGATAATATAATCCACTCATTGTACTTGGCTATTTTAAGAAATGCTTTACACCAAGCCCCTTTTCCTGTAAGCTTGTCTTCGTCAAATATAAAAAAAGCATTCCGTACATTGGAATACTTCTTAATACATTGCCAACTATCGATTACTACCATATTGCCGTATTTTTCTGTCACCTGCGTCTTTTTATCAGGAAACAAAAGAAATGGTATCAATTCGCTTTCCCACTCCTGATCATGTTTTTTCTTTGCGGTAGTGATAATATACAGATCGGGTGGATTTTTTTTCATAGGCTCGTATTCCTTATACCCCATATATCCACCATATGAACTAAAATAATAATATAATGCGGTACGACTTTTTCCACTGCCAGTGCCGCCGTTAAGAATACATCCAGTGAACATGCGGTCTACTGCCTGCAACTGATGAGGGTATAGAAAATCAGTCTTCCTGATCATGTATTACTTCACCCCTGTAATAATCACAAGTATATGGCTTATGATTGAATTGAAACCTCGCTCTCCGTGACACTCTTGAAGTGTTAGACATGTTAGCCCGTTTACGATCTAACATTAATTCGTATAAAGTGCCGTTATTGCCATGCGTCGTATTAAAATTCATTCTACTCATCGCCATATTCTCCCAGTACTCTTAGATTTGATTGTTATACGACCTTCAATATGGAATCCGGATAATTCACATATATTGAATATCGTATCTAGCAACTTTTGGAATTTAACAGTCTCTTCCTCCGCTGTTTTAATTGCTTTATAAGCTGTAGGATCAGAATATCCTTCACCATTTTTCTTCAAGTTATCATTCATTCTGCTGTCTCCTAATCTAGTAGTTCTTTGTCAATAATTTGGAAATTAGCTCTATGAATATAAAGAGCTTTTCCATCAATCATAAGTTTTGTCATTTTAGGTAAGTCTTTGGGAATTTCCCAATATACCTTGTCCCCAGAATATGCTGTAATAGGTTGACCTAACTGGGATTTAATAACTACAACCCGGCTTTTACCAAACGAATTCTTGTATTTATTAACCACACCGGTAATGCTAGTCCAATCTGTGATATCATTAGATTTACTTAAAATATCATCTTGACTGAATACAGCTTCTGGGTGCAGTCCGCCCTCTTCAAATATACAAGTGTCACCACAACTCTGAATTTCGTTGCCGTCGATGTTGATAGTGATCACAGAGGACAGCTCATAATTTGTAATAATATCACCGTCACTGTCATAGGAAGTCGATTTTACTTTATTGCCAGTAATATTGATCTTGTCACCAACGGTTGTCATTACAAGATTTCCGTAGTTATCGTATGTACGAATAGTATAATCATTACCCACCAAGTTTCCTTTAAAATCATTGATTGCCGAATCAAGTGCAGCACATCCTACCAGTCCAATCACTACTGTTAGACAAGCAATTACAGCTATAGTTTTCTTAATTTTATTCATGATTTCCTCCTTACTCTTCTACGATCTTTACTCTTCCGCGTTCCCATAGATCAGCCTGTAATTTATCCATATCTAATTCGCCCGATTCCCATTTTTTGTAGTAATCGATAACGTATGCCGTGAATTTAGGAATACGATCTGCATATGACTTTTGCCAATAATGGTCAATAAGTACTTCTAATGGTAACGTCAACATGAGCGTCATCGCTGTTCGAACTGCATCTTCCGTTGCTTCTTTTTTTACTCTACTCAGCTCATCTCTGAACTTTTCATTGACCATAGCATCAAGCTGAGCTTTTGTGAGATTATATGTAACTGTCTCACTTTTCTTCTGTTCTCTCTGCAGTCTTCTCATCTCTGCTCTTGACATTGTTTAATTCCTCCTGTTTTGCACATTTTTCAGCACATTCACACAGTCTGTTTACCAATGAATATACACATAAATAGATCATAAATATAGTTGCTATCATTTGTAAAAAATTGTAAATTTCCATTATTGAATATGTCCTTTCTCATGAGTCTTGTTATATTTAACTTGTCTAATTACTTCTCGACAAGCACTTATTCCCTCATTGAAATATAAATCGGTCGGCTCCGGATTAGTTCGAATCAACCGGTTTAATTCCATCATAATCTGGCAATATTCTTCATCAGTCATGCCTAATTACCTCCTCCTTTTAAAATAAAAAAGAAGCCTTAGTTTCCTAAGAACTTCCCTTTTTTTTATTTTATTTGAGATACTTTGACAGTATCTTTTTTTTATATTCCTTTGCAATTTCATATGCCGCATAATCAGTGGAGTAACCGTTGACTAATTTGTTGGCAAAGTCGTTGATTGAGATATCGATTTTGATACCGCCAATAGTGTCGATCTCAGTTATCAATATATCGTTTCTGACCGCTACATAAATATGTCCGACGATTTTCTCCTTTAACTTTTTATGCAGTAATGTTGAAAATATATACTCGTAATCTGCCATAAATATCACTCCTTTCTATAACAGGAGTAGTTTCTACCGCGACATTTTGATTCTATAGACCGGAATCACCCATTTACCATTAAGTTTCGTAGCTCCTGGATACAGGCCTTTTCTGCAATTTATCCTTACTGTAGATTCAGATATACCCAGCATTTGAGATATTTCAGTAGTTGAACTTATTCTAAGCGGTTGGTCTTTTAGTTCCTTTTTCATCTGTACAGATTTCTTTTTCATGTCTTCTATAAAATCTGAAATATAAGCATCAGCAGCCTCTCTTGGATTATTCATATCTACAAGACGGTAACCGGTAGTAATATCTCCAATTAACCTAGTATGTTTTAGATGTTTAGGTCCCGTAAGATTCTCTGCTTCCTGCTGGAATTTTTGAGCATCAGTCATCGGTTCATAGCATGAGAAATCAATTAAAAAAGGGTCACCTTTATCTGGACGATTACATCCACATGGATTATTCCAACCGAATTTACAATGATCACACTTCTCGATTCTTGCCATCCTGTTTCATCCTTTCTATGAGGTGTTCGCAGATATGATTATGCTTACAAGTGATTGTATTCAGTCTTTCCACAAACTTATTACCAGCATACAAACGTTCTGTTTCTATAATCGGATCAAAATATCCACAATCTTCACAATATTCGTTAAGTTTCATCTCTGTTTTCATTATTATCACCCTCATCCCAACTATAATTTACGAATGGATTATCTAAGAATTTAATACAGCCAGGGTCTACTTTAGCAACACACCCAGTCTCTAATTCCACAACCCCGATAGGTTTTTCAACAATTTCTTTGGAATATCCGTCAAATTCTCTAACATTAAACCATCCGTGAAATAATCCTTTAAGAATCGTTCTACGATTTATACGAACTTCACAAGGTCTTAATTTATTATCTACTTCAATATTCCAAGCCATTTTACAATCCCCATTCTCCTATTGCCTCGCCAACGGTTCCTGCTGACTCATCACTATCAGTAGCTTTGAAATATGCACCATCCAATTGAGGATACATAAATTCGAACATCAGATAATTAGCAGCATCAACCAGATATTCTGTGTTTTTGGTTTCTTTATACTTTTCAATGCAGAGATCATGAGTTTTTAAAGCATCTACCAGCTTGTCCTTAAAATTGGTTTTTGCTGGACCGTACTTATGAAAGCTCATCTCCACTCTATTTTTTCTGAGCTGATCAAACCTCTCAGAATATTCGTTTTTCATGTTTGGTTCTGCCATGTTATTACTTCTCCTTAACTTTCAAATATAAAAATTCATCACCGGCTTCATATACACCCAAGCCGAATAATTTAGCTTTTGTGACAACCCGAATTCCGTTATTATCAGAATAACTTATAACACTGTTGTAATAACAACCACCACAAAATATTCTTTCACGATCTTTCATAATCTGACGAAATAATTCATTAGTAGACATAACAGTAGCCCAAATACAATCATCCCGAATATCCAATTCAGCAAACCCTATTACCAATTCTGGATTACCAAAAGAATAGTCCCACACTACAGGAATTTTTTCTGGCATTTCAATAACCGATTTCTTTGGGAATACAAAACCATTTATACTTGGCTTATCAAATATTAATATAGGTCCTTCTAAAAATATTGGCTCCATTCTTAATTAAGCCTCCTAGTTTTACGTTCTTCATATTCTTCCTTAGAGATTTCTGTCCACGACCCTGTTTCATCACCAACTGACACTCTGAAAAATCGATTGATTTCGATACGTTTCTGGTCTCCGTTTTCGTCATACTTTAATGCATATAATATAGCTTTCGTGTCATAATCACCATTGTTACGATCCGTTAAAAAATCCTCACAAAATACAATAATAGAAGGGCCAGGACTATAAGGCATGGTTATCGGGAACATCTCGTCAACCATTCGAGTTACTAGACCAGAAGTATATGAAGCAATAGGGTTATTGATATCCTTGCAGTAATATCGAGCTACATCTGTATATTTAACATGCCCGTCATTATATACCTTCTTAAACAAAGAAGACATACGTTTGCACTGGAATGTTACATAAGGCAAATCTTTAGATCTGTGGCGTTTGCTCCAAACATCATCTGTATCTTCAATAGGCGTGAGTGGTTTTCTGTCAATCAACCGATTTAAGATATTTTTTGTGAACCCAATAGACATGCCCGAATGCCCGTCCTCACATAAACTCTCAAAAGCTTTTAATGCACTTTCGTAGCAAGCACAACCATAGTCGAATTCTCCTTCTTTTTTATCCGGATTCTCTCTCTTACAAGCAATCTCTACTTCCCTTTTAGCCCATTCCAACATACTCATAAAAATACTTCTCCTTTCAATTCCGTTATCACAATTTCTATGTATTCATCTTCTGTCTTTGACATTAAATGGATATCCAATAAATATAAAAAGAGAAGTCCCTGTGTTAGAGACCTCTCTTGCAACCTATTTATGATTAGCAATACGAACTTTGCAAATATCTGCAATAATAGTTCCGATTGTAGCAATACCGGCAGCTACCACCCAACCAGGTACATTAATAGTTTTCTCTCCATTTTTAATTTCCATCATTTTTGTTCTCCTTTTCTAATTCTGTATTGGTATTATTATTTTCGCTTATGTAACGATCTTCACAAATACTGTAACAATTTTCGTGTCCAATAATAACATGGTCAACAACGCGTATTCCAACAATAATACCGGTATCTTCCAATCTCTGTGTCACTGCAATGTCATTGACACTTGGCTGACTGTCACCACTGGGGTGATTATGTAACATAATAATATTTGATGCATTTGCTAGTAGAGCTTTTTGAAATACTTCTCTAGGCGATATAACTGACATATCTACACTGCCATGTGACATTTCAAATAACGCAATAAGCCTGCTCCTGGTATCTAAACATAGCATGTAAATATATTCTTCGGTTTCATCATGCAAGTGCAGATAGCCCTTACCAAAAGAAGCAACATCGCTAGACCGTCGGAATTGATTTCTAGGCATATCCGGATAATTTCTACTGGATTCTTTTACCAATACTGCTTTTTTATTTACGAGTTTAGTTTTGTATCTGAGAACTCGCATTATGTCACCGCCCTTTCATTTCCCTTACAATATATTAGCCTATTCCAAACACTGGACGAATACCGTAAGTGCTTGTAGCCATATCATTGCTAGCATCGCCATATTGCGAGACTAGAGTATATGTTTGTGCACTTGACAGATTCCGCAACCAATAGTTTGCACCAATAGTCTTCAATTCAGGCACAAGCCGGAACATTGCCAACTGCTGTGTATCGGATGTCTGCTTATTACTGTTGTCGGTGCAAATACAGGTCCCATGCACCATTACTTCATTCATGAGATCCACGGACGCATTTATCCAAGCTCCATCGGAAAACATTCTATGTGATATCAGTATATTTTTAAATGCGTCCGGCAGCGAGTTAGCTATTTGATTTAACCGTGCATTTTTCATCGTCGAACTTTTGTAGCCGCCTGATGTACTGTTGCTTGTATGCATCTGTCCGCTCCCTAATATAGTATCCGGGACTATTAATATATGGGGTTTTTGTACTGATTCTTGATAACCTACACCTTTCCAGTAATTAATGTCTGCTATCCGATATCGCACTCCATCCTTTTCCCAGTAATCACCCACATACAAATCTGCAAAGCTGCCATCCCGGATTGCTGCCAGTTGCTCATCCGTGATAAATTCACCCAAATTCTTTCCTCTGAAGACATTTCTGTGCATATAAGGATTGTCAATGAGTTCATTGAGCATTGCTCCGATTGGTATTGTGCTGTCACCATAATGCACTGTTACGTCGCCTCTATACTCTGCATTACCGTCCCAATCGACTGTATGTATATTCTTTCGGTTGTTAGCATCAGATCCACCGCCTAAAATATGGGCATATTTATTATCTGCATCCTCGACATTATACTTGCCTTGCACATGTTGGTATTTACCTGATGCAATCGTTCCGCCACCTTCAGCATGAGATGCCATCCCATTTGCTATACTGATAAGTCCCTCTGCATGAGAGCATTTCCCATTGGCTTCCGTGGCGTAATTTTCAGCATTTGACATGTCCGCAGCAGCTTTTGAATTGTATCCTGATGCATGGGAGTAATTACCTGTCGCATACGTATTATACCCCTCGCTATGTGCTGCTTGACCACTTGCCGTAGTACCGTAACCCTCTCCGTGAGCATATTTACCTGATGCAATCGTTCCTGCACCACCTTCTGCATGAGATCCACGTCCAGTCGCTTTTGTCAGTTCCCCCTCTGCGAAACTGTACTGTCCAGATGCTTCTACATCATACCCAAAAGCTATACTTTTCTCTCCAACTGTTGTGCCTGTTTTTCGTCCAAAACTAACAGACCCGTCTGCCTCAAGATATTTACTATCATTCTCAAGCTGGCTTACCAGTGTTGGAATAGTAGTACACTTTTCATCCAACTCGTCAATTTTTAGCAACACCTGCGTGATTAAATCAGTATTAACATCTTCAATAACCTGATTAGTATCCATACCTTCGCTAATATAGCAATCTCTATTAATTTCGGAATTCCAACGATTCGTTGAAGCTCCTGACGAATCTGAATGTTTAGCACATACGAGAAAAGTGATCTTACCGTTTACATATGCTACATGCTCACTGATAGTCCACGTAAAATTAATCATGTTTTCATCATCGGGAACGACAGCAGTGTCAGCAACATGATAGCTTCCAGTTTTTCTATCACTACGTATATAATTGATATACATAGCCATATTAAGCAAATCAATACCATCCCAATATCGTGGACAATCAAACGTAACACTTTCAACATTTTTGTCATACTGTACCCCTAATCTTCTCAGATCAGGTGGCACTGTAATAACTCGATCTTTGCCTATAACAATATGAGCTTCTTCGTATGGGGATACAGGATATAAATTCTCATCATTCACATCTAGTGTATTTAATAATTCTTCTGCCTTATCCATTTTGATTTATTCCTCCCTCACACAGTAATTAACTTCGAATATGTCCTGAGATGCTTACCTGTTCGGGTCTTTCCTAATACGGCAATTCTGAAAAAACCTCCGTCTAAAGCTTCTTTAGGTATTACACATGTGATGCCGTGTTCTAATATCTGAGGATCATACTCTGTATTACCTTTACTAAATTGAGCAACTTTCACGGAATTATCCCAGTCGCTAGAGAACTCAAATTCAGCCATAACAATATCCCCATTGTCTAAAAATTCCTTGGGTATTGTGTCGTTTTTCAAATCTGATTTAATTAAATTCCCATTTACTTCGAAATTAATTTTTCTTATCATTTCTCTTCTCCTGCTTTTCTGGGCTGTTATTTGTTTCAGGAGTGGTATCAGTTTCCTGTTTCTTCTGCATCTTTGGATTACTGTTTGACTCAGAAACGGTTTCTACTTTACTTCCTGTTTTAGTCCACACATATTCATACTTATCGTTCGACGACGAATTACCAGCATATGTGCATTTATATACATCACCTGTATTAAGATCTGTATATGTATCCCCGAGTGATCCTTTCGTACGTGCTACTGGTCTTCCCTGTCCTTTAAGCTGTGCCATGTTTCTTTTCCTCCTAAAATATAATTTTGATAGCCTCAACCCGTATCATTTGCTATCTCTCATGTCGATCTCCCTCAATTCCCGATCCAGACCGATTCCCCATTAAATTTCTTTATCTGATGTATTCCCAGTCCTCAGAGAGAATATCGCCAATACTCGGTACCCACATTGCATGACTGCCGTTAGCGGTCTTGATCTGTAAATATGGATCGCACTTGAAAAGATCCCCTTCCTTAAGTCCCCATGCCTTTGCTGTCTGCTGATTACACGGAATGCCGTCTGGATAACCTTTCTGATAAACAACGAACATACCCTTACCGTTCCATCCAAGTCTGAAGATCTTTTCTCCTGCTTTTACTTTCTCTAATGCCTGTCCAAAATTCATTGATATATTCCTCCTAAAATATAAAATAAAGAGCCTAAGTCGTTTCTGACCTAGACCCTTCTGTCTTGCAATTAATACGGTTACTCTTCCGGATACTCCTCTTCAGCGTACTCTGCTGCGAATCTGTCAATGTTCTGAACTACTTTCATACTCTGCAAATATGCTGTACGATAGTACTGTCCGTTAACCTCTGAATCGTACGGTCTAATATCCAAACTTACTGACGCAATATCAATATCATCGAGCATAGATACTGTATCCTCATATAACTTTCTGTGAGATGCACCTGATTCTACATATACCTGAGGACCTCGATCGTTGAACGCCACCTTTACTGGCAGATAAATAAATGGAGCATCACCCTCTTCTCTTGGAGCTTTGATTTTTACGTTCCAACCTACACCGAAACGATTGAGATCATTCATAAGTGCATTAGCCATCTCCTCAGCACTGACCTCTCGTCCGTCAACACTTCCTCCGGTAATCAACAGTGCAAAATTGCGATCACCCTCTTTATTGAATTTCCCGCCCTCTCCTCTGAAGTTCTTAAATACCAGGCGAGCATTATCAATCTGTAAAATTCCTCTTGGTGCAAAATATAATTCCATAGTTCTTTTCTCCTCTATTTTTTAAAATAATATTTCTTAATGTATTTCTTGTAATAGTGACCATCACCGTTTGTGTCATAGTACTCATCTACAATCCGGTAATCTATATGCTTCTTCCGCCACTGTTTGATTCTTGCAAGCAAGGGTATTCCTCCTTTCCTGTATTTTCGGACATAAAGAAAAGAGCCTAAGACATCCCTGGCCTAAGCTCCCTGCTTTTGAATCTTATTTGTTAATATGTACCATTACTTTACTGGTTTGCACCATTTGAAGTCTGGATTCTCAGTACGGACTCCTGTCATCACACCACCAACGGATGTTAATGCTATTCCTAACAATAATAATTTATTGTTATCTGCAAGCTTCCCATCCTTGATTTTTACTGCACTGTGAATCAAGCCCATTCCTGTTCCAGCAACTACCGTGTCAACTAACCTTTTAATGTTCATAGTAATACCTCCTAAATATTATTCTCATAAAAGTGTATGTTTTTGTTGCGGATTAATTAAATGGTAACTCAACCGGATCCTCATCGAATGGGATTTTTTCAGGTAACCCTTCTGGAATATTCATAAAATCCGGTATCTTAGGTTTAGCAACATACGGATCATCCGATGCAAACCACTCAAAGTCTACATATTTATTGATCGTATCTACTGCTGCATCCACCAAATCTGTAAAATACGATGTATCAATATTATCTTCGTTAGCTCCACGAATCATCTCAGATTCCAACCAACGATACCCGATGGTTCCTGATGCCGCGGATTTCTTTTCTCCGTCAATACGATACATAATACCCCCACCGGCTCCTGATTTAATTGGACAAAAATGTCCAACGCGTCCAATAAACGTATATTTATGACCGGTTTCAATCTTTTCTGTCAGTTCTGTCCTCATAGTTTCAAACATAACATCAGAAATTTTACCCTGTTTATATTTGGTCTTAAGTTTATCCAATTCTTTTTCATAACTGCTGACATCCGGTAACTTTTCATTCATATCCAAATATAATGCCCCGGATGTTGTTGAGAATGTATCGCACATGTCATTAAACTCAATATCTTCGTGACTAAACAGTTTCTTAAATACATAAGGTACTGCAAACTGCTTACCTGTAGCTGTCCATTCACCGTCTTTGGTTTTTGCAATATATACGGCATCGTTAACCAGACAAAATTTCTCAAACTCTGCTTCAGTCTCGAATGAATATCCGTACTCTTTACCAAAGTCAAGTACAAACTGCTGAATTTCAGGTGTAGCATCTGGTATCTTGATACTATCAGTCTTGATATGAGCTACAGTGAATCCACGTTTCTGTACTTCACGTTTAAGCAATGTCATGAACAGAGCCCCACGTTTAGCTACAATATTGTCAATATTTCTAGGGTCTCGGAATGCACACTTATATGATGCCTTAGTCTGTCCATATACTGAATTTACGACAGTCTTCAGAGCATTTGCCAGCATCTTTGTGGTAAGATTTCCATCGATAACCTGCTGAATATATGGTTTCAATTTGCCATCAAACAAACCATCAATGTCCTGCCATGCCTGATGTTTGATAGATACACGTCCGACCACAATATCCCGGAACGCCTTGGTATACTCAGGTCCGAACAGAACCTCTGCAATAATACTAGACGGGTGCTGTCCTGTAACATCACCATCCCACACATCTCCATAGAATCCCGGTTCGGCATATACTCGTCCACCTTCGCCAATATCTTCACCAAGATATGTAGACTTACCTCTTTCGAACTTGTATCCAGGAAAGAATGGCAAAATACTCCATCCATCAGGTAACACCTCTCCTGGAATATAGTCACGATACTGTGGCATTCCATCTGCATCAAATACACGGAACTTATAGTCCGGACCAAACTTCTCACGATACTCATCATATTGGTCACTTCCAACCGGTTCTGCAAGATTACGATAGTTAAATTGACTCTGTGGATTTCTGTCATTACCAAATATAATCCTCTGAGACAGTGTATTTGTTGTATCATTTACAGACATCCCGGTAATATCCGCAAGAATCTGACGTGCAACCCAGTCTCCTTTAAGATAGTGAAAAGCTGCCTCTGTACTGACCACGTCATTAATACAGTAATCAGCAACTTTGCTCCATAACTCTTTAGGCACTGGCTCGTCCCAAGACAATCCAAGTTCCTGATGATGATCACCAGATTTAATAATAGCAATCTCATCATCCGAGAATTTCTTTTTACGGAGATCCTCTTCTGTCTGTTGTCCCATTTCAATTTCGAGTTTCTTCAAGCTCTTTTTATTACCGGCTGATGCAAAGTCGAGAATATCGGTATACGATAAACCATACGCTTCACCGAATTTTGCCTTTCTACTGATATCTTTGTCCTTATTAATCAGACGTTTTGAAAGGTTATAGAGCTGTTCATTTGTATAGCCCATAAGACATGCATAAATCATATGGTTATCGTACTGACGGTTATTAAAACCTACCAATTTGAATTTAGTAAGTTCTTCGATCTGACTTGGTGTTGGATTGATCAATCTCACCACTGGCTTTCCAAGACCTTCCATCTTATAGCAGACAAGAAATAAATTAGGAAATACCTCAATGTCGTAGAATACCAGTTCATCCGGAGTATCTTTATCTCCTGTAACGACTGATGCATCTTCTGACTTGAAATGCATCTTGCCAACTATTTTGAGGCATGTATCCGACTGATTACTACTGCTCATAGCTAATGCATATACTGCGTTCTTCATATCAGATACGTCATACCCCATCCCGCTGTCGTATGCTTCTTCCAAGGTCTTGTAGATCATATCAACACTCGGTTTGGTGTTACACATTATTTCTTTATTAATGTGCCTTCTTAGGATTGCACGTAGATGTTGCTCATTCTTCAATCCTTCGTAATTTCGCACTTTCTTCACTCCTTTCATCGGCAGTCCGCTGGAAATAGTCGCCACCGGAAGATCGTTACATCTGCTCAATCTTCGTCGTAGCGAACTATTACCAGTGAATACCTTGACCTCCACATCATCTGTATAGATTCTGCTGAGTTTAGTTACGTCGTCACCTGCATAAATATAATGAAGATGAATGCCGTTACCACCCTTACTAACCTCAGCATATGTTGGAGGCCATTTTGATGCTTCCTGCAGATTCTTCTCGAAACACTTGTTACCACTCTCGTCTCTAATGTCAAAATCAATAACAATGTGATTCTCTGGAACCCGCACATAATGTACTTTCGATGTATCCAGATCGGACAGTTTAGTTGTCACGTTATCCCACTTCTGAAGTGGCTTCTCTGAGTCTTCCACCGTCGCATACTGGGCTGGACACTCTGCACAAATTGCATCAAAAATAGAAGCCTGCTCTTTGAACTCAATCAAATGAACCGACTCCTCTTCTTTTTCTTTCTTTCTCCCACCACTCATATCTTCTTCAAAAATATCAGTACGGAATTTACTGTAATAATTTACAAGTTTTGTTCCATCTTCCTGATCGACACGATCTTCGTAATCCCAGAAGTAGTTCTTCAGCTCTTCCTTGAATATACGTTTGGAGAATGGTGTAAATACTTTTGCTTCTTCTACATACTGCTTATACATTTCCCAAGCAGCCTTTAATGATGTCCCGTCCTGTTTCTTAAACACAGAATATGCATCGCACACAAAGTTGTAGAAATCATTTGATGCCGACATCATATTCTTCGGAATATAATCGTCATAATAATCAGGATCTTCTTTATAGACCTGAAGACAATGATATGCAATTGCTCCCAACTCAAACGGAATCTGTTTGGTAAGTCTACGATATTCCCGAACGCCAAGTTTTCTTCCGGATGGATTTACATCAATCAAACGCCTGAGTAAACCAGACTTACCATCCGTGATTTTAACTGGCCTATTAGTACCCACAAACAAGAAGCATTTGAACTTAGATTCATAGATACCTTTAAATTTCTCATTGATCGGCATAGTTTCATGGGATACTAATGAGTTCAGCCGTGTGTTGTCATCAATCCGGCTTAAGTCACCGTCATGTTGTATTGCTACAAGAGGACCTGACTTAAAAGGCTCCAGAGCAAATGCATTATTAGCCTGTCCGAGAGCCCTTGCTTCAAATGTACAGTAATATCCATTAAATAACTCCTGCACTACATTCAGAATTGTGGATTTACCTGTTCCGGCTGCACCATACAGAACCATGAATTTCTGAATGGTACGAGAATCACCAGATACAATAGAACCGATAGCCCATTCGATCTTATGACGCTCGTCCTCGTCATACAATGTACCAACCAGCTTGTCCCATGCCTCATAAGTACCTTCAACCAAAGGATATGGTAATTTCTTAGTAGCGTAGCTTTCTCGTGTTGTCTCGGTATTTTCAAATATAAGCTCCTCATCAAGATCATGATAATTATCGCGCATCTGCTTTTGACAATACTTGTGAAATTTATCGATGCTGCCGGAATCAGAATCCCACATATGCTTTATGCGAGGTTCTCCAAATATACGTTCCTCGTTATCTCGTACCCAATTGCTCATAGCACGATCGACCAGTCGTACTACATCGTCCTCATCGGTACTCCAAAGATGCCTTTCTTCATCCCAAATAGCATAGAAATCCCGACCTCTTATCATAAGATCCTTGGATTTCTGCATTATGAATTTAGGGAAGACTTCGGTGATCTTGTCTTTATCACTGTACTTCGTCGCTACGGTCATGAAGTCCAACATTCATCCAATGCCCTCCCTTCTTAACTATTACTTCCATTATTAAATTGTTCCTTTAAGTTATTCTATCCAGATACCAGAGCATCTGTGTCCAGGTATCCACATCTCTTAAATCCGTATGAATACCCGGAATAACAAACAATCCGCCAGTTCCGTCAGGCTCATACTCACGATTCAAAAATCGCTCAATAATAAACGAAACTTCCTTCTCATCAAACCGATCATCTGTCATTCCTCCCAGTCCGAGATTATTGATCATCTGCCAAAACCACTGGACTGTACGATTCCCTTTTGCAGCATCATCCATAATATCTTCGCATCGATATGCCAGTCCCATTACCATCTCCAGTACACTACATGGGTCGTTCAGTTCGTAACCAGTGGTTATATGATTTTCATATATAAATGACCACCTCATGCCTTCCTCTCCATCTTCAGCACGGTTGACATCGTCAGGTAATGACCAACGATATTCAATGCTATGCAAATATGATAGCAATTTACGATATGAGATATTTTTTCTAAAACGCCCGCGACACACGATGCCCAGTAACCATTCAAAATATTCTTCTTTTAAGTTACTCATCATACTCCTCATCGGAATTTAAATCAGAGAATGCACGATACTCTTTTAGAATCTCGTAATCTATTCTCTGAATATCGTTTCTTACATAGACCGTGTCCGGATCATTTTCATACTCTCCAAAGTAAGAAGTAACTTCATCTACATCTCCGATCAATTCATCTACATTTGCTACTATTTTCTTGTCATCGTTTGTGACTTCACCGTCAGTCCAATACCAAAGAGTCATTGGTGTGTAATCACAGTCGCAAAACTGTTCAGGCTGGATAACATATGGCCCTTTCTTATCTTCCGCTGTTTCTTTCGGCTCTTCATCAGTAACTGTGTTGTACTGATGTTCTTTGATTACTTTATCAACAGCTTTAAGATCTTCATCAATTTTTCCTGCCTCTTCTATTTCAGCCTTTCTTGCATATGTTTCTTTAACCTGTTCAATTTCATCGTTGGCTACCTTTTCGTAATATTTTTTAGCAAATATAACTGTAGCGGCTGATCCGGAAATAAATCCCAATACAAACGTTAAAATATTTTTATTCATTTTCTTCGTTCTCCTCTTTTTTTAATAGTTAGTACTGTTACCGCTAATCCTCCGAAAAACAGACTCATGGACAACAGTACCCCACCTACGATATGACGGCTCTTATTTGTTTTCAGGATACGTGTTATAGTGTTGATACTTTCTTCGATTCGTTCCATACACACCACCCCTTTAATATAGTTACGATTCGAGTATAATGATGCCACCTACAAAGCACATGCCTGACAATGCTGCAAATATCACTGATAAACCTTTTAACATAGGTCACTCCTCCTTATGTATTACTGGAACAGAACCTTTAAGAATATAAGTATTCTCTCCGATTACTACACCTCTAATTTGTCCAAGTCTAAACCATGTATCGACTGTTGCAATACCAACACCAAGTCGTACAGCAGTTTCGTCCATCGATTCAAAACATGAATCAAATACAGACTTGTCTTCAAGCTGGTTCTCCAAAATAAATATAATAATTTCTCTGCCGGTCATATCGGTATCTCCTTTCATACAAAATTATCCCCAACTGATGTATTACACACCAAACTGGGGATAATCGAACATATCTCTATACGGATTTCCTGAATAGCAGGTGCTTAGACCCGCTGTTCAAATTGCGTTGAGAATATCTCCGTCTACATTGAAATCGAGCAGAATAGATCTCTCGTATCCGTTTACAAATCTACGATTCGCTGGATTTGCTATGTTGTAAATGCCAAAGTTTACCTTATCGATGACATTCTTATCGTAAATCCATCCAATTACCTGCCCCTGTCTTGTTCTCTGAATGCCAAGCATTTCATATACTTCATTCAAAAACAGATAACCACGGGATTCCAGAAGATCGTTTGCGTACTGCTGCTGATTTCTTAAGAACATCAGATTGTACTCAGGATCTTTTGTCCAACCAGGGCATGATTCATCGAAGAATTTTGCGTACTCGCTGGACGGGTCGATGTCTGCGATCTCTGTAATTTCTTTTACGGTTCTCTCTTTGCCGGTTTTCTCATCAATTACGGTCTTTTCAACCTCTTCTTTTCTAATGTTATAACGGAGTTCACGATCCAGCTCATTTCCAAAGCGATCAATAACTCTTCCGCGATAATCCTTGAAGTTCTTGTTAACTACTTCATAAGCTGCAGCGAGAGCCACATTACGTTTCTTAAGTACATTGTGACCTGCTAAAATAGCTGTAATTGAAATAGTACCAACTGCAATAGCCGGAGCATACAGTTTAAATAACTTCAGTCCACGCTGTGTATACATTACTGTAAGATCTTTCTGATAATCTTTCTCTGTATACTTATCAGAAAATCCGGTTTCCTCTACATAGTTTTTGGTCTTGGCAATCTGTTCTTTATTTTCCGCCAAAACTTCATCGATCTTTGTAGTTGCTTTACATGCCATAACAGTGGTTACAATAGTACCTCCGACTCCAGCGATCACCAAAATTTCTGGAGCGTGCTTTTTCATT
>ENA-ORNF01000382-ORNF01000382.1-human-gut-metagenome-genome-assembly--contig:-NODE-382-length-46087-cov-7.088938_pt1 | contig 46087 bp, 35 predicted proteins | sample MGYA00242110_ERZ509012 | MGnify/ENA primary metagenome ERZ509012 (study PRJEB26280, sample SAMEA2338714) | human gut metagenome | biome: human gut; feature: human-associated habitat; material: faeces... | reverse complement strand
TGATAGAGCCGTTGAACGCAAACCAGTCGAAAGTTTCATGCTCAAAAAGGTTACGATAAGTCTGTTCTGAGAAACAGCCATATCTGCCCAATTGAAGGAAATTTTTACGATCTGGGATGGCCATGAATAATTTCATGGTGTCCATGAACGTTTTTCAAAAGGTTTGTGTATATTTGCTAGCTGATTTGAGAGCCGACAGGTACTCGGATTGGTATTGTATAAGGAGTGTTTCTTTAGTCATAATCAGAAGAGTTCAGAGACTTCTAATTTACTAAGAAATAACGAATTATGCAATACTTTTTACCTTTATTATCAGCAGGTTAGCACATTTCTTCAGCATATTTCTTCATGCTTAACCATTCGTTTTTGACAACATTTCAATGACCTTTTTAGTGTTTCCGAACCGACTTTTGCCGGTTCTTTGGTTTAACTTTTAATTTTTCGGTAAAAATTTACCGAAGTATTGATAATGTCGATGCTGACAAATCAACTTCGCTTCGTCGATTCGCACTTTCGCGGCAAAAGTAAACCGAACTCTTTCGAAAATTTTTTACAACATCTATAAAATTTCCTCGGCAGCAGTGTCTGTTTGGCCCGTTGTTTGCTACATATTGCTATATAAAAAACCAAAAAGTGGCACACAAAGGCCAGTCGGAATAGCCGGAAAGGCAAAAATGGCTGAAAAATGGTGATTTTTGGAAATGAAACGAAACTTCATGCCGAAAGAGCCAATTAAAGTTGTAACTTTGTGCGCAGAAAACTAAACGGCTTCAGCCATCGAACACACTTTGTAAACAAAGCCGGCAGGTGAATGGCCGTTTTTACCCTATGAGTATGAAGCAATACATATCTTATATCATAGTATGGGTGCTGGCCTTGGGCATGAGTGGCAAAATGGCTGCACAAACACCGGCAGACACAGCCGGAACGGTTCAAAACGTGGCACCTGCCGAACAGGATTCGGTGGACATCAGTCTGATAACCTGCTCGCCCGGTACGGAACTCTACCAGCTTTACGGACATACCGCTCTGCGCGTTCGCGAAGTGCGACAGGGACGCCGCAGCGATTGGGTGTTTAATTACGGCACCTTCTCGTTTAAGCAAAAGAACTTTATGTGGCGCTTTATGCTCGGCGAAACCGATTACGAACTGAGTGTGCTGCCTTACGGCTACTTCTACGAAGAATATGTGCGCGAAGGACGAGCCATCTATGAGCAGCGTCTGAACCTGACGCCAGCCGAGGAAAAGGCTCTGGTTGATGCTCTGACGCAGAATCTGCAACCGGAAAATGCCGTTTACCGTTACAATTTCTTCTACGATAACTGCACTACACGCGCCTTGCGCATTGTTGCACAGCATGTGAATGGCAAGGTAAAGTGGCCCCAAGGCGAAACGAACAAGAGCTTGCGCGACATTGTGCACGAATATGCTCAAAACGACCCTTGGATTTGTTTCGGGCAGGATTTGATGCTTGGTGCCGAGGCCGATCGGCCGGCCGATATTCACGCGCAAATGTTTGCTCCGCTTTATGCGCAACGTTATGTGACGGAAGCACGCATCGTCGGTGCCGACGGTAAGGAACGCTTTATGGCCGCTCCGTCGCTGACCCTGCTCCCCGCAGTGCCCATGCCAAGCGAAACCACCGCGTTTACCCCGTTGGTCGTATTTTCGCTGCTGCTGACATTGGTCGTAGCATTCACCATTTACGAATGGATTAAAAAGAAGTATGTGTGGCAAATCGACGCATTGTTTCAGTTTGTGCAAGGCCTTGTGGGTTGTCTCGTGGCATTCCTGTTCTTCTTCTCGGCTCATCCCGCCGTTGGCAGTAATTGCTTGCTGGCACTTTTTAATCCGTTGCCTCTGCTTTTTCTGCCCTGGTTCATGAAGTATGCCACCAATCACCGCCGCTTCGCAGGTCAGTATGTGCAAGGCCTTATGTTGGCGGTAGCCCTGCTGCTCGGCCTTTGCGGTTTGCAGCATTATCCCGCCGAGGTGTATCTGATTATCGCCGCCTTGGCCGTGCGCGTAGTGGCACATTTCAAATTTCTCAAATCATAACCGCTTCAGAAAAAAGTAACACCGTCTTTTCAGATGGTATCAAGTAATAACGTGCAATGAATCCTTTATCACATCGTTCACTGCAACACACAACTGCCTCGCGGCTGCCCCTGCTGCTGTCGCTGCTGACGGCCATGACCGTACTTTCGGTGTCCGAAGCCAAAGCAACAGCTCATAAAAACGGCATTCCGCGCGTGGTGGTAAACATATTGGTCGATCAACTGCGAACCGACTATATGCACGCCTTCATGCCCCTTTATGGGAATGAGGGCTTTGCGCGTTTGCTGAATGAAGGCCGCGTCTATACGCAGGCTGAATATCCCCATTACCGCCCCGATTTGGCTTCGGCCGCAGCCACTTTTGTTTGCGGAACGACGCCCTATAATCATGGCATCGTGGGCCGACAGTGGATGAACCGCGAAACACTTCGCCCGGTGTTCTGTGTGGACGATAGCCACTATGCCGGCTTGCAAACTTCAGACGCTTCGGCACCCAGCTATCTGGGCGTGTCGACTTTGAGCGACGAACTCAAAGTGGCCACTACGGGAAAAGCCTTGGTGTATGGCTTGGCACCTTACCGCGAAGCCGCCATCCTGACCGCCGGACATGCAGCCGATGGCGCTTTCTGGATTGACGACCGTACGGGACAGTGGTGCTCAACCTCTTACTATGCTCCGACTTTGCCCGCTTGGGTAACGGTGCTCAACGATGAAGGACTTGACGACCGAATCGGACAGATTACCTGGAACCCTACGAATAACCTGGTAGGCAGTTTCTCATACTTCCTTTCAGGCGGCGTACACAAACCCTTCTCGTATAAATTCAAGGGCGAAAGCCGTTTTGCTTCGTTCAAAACCAGTGGCTTGGTCAATGAGGAAGTGCTGCGTGCAGCCAATCAGTGCTTGAATGCCACGATGATTGGTGCCGACGATGTGACCGACTATCTGGCAGTAACCTTTTATGCCGGCAACTTTGAACACCGCTCGGTGGTCGATGCCCATATCGAGCAGCAGGACACTTACGTGCGGCTTGATCAGGCACTTGCCGGACTCATCAAAAGCGTTGAACGCAAAGTAGGCCCCGGTAACGCACTCTTTGTGTTGACTTCGACGGGCTATGCCGACGAAAATAAAACCGACCTTTCAAAGTACCGCATCCCCACAGGTACTTTCGATGTGGAACGTGCGGCAGCTTTGCTCAATATGTACCTCGTGGCCATTTACGGTCAGGGACAATTTGTTGAAACTACTTTTGGCACGCAGGTTTATTTGAACCACAAGTTGATTGAACAGCGACAAATAAGTCTTGCCGAAATGCTGGAACGTTCGCAGGACTTTCTGCTGCAACTTGCGGGAGTGAAGGACGTTTACACCTCGACACGCTTGCTGCAAGGAGCGTGGACGCCCGGTATCAGCCGCATTCGTGGCGGTTACAATCCGCGCTATTCGGGCGACATCTTAATAGAAGTTGCTCCCGGCTGGCACTATGTGAACCAAACTCAGGGCGACGACCAGCTGGCCCGCGAATCGTATATTCCATTCCCCATTATATTCTTCGGACAGGGAGTGATAGCCGAAAAACTGCGCACCCCCGTCTCTGTTGACTGTATAGCCCCCACCATTTCGAAGGCTATACGCATACGCGCTCCGAATGCTTGCGGCGTGGCCCCCTTGTTCTAAGGTCGGGCTTCCCTAACTTCAGCATTTTCAACCGGGCTGCTTTTGCAGTCGCGTAAATCAAAAGTCAACAAATTCCGGGTTGCCCGACCGTTAGCCGTTTTACATTTAAACAAAACTTATCCACGGCAATGCCATGCACTGCGAACCGCTCGCGGCATCACAGCGTGTGACCCGACAATTCAGAAACAAACAAAACAATGGATATCAATAAAATTCTCAGCAAACTTTTCGGTAACAAGTCAACCCGCGATATGAAACTCATTCAGCCGTGGGTGGAAAAGGTGAAGGCCGCTTATCCCGCCATTCAGCAGCTCGATAACGACGGCTTGCGTGCCAAAACGAAAGAACTGCAACACAACATTCAAAGTTCGGCCGACGACTTGAAAGCCAAAATCGATGAACTCAAGGCTAAAATCGACGCTACGCCCATCGAGGACCGTGCCGTGATTTTTAACCAAATCGACAAACTCGAGGAACAGGTGCTCGACCGCATGGAAGAAGCACTTACCGCTGCTTTGCCCGACGCCTTTGCCATCGTGAAAGATACGGCTCGCCGTTTCTCAGAGAATGATACCATCGAGGTAACTGCCACCGACTTCGACCGCGAACTCGCTGCCATGCACGACTTCGTACGCATCGAAGGCGATAAGGCTATTTATCAGAACCACTGGCTTGCCGGCGGTAACGACTTGAAGTGGAACATGGTACACTACGATGTTCAGCTCTTCGGCGGTGTCGTTCTGACGCAGGGTAAGATTGCCGAAATGGCAACGGGTGAAGGTAAAACCCTTGTGGCAACCTTGCCTGTATTCCTTAACGCATTGACGGGTAACGGTGTACACGTGGTAACGGTTAACGACTATCTGGCCAAGCGTGACTCTGAATGGATGGGCCCGCTCTATATGTTCCACGGACTTTCGGTAGACTGTATCGATAAGCACCAGCCTAACTCTGAATCGCGCCGTCGCGCTTATCAGGCCGACATCACCTTTGGTACGAACAACGAATTCGGTTTCGACTACCTGCGCGACAACATGGCCATGAGCCCCAAGGACCTTGTGCAGCGTCGTCACAACTATGCTATCGTCGATGAGGTCGACTCCGTGTTGATTGACGATGCCCGTACGCCGCTCATCATTTCAGGTCCTGTGCCTAAGGGCGATGACCAGCTTTTCGAACAGTATCAGCCCCTCGTTGAACGTTTGGTTGAAGTGCAGCGCAAACTCGCTACGCAGTATCTTGCCGAAGCCAAGCAAATGATTGCTTCGGGCGACAAGAAAAAGGAAGAAGAAGGTTTCCTTCAGCTTTACCGCAGCCACAAGGCGTTGCCCAAGAACAATCCGCTCATTAAGTTCCTCTCTGAAAACGGTGTTAAGGCCGGTATGCTCAAGACCGAGGAAATTTATATGGAAAATAACAACCGCCGAATGCCCGAAGCGGTTGAACCCCTTTACTTCGTGGTTGACGAAAAAATGCACAGCGTCGACCTTACCGATAAGGGTAACAAATGGTTGGCCGACCAGATGCAGGACGATCAGCTCTTCGTACTCCCCGACATCACGGCCGAACTCTCTGAACTCGAAGCCAACAAGTCGCTTAGCGACGAGGAACGCGTGGCACGCAAGGATGCCCTTTTGCAGGACTATGCCATCAAGTCAGAGCGTGTACACACCATTCTGCAGCTTCTCAAGGCCTACACCATGTTCCGCAACAACGAGGAATATGTGGTGATGGACGGACAGGTAAAAATCGTCGACGAACAGACCGGACGTATCATGGAAGGTCGTCGTTGGAGCGATGGTTTGCACCAGGCTGTTGAAGCCAAGGAACACGTAAAGGTGGAAGCCGCTACGCAGACCTTTGCCACCATTACGCTGCAGAACTACTTCCGTATGTACCACAAACTCTCGGGTATGACCGGTACCGCAAGTACCGAAGCCGGTGAGTTCTGGAATATTTATAAACTCGACGTGGTGGAAATTCCTACCAACCGTCGCGTGCAGCGTGTCGACATGAACGACCGCGTGTACAAAACCAAGCGCGAGAAGTACAAGGCTGTTATCGAAGAAATTGAAAAGATGCGTTTTGCCGGCCGCCCTGTGCTCGTAGGTACTACCAGCGTCGATGTCAGTGAGTTGCTCAGCCGTATGCTCGACCTCCGTCACATCGGTCACCAGGTGCTCAATGCCAAACTTCACCAGAAGGAAGCTGACATCGTGGCCCTTGCCGGTCAGAGCAATAAGGGAACGGTTTACCTTGCTTCAGACGGCACGCCCTTCACCACCAAGGCCGAAGCTACGCAGTACATGAAGCAGAACAGCCTCAATGGCGATGTAACTACCGAAGAACGTCTGCTCGGTGCCGTAACCATTGCAACGAACATGGCCGGTCGTGGTACCGACATCAAACTCTCTGACACCGTGAAGGAAGCAGGTGGTTTGGCCATCATCGGTACCGAACGTCACGAAAGCCGCCGCGTTGACCGTCAGCTCCGTGGTCGTGCCGGTCGTCAGGGTGACCCCGGTTCGTCTGTATTCTTTGTTTCGCTCGAAGACAACCTTATGCGTCTGTTTGCTTCGGAACGCATTGCTCGCGTCATGGACAAACTCGGCTTTAAGGAAGGCGAAATGATTGAAGCCAAGATGATTAACAACAGCATCGAACGTGCACAGCGTAAGGTCGAAGAAAACAACTTCGGTATCCGTAAGCGTTTGCTCGAATACGATGATGTGATGAACAAGCAGCGTACCGTTATCTACGAAAAGCGCCGTCATGCTTTGATGGGCGAACGTGTAGGTATGGACATTGCCAATATGTTGTGGGACCGCGTAATCAACATTATCGATAAGAACGATTACGAAGGATGCCGTGATGGATTCATCGAAATTTTTGCCATCGAAGTTCCGTTTACTGAAGCTGAGTTCGAAGGTATGAAGCGCGACGACCTTTACGAAAAGGCATTCCAGGCTGTTGTCGAGGCTTTCCGTCGCAAAACCGACCGCCTTGCTGAAGTGGCTATGCCCGTTATCAAGCAGGTGTACGAAAATCAGGGACAGATGTACGAAAATATCCTTGTGCCCATCACCGACGGCAAACTGGTTTACAACATTCGCACCAACCTTGAAAAGGCTTACACCTCTGAGTCGAAGGAAGTGGTTAACGACTTTGAAAAGGCCATCCTGCTTCACAACATCGACGATGCATGGAAAGAAAACCTCCGCGAACTCGATGAACTCAAGAAGTCTGTTCAGAACGCTTCGTACGAACAAAAAGACCCGCTTCTCGTATTTAAACTCGAAAGCGTACAGTTGTTCGACAAGATGGTGAATCGCATCAACAACGAAACGGTATCGACCCTTATGCGCGGACAGATTCCCGTACAGGCTCCGCAGAACGTACAGGAAGCAGCTCCCGCTCAAGAGGAAATGCCCCAGAACCTTACCACCGAACACGAACAGCTCGATGGTAGCGGACAGCCGGAAGTACAAGATACTCGCGAACACAACAACCAGCCCATCGTAAAGGATCAGACACCCGGACGCAATGATTTGTGTCCTTGCGGAAGTGGCAAGAAGTTTAAAAACTGCCACGGACGCGGATTGGCTTAATCAACGGGTACAATACGATTGCATGGAGCAACGCCTGCGCTAAACAGTGACTGCGCTAAGCTTCAGTAAGCATACTCCTCTTTAAGTAGATGTTGATAATTAGTTTCTCGCCGAAATTATTTTTCAACATCTACTTATTCCATACACGCATCCTGAAAGTAGGGGTGCCCTTGATATGTGAAGGGTTTGAAGTAAAGTTCAACGCCTACTTGTAAATACCTTTTTATTAAAAAACACTAAACCTCAACGCTTTATGAAAATCAAATCACTTCTTGCAGTAGCAGCTGCATCATTAGCCTTTACGGCTTGTGTCGACGATGGTGGCAACGAATACCACAGCACCTCGTTCTATCCCATGACCAGTTCAGGCATTCAGTGCTTTGCCGACCAAACTGTCGACTCTGTACGCGTAATCAGCTACGACTCTTGGTCGCTCACCAACTCTTGCCCCTGGATGGAAATTTCGGAAAACGGACGTCCCGCCCCCTTTACCGTAAAAATTCCTGCAGGCTTCAGCTCATCGAACCGCCTCGACCTCAAACTGCAACCCAATACCACCGGTATGATGCGTCGCACGCAAATCGACGTAGTCAGTTCATTCGATAAAATCGGTACCGTTTCGCAAACGCTTACGCAATATCCTTATCACAACGTGATTTGGCCTAACGTAAAGTCAGTTACCGAAAACGGCAACACCACTTACAACTTTACGCTCAATGTAGATGCAGCTGGCACTACGGGCGATGAAATCAAGAATTGCCTTAAAATCAAGCTCTTTTCAGCCGATGCTACGTTGACTTCAGCCGAAAGCTGGGTACGTCCTAAAAAGACCGAAGGCTTCGAAACAGCCAAACTCGAAGTGGTACCTTTGGCTATTGACCGCAACAGCACCGACGCAGAACGTACCGCTGTGCTCACCCTCAGCTCGCTCGGCATCAAAACCCAAATTAAAGTGGTTCAGGCCAAGGCCGGCAAGTAATTTGGCATAGTTGTCCGGGACCGAAGCGTCTGTTGCGTTTCGTCCCCATTATATACGGCAAAGCCCCGTTTCAGCGCGTCCACACCTTTCGGACGTTCAGAAACGGGGCTTTTTGTTTTAGCTTTTCCCGCCTTTTCTGGCCAAGTTCTTTGTGATCAGTAGCAAAAAAGGTATGGGGGCTGCAGCATTTTTGTGAGACTAAACGTTGCAGCTTTGTACGTTTTGAGAATCGGCATGAGATAAAATGTTACATCCCGATTTCATTTTTTTTGCGTGTGAAAAATGAACCGGAATGCCCGTAAATAAAGGGCTGAATGCCCATTTTAGAGTGTGGGAAAATTTCGAGGTGCGATATTAGAGGGCCAAAAGAATTGGATTTTGTGTTGTGCATGTTGTATCTTTGCAGTAGCGAAGTCAGGCGGCACCTCAGCATAACTTTAGAAAACAAGTTTTCAAGTTCTGCATTCGGTTGGCACTGACATTGCCTACGGCGAAGTCAGGCTGCATCTCAGCAAAACTTTTGAAAACATAGAAAAAGGATGACAGTATTCATTAGAAAACTGTCATCCTTTTTTGGGTTTGTGCAGATGCGTAGTTGGCTATCTGCTTAACTTTTCCCACGCTTCTTTTGTCAGCAGCGTATAGTGTTCAGTTCTTGCATCGCCCAATGCCGAAATTTTGTTTGTTTCGGTGTGATGAAATGCAAAACCGCATTTATCCATCACCCTTCGCGATTTTACGTTACCGTCATAACAGCTGCACCACACTCGTTGCAAGCCTAAATCATCGAAGCATCGTGCCAACAGACATTTCACAGCTTCGGGGATGAGTCCTTGTCCCCAATAGGGAACACCTATCCAATACCCAATTTCAGCATCACCCTCCTTTTTATAGCAACTGTTTACATTATCGGCAAACATAATGCCGACACAGCCAATAGGCTCATTGCTTGCTTTGAGTACCACGGCATACGTTTCAGGCGCGCAAAATACATTGCGAATAACCAGCCTGCTGTCCTCGACAGAAGTGTGCGCTGGCCATCCGGCAACAGGTCCGATGGCTGGATCTTGTGCATATTTAAAAAGAGATGCAGCGTCCGTTTCCCTCCAGGGACGGAGCAAAAGTCTTTCGGTTTGCATATATAAGATTTTAAGCAGATAGTCAATTTTTCGTTACACCCAATCCAGCAGTTCGTTGGGCGTGTGCACCACTTGCGCCCCCGCTTGCTTCAAAGCTTCGGCCGTGTGGTTGCCCCATACAACGCCCAGACATTGGCCGGCACGGGCGTTGCAACCCATGCCTATGTCGAAGGTCGTATCGCCAATGACAATGGTATCGGCCGGCAGCGTGTGTGTGAGGCGACAGAGTGTCAGCACCGGTTCGGCGTGCGGCTTGCTGTGCGTCACATCCTCGCAAGCCACAATGTGCGAAATATAAGGAGCTATGCCCAGTTGCTGGCAGAGGGTTTCGGTGGAATGATGGCCGCGGCTGGTAGCGATGGCCTGAGTGTAGCCCCGGCGGTCGAGTTCGGCGAGTATAGGCAAAATACCCTCGAACAGTTGTGTGTAGGCAACCCCTTCGGTTTCGAACAATTTGCGGTAAAGCGCCACAGCACGGTCGAGCGGTTCGCTACTTAAATGGCTGAGTTCGGCTATGCTCTGGTTCAAGGGTAGCCCGATGGTGCGAATGATTTCGGCATCGGTGGGCAAGGGCTGAATGCCGCTCTGTTCGAGCGTAAGGTGCATGGTGCGTACAATGCCCTGGCAGGTGTCGGCCAGCGTGCCGTCGAAGTCCCACACAACGAGGCGGCGGCGTAGCGTAAATTCAACGCAGATACCCTGGCCCGCAAAATGACTGATGGGCGGACAGCACTTTCGCACCGTGATGCTCACTTCGCGCAGTTTGCAGAAATGGCGCAGCAAAGCCTTGGCAATGCGGGCGGCAACGTGTTCGATGAGTGCTGAGGGCTGCTGCATTTCGCGAACAATAATTTCGTAGGCTTCGGCATAGTTTACAGTGCCTTCGAGCTGGTCGGCAAAGAGAGCCGTGGCAGCTTCGCGGTCGTCGACCGTGAGGCGAGCGTCTACCTGAAAGTCGGCGCCTATGCGGGTTTCCTGAGGCAACACGCCGTGGCGGGCGTGGATTTGCAGATTTTCTAATCGGATGAGCATGCGTGTAGTTTCAGTTTCTTGAAAAACAAACAGCCCAAACGTCCGTTAGCTTGGAGCGAGTCGGTGCGTTTGGGCTGCGAAGTTTGTAGAATCTGCTTCGGGACAAGCAAAAGCCCAAAGGCAGATTCAATGGGGACTTATGGAAATAAATAGGAGAAATCAACCAGTGTGCGCTACCCTGCAAGTGTGCATGGGGCGTTTGTGGAGAAAAGGACAGTCCGCTTATCCGCAACGGCTTGCCCCGCAGTGCTTACAGATAAGGCAACCTTCCTGGTAAACCAGCGATTCATGTCCGCAGTTCGGGCATTTTTGTCCTTGTGCTTCGGTTCCGTCGGTAACGTACTTTTTCAAGGCACGGCTCACACCCACTTTCCAAGTGTTGATGTTTTCGCTTTCGAGTTGCAGCGAGTTGACCAGCTTGATGACGTTTTCGATAGGCATACGGTAACGCAGAACGCCCGAGATGAGTTTGGCGTAGTTCCAGTATTCCTTGTTGAACTTTTCCGACAGTCCTTCGACGGTCATTTTATATCCCCGCTTGTTTTCGAACTGGAAGTCGTAGCGTTTGGTGCCGTCGGGGCAGATGGTTTTGATGATGCGTCCCTTGGTTACGGTTTTGGGCAATACGATGCCTTCCTCGTCGTCCTGCAAACCGGTGAAGATTTCGTAGGGATGTCCGTCGAGCAGTCCGACGAAAGCCACCCATTTTTCCTTGTTGTTCTGGAAGCGTACCACGTCGCATTCCAACACTTCCGGACGGCGTTCGGTGAGTACGGGCAACTGTTTAGCTGCATTGTTTTCGGCAGCCGCATCAGCCTCCTTCTTTTTCTTTTCGGTTTTTTGCGTGCTGACGAGTACACCCGAGCGCGAACCATCGCGGTAAATGGTGCAACCCTTGCAGCCACTGCGCCATGCTTCAACGTAGAGGCGGTTCACAAGGTCCTCGTCAACCGAGTTCGGCAGGTTCACCGTGACGCTGATGCTGTGGTCAACCCACTTTTGAATGGCACCCTGCATTTTTACCTTCATGAGCCAGTCGACGTCGTTGGCCGTGGCTTTGTGGTAGGGCGATTGAGCTACGAGGTTTTCAATTTCCTCCTGCGAGTATTTTTTGTTCGTATCGAATCCATTCACCTGCATCCAGGTGAGGAACTTGTGGTGGTAAACAATGTATTCTTCAAAGGCATCGCCCGTTTCGTCAATGTAGTCAACGTGCACTTCAGGGTCGTTGGGGTTGACCTTGCGGCGGCGCTTGTAGACGGGCATGAACACAGGTTCGATGCCCGAGGTAGTTTGCGTCATGAGGCTGGTAGTGCCTGTGGGTGCAATGGTAAGGCAGGCAATATTGCGTCGGCCGTATGTTACCATGTCGGCATAGAGTTGCGGGTCGGCCTCCTTGATGCGGAGAATGAAGGGGTTGTTCTTTTCGCGTTCGGCATCGTACACCTTGAACGCACCACGTTCGCGTGCCATGATGGTGCTGGAGCGGTAGGCACTGAGGGCAAGGGTGCGCTGCACTTCGATGGCCATGTCAGTGGCCTCCTGCGTGCCGTAGCGCAAACCGAGTGCTGCCAGCATATCGCCTTCGGCCGTGATGCCCACACCGGTACGGCGGCCCATAGCCGTTTTTTCCTTGATTTTTTCCCAAAGGTGGTATTCGGTAAACTTCACCTCGTCGTTTTGCGGGTCGTTCTTCACCTTTTCGATGATGCGGTCAATTTTTTCCTGCTCCAAGTCGATGATGTCGTCCATGAAGCGCTGAGCCAGTTGCACGTGACGTTTGAAGAGTTCAAAGTCGAATGTAGCCTCGGACGTAAAGGGGTTCTTTACGTAGGCATAGAGGTTGATGGCCAGCAGGCGGCAGCTGTCGTAGGGACAGAGGGGAATTTCGCCGCAGGGATTGGTCGACACGGTTTTGAAGCCCAAGTCAGCGTAGCAGTCGGGTATGCTTTCGCGCTGAATAGTGTCCCAAAAGAGTATGCCGGGTTCGGCACTGCGCCAGGCATTGTGTACAATTTTTTTCCACAAGGCAGCAGCGTCAATGTCCTTTTCGAACAAGGGCTTGTCTGCGTCAATGGGGAACTGCTGATGATAGGGGCGTTCCTCGGTGGCACAGCGCATGAACTCATCGTCGATTTTCACGCTGACATTGGCACCGGTGATTTTGCCTTCAACCATTTTGGCATCCACAAAATCCTCGGCTTCGGGGTGTCGAACGCTGATTGAGAGCATGAGTGCGCCTCGGCGTCCGTCCTGAGCCACTTCGCGCGTAGAGTTGCTGTAACGCTCCATAAAGGGAACGATGCCGGTTGAGGTGAGGGCTGAGTTTTTAACGGGTGAACCTTTGGGACGGATGCCCGAAAGGTCGTGACCCACACCGCCACGGCGCTTCATCAGCTGTACTTGCTCTTCGTCGAGTTTCAGAATGGCACCGTATGAGTCGGAGTCGCCCTCAATGCCAATAACAAAGCAGTTCGAGAGCGAAGCAATCTGATGCGTATTGCCAATACCCGTCATGGGCGATCCTGCCGGTACAATGTAACGGAAGTGGTCGAGCATACTGAAAATCTCGTCCTTGCTCACGGGATTGGGGTACTTGCTTTCAATGCGGAAAAGTTCATTGGCAATGCGGTGGTGCATGTCCTCGGGTGAACGTTCAAAGATATTGCCAAACGAATCCTTCATGGCATATTTGTTCACCCATACGCGAGCTGCAAGCTCATCGCCTTTGAAATATTCAAGCGAGGCATTGAAAGCCTCATCGTAAGAGAAGATTTTTTGTTCCACTGATCTGGGGGTTTTTCAATTTGCGGGTGCAAAGCTACTCAAAAACTATAAATATAGCAAAACAAAACGAGCGTTTTTTGGATATTGTTTTCCGTTTTGTTTTTGTATTGTGCTGATAATCAACTATTTGGATGTGTTTGCCTTAGGTAAAAGTTTTCCAAAATGATTATTCCGTCAGATTATCAGCAGTTTTGCATCGTTGAGTGAATGAGTAAAAGTAGAGTTGGTTCGTTTACTATTGATTGAGTGTGAGTGTGTGGGAAAGAAACAGAAGCTGCTTGAATTCGTTAAAGATAAATCAAACAGCTTCTGTCAGGTGGGTTTAAACTATCGCTTTGTTACTCGAAAAAGTCGGTTTCCGTATGTTTGGTTTCATCCGGAAGCGTTCGGGTATCTTTTGTCTCCTTGCCCTCCTTTATGTTTTTGTTCGCCTTATCTTCCTTTTTTTCTTTGAGTCCGTGCAGTTTGTCGGCATTTTCGTGGCTGTGTGTATCAGCTTTTGGGGTAGGCATATTGCCGTGCGCATGGTCAACGTGCAGCGTAGTATCTTCGGGTTGAACATGCAGGAATGTCGAGTCGGTCTGCGCAGTTTTGATTGTGTCGGCCGTTTCCCTTTGCGGTTCGTCGTGCGTTTCAATCATTGGCACTTCCTTGATCGTGTCAGTAGGCGTTTGTTCGGGTTCAGGCATTTCGCCCTGTTGCGTTTCGGTAGGTTCGGGCGAAGTTTCAGGTTCGGAAGTCCACAGCGAGGCCGTGCCGAAGATGATTACGCCGGCCAGTCCGAGATAGGTCAGGGCATTGCAGAATTTGTCTTGAAAGTTAGCCATGTTGTTAGGGAATAGATGGAAAGAAAAAGTGAACTTGCTGCTAGATGCGGCATAGAACAGGCAAGATGTGAACTTGCGGAATAATCACCCTTGTGTCAAAAAAACACGCTGCGGATGAACAGTCATCGCGCAGCGTTGATGGGGGTATTTATTCGGCAGCAGCCTCTTCAGCAGTTTCTTCAGCAGAAACGAACTGCGTGTATCCACCTTTTACGAGGATGTTGTACCACTGAATGAGTTTTTTGATGTCCGAATCGTGTACGCGGTCGCGGTCGTAGTCGGGCAAAACAGCAGCCATGAAGTCGGCGAGTTCAGCTTTGGTAGCCTTTTTGTAGTCGATAGCTGTGGGTTGAGCGTTTTCCTTGTCAGCGATAGCTTGGAAAATTTCCATCAGCGGTTTATCGTCTTCGTTCGTGTACATTGAAACGTCATTGAGTGACGTAACGCGGTCGCGAGCTCCAGCGGGGATACGCTTTTTAGCTTCGTCAACGGTTTCAACAATCAGCATACCACGTCCTTGCGAAACGAGGCGATACAAACCGGGCTTGCCCGAAATGGCCAAAATAGTGTCTTGCATATTAAGAAAATGTTGTGTTTTGTTGTTCTTTTGTGAATATACGGGTGCAAAGTTAGTGCAAACCGAATGCAAAGCCAAAGAAAATCTGCATTTTCTTTGGCTTTGCTGAGGTGCCGCCTAACTTGGGCGCAGCCAAAGTGTGCAAAGCGAATGCAAAGTCCATAAAAATGCAGATTTTCTTTGGCTTTGCTAAGGTGCCGCCTAACTTGGGCGTAGCCAAAGTGTGCAAACCGAATGCAAAGTCCATAAAAATGCAGATTTTCTTTGGCTTTGCTGAGGTGCCGCCTAACTTGGGCATGCCCAAAGCTACAAAAAAGGCTGCGTCAAGAATAGGTAATGTCTGTTCTTGACGCAGCGTAGCAATTTACTCGTTGCAGATGTAAGCATTGGCACGAGCCATCTTATCCGTTTCGCTCAGTTGCAAGCTCATCCACTCTTCAGCTTTGGCGCGACTGATACCATCGCGCGCCATCAGCCGAGCCGTTTGCGTTTCCGTTGAAACATGAACCAGCACCGAATGATGCACCAAACGGTCGAATGATGCTTCGAAAAGCAAGGCGCACTCCATGAATAAAGTGTGCGAGGTAGGAAGTTTTCGGAGCGTTTCAACGTCGATGGCAACGGGGCTTCCGGCATGAGCATTGAATGGTTGCGACAAACACGCACCATCTGCTAAGGGTTTAGAAACAGCCTCAGCAGCAAGCGCCTGCGCCCGGTTGGCAAAGGCCTGCGCCACCCGCGGATGTACCACCCTGTCGATGCGCTGGGCATGACTTCGCCCCTGACAAAGGTAGGCCGCCAATACCGATTTTACCAAATGCCCCTCATGGTCGTAAAGTGCAGGACCCACAATGTCAGTGAGTTGCTGACGTACGACGGGGTCAGTGCGGATAATTTTTTTGGCTTCATCATCGCAGTAGAACACCTGATGTCCAGCCGCTTCGAGTTGGGCGCAAATGTAGCTTTTTCCGCTGCCGATACCCCCCGTAATGCCAATGCAGCAAATGCCTTGAGGTGGAGCAGGGTAGTCAACTTCAGGCAGCCCGTTCGTGTCGGCAGTTTCAAGACAATGGCTATCAGTCGTTTTCGGGTTGTTGCTCATAATCAGGAATTTCTTCGATAACATATTCCACATCCTGCGGGCTGATGCGCACATGGCTCACCCCTTCAGGAATGGTTTTGAGTGACAAGTGGCAATAAGTCGATTTGTTTTTCAGCAAATCCTCATAGTTTACCACGAGAACAAAGTTTTCGCTTGTGATTTTTCGATATAGTCCCATACCCACCTGAAACGTCACCTTTACGGTAGCCGGGAAAGTGCGCAACTGTTTTGATGCCGGGAAGTTTACCTGCTGCACCGGCACTTGTATGGTTTTTTCAACCAAACGGTCAATGCAGAAGGTCACCCCGATTTGCGCAGGAACGAATTTGGCACCCTTCACTTTGACAAAGTTACTTTTCACATGAGTCGTATCGGTCAGGTTGCGCAGGTTGAAAGGTTGCAGGTAGGCCGCCGTGATGGTGTCGAGCTGTTCGCGCGAGGCATACACCGTTACCGAATCTTCGCTGTACACCGTTTTGGCCAGCGAGTAGAGTCTTCCGGCGCGTACTTCGCCCAACGGCCTGATAGGCACCCGTTTGAATTGGCCGAAGTTGTAGTAAAAGTCGAGCGTATCGGGTTTCAGTCCCAGCATTTGCGTACCGGGTAAAAGTTGTGCTGCAATTTGCCGTTGCAGTTCGTTGCCTAAAATCGACACATGTCCCGACGGGTTCGAGTAAGTGTTGTAGTCAACCACCACAGGTTTGAACTGCCGTGTATAGCGGTAAGCCAACAGCTGGCTTCCTTTGTCGCGCAGCAGAATGTGCAGGTTTTCGGGCAGGTCAGTGGTAATCACCACGTTGCTTGGCACATTGCGCAGTTCGAGGGGAACCTGAAAGTCTTCCTCGTAAGTTTCGTTCAGTGTTTGGAAAATCCAGAACACCGACGAGAGTGCCAGAAAAAACAGAAAAATCAGGAACTGTTTATTCCAAATTTTCGATAAACAATACCTGACAAAAGGGGGCAGACTCATACGCGCATAATAACAAAAAATCCCCGTACGGTTTGCCTTTCTGCTGTCAGACAGACAAACCGTGCCGGGGTTAGTGAGTAAAAATCAGCTTATTTTTTTTCGTTCACAGGATTGATGGCATCCTTAGCAAAAACGATTTTCACCCCCGAAGCCACTTCAAGGGTAATGGTGTTGTCTTCCTCGTTGATTTGCTTAACGACACCGTGAATACCGCCGATGGTAATCACACTCTGTCCCACGGTGAGTGCATTGCGGAACTTCTGTATTTTTTTTTGGCGTTTGTTTTGCGGACGAATCATGAAGAAATAAACGATGGCAAAGAGCACCACCATCATAATAATCATTTGCAAACCTCCGCCTTGTTGTTGCGCAGCTTGTAATAAAAGAGTATTCATGCTTATAATAGGGTTAAAATAATTGCTTTAATGGGTCTGGAATCATGCTTTGACTTCGTCGCCATTGTTAAACAAGCGTTTCGGCTTCATTTCGCGCACTTTCGATGTACGACCTTCTTTGGCCAGTTTTCTGACAATGTTGTCCAGCATACCATTGATATACGACGAACTGCGTGGTGTGCTGTACACCTTAGCAATGTCGAGGTATTCGTTGAAGGTGACATTGAGCGGAATAGAGTCGAAAGTCAGGATTTCAGCCAGGGCGATTTGCATGATGATAACATCCATGAATGCCAAGCGGTTAAATTCCCAGTTTTTGGTTGACGAACGGATGATGTCGCGCAATTCCGGTCCGCGTTCGAGTGTAGAGATGAAGAGTCTGCTTGCAAAATCCTTATCTTCCTCAGCGGCATAGAGCGGCAGCAGCGATTGTTGGGCAGTGCTTTCCTCGCTGAAGCGCTTAATGGTTTTCAGTACGAAAGAGTCGACCACCATTTTGTCATCGTTCCAATAGAGTGAATGCTCTTCGATGATAGAATCGATTTCCTCGTTTTCGCAAATAAAGGTTTTGTATATTTTACGAATGAGTTCGCGTTCGGCTTCGTACGAAAAGTCCTCTTTGAACATGTACATCTGGAAAATATCGCTTTCGATAATACGGGCATACAATTTTTTGATGAAAGCGTCTTCTTCGTCCCATGTGCCTTTACGGTTTTCGATATAATCGATCAACTCTTTGTTAATTTCGAGTTGGCACAGGAATTTATTTTCAGCGAAAGCCTTATCGGGTGTAACCCCAGAGATATGGCTTCCGGTTCTTTTTTCGCGTGCCACGCGCACAGCATTTTTACGCTCGGCGTGTTTTTTCAAGCTTACCAATACCGAAAGCAGGTATTCGTAGAGTTCGTAAGCTTTTTGCAAGGAAAAAGTCAATTCCTTTTCTGCCACGTCGAACGTTTTGCCGTCATTCTGATAATACGCATAAACGAGCTGAACCACTTTCAGCCTTATCAGTTCTCTATTGATCATAATCGTAAAGGTACCAATGAATTTGTGTGCAAAGTTAGTGCAAATCGAACACAAAGCCAAAGAAAATCAGCATTTTCTTTGGCTTTGTTGAGATGCCGCCTAACTTGGGCGTAGCCAAAGTGTGCAAATCGGATACAAAGCCCCTTGTAAATTCTCATTTTCTTTGGCTTTGTTGAGATGTCGCCCAACTTGGGCGTAGCCAAAGTGTGCAAATCGAATACAAGACCGCCTAACTTTGCGCAGCTACTAATTTACTTTTTTACCATAAGAGCCGACAGAATGTACATTTGCATCATTGCCACGGCGCGCACATTTTCGCCCCCGTTCGGAATGATGATGTCAGCATGCTGCTTCGTCGGTTCGATAAATTCGTCGTGCATCGGTTTCAGCACATTGCGGTATTTATCAATCAGCATTTCCAGCGGATGACCGCGTTCTGCAATGTCGCGTTCGATAACGCGCAGCAAACGCTCGTCGGGTTCCGCATCGACAAAGATTTTCAAGTCCATCAAGTCGCGCAGCTTCTTGTCGTAAAGCGCCATGATACCCTCCACAATAATCACATCGTGCGGTTCAACATGCACCGTTTCAGGCAGTCGCGTACACGTCAGATACGAGTAAGTAGGTTGTTCGATGGCACGTCCCTGACGCAGTTCCTCGATTTGGTGAGCCAGCAAGGGCCATTCGAAGGCGTCCGGGTGGTCAAAGTTAGTTTTTTTGCGCACTTCGAGCGGCAGGTCCGACTGGTCATTGTAGTAGGAGTCCTGCGGAATCACCGCTACCGTGTTAGCCGGCAGCGTATCAACGATTTTGCGCACCACAGTGGTTTTTCCCGAGCCCGTACCGCCCGCAATACCTATAATCAGCATATTCTTTATCGTAAGTAATCGTTATGAATTAAGACATTAAAGCAGCCGGTGAGCTTCCGCAGAGTCAGAACGCCGTTTTACCAACCGAAGTTCCGTTCAGCAGCAGCTGCAAGGCCAACTACAAAAGTAGTGAATTATTTCAACTGCCAACCCTTTTGTTCTAATTTTTTACAACACTTTCAGGTCATCATCCCAGTTTTCAGTGTTGCCACACAACTGCTGACGGTAAAACTTAGGAGCCATGCCCAAATGTTTTTTGACATACTTACCAAAGAACGAAATTGAGGGAAAGCCCAGTTCCGTCACAATTTCCTTGATGGTTTTTTCAGGTCGCATCAGCAAGCGTTTCACGTCCTCCGTTACGTAGCGGTCAATCAGTTTCAGAGCCGTTTGTCCGCACGCCGTTTTGCATGTTGCGCTCAAATACTTCGGGCTGATGTTCAGCTGATTGGCATACCAAGCCACCGAGCGCGATTTTGGGTACGACTGTATGAGCAGTTCAACAAACTGTTTATACAAGTTTTCGCCCGACGTAAAGCGGTTAGGCGCAGCATCCACGTTGCTTTCGATGGTGTCATGAAATTCGTACATAAAAGCCTGCAGCAAGTAAGCCGTCACGATGTGGTGATGCTTCAGCGGTGTTTCGGCCGACAGTTTCGAAGCAATCAGTTCGTGGTATTGGCAAAATAGTTTGCCAGCCTTGTCGTCCAGGTGAGTCACCGGGTGTTCGTCGATATACATTCGCACGTTCCACAAGTAAGTAGGAATGCTGTTGATTTCCTCAATAAACTCCTTCGACAGGTAAAAACCGCAAATATTAAACTGGCATGCGCTGTCGTCGGCCTCGATCAAGGTGCCTGGTGAGCATACCACCAAATCGTTTTTGGTAATGTGTACCTCGCGGTTGTTGATATACAAGCGACCCTCGCCCTCCGTACACAGCATGGCTGCGAAAGCCTCCAGTTTGGCTCGCGCATGCTGGTTACTTTTCAGGTCCAGGTTACTGATTAAGTTAACCCTTGCGTTGCAATATTTTTGAAAGGGCTGTTTACCTTCGGCACCATTCTTTCTTATTTCCATTCCTTTTGCTCGTTATCGTGCGGGAGCAGTTGTAGCCCTGTCCGCGATGGCTATGTTGTTCTTGCCGCAAAATAAACCAAAAAATTCAAGATTTTCGCCATGAAAACGTAATTTAAGGTTTTGGTTTTCATTTCAATCCTCTTAGGGTTACAAAAAAGAAACTCCGGCAGTCAAATTGACGTGACTGTCGGAGTTCTTTTTTTGTCAGGGAAATGCCTTCTGCGTATAGAAGGTTATGGCCCTGTTTCGTTCATGGTGTCACACTTATTCATTGCTGAAAGCCAGCGAATCGCCGTCGGTTTTCACGCAAATAGGCTTGTTCTTGTCCACCTTGCCGGCCAGTAAAGCCTTGCTCAAGTCGTTGAGCAACATGCGTTGCAAGGCACGTTTTACGGGGCGTGCACCAAATTCCGGGTCGAAACCTGCGCGAGCCACCAAGGACACAGCCTCGTCCGAAACCATGAGTTTCACATCCTGTTCGCCCAGCAAGCGGCAAATACCGTTCACCTGTAAGCGCACAATCTGTTCAATCTGCGGTTGCGTCAGCGGTTCAAACATGATGATGTCGTCAATACGGTTCAAGAATTCGGGCCGTATGGTGCGTTTCAGCATATCCAGCACCTCCGTCTTGGTCGTTTCGATGGTCTTTTCGCGTTGAGCCTCGCTCTGTCCGGCCAGTTCCTCGAAGCGTTGCTGAATCAGCTGCGAACCCATGTTCGACGTCATGATGATAATCGTGTTCTTAAAGTTCACCGTACGTCCCTTGTTGTCCGTCAGTCGGCCATCGTCGAGCACCTGCAGCAAAATGTTGAACACATCCGGGTGCGCCTTTTCCACCTCGTCGAACAGCACTACGCTGTAAGGCTTGCGGCGCACCGCTTCGGTCAGTTGTCCGCCCTCGTCGTATCCCACGTATCCCGGAGGCGCACCTACCAGTCGGCTCACGCTGAATTTTTCCTGGTATTCGCTCATGTCGATACGTGTCATCATGTTCTCATCGTTGAACAAGTAGTCCGCCAGCGCCTTCGCCAGCTCCGTTTTACCCACACCCGTGGTACCCAGGAAAATGAACGAGCCAATCGGACGCTTCGGATCCTGCAGTCCCGCTCTTGAGCGGCGCACCGCATCGGCCACAGCCCGTATAGCCTCATCCTGTCCCACCACGCGCTGGTGCAGTTCCTCCTCAAGGTGCAGCAGCTTTTCGCGTTCGCTCTGCATCATGCGCTGCACCGGAATGCCCGTCCAGCGAGCCACCACATCGGCAATGTCGTCGGCCGTAACCTCCTCCTTCACCATCGCCTCAGCCCCCTGTCGGCTTTTCAGTTGTTCCTGCAAGGTCTTGATGTTATCCTCCAGTTCCTTCAGCTTGCCGTATCTGATTTCGGCCACCCTGCCGTAGTCACCTTCGCGTTCAGCCTTTTCAGCCTCGAACTTCAGCTGTTCAATTTGCTGTTTGTTCTGCTGAATGTTAGCCAGCACATCCTTTTCGCCCTGCCACTTCGCCCTCAGGTTCTTCTCCTTTTCTTCCAGTTCGGCAATGTCGTGGTTCAGCGCATCGAGTTTTTGCGTATTGTTTTCGCGTTTAATAGCCTCGCGTTCAATTTCAAGCTGACGCAGACGGCGCGTAATTTCGTCCAGTTCCTCAGGTTGCGAATCGCGTTCCATGCGCAGTTTGGCTGCCGCCTCGTCCATCAGGTCGATAGCCTTGTCCGGCAAAAAGCGGTCGGCAATGTAGCGGTGCGACAGTTGCACAGCCGCAATCAGCGCATCGTCCTGAATGCGCACCCGGTGGTGATTTTCGTAACGCTCCTTCAGTCCGCGCAGAATCGAGATGGCATCCTCCGGCGAAGGTTCGTCCACCAGTACCGTTTGGAAACGCCGTTCCAGCGCCTTGTCCTTTTCAAAGTATTTTTGATACTCCTCGAGCGTCGTAGCACCAATGCTGCGCAGTTCGCCGCGCGCCAGTGCCGGTTTCAGAATGTTGGCCGCATCCATAGCGCCCTCGCTCTTTCCGGCACCTACCAATGTGTGAATTTCGTCGATAAACAGGATGATTTCGCCCTGCGCCTCCGTCACTTCGTTGATCACGCTTTTCAGTCGTTCCTCAAATTCGCCCTTGTATTTAGCACCGGCCACAAGCGCACCCATGTCCAGCGAAAACAGCTTTTTGTTCTTCAGGTTTTCGGGCACGTCGCCACGCACAATGCGCTGCGCCAATCCCTCCACGATAGCCGTTTTACCCGTACCCGGTTCACCAATCAGAATCGGGTTATTCTTGGTTCTTCTCGACAGGATTTGCAGCACCCGTCTGATTTCCTCGTCGCGTCCAATCACCGGGTCGAGTTTGCCGTTACGTGCTTCCTCCACCAGGTTACGCGCATATTTTTGCAACGCCTGATACGTCTCTTCGCTCGACGCCGTAGTCGCTTTTTTGCCGCCTCGCAGTTCCTGAATGGCAGTTTTTAGTCCGTCGGCACTCACACCGGCATCCTTCAGCATTTGTGAAGCCACACTCTTCACCTCGAGCAGCGCCATGAGCAACGGTTCCAAACCCACGTAAGTATCGCCGTTAGCCGTAGCCGTTTTTTCGGCCTGCACCATCACGCGGTCCGATTCAGTGCTCAAATACGGCTGTCCGCCGCTCACGCGGGGCTGATGTTTCAGTTCGTTGTCGATGGCCGTTTGCAGCACATGCTCGTTCACGCCCAGTTTGCCAAATATAAATTGGGTCACATTTTCGCCCACTTGTAGCACACCGGCCAGCAAGTGTACAGGCGTCACAGCCTGCTGTTCCAGACTCATGGCCCGGTCAACAGCCTGTTGCACAGCCTGCTGTGCTTTGATTGTAAGTTTTTCGAAATTCATAGTCTTTTCTCCTTTTCTTTTATTGATTGTTGTCTTAGTTTTCAGTCAGTTTTATGCGAGGCGCAAAGCCTCTCGGCGCCGGTTTCTTAATCCTGCGCTTTCGCCCTCTTAAGCGCAAATACGTTGCCAAATGTTGTTGCATAACATACATTAGTTTTTTATGCCACAATGTCATAATTTTTCATCAATATATCCCATCACAAGTTACTTCGTTGCCCCGTTTTACGCATGTTTCGCGCCAAATAGTCAGTTTTTTAGCTTCGTTTTTTTTAATCAGTGTGCTATGTTTTTTTCAGTTCAACAAAAAAGCGTACTTTTGTACGCGTGAGCAGCCGGTCGTGTCGCTCATGCAGCAGCCATTCAGTAAGCGCTCACCGCACACCACACACACTCCTTATTATATATAAGCACGTTCCAGCATTATGAAAATCCTTTTTTTGTCCGACATTCACGGCTCCTTGCCCGCACTCGAGTCCGTGCTCGCCTATTTTGAAAGCCACCACTTCGATTTGCTTGTACTCCTTGGCGACATCCTGAATTACGGTCCGCGCAACGGACTATGCCACGGTCTCGACCCTCAGGCCGTAGTCGACCGCCTCAACGCCTATGCCGACCGTATTGTAGCCGTTCGCGGCAACTGCGACTCAGAAGTTGACCAAATGCTGCTCAACTTCCCCATCCAGTCCACCTACACTTACGTAGTCGACAACGGTCTGCGCTTCTTCATCACCCACGGCCATGTTTACAACGACAAGAAACTCCCCGTCGGTCCGTCGTGCGACGTATTTGTCTTCGGCCACACCCACCTGCAGCAACTCATTCCTGCCGATGCCGAAAATGCGCGCCCCATCATTCTGAACACCGGTTCGCCCACCTTCCCCAAAGGCGGCAATCCCCCCACCTTTGCCACCTACGCCCAAGGCATGCTCGCCATTCGCACCCTCGACGGAGCCGCGCTGCAGTCGCTCAAAGTTGATGCACCGCGAGTAGGGTAGTTCGTTTGCGTTGAGTGAGTAAAAGCATCTGTCAATATCAAGCAAAAGCGTACTATTACATACTCAATCTACATGATTTTTAGCATGTAAAAGCCTGTTCACGGTTCTACTATAAGAACCGGAACAGGCTTTTTTAGGTATCATGGTGAATTACATCGCTTGGGTACATTCCCCAATAGCCTGTTTGAGTGAATGGTTGTGTCATCCTCGTTGAAGGAATCTAACAAAGGACTGTGAATGAGCTTGGGGAGTACTCGGTACAAATCGTTGCAGCACCTTTATGTGCATCATTTTCATTTTACCCCCTATTCCCTCCGCGAGTGAATGTTAAAAATGCGACACCTTGAAAAGCAAAAATAGATAAAAAAAGAGCCGGCAGATTCTGTCGTTTCTCAGTACGTTGAGCCCATATTTAGTCTGTTGGAAAAAATTACTCCGCGATTCTGAAAATTAGTTCCAAGCTTCTTGAAATTAGTTCCGAGCTTCTTCGAATTAGTTCCGAGCTTGTTGAAATTAGTTCCGAGCTTGTTTGCATTCGTTTTGAGATTTTTTCAACAATCTTGGAATTGCTGATAACCAGAACTTTCAGAATCGCCACGTGAGGGACATGTGCAACGACAGCCCCGAACAGAATGCCAAGAAGCGCGGAATTATTTTACGTTAGCGTTTATTTGCTTTTAAAATGACAGGTTAAGCCTATATGTTAAATTGAGAGCCACCCGGCGAGTGTGAAGCATTGGGCGTGTTGAGCCCTTGTAATGGGGGTACTCCTGAAAAAGAGCCGACGTAGCCCTCGCCCACCCAGAAACCCACTTGCGCTGCGCAAAAGCCATGAAGCCCCAAGCAACCACAGATGGGTGAGGCTGTGAAGTGGCAGTTTGCATGTAATTTTCTCCCTTTTCATAGTCAGTTGACTATAATATCCTTGTATGTTTCAGATGAAAGAGGTATATTTGCATATACCTTGCAGAATTTAATCGTTTATCGGAATAATTTGTTGTTGAATAAAAAGAATATGGTAATAGACTTTTCAATATCCAATTTCCGCTCCATTCGTGACAAGCAAACGCTTTCGTTTGAAGCAACCAACAGTACGCATCTCGAAGAGTACTTTGTGATGAAGGTTGGAAAATACCGTTTGCTGAAAATAGCTACACTATTAGGTGCAAATGCTTCCGGTAAGAGCAATGTGCTGAGAGCTTTCTACCTGTTTACAGACTTGATGCTACATCCTTGCAAGGACAAAACCTCGAAAATAGAATACGAACGTTTCTTTCTGGATGAAGAATGCCTGCAGCGTCCTTCGGAAATGATGGTTAACTTTATTGTGGGCGAAGCGAGATACAAATATGAAATAGTCTTTGACAATAAAGTTGTATATCATGAGGTGCTGAAATGCCAACCTCTTGACGCTCTACGCGAACACATGGTTTACGAACGCGAAACCGACAAAGGCTCGCTCGTGTCTACTATGAAATGGGGGGATAGATACCGCTCGGTTACGAATACTCGCATTCTGTCGGGGAATCTTTTGCATAACCGAACCCTTTTCGGTGCTTATTTGAACAGCAACGTGGATATCCCCTGGATGAAATCCATCTTGAACTGGATGAACGAATACTTTATGCCGATGGTAACAACAGGTGACCAAAAACTGCAGAAATACGTCAGCCAAAGCTTGATGGATAATATGATTGAAAAGAGTGAACTGGTGCGTCAGCTGATGAAAGCAGACATAGGTATCAGTGACTTGGTAGTGGAACAGACCAAGCGACCACTCAATCCCAACATGCTCGACCTTTTGCTGCACAGTAATCAGATTCCGGAAAGCATGAAGCAGGAACTGAAATCAGATCCTACTCGCATGGAGTTTGACATTCACATGAGTCACAATGGACATCAAGGAGCTGTGGCTATGGATTACAAGCAGGAATCAGGTGGAACGCAACGCTATTATGAGTTGTCAGGTTTGCTGCTTCAAATCATCAAGGAGTCTCATTTCTTAGCCATTGATGAACTGGAGTGTCGGCTGCATCCCGACCTCTACCAGCATTTCGTGACTACCTATTTGCTGAATTCGCATCGTTCGCAACTCGTTTTTTCTTCTCACTTGTCGGAATTCCTGTCCGATAGAGATCTTTTCCGAGATGACTCCGTGTGGATTACCAAGAAATCACAACAGGGAGATACGGAACTGTATTCATTAGCTGATTTTGATTCTGAAACTTTGCGCGATACGACTAACCGCTACAATGCGTATCGGGCAGGCCGACTGGGCGGAATTCCGCACTTGGGAGATACCTACGTTTCACTTAGCCAAACGAAAGAGTCATGAGAAAAATCAATCGACGCAGTGCGGAGAAGTCCATTGCCGTGATCATTGATGGCAAGGATGAAAAATGGTACTTGGAAACGGTCAAGGAGCATTACCCTAATGTGGCCATGAAAAAGGCTACCATCAAGCCTGACCTGCCTCAAAAAAAGAGCGTAGAGGAGCTGTTCGCTTTGGCACAACAAAAACTTGCGATGGAATCCTCTCAAGTCATTCTCATTTTGGACATGGACAGCATCATTAAGGACAATCAGGAATTTGAACGGTTCAGAGTTTATTACGAAAAGTATCTGAAATCTACTCGAGGTACATTGACGACAAGGGAAAAAGCTAAATACGGATGGATGAATAACCTGGTGATTATTGTGAACACTCCCTGTTTGGAGTTTTGGTATCTGTTGCATTTTAGCAAGACCCACAAGTTTTTCCCGGATTTCAGTGCTATGGAAGCTACACTGAGGAAGCAACCCGGTTTGGAAGGTTATCACAAAAGCGAAGTGTTCTATAAGAAGTCGCCAAATATTTACGACCGATTGGGTGGAGAAAAAGGCATTTTGATTGCACGGAATAACTCCATACCCTTTTCATTGGAGGAAGTCAAGTCAAAGGGAGTGTCTGAAATGAATAAATTCTTTGAGCTTTTTGAAAAATAACTCCTAAAAATAGAGGAAGAATTTATGTCCTTGAAAATAGCAAAAGCGGCAGACGGAATTTCCGAATCTGTCGCTTTTGTTGTTCTATGGTTCTGCTGAAAATGTATGGAAAAAAGCGCGTGCTTCGTACGTTTTGAAAATCGGGTTGAGATAAAATGGTATATCCCGATTTCATTTTTTTTTCGTGTGTGGAAAATGCGCTGGAAAGCCCGTAAATAAAGGCTTTTCAGAGCGTTTTTTGCAGTCCGAAAAAAGCGAGGTGCGATATTAGGGGCAAAAAAAAATGGATTTCGGGGAGCATGTGTTGTATCTTTGCTGTTGCTAAGTCAGGCTGCACCTCAGCCTTGACGGATGAAAAAACAATAGATTCCTTATTTATTCAGCGTTCTTTGACATGATGTTACAACAGAAAGTAAGGCAGGTAGGCCTGTCTGAAACACCTGCGCGTGGTTGAGTATTGCCCTACGTTCTTGCGACTGAACCGTTTGTGCGACCGAACTCGGAATTGCTTGGCTTTCTCCGCTTGTTTCAATGAAGTCGTCTGAATTTAGAAGAGATAAATCTCCCAATCAAATCTTCGTCAGAAAAGTTTAGACGACCTCAATAAAAAGAAACAGCACATGGCCTTTCTGTCATACCGAAGTATGAGTTCGTCGGGCTATGTGCTGTTTGGAAACTGTATGCTTTAGAAAGCGTATGTTTGGCATGCTGAACCGCTTAGGCTTTCAGCATTGGGGCATAATTAGCGAATGATGGTTGCTTCGCGGTCGGGACCAACCGAAACAATCGTGATGGGCGTTGCGGTAGCCTTTTCGATATAGGCAATGTAGTCCTTGAATGCCTGGGGGAAGTCGGCTTCGGCGCGCAGTTCGGTAAGGGGCGTATGCCATCCGGGCAACTCTTCATAAACGGGCTGCCAACCTTCGGTGTCGTAAGGCATTTCGGTTACGGTTTCGCCGTCCTTGGTGTAGGCCGTGCACACCTTGATGGTTTCGAAGCCATCGAGCACGTCGCCCTTCATCATTACGAGGTCGGTTACACCGTTAATCATGATGGCATATTTAAGTGCTACGAGGTCGAGCCAGCCGCAGCGGCGGTTACGACCCGTTACTGCACCGTACTCGTTGCCAATGTGGCGAATGGTGTCGCCGGTTTCGTCGAAGAGTTCCACTACGAACGGACCACCACCCACACGGGTGCTGTAGGCCTTGAAAATACCAAAGATATGGCCAATGGTGTTGGGAGCTACACCCAAACCGGTGCATACACCGCCGCTCGTGGTTGACGAAGAACTGACGAATGGATAAGTACCGTGGTCAATGTCGAGCAACGAACCCTGTGCGCCTTCGGCCAGTACGTTCTTGCCTTCGGCCAGGGCACGGTTAATTTCGTATTCTGTATCGGTGAGATGGAACTTACGCATGTATTCCACACCGGCCAGCCACTTTTCTTCTTCCTCGGTAATGTCGTAATCCGTAAAGTGGAGGTCGCTCAGAATTTGTTCGTGACGCTTTTTGAGCGCAGCATATTTTTCATCGAAATTATGCAGAATATCGCCTACACGCAAACCTACGCGAGCAGCTTTATCGCTGTAAGTGGGGCCGATGCCTTTACCCGTGGTACCAACCTTGTTCTTGCCTTTGGCAGCCTCGTAGGCACGGTCGAGCACGCGGTGCGTGGGCAGAATCAGGTGAGCACGACGGCTGATGTGCAAACGTTCGGTGAGTTCGTAACCGGCAGCTTCCAGTTCGTGAGCCTCAGCCATAAAGAGGTCGGGAGCAATGACGCAACCATTACCAATGATATTGATTTTACCCTCGTCGAAAATGCCTGAGGGGATGGAACGGAGTACGAACTTCTTTCCGTCGAAAATGATGGTGTGTCCGGCATTCGGTCCACCGGCAAAACGTGCCACCACGTCGTAACGCGGCGTAAAGTAATCTACTACTTTTCCTTTGCCCTCATCTCCGAAAACGATACCAAGCAGGGCATCAACTTTTCCTTTTGTCATAATTATATTTCGATGTGCTGATTTTGTATAGTCTTTTTAGTCGGCAGTCAGCTTACTGCTTTCTGCACCCTACAGCCGGGCGGAAGATGAAACCTTCTGCTTAGCGGCCGTACAAAGATACGTTTATTTTTAAAGGTAAAGAAAGAAACAGAGCTATTTTTACCGAAACGTGCCGACAGACAGCCTTGCGGGCTATGCCTCGATGCCCAAGGCCTTGAGTTTGTTGTAAAGGGTTTTGCGGTCAATGCCCAGCAACAGCGCGGCCTTGCTCTTGTTGCCGTTCGTTTGCCGCAGTGCGCCTAATATGTGTTCGCGCTCGGTTTCGGCCGTGCGTTTTAGGCTGAAAGGCTGGGGAGCGTAGGCTGTGGCGGCCGTCGGCACCGAAGCCGGCATGGGCGAGGGTTGAGGCTGAGCGGCAACCGGAGCTGCAGGGGCTGAGGGGGCTGCATAACCGGTGGTCAGGCCGAGTTCCGTTTCTGAAATATAAGGATGGTCGCCGGCCAAGAGGGTGGCACGCACAATGACATTGCGCATTTCTCGTAAGTTGCCGGGCCAGGGATAAGCCATCAGGGCGCGTTCGGCACCGGCGGTAAAGCCCTCTACCTCGCGGTGCAGTTCGGCATTGGCCTTTTGCAGGAAATAGGTGGCAAACTCCAAGATGTCGGCACCGCGTTCGCGCAGCAGCGGAATGTGCAGCGTAAATTCGTTGATGCGGTGATAAAGGTCCTCGCGATAGCGGCCTTGGGCGATGGCTTCGGGTAGGTTTTCGTTGGTGGCACACACCAGACGGATGTCGATGGGGCGTTCGTCGGTACTACCCACCGGACGCACCCGGCGTTCCTGCAAGGCACGGAGCAGTTGCACCTGTACGTCGTACGACAGGTTTCCCACTTCGTCCAGGAAGAGCGTACCGCCCGATGCCTGTTCGAAAGCACCCGTTTTGTCGGTTCCGGCTCCGGTAAATGCACCTTTCACATGGCCAAAAAGTTCAGAGGCAGCCAGTTCTTTGGTAAGCGCTCCGCAGTCGATGGCCACAAAGGGACCGTCGGCGCGGCTGCTCTGTTCGTGAATGCGGTGTGCCACATACTCCTTACCCGTTCCGCTGGCTCCGATAATCAGCACCGACATGGGAGTGGGTGCCACGAGCGACGCCATGCGGTAAAGTTCGGTGGCAGCCGGCGAATGGCCTTCGATGCCCGGAGCGCGTCCGGCAGCATCCTTCGAGGCATCTTTGACAGCATCCTTGGTGGCAGCATGCACCTTTGTTGCGGGTTGCTTGGTGCGTCCGGCAGCCGTAGGTGCACTTTCGGTATGGACAGCAGGCACGGGAGTAGCCCCCTTGGCCAAAGCCTCGCTCATTTTGGTGAGCAGTACATCGGGCTGTACGGGTTTGGCAATGTAATCGGTGGCACCGAGCTTCATGGCCTCGACAGCATTTTGCACCTCGGCATAGCCGGTCATGACGATGAAGGGGAGCGTGCGGTTTTGCTGATGGAGCCATTGCAGCAGGTACAGTCCGTCGTGGTCGGGCAGTCGCAGGTCGGAAAGCACCAGTTCGGTAGGTGTTTCCTCGTGGATCAGCAGTTTCACGGCAGCTCCTACGCTCGAAGCCGTGGCCACGTCGTATCCTTTTTTTCGCAACCATGTGCTGAGCATGGTGCTGAAAGTCAAATCATCTTCAACGATGAGAAGTTTGGTCATAAGTCTGGTTAATGGTTTGAGTTGGGGCTGGCATCAGCCAATTCAAAGAGTAAGGACTGCAAGGCAAACAGAATGTTGCGGCAGGGCTGTTCGTCGGCCTCGGTCCATTCAGCCTCGTTGCGCCGTTCGTCCAAGGTTTGCAAATCAGGAGCCGCAGCCGAGCCTATCAGTGTAAAGGTAGGACGCATTTTGTGCGCAATGCGGCAAACAGTTGCCTTTTGTTTGGCGGCTGCAGCCTGTGCAAAGAGTTGCAGGTTTTCGTTGCAGTCGTGTGCAAACTGGCTGAGGATGGCCTGTTCGGCCTGAGGGTCGCCATCGGCAAAAGCCAGCAGAGGCGCAAAGGTAGCGGTCAGGGGCTTTTTGTCGGCAGCAGTTTCGTGCGGAGTATCAGTTGCCTCAGTCGGCTCTGCTTCCAGAACAGCGGCAGTGGGCGCAGACGCCTCTTCATTGCCGGTGGTCAGCTTTTGGGTGAGCAGACGCAGGTCGTTTTGCGTAAAGGGCTTAAACAGCACATCGGCAAAACCACGGTGCTTGAAGTCGTCGGCCGAAATCAGCGAATGCGAGGTAGTGGCCACCACCGGCAGGCTCGACAGACCTTCGATGCGGTGAACGCGCTCCAGTACGTCGTAGCCGGTGAGTCCGGGCATTTCGATGTCGGTGAGCAGCAAATCGGGGCGGTGACCTTCGGCCAGCCAGGCAAACAGCTGTTCGGCATCGTTGAATGCGTAGATGGTTTGCATGGGGTCGAGCACGTTTTTGAGCATCGCCTCGCTGAGTTGCAGCTGCAACAAATCGTCGTCGAGCAGCGCCACGGTGTGCAGCAGGGTGGGGGCTTCGTGCAGCGTATCGGCCATTACCGCTTCGGCAGCAGGCTGTGCCGTATCCTCTTCGCAGCGGGGCATATCCGGCAGCAGCAGGGTAAAGGTGCTGCCAAAGCCCACCTGACTTTTCACGTCAATCTTTCCACCGAGCAGCGCCACGAGTTTCAGCGTAATGCTCAGTCCGAGTCCGGTACCTTCCTGTCCTTCGCTGCCTTTGACGCGGGTAAAGGGTTGGAAAATGCGTTCGCAGTCGTAGCGGCTCAGTCCGCAGCCCGTGTCGCGTATGGTCAGGTTCAACCCTTTGGTTTCGCTCCAGTTGGCAGTCAGTTCCACCTCACCCTTCTGGGTATATTTAATGGCGTTGCCCAGCAGGTTTTCAATGATTTGGCGCAAGCGGAAGGCATCGGTGCTGACGAGCAGTCCAACCGGAATTAGCGAACTGACGCGCAGTGTCAAGCCTTTTTGCTGTGCAATGGGCTGAAAGGCTGCACCGATATAGTCGATGAGTTCGTTCAGTCGGGTTGGCTGCCGGTTCACACTGAGTCCGCCGGCTTCGAGTTTGTGATAATCGAGCAATGCCGTCACCAGGTTCAGCAAGTGATGGGCCGATGAATCGATGGCATTCAGATCGCGCCTTGCTTCAGGCCGTGTGGCCAGGGGTTTCATGAGCGAAAGGTAGCCCAATATGGTATTGACGGGAGCCTTGATGTCGTGCGAGATGGTGAGCAGCAACTGTTCGCGACGTTTCATCAGGTCCTCGGCACACTGGTTGGCTTCCTCCAACTCCATACGGTAACGGTTCACGCGGCTCATGTCGCGCCACACCCATACGAACAGTCCGAGTGCGGCCAAGGTGGTAAACAGCGTGAAAATGCCCATTTGCCACGCAGCCTGTCGGCGGTATTCAGCTTCGGTGCGGGTTTTGTCCTGCAACATGCGCTGCTGTTCGCGGTTAATGTCGTCCATCAAAGCCACGATGCGTTCCGACAGGGCAGCACTGCTCAGCCTGAGTTGTCGCGACTTTTTTTGCAAATTCCGGCTGTGTGCCGTATTGCTGCGTGTGAGGTCGCGGTGAACGCCTTGCAGAATGTTGGCCACCGTGTCGCTGATGTTCACGTTGGCCTGTGTGCTGTCGTGCGTGGGTTCATATTCCAGGTGGTTTACACTGAGTGTATCGTCCTTTGGCTTTCTGAAAGCATCGCCCAATCTGTCCCAAAAGCGTTTTTTGTGGCGGTCAATCACCACTTGCTCGCTATTTTCGTGAACCGACACTTTTACTTGCGTACCCACATTGATGGGTTTTCTACCGGAGCGTAAGTTGGCAATTTCCTGTTCCAGGTTGCTTCCCTGGTGAGTTTCGCGCCGCATGGCAGCCACAAGTTCCACTACGCCTTCGCGTTTCAGCATCAGGAGTTTGCGTAGCGAGTCGAGTCGGGCGCGTTGCAGCAGGTCGGCAGTAATGTCCTTGAGTTCGACGAGGGCGGTGTCGACGCGGTCAACTCCCCTGATGTAGCGGTGTACGTCGCGGTTGCTGCTATACTGCAGGGTGGCATTTTCGGCCAGCATGCCGGCTTCAATCATGCGTACGGATAGTTTACCTATGGCGTTGCGTTGCACAGCTACAGCCCGCTCAACTTCGGACACGCCTGAAGCTGCACGGGCTGAACGCACAATAAACCACACCGCAGCGCACAGCGACACGGTGAGCAGTAAATAGCCGATAACGATTCTGAGTCCCAATTTATTCATTGCATATCGGGGCTTAAGGCAGGCGAAGAACCGGGGTTCGGGCTATCACCGCCTGCGGTTATTGTTTTTTAAAAAAAGGAAATGCCAGCTCACCCATCCGGGGCTTGCGGGTAAATGACGAGGGAAAACAAGCAGGTGTTCCAAACACGATGGATGAACCTCATGATTTGGAACGCCTGCTTTCAAGGAAACTGCCAATACAGGCGCATGGCCTTATGCCTCAGCTCCGAGGGGCGATGCCGGCGTGTAGGTGCGGGCAGCCAATTCTTTGTCGACCATGAACAGGCCGTAGCCGTTGCCGTTGAGCATACGCAGATTGTCGAGGATGTTGCGCACGTTGTCTTCTTCCTCCACCTGTTCGTCGATAAACCATTTGAGCATGCTTTGCGTAGCGTAATCGTTTTCAGCTGTGGTCAGTGCAAAAAGGTTATTGATGAGTGCGGTCACCTTTTCTTCGTGTGCTAGGGTGCTTTCGAACACGTCGAGTTCCGACTTCCATTCCGTAGGCACAGCATCGATAGACTTCAGTTCCACACGGCCTCCGCGCTGCAACACATAGTTGAAAAAGATGCGTGCATGGTCCTGCTCTTCGCGGAACTGCACTTCGAACCAGTGTGCCATACCGGGCTTACCGGCAGCTGCACACCAGGCAGACATTGACAGGTAAAAATAAGCCGACCACATTTCGGCATTGATCTGCGCATTCAGCGCTTCTTCCATCTTTTTGCTTAACATATCAAAATAGGTCTATAATTTATAAAGTGAGTGTTCAATCATTCGTTCGAAAACCGCTTACCACATTGTGCGTCGGTTACACTTTCCGTCGTACAGCACCTTTGCGATGCTTCACAGTACACGGAAATGGCAAGCAGTTTCAGGCAGCAGAACGCTTTCGGTTGCCGGAACATCTGTTGACATCTACTTAGTGCATGCAAAATTACAAAAAAGGCAGGCAATCCGCTTGCTTTAGGCTGTTAAAGTTGTTTGCATGCCAACATATAGGTGCCGCAACCTCACCGCGTTTCCCACACTTCCCCGCTGGGTATGGGGTGAAATTCCACACTTTCCACACCCCATTCCCCACATTCCCCACCGTGACTTACTGTGCCAATTTTTTATTATCTATTGATTTTCAGCTACTTACGCATTGGTTTGTTTTTTTGGCACGCGCTTTGCGCTTTAATAGGGCAGAAACAACAAAACAATAACAAAAAACAATACGATTATGAAAAAGTTTTCAGTTTACGCCGTAATGGCCATGGGAGTTCTCACAGTGAGTAGCGCAGCCTTTGCCGGAACCACCGCCTTCAGTTCTCGCGGTTTGGTAAACACGGAAGTTTCTGACACCGTTGTACCGAAGGATACGGTACTGCCCGAAAAAACGGAAACGGAACAAACCGAAACGCAAACTGAAGCGTTCTATTCATTGGCCGACACCGTTCTGCCTACCGACACCGTAGTGCCGCAGCAGGAGGAAACCATCCCGCAGCAAAAGGAGGAAACCACTCCGCAGCAAAAGGAAGAAACCACTCCGCAGCAGGAAGAAACTACGACTACTGAGTCTTCATTCTCGATGTTGAACGACACTGTAGTTCCTGCCGACACGCTGACGCCTGCCAAGAAGGACGAACCTCAAACCGATGAACCTCAGAAGGACGAGCCTCAGCAGGAGGAAACCGCTCCCGTTCAGTAATCAGGTCGAAACGTCATATACATTGCTTCAAATTTCATCATGACATTCTTTTCGGCACTGCTCTGGGCATGCTACCTTCACCTTTTTCCGCGCTTGTGGTAAAGTAAGGTAGTTAAGTTCTCAGGTAAAACAGATTATTTTAGGAAACTGATTCAATGCTGTATTTTCAGTAAATTCATCATCTCATTCATTCATCTCTAAAAAAAAATTACTGCCCGCAATTTAAGCAAACCTTTCTCTTCATCGGCTCGCTGCGCCGTTATCTCCACTTTTAATGTTCCCTGCACATCCAATGCTTCACACCAATAAGCACAGCGAGCCCCAATTTTTTTCACAAAAGCCGTCTGCTTCTTATTCTCAATGTTGAGATTTGAAGCAGACGGTTTTTTTGTGCATGAACGTATAGGAGAACTTCGTGCGTATTGCTTTGTGAACTCGTTTTTTTTCCGTACCTTTGAATAAGGTAGGATTCGGCTCGGCAATGTCCAATAAAAATACATTTTCCTTTGCCGTTGCGCTCGCCTTTCACTACCTTTGAATAAAGTAGGATTCGGCTCGGCAATGGCATATATAAATACGTTCCCCTTTGCCGTTGCGGTAGTCAGTCTGTACCTTATATATAAAGAAAAGGAGTCAAGGTTATTGTAAATAAGTTTTTGTTATGACACCCACCATGCACATACTCATAGAATTTACCCTCCGCTTGCTTTTGGCATTGGTATTGGGAGGCATCATAGGTTTGGAGCGCGAATACCGTTCGAAAGAAGCCGGATTCCGCACCCACTTCCTGGTTTGTTTGGGCAGTGCCCTGTTTTGCCTTGTTTCGCAATACGGTTTTGGCGAAATGACCAAGGACGTGTCGCGCGTGGCAGCCCAAGTGGTTTCGGGCATCGGATTTTTAGGTGCCGGAACGATTATTTTTCAGAAAAATGTGGTGCGCGGACTCACCACAGCAGCCGGACTATGGGTAACTGCAGCCATTGGTTTGGCTTGCGGCACGGGACTTTATGCCGTGGCGGCCATAGCCACTGCACTGGTGCTTTTAGGCCTTGAAGTAATCAATGCCGTTTTGCCCCAAATGGGCACAACCACCCTGGTGTTGAAGTTTACCGCCAATTCAAAGCAGAGTGTGAAGCGGGTAGTGGAGCAGATAAAGCGCGACTGCATGGAACTTTATTCCTACGAGTTGAAAGACCGACGAACGGATAAAGGTGAGGTTTTTGAAGTTAATCTGGAAATGAAAGTGAAGCGCGGCACGTCGGTTACCAAAATGTTCGACTATCTGGAGGAGTTCGACGATATAACTATTTCAAGTATAGAGTAACCGACCGTCAACCTGGCCCGCCATGCTCCTGCGTGCAGAACAAGCAGCTACGGCACAATAACACCTACCAAACGAATGAGGTGCTGCAAAAAATCGCGGAAACGTATTTCGTGATTTTGCAGCACCTCGTTTTTTTTGTGATAACTGATTTTCAGCATCTACTGAGCCGAAGTTAGTACCATCACCCCCCATGCGTATTGATCAGCAACTGAGATTCAAACACGATGCAGGTGATGAGGCTAATCAAGCAACTGGTCGGGCGAGTAAATCAGTCCGTCGACAGCATTGCGCCCTTCAGCGTCAGTGATCACAAAGGTAAATTGCCACTTGTCGCGGTGCGTACCGCCACTGTTGACATGAGGCAAACGCAGAAGCACCTTGTTCCAACCCTTGTTCAGGTGAATCGGAGTCACCGGCCGCGCCGTCAGGTTCTCGTTCGTCAACCCCTCCGTAGCATGGTTTTGCCGGATGTTCGCCTCAGGCTGTTCCCATGTAGGAGCCGGAATTTCGCGGTCGTTTACCCAAACCTTCGAGCCACGGCGGTCCCAGCAACCCACCGTCGGCCCCTTTTCGTCGCCCGAACGGCTGTAAGTGTACAACTCAATCTGCGCACCCACCTCCTGCGCCTTGGGCGAGTAAACGTAAGTCCAGGCGTATGCCGTTTGGTTTGGCTGCGGATGGGCAAAAAACGAAGGAAGCGTAGGGTGCCAAATGTGACGCAAATAGATGCCAGCCCCCGTTGCCAGATGAGTGGCATAGGTTTGTCCATTGTAAACGAACGACGAAGGCAGCACATCAGCCTCCGACGTTTCGGGCGGCAGAGCCAAATCCTTGTTGCCACCGTTGGGGAAAGGGTCGGTAATGCGCCAGCGCACGTTGGTTTGCCGAACGTAAGCGATAGGTTCATTTTGCAGCGAATGGTTTTTGTGAAAAAGAAAGCGCCGTTCAAAGTCGGCAAACTCCTCAAACTCCTCACCACTGTTGGGCAGCAGCGTACCCCCCTTTTCAATGTACTGTTTGCCACCGCCCCTCCAAGCCCTTTCGGCCGAGGCCAGCACGTTGGCATACAGGTTGTTCTGCTTCACGATGTCAGCATCCGTGCGCGTTTTCGTATCGTTCCAGGCAGCCGAGATGGTACCGGCTACTTCGTCGGTGCCCTGTGGCACATAGTAGATGTTGCTTTTGTAAATGCCCACAAGGTCGGCATACACATCAAAGTGGTTCGTATAGTTATAGCGGCAGTCAATGTTTGTCACCCCTTTCACCACCTTACCCGAAGTAGCCCACATTTGCGTCATGTCGCAAAGGTCGGCACTCGGCGGTCCGGCCACCAGCCGATTCCACAGCACCACCTTCAAGCCTTTGCTGCGCACGTGGTCCGTCATGATTTGCAGAAAGTTGGGGTAAGTAATTTGAACCTCATCGCCACCAATGTGCAGATAAGGCACCCCGTCGAACACCTCGGCAGCCTCATCAACAATCCTTTTCAAAGCCTCAACCCCCTGGTCAGTTTGCATGTCGAAGCCCATTGCTTTTTCAAACACATGGCTGTGTCCCGGCATATCGATTTCGGGAATCACAGTCACGCCACGTTCACGAGCGTAGGCCACCAGTTCGCGACATTGCGCCTGCGTGTAGAATTTACCCGGCTGTCGGATGTTGAAGGCAGCAGCCGTCAGGTTCGGGTAGGCCTTCACCTCGAAACGCCAGCCCGTGTAGTCCGTTAGGTGCCAGTGGAACACGTTCACCTTGAAGCGCGCCAGCAAGTCGATTTGTTTTTTCAGTTCCTCGAACTCCATGAACGAACGCCCCACATCGTGCATAAAACCACGCACCTTGAAAGCCGGCCAGTCAGTAAGTGTCAGCGCCTCGAAAGCTTCGGCGCCCGGTTCGTAGCCCTCGGCCAGCTGTTGCAAGGTTTGCGCTGCCCGGACAACGCCTGTAGGCGTGACAGCCTCGATGCAAACCCTGTTAGGCGTGATGTGCAGCCGGTAAGCCTCGTTGGGAAACAAAGCAACGGCATGATCAAAAGCACCTTCAATATGGTCAACCAGTTTCACTACCACCTTAGCCTTGGCCCGATTGCGTAGTGTACAGCCGTTTTGCCTCAGCACGTTGGCCAGATAGGTACATTGCGTAGGGTCAGTCAGAGTCACAGCCCGGTTCAGTTTGAAAGCAGCTTCCGGGCCGATAGCCATTTGTTGGGGTTTAGGCAGCAAGTCGCCGTTTTTGGCTTGCAATGTATGCGGAAAAGCCGCAGCAGCTGTTAGTAAAGCCGTGTAGATAATGTGTTTCACCGTAGGAAATAAAAAGAAAAAGGCGGGTAACAAATTGAACTTTGTTATCCCGCCTTTTTTTATGGTTTTTAAATCACCTGCTGCATGCAGTCAGGTTCCCTTTCAAGGAAATTACTTGTTTAATTGCTCCTTGATGAAAGCTTCCATTTCGGGAAGGTGATCCTCGGCGCTCTTGAGGAGCGTGAGCTGGTTCTTCGTACGCACCAAGTTGTGTTCGGGATACTGAATCTTGAAGTAAGTATCGCCGTTGAGGTAGTCGGTAAAGAAGCGAACAGTCTGCATGTAGGGGAAGAGCGTAGCACCGTAAGGCAGATTTTCAATTTCGATAGACGTAAGGAAAGCACCGGCCGTTTTCAGATAACCTTCGGTAAATGCTTTGAAAATGTCCATGCGGAACTGAATCTTGTCGTATTCGGGGCTATCTTCGGGCATGGTGTTGGCAGCCGAACGGAGGAAGTCGCCGTAGTCCGAGAATACGAAGCTAGGCATAGCCGTGTCAAGGTCGATGACACAGAGCACGCTGTCGTCCTGATCGAAAAGAATGTTGTCTACCTTCGTATCGCAGTGGCAGATGCGCTTAGGCAGTTTACCCTCGCGGAAGAGCTGCTCAGAACGGCACATGCTGTCGGCACGCTTTTCGATTTCGTCGATGATATCTTTCGTTTCAGCCACACGTCCGGCCTTGTCGGCAGCCACAGCTTCCTTGAACTGTTGCAGACGGAATTCGATGTTGTGGAAGTCCTTGATGGTTTCGCCCAACTCAACGGGGATGTCGGCAAGCATAGCCTGGAAATCGCCAAAGGTTTCGCCCACGATGTACGAGCTTTTGGGAGTTACGCTCGACTTCGAAACAGTGTCGGGAATGAAGTCCATCACGCGCCAGTATTTTTCGTCGTGAACGAAGTAGTATTTACCATCCTTGCAGGGCACGAAGTGCAGCACCTTGCGGTCGATGTCGGGCGTGCCGGCAGCTTCAAGCTTTTTGCGGATATGCGACGTTACGGCCACAATATTGTTCATGAGCATGTCGACATCGGGGAAGATGGCATTGTTCACGTGCTGAAGCACATAGTTAGGAGCATCGCCTTCGGTTTCAACGAGGTAAGTAGTATTGATCAAACCGTTTCCGAGCGGTTTTACTTCGGCAACGTTGCCTTGAATTTCAAATTGGCAGACGATGTGCTGCAAATCTTTCTGTTCCATGATATGATTATGTAGTAATGTTTTGGATTAACTGATATGATTATGTAGCAATGTTTTGGATTAACTGTGAAAAGTGCGGCTTACAAATGTAGCCACAAATTGTTGCGCAAATGTAATAATTATTTTTCAAGTAGCTGCGTAAAAAGTCATAGCTTCTATTCCAAAGCCTAAAAAAAGCATCAGTTGCCGACGCAGCATGCTGAAATAGGGCCTAAAAACGTAGTAAGCAGTTGCTCCCAAGTATTTGTCACCCTACTTATATATATAAGGAGTACTTTTTAAAGTATAAGGATTACATTTTAAAGCAGCGTGCCGTGTAGAATCGTGTGGGTAGCCAAGTTTCCCATCAACCGGTTGAAGCATACAAATATTTCGTAAGCAGATTCATGCTTGTTGGGTACATGGTGCTTTTAACAAAAGGCTTAATAAACTCAAAATCAAATCCATTCGCCCTTTGTTGAATTTCGCGTCACCCCCGGTGTTCGTAACTCCACGCTTCTGGTTCATCTCAACGCGCTGATAATCAGTAGTTCCAAATTTCTTAAAACTAGCTCGGAACTAATTTAAACTAGCTCGGAACTAATTTCAACAACCGCGGAACTAATTTCAACAATCGCGGACTAATTTGTTTCAATCACTCATTCCGTGCCTCAATAGTCTGAGTGTAAACGGGGAAGTGAAGTTTGATGTTTAATATAAATTCACCTTGTGATGCGATACACTGTTACAAACTTAGTTCCGAATGAAAATGCAATGTGGTGTATGGAGGCAGTGTGTGAAACATGGCTTACCTCACAATGACGTGGTATGAATGTATCAGTAATTTCCAACATTTACTCAAAATACAAACTATGATTATGGCTAAAGAACCTCCGCGTCAGCAGACGCTTTCAGCACCCTTGCATTCTTTTTCAGAAAAACAGATTCATGAGTTGTCCGGTGGTGCAAATCGCATTAGTCAACTACATTTTTTATCTTTTATGCAAGCGCAAATTGATGAGATTCGCGCATTGGGCAGACAACGTACCGCTGAAACGTACGCCACAGCATTACGCAGTTTTGCTCGTTTCCTGAAAGGGACAGATTTGTTGCTCGACCATTTTGTACCCGAAGTAATGATGGCTTACGAAGCCTATTTGCAATCTTGCGGTGTATGTCGAAATACGTCGTCCTTTTATATGCGCAATCTGAGGGCGGTTTACAATCGGGCAGTTTGGCAGGGGTTAACCTTGCAAAGGCATCCATTTAAGTATGTATATACGGGAGTTGAGGCAACCCTGGAGCGTGCCATACCCATTCAGGACATTCAACGTCTCAAGCAAACCGACCTTTCGTCGCGTTGCAAGTTAGCGTTTGCCCGCGATATGTTTCTGTTTAGTTTTTATACACGCGGCATGTCGTTTGTCGATATGGCTTACTTGCGTAAGTGCGATTTGTGTGGTACGTACTTAACGTACAAAAGGCGTAAAACAGGGCAAACTTTGCACATCAAGTGGGAAAAGAATATGCGTGAACTGGTCGAGAAATACGACATACCATCTTCCCCCTATCTATTGCCCATCATAAAACCCGATGCAATGATCGATGTGCGCAAGCAATACCTTTATGCGAGCCAAAACATCAACCGTCATCTAAAGCTGTTAGGTAGGGAATTGGGATTTTCAAATCCTTTAACCTTGTATGTAGCTCGTCATGCTTGGGCAAGTATCGCCAAAAGTAAAAATATTCCACTCTCTGTAATCAGCGAGGGTATGGGACATGAATCCGAAGCAACAACCCGTATATACCTTGCCTCTTTAGATACAAAAGCCGTGGATAAAGCCAATCACTTAATATTGAAATCCTTGTTGTAGGTATTGCTAAAAATGAGCCGATGCCCTTAAATAAAAATGTTAGGGCATCGGCTCATCGTGTATTTGTATGCTCATCTCTTACTTAGAGAAGTGAATTCGTCTGCAAATGTAGTATTTATTTCAATATTTATCATCTCAGATGGCAAAAAAAAGCATTATAAACTTATTATTTCATCTTTATTAAGGATTATATAGATATTCAGTTTTTGTGACGACACTAAAAAACACTTGATTATTAGGGATAAAAAACCAATCCACATCTCTAAGTAAGAGATGAGCCAAGCCCGTGAAACCAATAATGGCTTGATTAAGTGTTTTTCAAAGGTTGTATAGAGAGAATAGCAATAGATTTATCTTTTACAATAGATGGTATCCCTTTTCTAATACTCTTAATGCAACTGTCAATTTAAAAATCTAACATTCTAAAATAAAAAGCTATGGGATGGTTTAGTAGTAAAAAAAGTTCGTCAAATGAGCCAATCGTACCTCGAGTTCAAGGTAGCAGTGTTATCGTATGTAGCCCTAGAGGCGGCGAAATTTATCGTTTTACTCCAACATTTGGCGGTGGTGCAGTGTACGTGGATGTTCATCCGCGAACTAACAGAATGTTGGTTACCGTTCAAGATGGACGTGTCGGCCTATACGAGGGAACTGCACAAATTCAAATTTACAACATTCAGAATGCAGAAACCGCTCGCTGGACAGGAGATGACGTGTTGGTCAAGCATAAAGATGGCAGAACAATACTTTACTCTAAAAATGGAGGTTGGATCAGAGAATTTCAATAAGTAGGTGTTCAAAAATTTTTTTACTTGTTTTGTGCGAATGTCAGTGCAAACCGAATGCAGAGCGACGAGAACTTGCTCTCAAGAGCTATGCTGAGGTGCAGCCTGACTTGGCGAAGCAGTGGAGCATAGCGGGCTATGTGACTGAGCACAGAACAAACAACTACGGCACAATCCACAGACTGCCACAGCTCTTGGTAATCCTGACTTCAAAGTAACAAAAGAACATGAAATTGTGTGAGATGAATTTAGTATGCAGTACGCAGACATGTACTATTGCATTCTAACCATTTAAATCAGCGAATATATGGGAAACAAACGTTCAACACCTATACCAGGCCTTTCGTTTTCATGGAAAAGAGCTTTGGGTATTACAAGAGCCAAACAGAATTTTGCGCGCAAAACCGGCATTCCTACCACAAAAGGAGGCTTGGAGCGAAAAATTGGTGGATTTATACTCAAAAAGTTAACCGGAAAGTAACAGATTATATACTTTGAGAATGATTAAAGTTACAGCAAAAGCTCAAAATGCAGCAGCCTTGGGAGTTATGTATGCTTATGTTCAACTTAATCCCGGTGTTTCGCTGGAAGAACTACGCAGCACGTTCCCCAATGATATAGCACCCGATAAGGGTGTGAACGAACTCTTCTTGCCTTTAGAGGATGCAGTTGCCTACAATACACAATCAAACATGAATTTGTATTTTGTAAAAGATAATCGTCCTATCACATTGGCTGACGGCACTAAAATAGCCCTTGCGCAGCTTTGGACGGCAAAATCTTTAAGTAGACTTCAAGAAGTTGCTCAAAAGTTCGGAATCGAAGTATGCATTGACAAAAATTTGAGCAAAGAATTGGCTCCTAACGGATTTGTTATCGACAACTTGAAGCCTGCAACCCCGACCCCTCCTACTTCTCCCAAGAAAAAAGGATGTTTGGGTGTGGTGTTATGTTTCCTGCTAGGAATAGGCTTGTTGTCAGTTTGGGCTGTTTAGAACTTTAAAAAACAAGAAAATGGAATTTATATGGATACTGGAGATGTAGTTATATTCAGGTCCAATAGTACAATATTTTACTCTAAAAATGGAGGTAGGAACGAAAAATTTCAATAAGTAAGTAGGTGTTCAAAATTATTTATATAATTCTATCGAAGTATTTTTACTTTGCATGGTGTACTTGCACCGCATTTGCTGGTTCAAATGTAAAAATAATTTTGAGCACCTCCTTAACAGAGGTTTTCCGTTCTTTCATTTCATCTAATTGAGTGATATAGGGTAGTTAGAAATCCAATAAGAACATGTCGATTCTAAATATAGAAGAACTAGAACAAAATTTGGACTACTATGTATTTAAGGTAGCTCCCAAGATACAGCTCTTTAAAGAAAATCTCTTAGATAAGGTGCTGTCATCGGTTATAATATGTAGCGATAAGGACTGTTCTCTGCGGGAAGAGTCCCGATACAATATGCCCCCTGATGTATACTTCATATACTTTGACCTAGCCCAGGTGAAAGAGGGGGATTATTCGCGAATCATCAAAAAAATGTCCTATGGGTATGAAAATATTCTGTTTGACCATATAGACCAGATTCCGGACATTCCCGATAAAGAGGATTTGGAATTTCTGGTTTACATGGCACTCAAGAGGGATTTGCTCCCTTTGGAACAAGGCATGTGTGTTTCGGAATTGGATTTCAGTCAAATGATGATTGGTGCCAAATGCAGTGAGTTTCCCGATTATTTGAAGGGAAAATCTTTGCAGGCCATATTCATTTCCGTAAATGATGAGCTGTAGGTAGCCCCCTTCCGAGTATCATATACAAGAACCTTTTTCATCACTCATTTGAAACGACAAACAATCAAGCATATAACCTATTAATCATTAAATATTATGGCAAAATTCAATATTACACAAACTACCACCGTTGCTGAACTCAAATCACAGTTCAGCCAGGAAATTGGCGGTGTATTGCGAATCTATGAAGGACGCAGTGAAGCATCTGAGGCAGCTACTTTAGTATCGCTGGGAGCGACCCCAAAGGAATGGGAATGCCGTACTAGCCGCACGGTTGGTTCGTTTGAGAAGGCATTTCAAGATGAAATCAATCTCAAAGTAAAGGTGTATACTAGAGACAACTGGGTCAAGGTGTTGGACGACATCACACTTGAAACTGCTTCGAAACTTCCTAATGGCATGACCAAAGCCAAGATGGAAGCCTACGTGAGCAATTATGCCACCCCTAACCGTAAACCGAAGGAGGAGAAATGTGAAGTGAATATTCCTGCTGATAAACTCAAACCAGTTCAAAAAGATGGCAAATGGGGCTTTGTTGACACCAAGGGTAATTTCGTTATAGAGCCTAAGTTTGATAGTAGGGGCTATTTCAGCGATGGCTACGTTTCTGTTAAGTTAGATGGCAAATGGGGCTTTGTTGACACCAAAGGTAATTACTTGATAGAACCTAAGTTTGAGGATGCTGCTGATTTCGATGAAGGCTACGCTTTTGTTGAGTTGGATGGCAAATGTGGCTTTATCGATACCAAGGGTAATTTCGTTATAGAGCCTAAGTTAGATAGAGTCTATGATTTTGAAGATGGCTGCGCCAGGGTTAAGTTAGATGGCAAATATGGCTATATTGACACCAAATGTAATTATTTGATAGAACCTAAGTTTGAGGATGCTTATGATTTCGAAGATGGCTGCGCCAAAGTTAAGTTGGATGGCAAATATGGCTATATTGACACCAAAGGTAATTACTTGATAGAGCCTAAGTTTGAGGATGCAGATTCTTTCAGCGATGGCCGCGCCAGGGTTAAGTTAGATGGCAAATATGGCTATATTGACACCAAAGGTAATTACTTGATAGAGCCTAAATATGACAGCATAGGTTATTTCTATGATGGTTTTGCATCTGTTGAACTTAATGGGAAATATGGAGTGATTAACCAGGAAGGAAAGATTGTTATTGATCTGAAATATGATGGAGTACGTGTAGGAAAAATTGTAGAAACCACTTTGGATTTCAAAAAGGGTTTTATTGACTTGGAACAAAATATTGTTGTCGAACCAAAGTTTGATGAACTCGGGGATTTCTCGGAAGAATTGTGTGGTGCAAGCATCAATGACAAATGGGGATACATCAACAAACAAGGCGTCTTTGTTATTGAACCTAAATTTGATGAAGTAGGAAATTTTAAAAATGGCATAGATATGGTCGTGTTTAAAGGTAAGTGTGGAGTCATCAATATTCAGGGTGAATTCGTTATTGAACCGAAATTCAAATCAATGTCTGCTGAATATAACGGCCATTTTAAGGTCTTATTGGATGATAAGTGGGGGCTGATTGATGAACGTGGAAATTGGCTGGTACCAGCAACCTACGATTCACGTTGGGATGTGCCTGAGGTTGACGATAAGTAGATGTTGGAAATTAGTTACTAAAGTTTCCCATCCCCAATAAAGAGGGTGGGAAACATTAGTAACTTAGTCGTCCCTTAAAAAGCCCATTTTTGCGAGATATTGTTCAAGCACAGTATCTCGCATATTTTTTGAAGTTATATGCTGCCGACAGAAGTACTTTCACAGCATCTCCTACCACACCCTTATAAAAGTTGCGGTCCAAACGATAATCCGACTTTAAGTGACCTATTGTCGGTTCTATACCTGCACGCTT
>ENA-ORNF01000379-ORNF01000379.1-human-gut-metagenome-genome-assembly--contig:-NODE-379-length-46414-cov-5.495826_pt1 | contig 46414 bp, 46 predicted proteins | sample MGYA00242110_ERZ509012 | MGnify/ENA primary metagenome ERZ509012 (study PRJEB26280, sample SAMEA2338714) | human gut metagenome | biome: human gut; feature: human-associated habitat; material: faeces... | reverse complement strand
CAAGCCGTATGTGACACTGGAACAGATAAACGATGCGTTCTCGGACATTGATGATAACAAGACCGGGATATCCAACCTGCAGGATGACACAGCCAAGACAAAAGGAAAGCCGTCCCTGCAGGCACAGTTGGACGCATTGGAAAAAAGAGTAAAGGCACTGGGAGGTTGATGGGATGGGAAGAATAGGAAACTTTGGAAAACTGATCGTCTTTGAAACGAGCGACAGCAGAATCCTCAACTTCACAGACTACCAGAGAACCATATCAGCAAACTGGGCGAAGCATGAGCGCATCGGGAAAAAGCCGCAGTCAGAATTCCTCAACCCAGAACTGATGACCGTACAATTCAAGGTCGTACTGAACGCACAGCATGGAGTGAAGCCATGGAAAACATTCCACGAAATCACAAAAGCAGTGCAACAGGGAAGAGTGGAGAAACTGGTCATCGGAAACCATGCCGTAGGGTCGAACAGGTGGAAGATCACACAGGCTACCCAGTCAAACCTTGTTGTTATGGGTACTGGGGAAATCCAGAAGATGGATGTCAATCTTTCATTGGAAGAATATCTGTAGGGAGGGCAGCGGAATGACAATAGACTTAAAACACATAACCGTAGCCTTTGACTACGCAAGCGGGGACATCGCAGATATTAAAAGATGTCTGGAATGCTTATACCAGACGGCAGAGGGAACGTGCCCACTTGACCGGGAATTCGGTCTGAACACGGACTTCGTAGGGATGCCGATGGATGTGGCAAAGAGCCAGTTCGCAGTGGAGATCATCGACAAGACGGACCGGTACGAGCCAAGGGCAACAGTAAAAGATATCAACTTCTCATTCAATGAGGATGGGCAGTTGCAGGCGGAGGTGGTAATAACAAATGTCTGACACAATCCAAAGCGTAAAAGACCTCCCAGAGGTGTCGTTCATTGACAATGACACACTGGAAGCAATGAAAACAAGAATGGTGGCAAACTTTGAGAGCGAATGGAAGCGCATCACAGGACAGGAGATAACACTCTCTCCTTCAGATCCGAACCGCATCATGCTATATGCCATCGCACTGGAATTATACCAGGACGAACAGTACATAGACAGAGCCGGAAAGCAGGACTTAATCAAATACTCCTACGGCGAATTCCTCGACAACCTCGGAGCAGGCAGGGGAGTAACCAGAAAGCAGCCGGCCCCTGCGGAAACAACACTGAGGTTCACTCTTTCAGAGAAGCGGCCTGCAACCGTAGGCATACCGGAAGGAACAAAGGTCACGGACGGCAACCTCAACTACTTCGCCACAGTAGGATACGAGGAAATCCCCGCAGGGGAAACCTATGTAGATGTGAGGGCACTCTGCACCGAGAACGGAGTGGACGGAAATGAACTGCTGCCGGGGCAGGTCAATGTACTGGTTGATTTGATACCGTATGTGGAGAGCGTAAGCAACACGACCAAGACAAGCGGTGGAGCAGACCTCGAATCAGACGAGAGCCTTGCAGAGAGGATATTCCTCGCACCAAGCGGATACAGTGTCGCAGGACCGGACGATGCATACAAATACTGGACAAAGACCTACAGCCAGACCATCGGAGATGTAAAGGTAACCAGTCCGAACCCGGTAGAGGTAGAAATCCGTTTCATTATGACGGACGGAGAACTCCCGACAAAGACTGTCATAGACGGAGTGGCAGCATACCTGCAGGATGAAAACATCCGCCCGCTTACCGACAAGGTAACCGTGCTCGCACCGGAGACGGTCAAATTCAACATTGCATTCACATACTATGTAAATTTGAGTGACCAGTCCAAGGCAGGAACTATACAGGCGGAGGTGGCACAGGCGGTGGCTGACTACATCGAATGGCAGACCAGAACCATCGGCAGAGATATCAACCCTTCAGAACTCATGAAACGGATCGTGGCAGCAGGAGCAAAGAGGGCGGAGATAACCTCTCCGGTATTTACGACCGTGCCGGATACCAGTGTCGCAAGGATAGGAACGCAGACCGTGACATACGGAGGTGTTGAGGATGATTGATATTAGAAACGGAGAGCTCGCAGACCTCTGGCCGGATGAGACAAGTCCGGAATTTAAGAGCATAAGCTACGCGCTGCACATGGCAATCATTAGAATGCTGGAAAAAGCTGCAGGCGTAGGCAGCTCCATTATACCATACCAAGAAATAATAGGGAACTACAGCAAAAAGAAAAGCGCAGGAAAAGAGAGCGAAATTATACCATACCAAGAAATAATAGGGAACTACAGCATGCCGCAGCGCTTGAACATTTCCAGAATGATTATACCATACCAAGAAATAATAGGGAACTACAGCCTTCCGTCAACCGTCAGATTCCCTTTGATAATTATACCATACCAAGAAATAATAGGGAACTACAGCAAGCACCTTATATTATAGCAAAGAGGGCCAATTATACCATACCAAGAAATAATAGGGAACTACAGCGCCAGCGACCGCGATCAGATCGAATTGTTAATTATACCATACCAAGAAATAATAGGGAACTACAGCGATAAAAGCAACCTGGGGCGGAATCAGCAAATTATACCATACCAAGAAATAATAGGGAACTACAGCCACACGTTCCGATCGCCCTTAAAATCATTGATTATACCATACCAAGAAATAATAGGGAACTACAGCGTAAAATTGAAACGTGTCCGATCTGCGGCGATTATACCATACCAAGAAATAATAGGGAACTACAGCAGTAGCATCAATTTTAACATCAGTAGCCGATTATACCATACCAAGAAATAATAGGGAACTACAGCTCTGTTGCAACTTCTGTTGCGTTTCCAGTTATTATACCATACCAAGAAATAATAGGGAACTACAGCCCACTATAATTCACTATTCCGTTTAATCTTATTATACCATACCAAGAAATAATAGGGAACTACAGCATTTCTACTATGTAGGAAATTAAATAATTATTATACCATACCAAGAAATAATAGGGAACTACAGCTACCATAGCGTTTTATGTGCCCGGCGTTCTATTATACCATACCAAGAAATAATAGGGAACTACAGCTGATTATCAGCGTTATCAAAACGGTACACAATTATACCATACCAAGAAATAATAGGGAACTACAGCACATATGAATAAATTTTAGAATTTGACGGCATTATACCATACCAAGAAATAATAGGGAACTACAGCTTCGACATTGAATCGTACACGGTCAATCCAATTATACCATACCAAGAAATAATAGGGAACTACAGCGCGAGCAGTTTGATTATATGTTTACACCCGATTATACCATACCAAGAAATAATAGGGAACTACAGCTGGAGAAAAACGCGGTTTCAAAAGAAGTCAATTATACCATACCAAGAAATAATAGGGAACTACAGCATATCCAGTGAATCCAGTTTACAATAAAAAATTATACCATACCAAGAAATAATAGGGAACTACAGCTATCACTATTGATCGTTTAGAAACTTTTGCATTATACCATACCAAGAAATAATAGGGAACTACAGCGAGAGAAGTATGATTATATGTTTACCCCTGATTATACCATACCAAGAAATAATAGGGAACTACAGCTACCCAGTCAGTGATAAACTGCACGGCGTTATTATACCATACCAAGAAATAATAGGGAACTACAGCTGGAAAAAAACGCGGTTTCAAAAGAAGTTAATTATACCATACCAAGAAATAATAGGGAACTACAGCTTCGACATCGAATCGTACACGGTCAATCCAATTATACCATACCAAGAAATAATAGGGAACTACAGCCCGTTTCATAACTTCGTCAATCTTAGTGGTATTATACCATACCAAGAAATAATAGGGAACTACAGCGAGAAGACTTGGATAAGTTCATTAAGTTCGATTATACCATACCAAGAAATAATAGGGAACTACAGCAAACGGTTGCGGCAAAACCCTCCGAGTTGGATTATACCATACCAAGAAATAATAGGGAACTACAGCTTACATACCGCTGTGCATATTGCAGACTCTATTATACCATACCAAGAAATAATAGGGAACTACAGCACAGACCCCGTACAGGGATAAGAACGGCAAATTATACCATACCAAGAAATAATAGGGAACTAAGAAATCTGCTAAGATTATACCATACCAAGAAATAATAGGGAACTACAGCATACTGTTGTCTGCACAAAATACCTGATAAATTATACCATACCAAGAAATAATAGGGAACTATAGCTGTCAAGGGTGGTATGGGATATTGGAATCATTATCCATACCCCAAAATAAAAAAATACCGTTGCTTAGAATTATATAAATTGTATAATACACTATTTTATCCAACTATACCTGCGGTATAAATAACTAAAATTGCAAAAATTCACAAGCATTTACTTGAAAATCATTTCACAGCTCGCTTTCAGAAAAGTCCCACATCACCCTTTACAAAAACTTTCCCTAGATTTTACAAGCATCTGATAGCAACAAAAAACATGAATTTGCTACATTAGAAATAAGAATAAAAGACAGATGTGAAATGGAGAGCAGAATGAAGGGAAAAAAGACACTCGTATGGGCGCACCGGGGAGCCAGCAAATATGCACCGGAAAACACATTGCCGGCGTTTCAAAAGGCAATCGAGATGGGAGCGGATGGAATAGAGCTGGATGTTCAGATGACAAAAGATAACCAATGCGTAGTCATCCACGATGAAACGATAAAACGTGTCAGTAATGGAACTGTCTGGGTAAAAGACAGCACTTTAGAGGAGCTGCGACAATTTGATTATAGCAAAGGTTTTACAGAATACGGAAAAGTGCAGATACCAACACTGGAAGAAGTGCTACGACTGGTTGTACCGTCCGGACTGACCCTCAACATAGAACTAAAAACCGGAAAAATATTTTATGAACAAATTGTAGAAGAAGTATTGCGGCTGGGTTATCAGTATGGATATCAGGAAAAAGTAATCTTATCTTCCTTTAACCACTATACTTTACAGGAAATCCGAAAAAAAGATAAACATATTCAAACAGGGTTGCTCTATAGAGATGGAATCGTCAATGTATGTGAATATGCCTACCGGGAAATAGGAACCAATGCACTGCATCCGGCATTGTATAATACCCGGTATGAGGGATTTTACCGGCAGGCAGAAAAATTCTGTCAGAAAATTCATGTGTGGACCGTAGATAAAGAAGTGGACATCCGGGAAATGTGCCGTAATCAGGTAGATGCGATTATAACCAATGATCCAAAGTCCGCCAAAAAAATCGTAGATGAATATGAGAATGGCAGTCTGGTTCCGGAGCTGGTAAAGAAGATGAAAAAGTTATAAAAAAGAAAGAAAAACGCCCATTGGTTTTTAGAAAATTCAAAAATCAATGGGTTATTTTTAAATACGACAAAAATATGCCAGAAAAATATAAAAAAAGAATTAAAACAATTGAAAAGATAGAACAAAATGATATAATTAAAACAATAGTCAGAACTATAGGGGGAAAGCTATAATGTTTCTGAAAGGAAGGGAGAAGGCATATGGTGAAGTATTTAAAGAAAATTTTCAGAACAGAAAAGATCAGAAAGAAAATTATGACATCGTTTATTGTTGTCATCGTATTGATGTCAATAGGAACAACATTGGGGGCAATTACGTTGTTCTATACGACAAGGCAGTATAATGCAGCATTGGAAAACTATGGATTTTCACAGGGGGATATTGGAAAGGCAATGATTTCCTTTGCGGATATGCGAAGTGCGACCAGAGCTGGCATCGGAGAAGATGATACAGAACTGATAGAAGCGAGCGTGAAAGAGCATGATGCTCAGGCGGAAGAATGTTCTAAAAACATGAAACTCATCAAAGAGTGTTTAAGTTCAAAAGAAGAAAAAGCAATTTATGAAAAAATAGAAACGACCATGAGAGAATATTACACAATAGAAGCAGAAGTACTTGAGCTTGGAACGACGAAAGATCTGAGCAAGAGTGTGCAGGCACAGAAAATGGCAGCAGAGAAATTAGACCCTGCTTATGATCAAGTGTATGACAATATGAAAGATTTATTAGACCTTAAGGAAAAAGAAGGTAATGCCTTAAAGAGTTTATTGTTAAAAGCAATCAATATCGCAGTGATCATATTAATTGTTGTATTAATCATCAGTATCAGCATTTCTAATGTTTTAGCAAGAACCGTATCAAACGCGATCGCAACACCATTGCAGGAGCTTGCAGAGCGGCTGAAAGCATTTGCAAAAGGAGATTTAAGCAGCGAGTTCCCGGTTATTGATACACAGGATGAGGTTGCGGATATTGAAAACGTTGCTCGTGAGATGGCGCAGAATCTGGACGTGATCATCGAAGACATCAAATATTGTATGGGTGAAATGGGAAATGGTAACTATACCGTAAGAACCAGTGCAGAAGAAAAGTATACAGGAGATTTTGAGGCACTTTTATTATCCATTCGTCAGATGCATAGAAATATGAACGATACCTTACACCAGATAGATGATTCTTCCGTTCAGGTACTTGCAGGTTCCGAGAATTTAGCACAGGCGGCACAGAATCTTGCAGAAGGTGCAACGGAACAGGCGGGAGCAGTAGAAGAATTGTTAGCAACCTTTAGTGATATTACATCCGGCGTGGAAAAGACGGTGCAGCATGTAGGCGAAGCAGGAAGCATGTCACGCCAGTATGCGGAAGATGCGAAAAAGAGCAGTGAAGAAATGAAAGACATGATGGCGGTCATGGCACATATGAGTGAGACATCACAAAAAATTGGCAGCATCATAGATGAGATAGAAGAGATCGCATCCCAGACAAACCTGCTTTCACTGAATGCAAGTATTGAGGCAGCAAGAGCAGGCGAAGCAGGAAAAGGCTTTGCGGTTGTAGCGAGCCAGATCGGAAAACTTGCAGACGAGAGCGCTCAGTCAGCAGTCAACACCAGAAATATGATCATGACCGTCATTAATGAGGTAGAGAGCGGAACAAATACGGCACAAAGAACAGCAGAGACACTGGAAGAAGTAGTACAGGGAGTCGGACAGATTGCAGACGTAACAGAAGAGGCAGAAGAGCTGGCAAAGACTCAGGCAGAAGCAATGCGGCAGGCAGAAGCGGCATTGAATCAGATATCCGAGGTCGTACAGTCGAACTCAGCAACAGCAGAAGAATCTTCAGCAACAAGCGAAGAGCTTTCCGCACAGTCCGAAGGACTGAAAGATTTAGTTGGTAAGTTCCAGCTGGATGCAGTATAAAGACAAAAAACAGAATAATAGAAAAAAGGAGAGTTTTTTTAAAAAGCCCCTTAAGAAAATCCAAATACATCCGATAACTTATATAAGAAACCAGTAAAAAAGGTTTTTGCACCTGATTTTCAAGGAAGAAAGGAGATGCCGTTATGCGTATAGATGCATATAATCAGATAGCACAACTGTATCAAACTGGAAAAAGCATCAGAACGAACAAGGCAAATAGCACCGCTTCTGTTCGCGATGAGGTACAGATTTCCCAGACAGCTCGTGATTATCAGATCGCAAAACAGGCAGTTGCAGGGGCTTCAGATGTTAGGGAAGATAAGGTGGCACAGCTAAAAGCAAGTATGAGTTCTGGTAATTACAGCGTAGAAACGGATAGCTTCGCAAATAAGTTATTAGAGAAATACAAGGCTGCAATGATGTAAGTGAGGACAGAAATTGGCTAGTTTGATGAACGAACTTTTGGAAGTTCTGGAAAATGAAGAAGCGGGTTACCGCGAATTGGTAGAGGCATCCACCAGAAAAAAGGAAGTCATTATTAAAGCGGATATCAGAGCTTTGGAAGAAATTACTGCAGAGGAACAGGAGATTGCCGGAAAGATCAAGAACATTGAGAATAAGCGAATTTCCATTATGGAAGATATTGCCAATGTTTTAAATCGTAAGCCGGAGGACTTAACGGTAGATGCCCTGTTAGAAATATTAGCGAATCAGCCAAAGGAGCAGGAACAATTAGCCAAGATCCGCTTACAGTTAAAAGATACCCTGACAGAAATGAAGAATATCAATGAACAGAATCAGACATTAGTGAACCAGGCAATGGAACTGGTGGAGTTTGATATGGCATTGTTAAAGAGCATGAGACAGGCTCCTGAAACTGCCAACTATAACAGACAGGCATACAATACCGGAGAGCTTTTAGGAAGTGGCGGTTTTGATGCGAAACAGTAAGATGGCAGGAGGAACATGTAATGGCAAACGGAATGGGTACGCTATACATAGCATCATCTGGACTGCGTAACAGCCAGAATGCGTTGAATACAACTGCGAATAATCTTGCTAACGTAGATACGGAAGGGTATGTACGTCAGCAAGTTTTATTTTCAGACAAAGAATATAATACATTTGGTACGGCTGCAGTCAGTAAGCAGCAGGCAGGTCTTGGCCTTGACATTGGCGACGTGGTTCATGCCAGAGATTATTTTTTAGATAAGGCATATCGTGCAGAGTCCGGAAGACAGGCATTTTATGAATCCTGTTTTACCGCAGTAGACGAGATACAGACCTATTTTCAGGAAATGGAAGGAAAGACCTTCCAGTCGGCATTGGAAGATTTCAAAAAAGCATTTCAGGAACTTGCAAAAGATCCGTCAGATTCCGTAAGACAGAATCTGGTTGTTCAGAAAGCAGGTTTATTCCTGTCGCGCTCCCAAAGTGTATATGAAGGTTTGAAATCCTATCAGTCCAATATCAATACAAAGGTATCCCAGGATATAGACAAAATAAATAAACTTGGTCACAAGATACATGAATTAAACCAACAGATCAGTAAGATAGAAGCCGGCGGTATAGAAACGGCAATGGATCTGCGTGATGAAAGAGATTTAGCGCTTGATCAGTTAGGAGCGCTTGCGAAGATTTCATATAAAGAAGATTACAAGGGCGTTGTAACGGTAAAGTTAGAGGATGAATACTTTGTCGATGAACTTCACACATATGAAATCGGTAAAAAGACAGATAAACTGACAGGCTTTATCACACCATATTGGCCACAACTTTCAGATACCGACAGGGATATCTATGTGAACGTGTTTGACTTCAATGTAGACATCAGTACAGCATTAAACAGTGATGTTGGAGAATTAAAGGCACTGATCATGTCAAGAGGTGACCATTGGGCAGACTATTCAGATATTGAAGGAAAAGGCGAGCAGGAGTATCTGGATACAACGAACCTTTCCGTTATTATTGATATGCAGGCAAAGTTAGACCAGATGGTTCATAACATGATCACAGCGATCAACGATCAGCTTTGCCCGAATGTGACAGGTCCGGTCGGCGTTACCTATCAGGATGCCAACGGCAATACCGTAAACCTCAGTGATGCAAAAGTACTTGATACAGAGAACTGTGCAAGGGGAAGTGATGGAGAACTTCCACCGCGTGAACTGTTTGTCAGAGCAGGGATCGAGCGCTATACAGAAGTGACCGGAAGTGATGGTAAAACCTATTATGTATATAATGAAGAGGATACCAGTGATACTTCCTATATGTATAGTTTAACGAGCTGCGGAGTAAATGAAGAGCTGAAAAAAATCGAAACGTTATTCCCTCATTTGAAACAGAACGGAGAAGTAGACCAGCAGCTTGGAGAAAGGTTAGAGGCACTTTGGAATAAGGACTTAGTCGGACTTGATCCGACAGATCCGGATGAATGTAACATAGAAGAATACTATCAGAAAATGATAGGAGGTCTTGCAACGGTAGGAAATGTTTACCAGAAGAAAGCAGAAAACCTTGCAGGAAGTGTTCTGACAATAGAAAATAACCGTCAGCAGGTCATCGGAGTGTCTTCTGATGAGGAGCTTCAGAACATGATAAAATTCCAGAATGCATACAATGCATCCAGTCGTTTTATGACAGTGATCAGTGACATGATAGAACATATCGTTACCAGATTAGGAAATGGTTAAGGAGGGATAAGAAATGCCATCTACATTTTATGGATTGACCATTGCGGGTTCGGGATTAAATTCCTTTCAGACTGCAGTGAATACAACCGCAAATAATATCGCAAATGTGCAGACGGAAGGATATACCCGTCAGGTAGCAAATCGTAAACAGGCAGAATCTCTCCGTGTATATGCACGATATGGAACAACCGGAAGTGGTGTTACCACAACTTCCATAACACAGATCAGAGATGCTTATTACGATGTGAAATATTGGGAAAATAATTCCAGCCTTGGTCTGTATGAGAAAAAGTTATATTACATGAACCAGATAGAGGAATATTTTAAAGATGATGACAGCTCGAAAGGTTTTACAACGATTTTAAACAGTATGTTTAATAATTTAGAGTCTCTTGCAGGTGCACCGGGAGATTTAGACAGAAGAAAAACCTTTATCAGCAGTTGCCAGGATTTTGCAACCTACTTCAACAGTGTATCCATCGGATTGAATCAGATTCAGACCGATGCAAACTTAGAAGTGAGGAGCACAGTGGATAATATCAATGCGATCGCACAAAAAATCGCACTCCTGAACAATCAGATCAATGTGATCGAGATGCAGGGTGGTCATGCAAATGAGTTGCGCGATGAACGTGCACTGTTGATCGATGAGTTGTCCAATATCGTTCCTACGGAAACGCAGGAAACAGAAGTAATGAACACCAATGACGAGTATTATACAGGTTGTACCGAATTCAGAGTAAAGATCAACGGACAGCTTTTAGTAGACACCAGAGAATACCGTACACTGGAATGTAAGACAAGAGATACAAAAGTAAATCAGTCAGATGTGGATGGGCTTTATGATATTGTCTGGTCAGATACCGGCAATACCTTTAACGCAACATCAAAGTACATGTCAGGAACCTTGAAAGCACTGTTAGATACGCGTGACGGAAATAACGAGGAGAACTTTAAGGGAACCGTGGACTACCTCTATGGAACGAAGCTGGTGATTACGAACACGACACAGAACAGCGTGGAAAAAATGACCATGGCAGAAGAAGGAGTCATCACGATCGATAATAAGAAATTTGAATACAGCAACTTTACCGTAGACTATGATGCGGCAGGCAATGCAACCTATACCTTTGCATTAAAAGAGCCGGCAGGTGACGGAGCGGATCTGCTTGCAGGACATCAGGCACAGATCGGAACCAGCATTGATGCAATGGGAGTTCCGTATTATCAGGCACAGATGAATGAGTTTTTAAGAGCATTCTGTATGAAGTTTAACGATATAGAGATGCAGGGACAGGATTTGAATGGAGATCCTATGAAAGCATTCTTTGTGGCAAGAGATCTGGTTACAGGAGAGCAGGAAGATTTAAATAAATCCGATACCTATACACAGATCACATCTGCAATGTCCAGTTATTATAAGCTGACGGCGGGAAGTTTTGAAGTGGCAAAAGCAAGTGTGAAAGATCCAAACATCTTCAGTACCACAGCAGATATTGTCAATGGACCGGATAAGGCAGAAATATTAGAACTGTTAAAGCCATTAAAAGAACAGGAAAAATTATATCGTGGAAGTGGTGCAAACGGATTTTTGCAGTGTATGTTATCAGATATCAGTGTAGATACCAATGAAGCAAAACTGTTTTATGAGAACCACAAAAATATCTCACACACGATTACAAACCAGAGATTATCCATTTCAGGTGTAGATGAAGATGATGAAGCGCTTGATCTGGTAAAATTCCAGAATGCATACAATTTAGCATCAAAAATGATCTCTACCATGGCAGAAATGTACGATCAGTTAATATTAAATACAGCAGTATAAGGGGGCAGACAGAATGCGTATTACAAACAGTATGATAAGAAATAATACATCCAATAACATGAGTACGAATAAAGGTTATGTGGATACCTTGAATACACAGATGTCAACACAGAAAAAGATTGACCGTCCATCGGATGACCCGGTTATTGCGATCCGTGCATTGCGTCTCCGCAGCAGTTTGAGCGAGATAAACCAGTATTATGAGAAAAATATACCGGATGCAGAATCATGGCTTGAGGTAACAGAGACAGCATTAAAAAATATGGAAAGCATCCTGACCGATGTATACAGACAGTGTGTCAATGGTGCGACAGATCATTTGAACGAATCGGACAGAAATACGATTTTAACCAATCTGCAGAAACTTCGTGAGCAGGTATATGCCGAGGGAAATGCCGATTGTGCGGGAAGAACCGTTTTTACCGGATATAAGACAAATAAATCCCTTACATTTGGCGAGGATACATCAGACACCAGTTATAATATTACCCAGAAGCTGAAATTTGAAGATATTACCCAGAAGACATATTATTCCGGATTGTCTTCCGTTCCGACCACAGATGACCTGACAGCAGGCAATCTTCCGGCAGGAAATGTAGAAGACCATACTTACAGCAGAGTTCGTCTGGCATATGACAACATCGATAATATTACACAGTTGCAGTACAAAGATGCAAATGGCAATCTGCAGGATATAGAGGGAATGGAGATTACCTATCTGGATGCGGATGGAAACACCCAGACAGCAACGGTATCCTATAATGTCCATAATTATACGGACTGGCAGAATGCACAGAATCTGAATGTTGGCGATAACGAAGTGATTTTTGTAAAAGAAACCGGAGAACTGATCTTAGGAAAAAATGTAGCAGCTTACATGAACTCCGAGAAACCGGATATGGTAGTCAGTTATGACAAGACCGGATTTAAGAAAGGTGAGGTTCGTCCGGAACACTATTTTGACTGTATCGATACGACAAATGCCAATCCGGCAAATCACATTACCTATACAAAAGAAGATCAGGAGATCAACTATACGATCGCATTTGGCCAGACTTTAGCAGTCAATACACAGGCATCCGATGTTTTTGATTCCAGTATCGGAAGAGACATTGATGAACTGACCGATGCGGTGCAGATGGCGATCACGGCACACAAAAAAGTGTCAGATATCGAAAATCTGATGAAAGAAGAAAAATATGCCGGTGAAGAAGATCAGGCATTGCTTCAACAGTGGTTAGATGCAGCAGAAAAAGAAGCATCTTATGCAGATGATAATATGAAAAATCTTTATTCAGAAGGAATTTCAAGTTTTCAGAGTTATCTTTCCGATGTTGTACTCGCAAAAACAGATGTCGGAAGTAAAGGAAGCCGTCTGGCATTGACAAAATCCAGAATGTCCGAACAGCAGATGACATTTAAAAAACTGAAATCCACAAACGAAGACAAAGAGCTTTCCGATATTATCATAGACTATACGGCAGCTTACAATGCATACCAGGCATCCATGCAGGCAGCATCAAAAGCGATCAAGCAGACTTTGCTGGATTACATTTAAACGGAGGTAACAGATGAAGTTAAAAACCAGAGTATTCGGAGAAATTGATATAGATGATGAAAAGATCATCACATTTGAAAATGGGATCATCGGTTTCCCGGACTTAAAGAGATTTACATTAATATTTAATGAAGAAAAAAAGGGAGGAATTTCCTGGATGCAGTCACTGGATGAACCGGTGGTTGCACTGCCGGTCATGAATCCGCTTGCGATCAAAGAAGATTATAACCCGATGGTAGAAGATGAACTGCTCAAACCACTGGGAGAAATGACACCGGAGAACACCTTTGTGTTAGTGACAGTTACCGTGCCGGAGGATATTAAAAAGATCACCGTGAATTTAAAAGCGCCGATCGTGATCAACGTTGCAGAACGCAAAGCAGCGCAGATCATCGTAGAGGGCGGTGAGGTGAAATATCCGATCTATGAAATGATCAAATCAGGAATGGAAAAGGCAGGTGAGTAGAGATGCTGGCACTTACAAGAAAAAAAGGTGAATCTTTAGTAATCAATAATAATATTGAAGTAACGATATTGGAAATCCGTGGCGATCAGATAAAATTAGGAATCTCTGCTCCAAGAGATGTATCCATCTATCGAAAAGAAGTATACTTGCAGATACAGGAAGAGAACAAGGCGGCATTAGAGACAAATAACGCAGAAGCACTGAAAAATTTATTCTAAAGCCCTAATTTATTTAAAAGAAGTTCCGATATAAACATTAGATAACAATGAGTATAGGTTCACATGGAGGTGACATACATGGCAATCGAAGCATTAAAAAGTGTAGGAGCAGTCTATCAGGCATCCTCTACACCGGAAATAGCGAAAGAAGTATCGCAGCCTAAAACACAGATTATTGACATTCAGACAGGATCTGCAGCATTAGCAGCAGATGCAGTAAAAGTGAATGCCAAAGAGGCAAATGAACAGCAGGGAAGTGGTCAGGAGTCTCAGGGAAAAGCAGAATCAGAGAATCTGAAAAAAGCAGTAGAACAGATTAACCAGAAAATGTCTGACTCAGAAGCAGTGTTTGGAATTCATGAGAAGACAAATCGTATTACAATCAAAATCGTAGACAAGAAGACCAAAGAAGTGATCCGCGAGTTCCCGCCGGAGGAAACCTTGGATATGATTGCAAAGGCATGGGAATTAGCAGGAATTTTGGTCGACGAAAAAAGATAGGGGGAAGACGATATGGCAATTCGGATCAGTGGTTTAACATCAGGACTGGATACAGACGCTATCGTACAGGAACTGGTATCAGCATATTCCACCAAGAAAGAAAATATCGAAAAGAAGCAGACAAAGCTTTCCTGGACACAGGATGCATGGAAGGAAATGAATACAAAGATTTATGGTTTTTACAGTAAATCATTGACAGAGTTCAAATTCATGACAAGTTTTAACGGCATGAAAAAGACGACATTGTCAGATTCTTCCAAAGCAACCGTAACAGCAAGCGCATCTGTAGTAAACGGAACACAGAGTCTGAAGATCAATAAACTTGCAAAAGCAGCATATTTAACAGGATCTAAGATCAAGAGTGATAACAAACTGAAATCATCTTCTAAGTTATCAGAGCTTGGAATCGCCGATACCGAGTTAGAATTTCAGGTGGGTGATAAAAAATCTACCATTAGTGTAAATGGTGATATGACCATCAAGGATCTTACAAAAGCACTGAGTGATCAGGGCGTAACAGCATCCTTTGATGAGACGCAGCAGAGATTCTTTATCAACTCCCAGGAAAGCGGTGAGGAGTTTGATTTCAAATTCAATGTCAAGGGAGAAGACCAGGAAGTAGCACTTCGTAAACTTGGAATGCTGAGTGCTGACTACATGGTAGAGAAGACCGCAAAAAAAGCAGCAGATGATGATATTCAGGCATTGCGTGAAAATGCAACGATCAAAGCTTCTGCCGTACAGATAGCAGGAATTACCGAGGATGAATTTGATGCACTTGACGAGACTGCACAGAAGGAATATTTAGATGCAGCTATCGTAAAGGCATATGATACAGATAACGGTATTACAACGGGAAGAGATTATACCAATAAAGCATATGTGGAAGCACGTTTGAACAACTTCCGTGAAGCTGTAACAGATCAGTATATTAAAGATTTAAAAGGCACAGATAAATATGAAAGTCTGAAAAAAGAGTACGCAGTAAAGCAGGATGCATCCAATGCAGAGATTGAATTAAACGGAGCAATTTTTGAAGGAAGCAGCAATACATTTACCATCAACGGACTAACCATTACAGCGAAAGAAGTCAGCGATTCAACGTTAAGTCTGGTAACAGAGACAGATGTAGATGCTGTCTATGACAAAATTGTAGATTTTATCTCACAATATAATGAAGTGATCAACGCCATGGATTCTGCATACAATGCTGATTCATCAAAAGGCTATGAGCCATTAACAGATGACGAAAAAGAGTCCATGAGTGATAAGGAAGTAGAAAAATGGGAACAGAAGATTAAGGATTCCCTGCTCAGAAGAGATTCTACCTTAAATAGTATTGCAAGTTCCATGAAAATGGCAATGGCAAAATCTTATACCATTAATGGAAAGAGTTACAGTCTGTCATCTTTCGGAATCAATACACTGGGATATTTCGTATCAGCAGATAATGAAAAAAACGCATACCACATTGATGGTAATTCCAAAGATGAATCCGCAAAATCCAATACGGATCGTTTGAAGGCAGCAATCGCTTCTGATCCGGATACCGTTGCAACCTTCTTCAATGAGCTTGCAAAGGGAGTATACTCCGAATTAGACAGCAGAATGAAGACTACCACCTTAAGCAGTGCTTACAAAGTGTATAATGACAAACAGCTCAAGAGCGAGTATGATGATTATACAGAGCAGATTAAGAACTGGGAGACAAAGCTGAGTGATATGGAGGATTATTATTACAAAAAGTTCAGTTCAATGGAAACAGCGTTGTCCAAGCTGAATTCACAGCAGACACAGTTATCTGGATTGCTCGGTTCATAATACGACAAGGAGGTTGCGCTATGGCACCAAATAATGCATACCAGGCATACAACAACAGTAAGATTATGACTGCATCGCCAGCGGAGCTGACACTGATGCTCTATGAAGGAGCCATCAAGTTCTGTAATATTGCGATTATGGGTGTTGAAGAAAAAGACATCGAAAAAGCACACACCAACATTATGAAGGTGGAGCGTATTATCGAAGAATTTCAGGCAACGCTGGATCACAAATATGCAATTGCAGAAGATTTTGATAATGTCTATAAATACCTACAGGATCGCCTTGCAGAAGCAAATATGAAGAAAGACAAAGAGATTCTGGAAGAAATCCTGACACATCTTCGTACCATGCGTGATACATGGAAAGAAGTTATGCGGCTGAATAAGCTTGCAAGAGCCAACTAGGAGAATATTTTATGCAGGAGAATAGTTATATTCAAGTGCTGATACAAAGCCTTCACCAAAAAGTGGAGGCTTTAGACAGCATTATAGAAAAAAATAAAGAGCAGTATGAGATCTTATCCGCGGAAGAAGCTGATATGGATGCCTTTGAAAAGAATATAGATGAAAAAAGCCAGTATATTGATAAAATCGTATTTTTAGATGATGGCTTCGAAGAAATCTATACAAGAGTCAAAGAAGAACTGGATGGAAACAGAGTTGCATATACGGAAGAGATCCAGAAGATGAAAGATCTGATCTCCATGATCACAGAACGCAGCATGAAGATCCAGGTTCAGGAGCAGCGCAACAAAGAGCTTGCAGGAATGCAGTTCTCAAAGGCACGGAAAAAGATACGTCAGGTCAAAGCCGGCAACAAAGCTGCCACACAGTATTATAAGAATATGCAGCAGATGGACGCAATCCCTCCGCAGTTTCTGGACAAGAAAAAGTAGTCTTAAAAATATTGCATCATGCAGAATTGCATGATAGAATACATGCAAAGCATATTTTCTTTTATAAGACGGCATATCTGCCGTAGTCTGATACAATTCTTATGTTATCTGAAAATTCATGCTTTTTGATACCAATTCATGAGCAGGAGTTTTCGGAAAAAGATAAGAAGACTCCTGTGCAACTGTACAGTAAGACAGGAGGAAACGATATGACACAAAAGGAAAATCAAAGGGGAAATGCGATTATGAACAACGCGGAATTATTAGTTGAGATTGAAAAGCTGCTCGACAGGAAGTTAGACGAGAAACTGGATAAAAAGCTGGACGAGAAACTGGATAAAAAGCTGGACGAGAAGCTTGATGCAAAATTCAAAGAAGAGCTTGGACCGATCCGACAGGATATTCAGGAGTTGAAAACAGCAGTACATCATACTAACATGCGTCTGGATGTAGACGTTGTCCCAAGATTACAGACAATTGAAAGCTGTTATCTAGATACTTATGAAAGGTATAAAGACGGTGCAGAAGACATAGAGAACCTGAAAGGTGATATGGAACTGGTAAAAGGCATTTTGCAGGAGCATAGCAGGGAACTTCAGAGGATGTCTGCACGTTAATCTGATAAAAGTAAAAAAATATAAAAAAATTTCAAAAAGGCTATAAAGTAAATCCAAACCTAACCGATATATAAGGTACAAAGGAAAAAACAAACACATACGAGTAAAGAGAATCAGAGATTCTTTTACTATAGAGTAAGAACATTACTTAGCAGAATGTGAAAACCAATGTTGAATGGTAAGAACGAGCGCGCGGCGGGAGGACTGCTCACAGAGGATGGAACAGACTGCAAGCATTGACACAGGCAAGGAAGCCTGATTAAATTCAAATTCAAGGAGGAAATCATTATGGCAATGGTAGTACAACACAATCTTACAGCAATGAACTCTAACCGTCAGTTAGGAGTAACAACAAGTGCACAGGCAAAATCAGCAGAGAAATTATCATCCGGTTACAGAATCAACCGTGCAGGCGATGACGCAGCAGGATTAAAGATTTCTGAAAAAATGAGAAGCCAGGTTCGTGGATTGAACCGTGCATCTACAAACGCTCAGGACGGCGTTTCCTTAATTCAGACAGCTGAAGGTGCTCTGAACGAAGCTCACTCTATCTTACAGAGAATGAATGAGTTAGCAGTACAGGGTGCTAATGATACAAACGAAGGTATTGACCGTGATGCAATCAATCAGGAGTTAGATGCTTTAACAACAGAGTTAGATAGAATCTCTACTACTACTCAGTTCAACAAGCAGAACTTATTAGATGGTACATTCCAGCAGAAAAATCTTCAGGTTGGTGCTAATGCAAATCAGAGCATTACCATTAGTATTGATAACATGAATGCTGATACTTTAGGTTTAAGAAATATTAAGGGAGAAGAGCTTGGAGCAATTCAGACCGGAAAGAAACCTGCTTCTGTTAATTATAAGGGCAATACTTATGATTATGATATTGACAAGACACAGGCATCTAACCAAACAGCTGCAATCTCTGATTTCAAGGTAGCTATCTCCAATGCAGCAAGTGAAGATCATTATGCACCAGATATCAAAGCACATGGAAGTGTTCTTTATACAGACGGTGCAGGCACATCTACTTATGAGAGTGCAAAGTCAGCAATGTTAGCAGATATTTCTACTACAAACGGAATAATGTCTGATGCAATCACAAATTCATTCGCTGATTATGTGACAAAAGAAAATACAACAGGAACAGCACCTACTGTAGGAGCAAGCAGATCAGCATTTACGATGAAAAAACCAACGGTAGATACTTATGCAAAAGCAAACGCAACTATTACAGCTGTTCAGGATGCAATTAACAAAGTATCTTCACAGAGATCTGCTCTTGGTGCATTACAGAATCGTTTAGAGCATACAATTGCAAACTTAGACAATGTAGCTGAGAATACACAGTCTGCTGAATCCCGTATCCGTGATACAGATATGGCTTCTGAAATGGTTGAGTACAGCAAGAACAACATTCTTGCTCAGGCTGGTCAGTCTATGCTGGCTCAGAGTAATCAGTCAACTCAGGGTGTATTATCTTTGTTACAGTAGTAAGTTAAGGCATTGTGTATATGAAAATTATACAGTGTTGAAAAACAAAAGAATGAAAGAGTTAGCTTTGCTAACTCTTTTATTTTTCAAAAATTGGTGGAAATATGAAAGAAAAAATAAAAGAATTAGAGAAGATATTAAATACTGTTTCTATTGAGTATCTGGCATTTCAGCAAAGAGAAAATGTAAAAAAAATTGAAAAATCAATGCCGCAAATTCAAGAATTTGTTCTTTGGTTTTTACAAGGGAATGAATTTGGGATTGAAAATGACTTATATCAGGATATGTGCACAAATCTTTTAACTATTTTAAAAGATATGGAAGATGCGTTGCGGTACGATGATTGTGTACTGATGCATGATGCAGTGGCATATGGTTTGGTGGAGTACCTTGAATTATTCGTATCATCAGAAGAAGAGGAGAAAACAATAGATGACAATGTATGAGAAAAATTTAAAAGTATTGGCAAAGTATTATCCTCAGATGGATGAATTAATTGAAAATGCTAAAAAAGACATAAATAATGAAATAGAAGTTTTGGAAGAAGAATCATATAATGGGGAGCCTGTTTTAAAAATCAAAAAAGAAGATCGATGCTTTTACTTAAATGGAAAACGTGAAACCCGGGAACCGGCAAAAATGTGGGTGGAGAGTCTGGGAAAATTAGAAACTAATGCTCCGATTTTCATGATGGGAGTGGGAAATTGGAATTATTTACAACAACTTACCGAACAGACTAAAGAACAGATTACCATTGTGGTATATGAACCGTCTATTGCCATTTTTTTAAAGTTTTTAAATTATGCAAATTTAGAAAGTATCATGAAAAGACATGTTGTTGCATTTTGGGTAGAAGGACTAAAGGGAATGGAATTGAAGGAAATGCCCTCGGTTTTAAAACCAATCCTGAAATATGAAATGCTTCCATATGCAAGGACTCTTATCCTTCCGAATTATGATATAATTTTTTCGGATAAGGCAATAGAATTCATGAAGATATTGAGAGACACTGCATATGAAGATCGTGTACAATATAATACAAAAAGAAGTTTTTCGAACGTTGTAGGAAAAAATATTCTTGGAAATTTGCCATACTTGTGCAAAGGATATAAGAGTACACAGCTTGTAGATATTATACCTCGCGACATACCGGGAATTGTTGTTGCGGCAGGACCGTCTTTGAATAAGAATATACAGGATTTAAAGCAGGCAAAGGGGAAAGCCTTTATTGTAGCAGTGGATACAGCAATTAAACCATTGCTGAATGCAGGAATTGTTCCGGATATGTTTGCGGTAGTGGATGGTGTGAAACCATTAGCATTAATAGAAAAGGAAGAAGCGAAAGAGATTCCTCTTCTTTGCACTTTGACAGCAGCTAACGAGATTTTAAGATATCATACGGGCAAGAAGATTTTCTTTAATGAGGGTTTTCAATATGCAGAAAAAATTTTCCTTAAGACAGGAATGCGAGTAGGAGATGTATCCAGTGGAGGTTCGGTAGCAACACATCTGTTTTCACTTTTATATAAAATTGGAATAGAAAGAATAATTTTAGTAGGACAGGATTTGGCACTGACGGGCAATAAGTCTCATGCAGATGGTACATTTCATGAGAAAATGGAAGAATTAGATACGAGCAATGCTTTAATGGTAGAAGGGAATTGCGAAAAGGAGGTTCCAACAAGATCAGACTTTAAAATGTATATTGACTGGTATAATATGTATATAAAAGGTTGTAAGGAATATAGGAAAGACTTACGAGTTATTAATGCGACAGAAGGGGGAGCAAAACTTAAAAATACAGAAATTATGACTCTGAAAGAGGCGATTGAAAGAGAATGTACAAAAGAAGTAAATATCCAGGAATGCATCAAACAATTACAGCCGATGTTAAGTGCAGAGAATCAGAGATGGGCGGCAAACTATGTTCGCCATATTCCGGAAGATTTTAAGGAGATTAGTGAAGAAGCTCAAACAATAAGAAAAATGTATACGAAATTAGCCAATACCTGTAAAAAGCGCAATATTGATACAAAAGAATATTTAAGCATATTGAAAAAGATAGGAAAAGCTATTGAAAAGATAGATGCCAAAAGTGCCTATCAGCTTGTGAGTATTACATTAGCAGATGCACAGTTTATTTTAAAAAATGAACAATTTTTGCATGAGGATTCAGTGCAAAAGGAAGGAACTGAAATTGCAAGAAAAGGTATCATATATATGGAAAATGTAGAAAAGTGTGCCAAGCTTTTTGAACAAGTAGCAAAAGAAGTGCTAGAAGAAACCAAAGCGTTAGAAGGGTTATAAAATGGAACTAGGCAGTGATTTTGAATTGGATGTATCTGAACTAAACTATTGCAACGATCATATTTTTTCTTATTTAGAGCCGTACCATACGCTTTATATGGATAGTGGGCGTAGTGCGGCAAAATTATTGAATACCATGATACCGGAAGGAGTTATATTATTACCTTCTTATATTTGCGATTCTGTTATCTCTGTATATCGCGAAAGATTTGCAATTAGATTTTATAAGGTACATAAGAATTTTATGATAGACTGGGGTGACATGGAGAGCAAGTTAGATAATCAGGTCACCGCTGTTTATCTTATGCATTATTTTGGGCAACTGCAATCAGAAGAATTTTTAAAAAAACTAGATAAAAAAAAGCAGGAATATGGGTTTTTGATTATTGAGGATACAACACATAGTATTTTTACTAAAAGTAAAACATTAGGTGATTATTGTATCTGCAGTTTGCGAAAATGGTTTCCTGTTATGGATGGTGGCGTATTGTATGCAGAGCAAAGTTTGGATGAAATCTCCCTAGCGGGTATACAAAAAAAACGACCTTCAGCTAAGTTAGAAGCAATGATTTTAAAAAAATTATATTTAGAAGGGCAATTAGAATGTAATGCTGTGTATCGGAAAATATTTGGTGAAGTCGAAGAGAAATTAAATATGCAGAAAAAAGTATACCAGATGTCGGATATATCGAAAGCAATGTTGTGTTGTTTTTCTATTTCAGAAATCAAACGGAAGCGAATGGAGAATTATGAAAACATCGCAGAGTTTATTAGTAAAAATGATTTAGAATCGGCATTAAATGGAAAAGGATTTGTTCCGTTGGTCTATCCTATATATATAGAGGATCGAGATCGTTTCCGAAAAGTAATGGAGCAAAACCGTATCTATTGCGCGCTGCATTGGCCGATAAAGGGAACAGAGTTAGAAAAGAATTATGATGCAGAAATAATATATAGAAATTTGATTTCGCTTCCGATTGATCAAAGATATGATAAAGAACATATGGCATATATGAAGGAACAAATAGAATGTTATTTAGAAATGAGAAGTCATTGAGGAATAATATATGGAAATTATAGATGTAGAATCAAAAGAAAAATGGAATCAGTTGATAAAAAGTTTTGCACAGTGGGATATTTATTATTTGAATGAATATGCAGTGTCATTACAGCTTCATGGAGATGGCAGGCCTTATTTGATATACCATGAAAAGAATGGTGTAAAATTAGCATATGTTGTAATGCAGAAAGATATTGCAAAGTCAAAGTATTTTACCGGCTTACTAAAAGAGGGTGAGTTATATGACTGGGAAACTCCTTATGGTTATGGGGGACCGTTGATAGAGGGAGCTTATACACAGGCATGGGTGGAAGAATTTGTACAAATATTAACAGAATGGTGTCAACATAGGGGAATAGTTACAGAGTTTTTCCGGTTTCATCCATTATTGCAAAATCAAAAGATTTTAGAAAATGTTAATACAGTTTTGTATATGAAGAAAACCGTTTATATAGATACAGTGGATAAAGAAATAATCTTTAGGAATATGACACCTAATAATCGAAATATGGTGCGTAAGGCAATGAAAAATGGTGTGCAGATTATAAGGGATAATGGTGAACGCATAGAAGATTTTTGTAGGATTTATCAGGCTACCATGCAAAACAATAAAGCAGAAGAATATTATTACTTTGAAAAAGAATATTTTGATTATTTAATTCATGAGATGAAGGAAAATATGGTTTTTTTCTATGCTATATATAATGAAAAGCCAATCAGCTCTGCTATTTTCTTTTATAATCAAAATTATATGCATTATCATTTGTCCGGAACATTGCCGGAATATAGAAAATTAGCAGCAACAAATTTGTTGCTTAGTGAAGCGGCAAATTGGGCAGCTGAGCAAGGAATAGAGAAATTACATCTTGGAGGAGGCGTTGGAATAGAGGATAGCCTCTTAACGTTTAAAAAGCATTTTAATCGAAATGGTTTGCTGGATTTTTGTATTGGTAGGACAATCTTTAATCAGCAAATTTTTGACGAACTTGTATCATTAAGACAGAAACATGATAAAGATTTTGATATAGAAGTTCCATTTTTAATAAAGTATAGGGGGTAACGAAAATGAAGAAAAATCATACATTTATTATTGCCGAAGCAGGAGATAATCACAACGGACAGTATGAGTTGGCATTACAACTTGTGGATAAAGCGGTGGAAGCAGGGGCGGACTGTGTAAAGTTTCAGACGTTCGTAACAGAAAATGTTATTTCAAAATTTGCAGAAAAAGCAGAGTATCAAAAGGAGAACACGAAAGTAAATGAGAGCCAATACGAGATGGTTAAAAAACTAGAGCTTTCATTTGAACAGTTTCGTGCCATTAAAACATACTGTGAAGAAAAAGGGATTTTATTTTTATCTACACCGTTTGATTTAGATAGCGTGGATTTTTTACAGGAGATAGATATACCTTTTTGGAAAATACCTTCTGGTGAAATTACAAATCTGCCATATTTAGAAAAAATAGCAAGGACCGGGAAAAAGATTATTATGTCTACGGGAATGTGTACAATGCAGGAGATAAGTAATGCATTAAAGGTTCTCAGAAAGAATGGTGCAGGAGAAGTCATCTTGTTACATTGTAACACAGAATATCCGACACCATATGAAGATGTTAATCTTTGTGCAATGGAAACTATGGCCAAAGAATTTGGAACCAAAGTAGGATATTCAGATCATACAACCGGTATTGAAATTCCAATTGCAGCAGTAGCTATGGGAGCAACTGTGATAGAAAAGCATTTTACATTAGATAAAAATATGGAAGGGCCAGATCACAAGGCCAGTCTGGAACCAGATGAATTGAAGCGCATGGTAGAAGCTATTCGTAATATTGAAAAGGCATTTGGAAATGGTGAGAAAAAACCAAGTCCTTCTGAAAGAAAAAATATAGTGATTGCACGAAAAAGCATTGTTGCCAAGAGAGATATAAAAAAAGGAGAGGTACTAACAGAGGAGAATCTTTCGATTAAACGTCCTGGAGATGGGATAAATCCTATGCTTTGGTATGAGGTGATTGGAACAAACGCAGTAAAAAATTTTAAAGAAGATGAGCGGATTGTAAGATGAAAAAAATTTGCGTGGTAACAGCAACAAGAGCAGAATATGGACTTTTAAGAAGAACTATACAGGAAATTGAAAATGATACAGAATTAGAACTGATTTTAGTAGTTACAGGAACACATTTATTAGAACAATACGGATATACCATAAATGAGATTGAAGACGATGGTTTTCCAATCGCAGAAAAAATAGAAACTATAGACGAGATTAATGATGAAGAGGATATCTGTAGAACGATGGGGAGAACAGCCATACTTTTTGGGGAAATGTACGCAAGACAGAAACCGGATATGTTAGTTGTTGAAGGAGATCGCTATGAACTTCTTCCTATTTGCAGTAGTGCGATGGTATTTGGAATTCCAATTGCACATATTTCAGGCGGAGAAGTTACTGAAGGGGCAGTGGATGATGCTGTTCGCCATTGTATTACAAAAATGAGTTATTTGCATTTTCCGGGATGTGAGGAATACAGGAAAAGGATTATTCAACTGGGAGAAGAACCAACCAGAGTGTTTAATTATGGTGATGTAGGAGTAGAGAATGTAAGAAAAATAGAACATATAAAAAAAGAAGAACTGGAAAATTTTTTGGGGATTTCTTTAGAGAAACCTTGTGTCAGCGTAACTTTTCATCCGGTAACATTAGAAAAAAATAGTGCCATACAGCAGGTAACGGAATTAGCAGAGGTTTTAAAAGAATACAAAGATTTGAATTTTATTGTGACGATGGCAAATGCTGATTTGCAAGGTGGAGAGATTAACAAAGTTTTTCAGAAGTATGCAGATAGCAATGAGAATATCTTTTGCTATCCGTCTTTGGGAATCAGACGTTATCTTAGTCTACTGAAGTATGTAGAATTTGTAATTGGAAATTCTTCTAGTGGTATTGTGGAAGTACCATGTTTTGGAATACCGACGATTAATATTGGAGACAGACAGAAAGGAAGGCTTCGTGCGGAAAGTATTATAGATTGTGAACCTGAGAGGGAAGCGATTCAAAAAAGTATAGAAAAGGCACGCTCAAAGGAGTTTCGTAAGATTGCAAAAGAAGCTAAGAATCCTTATGGAGATGGTGATACATCTGCATGTATTGTAGATACGATAAAAGAATTCTTAATAAATGACAAAATTAATTTGAAAAAAGGATTTTATGATTTACAGATATCAGGAGATGAGAAAGATGAAGAATATTGCTGTAATACCGGCAAGAAGTGGATCTAAAGGATTGAAAGATAAAAATATTAAGATGTTAAGTGGAAAACCATTGTTGGCATATTCCGTTGAAGCTGCCTTGAAATCCGGTGAGTTTGATACAGTTCATGTTTCGACAGATTCAAAAGAGTATGCAGAGATTGCAAGGGAGTGGGGGGCTGAAGTACCATTTCTCCGTAATGCAGAGATGTCTTCAGATACGGCCTCGACTTGGGAGGCAATGCGTTATGTGTTAAAAGAATATGAAAAAAAGGGATATGTCTTTGACACAATTACCGTATTACAGCCGACATCACCTCTTAGGACAGCACAGGATATCCAAGGTGCGTTTTCATTTTTTAGAAAAAAACAGGCAAATATGATTTCTTCGGTATGTGAAATGGAACATTCTCCTCTTTGGAGCAATGTACTACCTGAAGATTTTTCTATGGAAAATTTTGAAGATGAAAATTTGGCATTTCTTCCAAGACAGAGTCTTCCCACATATTATCGGGAAAATGGAGCAATTTATATTGTAAAAACAGAACATTTGTTCTTGGAAAAGAATATTTATAAAAAAAAGTGTTATGCATATCTTATGCAGAGTAGCCATTCTGTCGATATAGATAATGAGTTAGATTTTATGATTGCGGAGACAGTAATGAAACATTTAAAAGCATAGAGTATTTTGGATGAAAAAAGAAAATAGATAAAAAGTTACTTCAAGGAAGAAGGAGAAAAAACAAGGAGGTTTATATGAAAAATGAGCAATTAAAAGAATTCCTTATTTTGCAGACGGCAACTATAGTAGAAGCTATGGAAAAGATAGATGCAAATGCAAAAGGGATTCTTTTTGCTATTAATGAGAAGGGAAAATTAGTTGGTGTACTTACGGATGGGGATATTCGGAGATGGTTGATTAAAACAGGAGATTTACAGGTTGATATTCAACAGATTATGAATAAGAATCCTAAGGTGATATATCGTGCTGAAGCAAAAGATGCAAAAAAGATCATGGATAGATATATGGTCACAGCCCTTCCGCTTGTTACACCAGAGGATTATGTACAGGATATCATTTTTAGAGAGGGAAATAAAGAACGGAGAAAAGAAGAACAGGAAAAAGTGTTGACTGAGACACCGGTAGTGATTATGGCAGGAGGAAAGGGAACAAGGTTGTATCCATATACCAAAATTCTTCCTAAACCTTTAATTCCTATTGGAGATATTCCAATCATGGAGCGCATTATAAATACCTTTTATAACTATCAGGTTAAGCAGTTTTATGTAACGGTAAATTATAAAAAGGGTATGATAAAGTCATACTTTAATGATTTGGATGTAGATTATAAATTGCATTATATTGAGGAAGAGAAGCCATTAGGTACGGCAGGAAGTCTGGGGTTAATAGATGCAGTATTTGAGAAACCTATTATTGTAACAAACTGTGATATTTTGATACACGCTGATTATGCGGATATATATAGATATCATTGTGAATCGGGTAATGAAATTACAATTGTAACTGCATTAAAAAATATTGTTGTTCCTTATGGAGTAGTACATTCAAGTGAGAATGGAAGGATCAAATCAATGGAAGAGAAACCAAAGCTTTCTTATTTCGTTAATACGGGAATGTATGTATTGAATCCAAACTTATTAAACGAGATTCCTAAAGATACATTTTTCCATATGACACATTTATCAGATAAACTTTTATCTGAAGGGCGAAAAGTTGGAATGTATCCAATTAGTGAAGACTCATTTTTGGATATGGGAGAGTTTGAAGAAATGCATCGAATGGAGAAAAAGCTGAATTTAAAATCAGAATAAGAGGTGATACCATGAAGAGAGTATTAGTAACAGGAGCAGATGGATTTATAGGAAGTCATTTAGTAGAAAGTTTGCTGGAAAAAGGATATGAAGTAAAAGCCTTTTCTTATTATAATTCTTTTAATACATGGGGATGGCTAGATACACTGCCTAAAGATAAGTTAAGAGAAATTGAAGTATTTACCGGAGATATACGTGATCCAAATGGTGTGAGGGAAGCTATGAAAGGAGTAGAAGAGGTTTTTCATTTAGCGGCGCTAATTGCAATTCCATTTAGTTATCATTCACCGGATTCTTATGTGGATACAAATATTAAAGGTACCTTGAATGTGCTTCAGGCAGCAAGACAGTTAGAGACACAGAGGGTGTTAGTGACCTCGACATCAGAAGTATACGGTACAGCACAGTATGTACCAATAGATGAAAAACATCCATATCAGGGTCAATCTCCATATTCTGCGACAAAGATAGGTGCTGATCGCCTGGCAGAAAGTTTTTATCGAAGCTTTAATATGCCGATTTCAATTGTAAGACCATTTAATACATTTGGACCAAGACAGTCTGCAAGAGCAGTTATTCCTACAATCATTTCACAACTTTTAGCAGGAAAAGAAGAAATTAAATTAGGAGCATTAACACCGACCCGGGATTTTAATTATGTAAAGGATACAGCATCAGGGTTTATTGCTATTGCAGAGTCTGATAAGACAATTGGGGAAGAGATTAATATTGCGACTCAGCAGGAGATTTCAATAGGAGATTTAGCACAAGAGATTATTTCCCAGATTAATCCAAAAGCAAAAATTATTTGTGATGAACAAAGATTGAGACCGGAAAAAAGCGAAGTGAATAGATTATTAGGAAGTAATGAAAAAATAAAGAAATTAACAGACTGGAAACAGCAATATACATTTGAGCAGGGAATTGCAGAAACCATTGAGTGGATACGAGCACATATGGAAGTATATAAAACGGATATTTATAATGTATAGAAAAGAGGCTGAAACGATGGGAAAGTTTATACCATTGTCAATTCCCAATTTTGAGGGAAATGAGGAAAAATATGTATTAGATGCAGTAAAGGAAGGCTGGGTGTCTACCGGCGGAGCACGTATTAATCAGTTAGAGGAGATGTTAAAAGATTATCTGAATGTTGCAGCAGTGGCCGCGTGTCAGAGTGGAACATCAGCACTTCATTTGGCATTATTAGAGTGTGGAGTTATGCCGGGGGATATGGTAATTGTACCGACGTTGACATTTATTGCTGCCGTTAATCCAGTGAAATACCAGTTTGCAGATCCAATCTTTATGGACTGTGACGACAGCCTTTGTATGGATCCTGCAAAATTAAGAGAATTTTGTGAACGGGAATGCGAATTAAAAGGCGAACGCTTAATTTATAAGGAATCAGGTCAACAGATAAAGGCACTGGTTGTGGTTCATGTATTTGGTAATCTTGCGGATATGGAAGCAATTATGGAAATCGCAAAAGAATTTCATCTTTGTGTGATTGAAGATGCAACAGAAGCATTGGGTTCTAAATTTTTAACAGGAAAATATGCGGGAAAAATGGCAGGGACCATTGGAGATTTTGGAGCATATTCTTTTAATGGAAATAAGATTATTACTACCGGAGGGGGCGGAGCGGTAACTGCTTCATCGAAAGAGGCACTTGATCACATGAAATATATTTCTACCCAGGCAAAAAATGATACATTATATTATGTGCATGACGAAGTGGGATATAATTATCGTATGACTAATATTCAGGCGGCACTAGGAGTCGCACAAATGGAAGAATTGCCAGAGTTTATAAGACGCAAAAAAAGCAATTATCAGCTTTATCAGGAACTGTTAAAAGATTTTTCAAAAGGGAGTCTGCTTTCATTTAGGGAAAATACAGACTCAAATCATTGGTTTTATTCTTTAGCGTTTCATAAGGATGTGTGCAAAAATAGTTTGCGGAATATTATTGAAGAGTTACAAAAAAGCGGTGTACAGACAAGACCTATCTGGGGATTGATTCACGAGCAGAAACCGTACAGAGGAAGTATTACTTATCATATAGAAAAGGCAGAATATTACAGAGAAAGAGTATTAAATATTCCGTGCAGTACACAGATTACAGAGGAAGATATTGAATTTGTTGCAGAGTGTATAAAGGGACTTTAGGAACAGAGGTGGCAAAGGAATGAGTGATTTACTGGGGCAGTATATAAATAAAATGTTGGAATTTGAGGAAAAGGGCTATCTGGATGAGGCATTGGAATTGAGCAATAAAATGCTGGATACGTTTGTCGAGGACAAATTAGAGATTCTTTTTGAGCGGGGAAAGCTTCAATTTAGAAATGCAAATTATCAGGAAGCATTGACGGATTTTATTTATGCTTATCAGATTTCTAATGATCCGGAGATTTATGAATTGGTGTTAGAGGCATATTTATATCCGAATCAGGAGAATCTTATCCTACAGTATCAGGAAAACCTGAAATTATTGGAAAACTATCCACATTATAAAAATGAATATCCGCAGGAGGAAGAACTGCATTTTTATCCGATTTTTCAAAATGATCAGATGGTGGCATGTGTAGATACACAGAGCAGGACATTTGCAATTAATCACAAGCAGGAAATTAAGAACTACCCGGAGCATGGGAACTGTTATATGATGTTTAATGAGCTTTGGTCAGAGGATATTTTAAAATGCGAGGAAATGTGCAGGATTTTGAAGCCTTTTTTGGATATAAATATACCTATGTATCTGGTATATGACGAGTTATACTGGCTTTTGTTTTTACAGCTACAGGATGTGACAGCATTTATAGAATCAAAGCGTATGGTCTTTTTAGTGGGTGAGAAGGCATTCCGTGAGTATCTGTCGGATACTCAGGTAATTATGCCGAACAGAGTGCAAGATGAGAAATATGCAAATTATATACAAGCATTATCAGAAGTAACCGTTATTAAATACCAATATTATAATCAGGGGCTTGAAAAAATACATCAATATTATTTTGGAAACAAAGAAATGATTGATGAACATATTAAGTCGGGGAAACCGAAGATTTTATTTATGACCAGCCGTTTTACAACCGTATTACAATATCACATGAGAGATTGTATGGAGGCGGCACAAACTCTTGGATGTGAAACAGAGTTGGTGATAGAACCGGACGGAATCAGGAGGGTGACAGATTTTTATACAGTGGAACGACTGGCAGAATTCAAGCCGGATATCATTTTTTGTATTGATCATTTTCGATATGAAAAAAAATTTGCAATACCACAAGAAATAGTATGGATAACGTGGATACAAGATAAGCTGCCGCAGTCAACAGGAAATCCTAAAATCCAAGGTATGCTGAAAAAACGTGATATTGTAATATCACCGTTTGTATCTGATTTACCGGGAAAACATTGGAATATGAATTATAAAGATGTACTGAAAGCGCCTTTATCAGCGAATCAGGATATTTATAAAGAGAGGGAGCTGCTACAGGAAGAAAAAGAATTATATTCCTGCGATATTTGTTATGTGGCAAATGCAAGTAATTATAGGAAGAGAGTAGAAGAATATAAACAGGAAATTCCGCCGGAAATACATGAAGATTTTCAATTAGTTATGGATGTTTACTTTCAGTTAATGAAAGAAGAAATATTCTATTATGGTTATGAACGTAATAAAGAAGTATTGAGTCTGATCTTGGATCAATTAAAAATTAATTGGCCTGAACAATTTATAAGTCAGTTGGCAGAAGATATGGTACTAAGCATTGGGTATTCCAGATATAAATCACTAATAGTAGAATGGCTTCTTGAGGCAGGGTATACCAACATAAAATTATATGGAAATGAATGGGGAGAAGATGAAAAGTTTGGTCCATATGCCATGGGGGTAATTGAGAACGGTGAGAAGTTATCAAAAGCATTAAATGCTTCAAAGGTTGTTTTAGCAATGCATCCGGTGTTTTCATTGGCGGCACGTACAATTGAAGCAGTTTCAAGTGGTGCATTTTGTTTGGTTAATGATATACCAGAGGCAGATATGGCAAATGCAAGGGAATATTTTGAAGAGGGTAAAGAATTAATATATTTTTATGGAAAACAGGATTTGTTAGAAAAATTAGGATATTATCTTGAGCATAAGGAGGAAAGAGAACGAGTTGTGGAGGCTGGATTAAAAAAGGTCTCAGAAGTATTGACATATGAGAGAATGATGGAAAGAGTAATTAGAGAAATATCAGAACTATTAGAGAAGAGAAGTAAGGAGGAACTTATATGATTCCAATAAGAAAAGGAGAAATTCCGATGCAGTTGAATAACTTTCCGGTGGTATTATATGGGGCTGGATATGCAGGAAGACGGTGTAGACAGCTTTTAGATAATGCGGGCATAAGAATAACCTTTTTTGTTGATGATGATAAAGTAAAGCAGGGGAAAGAAATAGCAGGTATAAAAGTATATTCTTATAATGATTTGGAGGAGTATTGTAAGAAACAGGAAAATGTCCATATTATTTTAACCTCAATATATGGAGCACAGATTTATAAACGATTAAAAGGTATTCCCAATATAACAATTTATGAAATGTATGACTGGTTAGCGGAAAGTGCAATTCCGGAGAGGACGGGTCAAAACATATATAGTAAGGAAGAATTAGAAAAGTTTAAAGAAAACGTGGAAACTTTAAAAGGAAATTTAAATGATGAAGAATCTAAAAAGGTCTTTTCGAATTTATTCCGATATATGCAGACTGGAGATGGAACATATATTTCTGATATTTGCAGTACAGAAGAACAATACTTTATTCCAGAAGTTTTAGAGTATTTTAAGGGAAAAAAATTTACTATTCTTGATGCTGGAGCATATGAAGGTGAATTGATACGTGCAATTTTGGATAAAGATTTAGATGTAAGGGAATGGTATTGTTTTGAGCTAAGTAAAAATAATTATCAGATATTAATGCAAAATGCAAAAGAAAATGGGTTTAGAGGAGATCAGATTTGTATAAATAAGGGATTATGGGATCAACCGGGAAATTTATATATTCAGGGCGAGGGCGTTTTTTCAAAGGCAGTGGTCGAAAATAAATCCGGAGAAGTTGCAGAGGTAACCACAATAGATGAATATTTTAAAGAGATACATGTAGATCTAATAAAGATGGATATAGAAGGGGCGGAAATGAAAGCTCTTTTAGGTGGAATGAATGTAATAAAAAGAGATAGACCCGTATTAGCAATATCTATCTATCATACGATAGAAGATTTTTATACAATTCCGCAATTAATCTTCAAAGAATTAGATAATTATGAATATTATGTACGACATCATTCGATGGTTTTTACTGAAACTGTATTATATGCAATTCCAAAAAGATAGGAGATAAAAATATGGGTCATGCAAAAGAAACATGGGATAAGGTAGAAGAGTTTGTATCAGGATATGGTGAGATCATATTACCGCCGTTGGTTACAAAAGAGATTAAGGCAGATTTTAAACATTTACCATACTCATTGAGCCGATACAAATTTGCCGGCAAAATGCTGGAAGGGAAAAAAAGTGTTATAGAGGTTGGGTGTAATGCTGGGTTTAAGACAATGATGTTATCGCAATTTGTGGAAACAGTAGTGGGATTGGATTATTCCGAGTCAGCTATAAAATTTGCAAATGAAAATTATGCAGATGAAAAGCGTTCATATCTTTGTGCTGATATTACGCAGATGGAACCATTTAAAGAAAAAGTAGATGCTGCAGTATCATTAGATGTTATAGAACACATTCCACAAGAGGATGAGGATACATTTATTGCAGCTATTGCAAATAATTTAAAAGAAGATGGGGTTTGTATTATTGGAACACCTAATATAACGGCATCTGCTTATCAATCAGAAGAGACAAAAATATCACATATAAATTTATATTCACACCAGAGATTAAGAGATTTAATGGGAAAATATTTTGATAATGTTTTTATGTTCGGAATGAATGATGAAGTAGTGCATACGGGATATCCGGCAATGTCGCATTACATAATTGCTATGGGTGTCGGATTGAAAAGGAAATAATAGGAGATTCGCTGATGGCAAAAATCATATCAAAAAACGAAGTAGAAGAAATCAAAGAGTTAAAAAAACAGGGCAAAAAGATTGTTCTCTGTCACGGAGTCTTTGACCTCGTGCATCCGGGACATATCATTCATTTTCAGGAAGCAAAAAAATTAGGTGATGTACTGGTAGTATCCATCACTGCCGCAGAATATGTGCGGAAAGGACCGGGCAGACCGTATTTTGACGATGAGATGCGCTTAAGATTCTTATCTGCAATTGAATGTATCGATTATGTCATGCTTTCCGAGGGCTATACCGTAGATGATATCGTAGAAGCAGTAGAGCCGGATCTGTATGTCAAGGGCAAAGAATATGCAAAAGCAGAAGAGGACATCACAGGAAAAATTGACGAAGAAGTGGCACTTGTACGCAAACATGGCGGAGATGTTGCTTATACGGACGGACAGGTCTTTAGTTCCACAAGACTGATCAACAATGCACTGCCTGCATTGCCGCCGGATGTAAAAGATTTTATGGAGACATTCCATCAGCAGTATACGATACAGGACATCAAGGATTATGCAGAAAAAATGCAGGATTTAAAAGTCCTTGTCATCGGTGATGCGATTGTGGATGAGTACATTTTCTGTAATGTACAGGGACTGATGTCCAAGGATATGGGATATTCTGCAAGATATAACTATACAGAGCAGTATATGGGAGGCTCTTTGGCGGTAGCACGTCACTTAGCATCGTTTAATGACAACGTTACCTTAATGAGCGTCGTAGGAACGGAAAAAGCTGTACATAGCAGGATCTTAGATGAGTTGAGCAACAAAATGCGCGTAGACTTAACTTATAGTGAAGAATTTGACACCATCGTAAAAAGACGATATGTAACGGTGAATGAAAAAAGAGAAGAAGTAGATAAAATATTTGCGATCAACAATCTTCCGACACCGATGGTCATTGATACAGAGACCATGGACAAGTTCAAAGCCAATCTGCGGGAAAAAATCGAAGGCTATGATGCTGTGATCCTCTGTGATTTCGGACATGGACTCATTAACGGTGAAGTCATGAAGATCATACAGGAGCATGCGAAGTTCTTAGCGCTGAACTGTCAGACGAACTCTTCAAACTATGGAAAAAACCTGATCACAAAGTACAGACGTGCGGATGTCTTTGCATTAGACCAAAAGGAATTAGGACTTGCATTTTCTGAATATCAGAGCAGTGAGGAAGAGCAGCTATTGCATCTTTCCGAACATCTTCATACACATGGCTGGCTGACACAGGGTTCACAGGGAGCAACTTCCGTAGAAGCCGGAAAATTAAAGAGCTGCCCTGCGTTTACCTTAAAGGTTAAAGATACGATCGGTGCCGGTGATGCATTTTTTGCACTGGCAAGCCTGACCGTTGCTGCAGGAGCGCCGATAGAGATTGGAACTTTCATGGGAAATGTGGCTGGAGCATTAGCAGCGAACATTATGGGTAATAAAGAAGCAATAGATAAAGTAAATGTTCTCAAGTATGCAAGCACGCTTTTGAATATTTAGTAAAAGGACGAGTACAGATGAGAATAGCAATTTGCGATGACTTGCAGACAGAACGACAAAAAACCATAGAAGCCTTAGACTCCGTCATCAGAAATTTTTCCGTTAATGAATTTGATGATGGAGCCGAGCTGATCAAAAGTCATGAGGTATTACCTTATGACTTGATTATTTTAGACATATTGATGCCAAAGATCAGTGGAATGGATACGGCGGCTCAGATCCGCAAAAAAGATACAAAGACACCAATCGTATTTATATCGACGAGTGAAGAATTCGGTGTACAGAGCTATCGGGTGCTGGCTTTTGATTATTTATTAAAGCCGATCGATACAGAACAACTGCGGGCATGTATGAGAAGGCTGTTATCACAGCGGACCAAAAAACATTATATTACAGTGACCTATTCCGGAACCGAAACAAAGATCCTGTTGTCTAATATCCAGTGCTTAGAGAGCAATCTGCGAAAAGTGATCTTTACACTGTCGGAAAACAGAGAGATTGAAGTAGTCGGAAAACTGACAGACTACGAGGAATTTTTACTGCATCATGGATTTTGCCGCTGCCACAAAAGCTATCTTGTAAATATGGAGTATATCGACAGCATAGACAATGACGTGTTTTATTTGACGAGCGGAAAAACGATGAAGATCTCAAGAACATATCTGCAAAGTGCAAAAAAGGCATATTTTGACTATGTATTTGCGGCGGAGGGAGAGACATGAGCCATTCAGGAAATATCGTATCGCTGTTTGTGACACTTTTTATATGTACTCTGGACGGTTATTCCATGATGAATTACCGTGTGCCGGCAAAACGTGCCTATGGGTATTTTGCTGCCGTAACGGCAGTCTGTCTGGCATTCAATTCTTATATCACGATTCATTATGGAAGTACGGTGCTTCGAAGTGTTATTTTATTCACGATCGGACTGCCGTATTTTGTGTTGATATTGTTGATCACTAAAGATAAAATATCACAGACTGTGTTTAACTTTTGGCTTTGGATCAATATCTATGACATCATTGCAAATTTTTCTGCATTCATCAACGATTATACTTTAAAAGACGCTTATTTTTTAACAGCATTGCGTTTTGTGCTCTTTGGCGGATATTTTATCCTGTATAACAAACATTTAAAGGCAAAACACCGGATGCTGATGGATCGGTTAAAGGTCAACTGGTGGATATTTTCCTTTATCCCGATGTCCTTTACCGGGTTGATCTGTCTGGTCAACTATTACTTTTGGGATTTTCACGGCGTCACACGCAACTATCCGGTATTGCTGATGATATGCATACTGATGCTGTTAGTCTATATTCTGATATTTTATACCTTTCAAACGGCAGGCGATGCGATGGAAAGAGAGCGGATTGCCGGGAATATGAAAGAGCAGATCCTGCTGCAGAAAAAGCAGTACGAATTCTATCTGCAAAAAAGAGAGGCAGAGAGGATTTTTCGCCATGATGCAAGGCACCGTGACAGTATTTTGATCAGTTATCTTGAAAATGGAGAGGTGGAAGGAGCAAAGGAATTTTTAAAAAAAGAACTGGCGGAAATAGAAAAAAATGCAAAAATACCGTTTTGCGAAAATACTCTGATCAATGCGGTTCTCAGTGAATATCGGACAAAAGCAGAGCAGGAAGGACTGGAATTTTCTGCACGGATACAGATGCCAAAGGAACTTGCCTGTAACGAAGCGGAATTCTGTGTGATGCTCTCGAATCTGTTAGAAAACAGTCTGGATGCGGCAAAAAATTATATTGCAATCAGCATCAAGCATTTAAACCATCAGCTCTCTTTAAATGTAAAAAATGATTATGAAGGTGAGTTAAAAAAGAGTGCGGAAAACAATTATCTTACCACCAAACCACAGGGCAGCGGACTGGGCTTAAAAAGTGTAGAAGCGATTTTAAAAAGCAATTCCGGATTTTTAAAGATCGAAGATACAGACGGAGTATTTGATGTATTTGCAACCTTAAAAAATTGAGAAAAATAAAGTGCCGATGACTCTTTTTTTGCAAGTTATGACGATTTCATGCAAGTTATGACATTTTCATTGAATAAAAGCATAAGATTACATAAAATAGCAGGTAAGAAAAAACAATAAGGAGGAGTTTATATGGCACTTATCATTGTGGGAGTTGTGCTGGTAATTATCATTTTATGGTTTATTTCCGCACAGAGGAAGTTAGTAGCAATGGATGAGAACATCAACAATGCGATGGGGCAGATCGGTGTTCAGTTATCCTCGCGCTGGGATGCGTTAACGGCACTGTTGGATCTGACAAAAGGGTATGCTGATCACGAGTACAAAACCATATCGGATACGATCAAAATGCGTACCAGTATTAATTCAAACAGTTCCGCAGCAGAAGTAAATAAGCAGGAAAACATGCTGACAGAGGCAATGGGCAAGATCATGGCAGTTGCAGAAAGCTATCCGGAGCTGAAAGCAAATGAGAATTATATCAAGACCATGGACAGCGTAAACGAGTATGAGAAGATGGTACGTCAGTCACGTCTGATCTACAATGACAGCGTTACCAAACTCAATCGTACGATCCGCATGTTCCCAACTTCGATCGCAGCAGGCATGCTTCATATTACAAGCCGCGATTACTTAGAGGCAAGTGAGCAGAAAGCAGATATGCCGGATATGAAATAAGGAGCAGCCTATGAAGTGGATGAAAAAATTACTGCTTGTGGCACCGTTGATGCTGCTGTTGATCTCCGGTACGGCATATGCTAAAAACAATGTCTCGGAAATAGACATTTCCGTTACCGTAAGGGATGACGGAAGTGCTTATGTAGTTCAGAACTGGAAGGGTACCTTCGAGGAAGGAACCGAGAATTACATACCGATCGCAACAAAAGACATTGGCATATCAGATTTGAAAGTATCCGATGAAAAAGGTGAGTATACTTTTGTTGATGATTGGGACATCGATGCAGACTTTGATGCCAAAAAGCGAAAATGTGGGATCAACAAAACCGATGACGGCGTAGAGTTGTGTTTTGGAATAACCGATTATGGTGAAAAAAAATATGCGATCGAATATGTGGTCACGGACTTTATAAAAAGCTATTCCGATTATGACGGAACGAATTTTATGTTTATCAATCCGCAGATGTCTACGTTTCCGACAGACGGAAAGGTCAGCATTCGTTTAGAGAACGGTACAGCTTTAGACGAGAACAATGCAGGAATCTGGGCATTTGGATATGAAGGAGAGGTACAATTTCAACAGGGTTCTATTGTGGCATACACAACCTCTGCTTTAGAAGATGACAATGACATGATCGTGATGTTCCGGTTGGATAAGGGGATCCTATCCCCGACGAAATCCGTTTCAAAATCTTTTGAAGAGGTGAAGGACACTGCTTTTGAAGGCAGTGACTACGGAGATGAGGAAGGCGGATTATTAGAGACCATCATAGGGTTTGTAGTTCTGATCGGAATTGTGGTAGTAGTCGTATGGCTGATCCGCAGTGTTGTAAAGAGAAAGAAAGCCATTAAAGCGTTCTACGAACAGGCGAATTATTACAGAGAAGTGCCAAACGGCGGAGAGATCCGGGTTTCGCATTTCTTGGCACAGACCTTTGATGTGGCAAAAGAGGAGAGTTTGCTCATCGGAGCATTGATCCTTTCCATGATCAACAAAGGATGTATTGAGACACAGACAGAAGAAAGTGTTGGAGCTTTTGGAAAGTCGAAAAAATCCGTCAACTTAAAGCTGATAAAAAAACCGGATACCGATATCGAAAAGAAATTGTATAAGGTTTTGGTCAAAGCAGCGGGCGAAGATGGTATTTTACAGGAAAAAGAGCTTGAGAAATACGCATACAAACATCCGAAGTCTGTAAGCAATCTGTTAGAGAATGCCTTAGATGAAGGAAGAGGAATTTTTGCAGAGAATAAAGGTTTTACCGGTCATTCGGGAAGAAAGATCAGTGATCTGACCGCAAAGGGCAAAGAAGAACTTGCCGAGGTAATGGGACTGAAGAAGTATCTGGAAGATTTTTCACTGATATCAGAAAGAGAAATCAGCGAAACGATCATCTGGCAGGATTATATGGTATATGCCACATTGTTTGGCATAGCCGACAAGGTAATCAAACAATTTGAAAAAGTCTATCCTGACAGGGTGCCTGAGTTTGAAAATTACAATAGAAATGTGATCATAGCACACAGCTATTGTCACAGCATGCACAGATCTGCAGAGAGGGCAATGCAGGAAGAGAGAACCAGTGGTCAGGGAGGTTTTGCGTCGATAGGCGGAGGCGGAGGCTTTTCCGGTGGAGGTACTGGAGGCGGTTCAAGGTAACTGCTTACAGCCACCACGAGAGGATTCCTTTGAGAAAGTTGGTGATGCGTTTGGATGTCATTGATTTTATAACAATAATAAAAAATAATCATAAAAAAGGAGAATACAGCAATGAAAAGTTTTAAAAAAGTAATGGCAGGAATGTTAATGGGTATTATGGTAATCGGAATGCTGACAGGATGTGGCGGAGACCCGGTTGCAGATGATTTTGAAAAGTTCTTAAACACAGACATGGTAGATGTCAATGCAAACTATGACAAGATCAAAGAAGAGTCTGCAAAATGGGGCGACTTAGAGACAAACGAAGAGATCAAAGACAGCATCAACAATGGAATCATGCCAAACATTGATGATTCACTGGATAAACTTTCTAAGATCAAACCGGAAACAGATGAAGTGAAAGCTATCAAAGAAAAATATGTAAAAGTAATGGAAGCATACAAAGAGGGTTATACAAAGATGCTTGAAGCCTGTGACACAAATGATGAGCAGACTGTCACAGAAGCTACCGAAAAGATTGATGAAGGAATCAAGCTCTTAGATGATTATAACAATGCGTTAGAATCATTAGCAAAAGAGAAAGATATGAAAATAGAGTATTAATAATGTAAAATAGAGTGTAGTAGAAAGGCTGGATATTCGTAACATTACGAGTATCCGGCTTTTCAATTTTTCTATAAAAATCCTGCAGCAGTTGACTTGAAAAGTCAATGTCCTGTATGCTAAAATAATAGCAAAGCATACAGGCTTTCTTATCTTTAAGGCATTTGCCATCTATTATTCTATCATTCAGAAAATCTATGCTTTTAAATCCAAAATATCAGTATAAAGCAGGAGATTTTCAGAAGACCTCCTGCCATAAAGAACAGGGGGAAGAAAATGGAGATTGTTTCCTTGAAGTGTGATTACTGTTTTAAGGAATGGTTTTCAAACGAAACAATAAGAAAGTACTTTATAAGCGACGTGCTGGACATACCGGTAGAAAATATCCGTTCCGTGAGGCTTGCCAATCCGTTTTTGCGAAAGCGTTACCGGGAGCAGAAACAGGGCATTTTAGATGTACTGGTCGAACTGAACGATGATACGAAGATCAACATTGAGATGCAGACAAAATTTATGTCCTGCTGGGATAAGCGGGATCTGTTCTATCTTGCGAAGATGTATACGGAAGACTTGAAGGTGGGAGAACGTTATTCTAAATTAAAACGGTGTGTGGGTATCAGTATTTTAGACTTCAATTTGACAGAAGATGAGAGTTATCACAGAGTGTATCGGCTACGCGATGAAAAAGGATATGAATTTACAGATTTACTGGAAGTCCATATTATTGAATTAGGAAAGAAATTAAAAGGTACAGAAAAGGTAGATGATTGGATTCGGTTGATCAATGCAAAGAGCACGGAGGATCTGAATATGATTGGAGCAAAAAATGTAGGAATGAAAACAGCGATCGAAGAGGTAAAACGGATGAGCCTCAGTAAAAAGCTGCGTTTGCACTATGAGGCATATTTAAAAGAAAAACGTGATGCGTGGGCAATAGAAGATTATGAGAAGCAGCAGCGGCAGAAGAAAATGCAGGAGGCGATCGAACAAGGTCTAACAGAGGGTTGGGAACAAGGCTTAACGGAAGGCCGGGAACAAGGCTTAACAGAAGGTCGGGAACAAGGCTTAACAGAAGGTCGGGAACAAGGCTTCTTAGAGGGAGAAATCAGAGGTCGTGCAGAAATTTTAATAGAAACTCTCGAAGACCTTGGAAATGTTCCTCAAGAGTTGAAAGACCATATTTACAAAGTAAAAGATATTGATGTATTAAAAGGCTATCTAAAATATGCAGTCAAAGCACAGAGCATCGAAGAATTTCGTAATGAAATAGGAAAATAAACTAGAAAATTCAAGGAGGAAAAAATTATGATTTCATTAGTAACAGGAGGATGCGGTTTTATAGGTTCTCATATTGTAGACCGGTTATTAGAGGAAGGTCATACCGTGCGTGTCATAGACAACTTTACAACGGGTCGTCCGGCAAATTTAGACCACCAGAAGGGAAATAAAAATCTGACCGTTTACCAGATGGATATTCGCAATAAGGAGGAGATTGCGCCTGTATTTGAAGGCGTGGACTATGTATTTCATTTAGCAGCATTAGCAGACATCGTGCCGTCCATCCAGCAGCCGTGGGAATACTATTCCTCGAACGTATTAGGTACCTACAATGTTGTAGAATGTGCAAGAAGTGCAGGTATTAAAAAATTAGTATACTCAGCATCTTCGTCCTGCTATGGAATCCCGGACAACTATCCGACCGATGAGCATGCGGAGATCCGTCCACAGTATCCATATGCATTAACAAAGCGTTTAGGCGAGGAAACCGTACTTCACTGGGGACAGGTTTACGGACTTCCGGTTGTAACATTACGACTGTTTAATGTCTATGGAACACGCTCTAGGACATCAGGAACTTATGGTGCGGTATTCGGTGTATTTTTAGCACAGAAGCTGGCAGGAAAACCATTTACAGTGGTAGGCACCGGAGAGCAGACGAGAGATTTTACCTATGTAACGGATGTGGCAGATGCTTTTTATACGGCAGCAATGTCAGATATCGTGAATGAGACCTTTAACGTAGGAAGCGGCGGGACATATTCCGTAAACCGGCTGTGCGAACTGCTCGGAGGGGAAATCGTACATATACCAAAGCGTCCGGGCGAACCGGATTGCACCTTTGCAGATACAACGAAGATAGAAAAAATGCTTGGCTGGAAAGCAAAAGTATCATTAGAAGAGGGAGTGCAAAAAATCCTTGATAATATCGATTACTGGAGAGAAGCGCCGGTATGGACACCGGACAGCATAGGTGAAGCAACAAAAGACTGGTTCAAATATTTAGGCAAGTAACACAGGAGAAGAGCCGGCATATTCAGGGAGGAAACAGGATGTATACAGATTATTTGAAAGAACTGGTACACCAGCTTGAGGCAACAAAAGTGTTGGATAAAAACGGAGAAGCATATCCGGACTATAATGTTGCCATGCAGCAGTTGATAGACTTGTTTACAGAGATCAAACGGGAAGGAAAGCAGGTGTTTTTTATCGGAAATGGTGGAAGTGCCGGAATTGCCGGTCACATGACAGCGGATTTTATGAAAAACGGTGGGATGAAAACCTACAGTCTGTATGACAATCCGTTAACCACCTGTATGGGAAATGACTATGGCTATGAGTACATATTTTCAAGACCGTTAGAGTTTTTGGGAAATGAAGGAGATCTGCTGGTTGCCATCAGCAGTTCCGGCAATTCCATGAATATCGTAAATGCCATAGAGGTAGCGAAAGAAAAAAATATGAAGGTGCTAACACTTTCCGGTTTCAAAGAGGACAACCGTATTAAGCAGATGGGAAACTATAATCTCTATGTGCCTGTCTGCCATTACGGAATGGTAGAATCCATACATAATCTGATATTACAGCAGATCGTAGATGTGATCTTAGAACGGGATGGAGAGTGTCTGTAATGAGCGCCTTAAACAAAGCAGTTTTTTTAGACCGGGACGGTGTTTTGTGTGAGGACACAGACTACATCACCTCCTTTGAAAAACTGCATATCTATCCATTTGCAAAAAAAGCCGTAGAGCAGATCCATAAAAAAGGCTACCTTGCGATCGTCGTAACAAACCAGTCCGGAGTAGCAAGAGGCTATCTGACGGAAGAAATGTTACAAAAGCTGAATGCCTATCTTCAAAAGGAGACAGGGGTGGATGCGATTTACTATTGTCCGCATCTTCCGCCGGAACAGGAGGAGATACCGCCTTACCGTATTCATTGTACCTGTAGAAAGCCAAATGCCGGGATGTTGCAGCAGGCGGCGGCAGAACACCATATAGATCTGAAAGCTTCATATATGGTGGGAGACAGGGAGAGTGATATCCAAACAGGGAAGGCGGCAGGAACGAAAACCGTTTTTGTCAAAGGACGGAAATGCAGCGAGCAGCCGGATTTTGTAGTTTCAAATGTTTGGGAATTTGCCAAAAGTATAAAAGGTTGAGAAAACAAATACCATTAGCACGAGGCTAATGGTATTTGTTTTATAATATAGATAATTCAAAAAAAGAACAGATTGGCGTTAGCATCGCCGGTCTAACATCATACCGGCATAAATCGAAGAAATATATGGTGCTGCAAAGTTGTGTCCCGGATTCTTATAGGCCACAATTATTTTGTTTACATAATTCATAGGATTGATAGAGGCATTAGAAGCCTTATCATTTAAAGCATCCTTAAACGCATTCAGTACGGAAAAACTCTCCTTAGCATCAACGGATGAGATCGCATCTGCTAAGAGCGCACGGTCTACTCTGATCCGTCCGTCATCCTGCGAACAAAGACCGATAGCTTCCAATTCGCTGTTGTAATTTGCGGTAACACTCCGCATATCGTTTAACAGGCGGCTACCCTGCTGTTCCTCGCCTACAGGATTCGTTGCAATATCAATGATAGAGTTATAAGAGTCCACTAATTCCTGTAAGTTATCTGCAACTGCATCCACACTTGGCTTATAACCGATTGTTTCAGATTCGCCTTCGTTGTGAATACCCTTTAATTTTAATTCAAAAGTCTTATCTACCGTAATCGTATTGGAACGGGAAACATGTTCTTTTCCATTTAATAAGAAAGAAGCATTTTTCGCAGGAGAAGCAATCTCACTGATCCCTAAAATTCCCATCGCTGTACGGGAGTCCGTTGTGCCTTCCGGAACAATATTAAAAAGATACTGCTCGCCCTCAGGTAGTCCGGTCTGTGACGATTCTAAACGTAAAGCAGACTGTCGATTGTCGTTTTCAAGGATTTCTGTTTTTAATCCAAGATTGGCACTGTTGATCAGACGTGCCAGTTTATTCAGAATATCCCGGTTAGTTTCTCCGTCGTTTACACTGAATTGAAATTCATACGATGCAGAAGGGGTATTCAAGTCAAACGAATAATTTCCGACAGGGATGTCACGCACACCGCTGTATAAAAAATTACTCTGGTTTACCTGTGGTTCCGCTAAAGAACGGACTTCAATGTCGAAGCTATCTGTTGCTTCGGATTCATCATTTGCACCGATATATTTTGCTTCTACCATTTCATCATCGGTAGAAGATGCAACTTTTTTCGAAAAAGCGGCTTCGATGCCCTTGCCGCCGCCGGACAGGGAAGAAATTACATTCTGAATCTGCCTGGCACTCTCCTTAATGTCAATTGCAAACCTTGCGGCATTCTTTGTTTCCTTAATCTTATACAGAGGGGATTCTTTGTTGGTCTTGACCATACGGTTATAAATGTCACGCAGTTCGCTTTTCTTGTGTGAGTCATAACGCGATACGGTCGAATTAGCATATGTACTTAGATAATAATGATATACTGTATCAATTGCAGCCATAATAAAACCCCTCCTTTCGTCCATGAAATATGCAGAATGCATCAGGGTAGAATAAATCCATTTATATAACTATATTATAATAGGTAATTACATATTTGTCATCTAAAAATAGCAGAAAAAAGTATTTTTTGCTTCTGCTTCATTAATTATATCGGAAAAAGGGACAAAAAATTAACAGTAATTGGAAGAAAAATTAACATTGACACCTATCTGGGATTGTGCTATATTAGACTAGCGATGGAAGTAGGTCTTTTTTTTATGCCTAAAAACAGAAAGAATTAAAGTGGAGGTGGAAGTTGTGCGCACGAAAATAACATTGGCATGTACGGAATGTAAGCGGCGTAATTATGATACGACCAAAGATAAGAAAGCTCATCCGGACAGAATGGAAACAAAGAAGTATTGCAGATTCTGCAAGACACACACATTACACAAAGAGACTAAGTAATTGTGACCAGGCAAAGGGAGTGACTAAGATGGGAGAAACCACAAACAATGAAAGTGCCCCGAAAGAGAGCAGATATGCTGGTCTGAAGGCTGAATTCAACAAAATTGTCTGGCCTGATAAAGATTCAGTCACAAAACAGACAACAGCAGTTGTGATTGCATCCGTTATTCTGGGTCTGATTATTGCACTGATTGATTATATCATTCAGTATGGTGTAGATTTCCTTGTAAAATTGTAATGGAGGCAAAGGTGATTTTATGGCAGAGGCACACTGGTATGTAGTTCATACCTATTCAGGATATGAGAATAAGGTAAAAGCAAACATTGATAAAACAATCGAAAACAGACACTTAGAGGATCAGATTTTGGAAGTGCGTGTTCCGATGCAGGATGTTGTAGAGCTGAAGAATGGCGCGAAGAAACAGGTATCCAAGAAAATGTTTCCGGGCTATGTACTCATCAATATGTTTATGAATGATGATACGTGGTATGTTGTCAGAAACACCAGAGGAGTGACCGGTTTTGTAGGACCGGGGTCTAAGCCCGTACCGCTCACCGACGTCGAAATCCGTACACTGGGTATCAAGTCAGACAACATTGTTGTAGATTTTGCTGAAGGCGATACCGTTGTTGTCATTGGCGGTGTGTGGAAGGACACCGTTGGCGTTATTCAGACAATGAACGAGGGTAAGCAGATTGTTACAATCAATGTAGACCTATTTGGCCGGGAAACTCCGGTTGAGATAGGATTTGCAGATGTTAAGAAGATGAATTAAGGAGGCAACCTCAAATGGCAAAGAAAGTAGAAGGATATATCAAA
>ENA-ORNF01000377-ORNF01000377.1-human-gut-metagenome-genome-assembly--contig:-NODE-377-length-46518-cov-4.031939_pt1 | contig 46518 bp, 71 predicted proteins | sample MGYA00242110_ERZ509012 | MGnify/ENA primary metagenome ERZ509012 (study PRJEB26280, sample SAMEA2338714) | human gut metagenome | biome: human gut; feature: human-associated habitat; material: faeces... | reverse complement strand
AGGAATTAAAGTAGAAGTAAATGATAAAACTATTTTAGTAGGAAATGAAAATTTGTTAACGAAGCATGGAATCTGGATTGAGGCACAAGAAGAAGTAGGCACAATTCTACATGTTGCTATAGATAAAGAATATGCTGGTTATATCGTGATTAGAGATGATTTAAAACCTAATATGATAGAATTAATAAAGAAGTTAAAAAAAGCGGGTTTAAAGCACATGAAAGTAATTAGTAGTAATGTAGAAAATCTTGTTACTTACTTATGTAATGAATTAAACATGAAAGAATATTTATTTAATTTAACTGATCAACAAAAGTTAAATGTTATATCTGAATGGTCACATCACTTTCATAAAAAGTTAATATTAGTAACAAATCATTCCAAATTATTAAATAGTTGTGATGATGTGCTAAAAGTTGCAATTTATAATGATATGGAAGAAAGTGAACATATTACAAATGCTGATATTATAGTTCCTGACTGTGATAGCATTTATGATATACAAATGTATTCTAAAAAATTGAAACATAAAAGTTATTATTTATTTATTTTATTGATATTATTTCAACTTTTAGCGGTATTATTATATAGTTTACAGATGATTCCAATATATGGATTATTAATTTTTCCGTTTTTCGTAAGATTATATAGTTTTTTACAAATTTATTTTAAGCATCATTAAAAAGAGGTTTTCTCTTTTTTTTCATGTTTTATAATTCTCATCATATATTTATGATGAGGTGAACACCATGGCCTATCTAATATATTTAGTAAAAGGATTTTTTATAGGAATTGCAAAGATATTACCGGGTGTTAGTGGGGCAATGTTAGCTATGAGTTTTGGAGTTTATGATGATGCCATTCATGCAATTCGTCATTATAGACAAGATTTATTAAAAAATACTTTCTTTTTAGGAAGTTTAGGTTTTGGTGTAATTACAGCAATGGTATGTTTTAGCCATGTGGTTAGTTTTGCCTTAAATCATTATTATTTAACAACAATGTTATTATTTATAGGATTAATTTTAGGGGGGATGACAGGATTATATAAAAAAGTTAGTAATCACCATATTCGCATTCAACACATTTTTGTTTTTATGATTTGTTGTTTATTTATTTTATGGATTCGAAAATTTCAAATTCATGAAAGTGCTTTGGAAATTATTTCACCATCTAAAATGTTTATATATATGATTATGATTGGATTCATTGATGCAATTACAATGATTATTCCGGGAATTAGTGGTACTGCTATTTTTATGATCTTAGGGTTTTATCCGTTATTTTTATCAATGATTCAAAAACTTGGTAGTATATCATCCATTTTAAATTCTATGGGTACTTTTTTTCCATATGGATTGGGATTATTTTTAGGAATTCTAATAGCGGTTTGGATTATGGATTATTTATTAAATCGCCACCATGAAGTTACATATTATGGTATTTTGGGACTTTCTTCTTCATCTATTTTATTTTTATTTTTTGAAACTTTGTCTAAAAATTATACAGTGACTGATATTGTAGCAGGATTAATGTGTTTAGTAATTGGCTATTACCTGGGACATAAATTTGAATAAGTTGCATATAAGTATAGTGGAGGTATGTATGAAAAATAAATTACCAAAAGTATTTCAAAATCAAATTAATCAACCAGTTCATAATAATTTAGATATTTATTATTCGAAAGAAAATAGCTCTAATTCTATATCTAACGAAGATAGAAGAGTAGGAGTTCAAGATATCAATCAAAAAATTGAATCTATTTTTTCATCACCAACTTATGTATATAAAGCTGATGTTGAAATTCAATTAAAAGATGGTACGAGCATTGTGAGAAAATTAATTGGGATGAGACAAGGTCAATTATTGACTATGGATAATGAATTGATTCCAATTACTAATATGAAAGATATTAATTTAAAAAAATAAAAAAGAACCATATGGTTCTTTTTTGTTAAAGACAAACGAATGTATCGTTTAAACAACGTAATGCACAGATGCAATTTAGATTCATTGTGAAGAATGAGTTTGTTGCAACATATGGATTTGCGACATCTGTTTGATCAGTGTTTGGAGCTAAAACTCTAAATGTTGCACAACAACCATCAATTTTTTCTACACGGAAAACATTAGAACAAGTAACACTAGGTTCACCACAAGTAACATCTTCTTTTGTAGTTGGCATACTCCATGGTGTACCATTACCGCAGCAAGTATATAACATAACTGGTCTTGTGTTGCAACTAATTGGTGTAGTCATACCACATCCTAAAAATCCTCTGTCACAAGTATCTAAACAATTATCTGATTTACAGTTCGCGTTTTGTTGTAAGATGCAGATGACAGTTAATATTTCAGCAATGCAGCGGCAATCGTTGTTATTTGAATCATTATTGTTATTACACATATTTTATCCACCCCTTTATTTGTTTTCACTATAACATATGCGATAAAAAGATGAACGTGTGAGTGTTTTACCTAGTATCTTTAACTAAATATAAAATGAAACATATAGTAAAATGGGGTGATAAAATGAAACCACTGATTGGTATTTTAGGAAGAAGTGAAAGTTCTGAAACAGGAATGCCACTTATTTCTGTACAGGAAAAAGAAAGAATTGCTATTATTCAAGCTGGAGGAGTTCCATTTTTAATATTACCACCACAACAAGTAGAGTATCGAAAAGAAAAACCTCGCGACATGAAAGGAATGACTGAAGAAGAAAAAGAAATATTAGCTCAACAAATTTCTTTAGTAGATGGTATTTTATTGCCAGGTGGAGATATTAGTTATGAATATGATAGATATATAGTGTCACAAGCAATAAAAAAAGACATTCCTTTATTAGGAATATGTATGGGAATGCAGGTTATGACTTTTTATAATCAAAACTCTAATTTACAACGTATTGAACACTCTAATCTTCACTTTAATAAACATAAAAAATATGTACATATGATTATTATTGATGAAAACTCTAAATTATATCAAATTTTAAAACAAGAAAAAATAAAAGTAAATAGTATCCATCATTATGAAACAAAAAAATCGGATACTTTTCATGTTACAGCTATTAGTGAAGATGGAGTAATTGAAGCAATTGAATATCCAAAGTGTCATTTTTGTATTGGTGTTCAATTTCATCCTGAATTAATGATTGAATTTGATGAAAACAGTCGTAAACTTTTTGATGCATTTATTAATGAATCTTTACTTTATCATAAACGCCATATATAATGAAAATGGTGAAGTGTATGAAACGAGCAATTGTATTATCTGGTGGCGGTGCAAAAGGTGCTTATCAAATAGGTGTTTGGAAAGCTTTACGTAAATTAAAAATTGATTATTCTATTGTGACTGGTACTAGTGTAGGAGCATTAAATGGGGCCTTTATGGTTCAAAAAGATTATTATAAAGCAGTAAATATGTGGTATCACATGAGTTTTTCTCACGTCTTTGAACATATGGATGGAAATTATCAAACGTTAGAAGGAAAGAAAAATATTTTATTAACATATGCCAAAGGTATTATGAATGGTGGTATGAATATCAGCAGATTAGAAAAAACACTAGATAAATATTTAAATGTAAAACGATTTTATCAATCGCCTATTGATTTCGGATTAATCACAGTAAATGTATCTGATTTAAAACCAGAATCAATTTGTAAAAAGGACATAAAACCAAATGAATTAAAAGATTATTTACTTGCTTCTGCATCTTGTTTTCCAGCTTTTCCAGTAAAAGAGATTCATGGTAAAAAATTTGTCGATGGTGGTTATTATGACAATATTCCAATTCGTTTGGCAATAGAATTAGGTGCTGAAGAAATTATTGCAGTAGATTTAAAATCATTTGGTTTCAAACATCCAATCAAAGAAAAAAATATTCCGATTACTTATATAGAACCTTATTCCGATTTAGGCTCTTTTCTAGTATTTGATCAATCTTTAGCTAGACGAGCAATGCGCTTAGGTTTTTTAGATACAATGAAAAAGTATGGTAAATTAGATGGTAAGGTATATGCTTTTCGAAAAGGTGAATTAAATGTATTTTATAAAAAAATGAATTCATTTTTAGAACAGTTAGAAGATAAATATAAAAAATATATCAATAAACAAAAAGAAGAAAAAATAATAGAATTAATTGATTTTTTAGGAAAATGTTATTCTATTTCTGATGATAAAGTTTATACTTATAAATCATTTCATAAAGCATTAAAGAAAAAGTTTCAAAAAACAAAATCTATTCACTTAGATGAAATAAGAAAACAATTAAGATATGATGAACCTGAAAAAATGAATCATATGGGGATGGTTTTAAAATATTTTTGTAATGAAGATAGTCATCGTGAAGAATTTTGTAAATTATTTCAATTTGTTCCAATTACTATGATTGCAGCATTATATTTAGAGTATACTTTAAATCAGCATAGTAATTTTTGGTGGTGAAAAATAAAACACGGTTTTTAAAATCGTGTTTTTATATGATATACTATAGATGGTGGTATTATGAATATTGGCTGGATGTTTATTTCAACTTTATATATGGTGAATTTAGTGGCAGTTGTTTTATTATTATTTGTTGAAAAAAAGAATCCAACTGTTACTTTATCATGGTTATTGGTTATTACATTTATGCCATTTTTTGGAATGCTTTTATATTTTATGTTAGGAAGTACTTATAAATTAAAAATTATGACACATAAATATTCTTTGGAAAAAGTAGAGGAAGAATATAGACAAGCTTTTTTAAAATTAAAAAATGAAAAAGAGCCATCTAAAGAAACATACAAATATTACAAAGATATGATTTTGCTAAATGAAAAAAATGCGAGTAGTATTTTTACACAAAAAAATGATTGTAAGTTATATATTGATGCTAAAGATAAATTTCATGATTTGTTCGAAGATATAAGAAATGCTAAAAAAAGCATTCATGTTGCATACTTTATTTATAAAACACATGATGAAATCGGAAAACAAATGATAGAACTTTTAACTATGAAGGCTAAAGAGGGTGTTCAAGTAAAGTTAATTTATGATCGATTAGGATGTATTAAAACAAGATTAAAGGATTTTCAAATGTTAAAAGAAGCTGGAGGAGAAGTTTTACCATTCTTGCCTAGTTTATTTCGAACTTGTTTTCATTTTAATTATCGATATCATCGAAAATTAGTTGTTATTGATGGGCAAATTGCATATACTGGTGGGATAAATGTAGGTGATGATTATTTATCTAAATATTCCCATATTACTCCTTGGAGAGATAGTGCCATTAGATTAATTGGAGAGTCAGTTTCAATTATGCAATTACGTTTTTTATGTGATTGGTATTTTCTTTATAAACAAGATGTTCATAACGAAAAACCGTTTTTTATAGAAGATATATTTGATATTCATGAAAAACCTTTAGAAGTTGTCAATAATATGGGTGTGCAAATTTTATCAAGTGGACCAGATAGTGAAACATCTTATATTAAAGAGTCATATATTAAAATGATTATGAGTGCTAAAAAATATATTTATATTGAAACTCCATATTTAGTTCCTGATGAAACCTTTTTAACTGTTTTAAGAATGGCTTGTTTATCGGGAATTGATGTGCGTATTATGTTACCAAAAAAACCGGATAAACCTTATGTATATGGAATTACTTTATCATATGCAGAGGAACTTTTAAAAGCAGGTGCTAAAGTATATTTGCGAGAAGGATTTTTACATGCTAAAAGTATTGTGATTGATGATTTTGTAACGAATATAGGAAGCTGTAATATTGATATACGTTCATTTGTTCTTGATTATGAATTAAATGCTATTATTTATCATAAACAGTTTGCTTTAGACAATAAAAAAGCATTTTTTGATGATATAGAACATAGTGAAGAATTATTATTACAAGATATGAAAAAACGTAGTATTTTTGTTAGAGCAATTCAAAAAGTTTTACGTTTATTTGCACCATTGTCATAATAGGAAGTAGGTGGTATTGTGAAAAAATTATTTTTTTCAATGTTAGGATTATTTATATTATATTTTGTACTGAGTGGTATTTTATTCTTGTTTCGTGGGAACACTTTATATCAATATGAAATTATGAATAATGGAAATGCAATCACGGTAGAGGAAAAACGTCATAGTAAGACTAAGACAACAAATGAATATTATGATTTTAAATTAAAATTAGGTAAAACATCTTATCAATTTCGTTTATGGAAAGAGGATTTAAAAGGGTATCAACATTTTATACAAGATATTAAAATAGAAAAAACGAATAAATATCAATGTTATTTACCAATTTTTAAGGATAATGAAGTTTTGATAGACATGGTTTGTAAAGAAAAGGACAGTGGAATTTTATATCCTTATCATCAAATTCGTTTAAATGATACAAAATTAGATTCTATTGTAGATAAAAAATATTTAAAATTACTGAAGAAGTTTATGCCACAAACAGATGGAATGACAGAAAAAGAACAATTAAATGTGTCTAATACATTACCTGATATCATGTCAAAAATGGGAATGTCAACTTATCGAGGCCTAACAATTATCAATCAAAAAGGTGAAACAAAGTCAATTACTTTATTTTCATCAGACCATTATGAACAAAATATTCATGCCTTTGTAGGTGATTACTATTTTGTTGCAAATTATGATGAAGAATATGATTTTCAAGAATTATATATTGTTAATTTAAAAACAGAAAAAGTTGATAAAGTAACAATGCCGGTTAAAATTTCGTTTGATTCTTATATTCAAGGTGTGGTAGGAAATAGAATTTATATTATGGATTGTAGCAATCGTATTCAATATTATTTTGATTTTGAAGACAATTTAATGCATAAGTGTAATAACGAAGATGGATTTATTCAATTTTACAATGGGAAAAATTTTGAAAATCGTAATATATATGATGCATTAAATGAAAAATTATACTTTGTTCGTTCATCGATTCAAAGAAATTCAGAAAACGAATTTGTAGAATTTGATAAAACATCTAATTATTATTATTTATGGAAACGTGAAAAAGATAACTATCAAGTTTATCGCAGTTTAGATGATACGTTTGAGCAAATGACTTATCTTTTTGAAACTTCATCTAAATTTGTTTTATATTTAGAAGATGGTGTGATATATCAACAGGAAAATGATATTTGGTATACATCAGATGTGACAGGAAGTAAAAAAATATTAGAAAATAAAGAATTAGAGTTTAATGATACCATTATATATGGAATTATAAAATAGTTATATGTGTTATAACTATTTTTTACTCTTTTCAATTTTAAAATTATAGTATATAATTGTAGAGTAAAGGATGATGAAAATGAAGAGATTGTTTTGTCTTTTTGGATTAATAATAACTGTTGTTTTTTTCACTGGTTGTTCTCAATTGAAAACATATGAAGAAATAACATATGATCATTTAATGGATATGTTAGAACAAAAACAAAGCTTTATATTATTTATTGGGTCAAGTGATTGTTCTCATTGTGCAACATATGAGCCAAAGTTAAATAATGTCATTAAAGAATATCAGGTAAAAGTATATTTTATTGATGTTAGTAAGTTAAGTGATGTAGAAAATTCTAAATTAAATGCTAAAATAAGTTATGGAAATGCAACACCAATGACTGTTTTTATCAAAAATGGTTCAGAAGAAAATTCATATAATCGAATTCGTGGTGATCAAGATCATGATGTGATAGTTTCTATGTTTAAAAAGAATGGTTATATAAAAGAATAGAGGTGATTATATGGATAAATTAGAATTTTTTGACGGAAGTCAAACCAATGATCAAGAACTTGAAACTATGAGAATAGGAAGTTTAAATACAGCGAATGATGAAAAAAATAAGATTCAAGTAACTCAAGAACTGATTCCTTCAGAAGAGGAAGAATCATATAGTGATGTGAAAAGTGAATTAGAAAGTGACATGGAAGAACCACTTTCGTTTAGTGTACTAGATACTTATGGAGAAGATTTGACATTAAAAAAGTATGTAGCCAATCCTGCTATTGCTCGTGATGAAGAAATTAAAAGATTAATGATTGTTTTATTAACACCAGAAAAATCAGGTTTGTTAGTTGGTAAACCTGGTATAGGAAAAACGGCAATTGTTGAAGGTTTAGCATATTTAATTAAACAGGGGAATGTACCAAATGCATTGAAAGGGTATCATATTATTAAGCTGGTTTCTAGTTCTTTAGTCGGAAAGGTACAAATTGGAAATCAAGAAGAAATGATTATGCACTTATTGGTAAATGAGTTAAAAAGAAAAAATAAGATTATTTTGTTCATTGACGAAATACATACTTTAATAGGCCAGGGAGAATCAATGGATTTAGCTAATATGTTAAAAGCAGGATTAGACCGTGGTGAAATTAAAGTAGTAGGTGCTACTACGACAATTGAATATGATACATATGTCGTACGTGACCGTGCATTTTTAAGACGATTTGAACGCATTGATGTTTTAGAACCAGATCGTGATACAACTGTCAAAATTTTAATGGGTACACTTCCAAAGTTAGAAAAACAAACGGGAATTAATTTTACATATAATAATTATATTATTCAATCTCTTATGGAGGCAATTGTTGATGCAACATCAGAGTTTAAACGTGTTTATGGTTTATCAGCAATGTATCCAGATGTTGCATTATCAGTATTGACTCAGGCTTTTTCTAATGCTTTATTTCAAAATAAAAGTAAAGTAACATTAGAAGATGTTTATATGGCTATAAAAACAAGTAGACGTATTTATCCTGATAGTATTGTGAAAGAATTGGCAAAATTTAGAGAACAATTTAAAGAGTTGGCCACGGAAGAACATATTACACTTCCCGTTGTTACAATTGAAGAAGTTGAAGTAAAAGAAGATGGAGAATAGGAGGATATTTATGAGAGAAATTCCTAGTAAAAATTATGTTATATTTGCATTTGTAATTATTATTAGTATTGGTATTGTCGCATATTGCATGCGTTGGTATCAAATGAGGACAGCAATTGATAAGCCACAAGTTATGGATGGATTAGTATCTGAAATTAAGAGCGAAGAAATTGCTGATTATTTATTGGATAATCCAAATGTAATTGTTTACATTGCTCCTAGTAATCAAAAATCTAATCAAGCGTTGGAGCAAGAATTACATGATTTCATTATTAAGAAAGAACTTACAAATGAATTTGTATATATTGATAGTAGAAAAATGACAACTGAAACATATCAACAATTAGAAGAACAATATTTGAATGATACTTTGAAAAATCAATCTATCGATTTATCTGTAACCCCTAATTTATGGTATTTCCATGAAGGAAAAATTTTAGATGTGATGAATACTGTGTCTAGAAAGTCAAGTATACATGATGTAGAATATTTTTTAGAAAAAAATGGAGTGTATTAATATGATAAATGTTGTATTATATGAACCAGAAATACCTCAAAATACAGGTAATATTATGAGAACTTGTGTTGCTACCAATACACATTTGCATTTAATAAAACCACTTGGTTTTCGTTTAGATGATCATAGCATTAAAAGAAGTGGTGTTAATTATATTTCAAATTGTCATTATACAATATATGAAAATTATGAAGATTTTAAAAAACAAAATCCTGGTACATATTATTATTTGACAAGATATGGAAGAAAACCGCATACTTCATTTGATTATAGTAATAGTAATGAAAATATTTATTTTATCTTTGGAAAAGAAAGTACAGGAATTCCAAAAGAAATATTAAAAGATGATTTAGAACATTGTATGCGTATTCCAATGACAGATAAAGTAAGAGCTCTTAATGTTTCTAATTCTGTTGCAATTATGCTATACGAAGCTTTACGTCAACAAAATTATCCTGGATTATTGTTTGAGGAACCATTTAAAGGTGCAGACTATTTGGAAAAGTAATGATTTATGTCTTGTTATCACATCATAAATGTGGTAAACTGAACATAGTATAAGAATAGGAGGGGAACTATGGATTTTATTATTAATAACTATATTTGGATTATTGTAATTTCAATTATTTTAATCATGGCATTGATTGGTTATTTAGCTGAAAAAACGGATTTTATTCATGAAACAAAGAAAAAGAAGATAGAACATAATGAAGAAGTAAAAGCAAAAGAAAGTAAAGAAAGTATAGAAGCACCAAAAAGTGAAATACCAACTGTAGCATTGGAAAGTCCAATTCACGAAATGGATGCAACAACAGATGCATTAGGATTTGAAGATCCATTTGCAATGTCTTCTGATGAAGTTGCTGCACAACCGTTAGAACCTTCTGACGAAATTGTAGAACAGCCAACGGAAGAAAATAGTGAAATAGAAGAAGACTTAGATGCTAATCATGAAATTTCTGAACCAATGACTGAAAATTCTAATGAAGAAACTGCTTTAGAAACAGAAAACTTAGAAAATACCAATGAAGAATTATCTGATGCTGAAATACCAACAGAAATGGAAAATCAAGAAGAAAAAACTGATATAGAAGAACATCAAGAAGAAAATGTAGAAGAGGTTAATGAAAAACAATCAGAAGAAACTACTGTTGAAGAAGCGATTGCTCCAGAATCTGTTGTAGAAGAAATTAATGATTCTGATATTTATGGATCTACAAATAATTCTTCTGAAGAAGATGAAGTTGCAGCTCCTAAAATTAATGATGAAACAGCTGATGATATGGACGAGTGGAAAATTTAAAGAGACTTTGTCTCTTTTTTTATTTAAATGTGTGTTAAACTATGATATAATTATTTATAGTGTAGATGGAGGTAATATATGACATTTGATAGCATGATTCTATTTGGAAAACGATTACTTGATGTTTTATTAGTATGGCTTGTTTTCTATTATATTTTAAAAAGTTTAAGAAAAAACGTAAAAATGGTTCTTTTATTTAAAGGAATTTTATTTATTGTTGTATTAAAAATTGTCAGTGATTTATTAGATTTGGTGACAATTGGATATTTATTGGATTATGTAATTATGTGGGGACCTCTTGCATTAATTATTATTTTTCAACCTGAAATTAGAAATGTGTTAGAACAGTTAGGACGTAGTCAATTATTAGGAAGACATAAAATTTTGACTGTTGATGAACGTGAGAAGATGGTATACGAAATCATACAAGCGGTTGATTATTTAAAAAAAGCTCATATTGGAGCGTTAATTGTTTTAGAAAGAGACAACGGTTTAACGGAATATATTGAAAAAGCGAAAAAGATATATGCAGATATTTCTAGTGATTTATTGATTTCTTTATTTTTCCCAAATAACCCAATGCATGATGGTGGGGTAATTATTCAGGGAGATAAAATTACTTGTGCAGGAGCTGTTTTTCCAACGAGTGATAGTATGAAAATAAGTAAACGCTTAGGAACAAGACACCGTGCAGCTTTAGGAATTAGTGAAGAAACTGATTGTATTGCTCTTGTTGTTTCCGAAGAGACAGGAAGAATTTCTATTGCAATTGGTGGTGTTTTAAATTATAACTTAACATTAGATGAGTTTAAATTAATGTTATTAGACGAATTGCGTCCAAAGAAAGCATTTATTACAACGGAAGAGGAGGATGATGAAGATGAAAATATTTAAACCACTCAGAATCTTTTTTCGTAATATTTGGAAAATTATTGATAAAAAAATCGTTGTTCCAATTACAAAAATAGTAGTATTATTCAGTGATTCTTTTAAACAATCTAGTAAAAAAATTGAAAAATGGCTATCTAAGTCAAATACTCTATTGTTTTTATCATTGTTTTTAGCCATTATTACTTTTGTGATTATTGATCAAAAAATATTGTTATTTTCTGAAAATTCAGCAGAAGTATTGAAAGAACAACCAGTACATGCAACATATAATGAAGAAGCATATGTGGTAGAAGGATTACCAAAAAAAGTAGATGTTACTTTAATTGGACGTAAAGCAGATTTATATTTTGCTAAACAAAGTCCTTCTCAAGATATTACTGTTGATTTGTCTGATTTAAAACCAGGTATGCACAAAGTAAATATTAAATATAATCAAATATTACCTTCAATTGAATATAAAGTAAATCCTAGTGTGGCCACAGTCATGATTTATCCAAAAGTTTCTGAAACAAGAACTGTTGATACAGATATTTTAAATCAAGATTCTTTGGATAGTAAGTTGGTATTAAAGAGTGTAAATTTAAATACCGATAAAGTGGTTATTAAAGGAGCAGAACATCGTTTAAAAGAAGTCTCTACAGTAAAAGCATTAGTAGATATTGAAAATTTAGTTTCACAAGAAGAAGGAACAGTGGAATTAAATGATATTCCACTAAAAGCATACGACAAAAATGGGGATGCAGTAAATGTAGAAATTGTTCCAAATAAGGTATCTGCAGAAATTACAATTGATTCTCCAAGTAAGGAATTACCAATTCGTGTCATTCCAAATGGTGAAATTAGTTTTGGATATGCAATTAGCGAAATTACAACAAATGAAACAAAAGTAACTGTATATGGAAGTGAAAGCGCCTTAGAAAAATTAAAATATGTTCCTGTATATATTGATGTTAAAGACTTAAATACAGATAGACAATATAAACAAGAAATAAAACGACCAGTAGGTGTTAGATCTATGGATGTAAATAATATTACTATTAATGTAAAATTAGGTAAATCTGTTGATAAAGAGATTAGTGATATACCTATTGAGTATCGTAATTTAAGTGATGATTATGCAGTACAAGGTTTAAGTGCTGCTGATACAAAAGTCTCAGTTGTACTTAAAGGAGTTAGTTCAGTAATTAATTCTTTAAAAACGGAAGATATTACGGCTTACTTAGACTTAGATGGTTACGAAGAAGGAGAACATGAAGTACCAGTAAAAGTAGAAGGTGAAGATGTTCGTATCCAATACATACCAAAAACTAAAAAAGTAAAAATTAAAATTGTAAAAAAATAGTATCTCATAAAAAGAGATACTTTTTTTGAATATATAATAAGTATTATTATATTAGAAATTTATTTTCTATCTAAATCACTAAAGAAGATTCCAATATTGATTAATCCACATAATCCTACTAGGATATAAACAATTCTAGAAATCATCGTTTGATCTCCAAATAATGCAGCAACGATATTTATATCAAATAATCCATAGATACCCCATACAACTGCACCTATAATTGTAAATATCAATGCAATTTTTTGTAATGTTTCCATAGTACCTTCCTTTCTTTTCTTTTATATTATTCACCAAACTATGGAAAATATTCATGCATAAATAAAAAATCGTCTCGTATAATTTAGTAAATGAATATTGAGGTGATAAAATGAAAAAAACATTGCTTTTTGCTGTCTTGCTATTTGGTAGTTTATGTTTATCTGGATGTGGTAGTGCAAATGAAAAAAGCATATTGAAAGATTTAGAAAAAAAATTAGATAATACAAACGCTTATCAGGTAGAAGGAGATTTAAATATTTATAGTAATGAAGATGAATATGCTTATAAAGTTTCAGTGTCTTTTCAAAAAGATGAACAGTTCCGTGTATTATTAAAAAACAAAACAAATAATCATGAACAAATTATACTTCGTAATGAGGATGGTGTATATGTATTAACTCCATCATTGAACAAAAGTTTCAAATTTCAAAGCGATTGGCCATATAATAGTTCGCAATCTTATATTTTGCAACCATTGTTAGAAGATATGAAAAATAAAGAAGACAGAGAATTTAAGAAAACAGATTCAGGTTATGAATTTATAACGAAGGTAAACTATGTAAGCAATAAAAGTTTAGTAAAACAAAAAATTGTTTTGGATAAAAAATTAAATTTTAAAACAGTAGAAGTTTATGATAAATCAGGAAATATAAGTATTTCTATGAAATTTAAAAAGGTAGATTATAAGGCGAAATTTAACAAAAACTATTTTGAATTAAATAATAATATGGAGGTAGCACGTGAAACGACTACTCAAGATGAAAAAGTAAGTAAAATAGATGAGATTATTTATCCAATGTATATTCCTAAAAATACTAGTTTAGAAAGTCAAGATAAAGTTGATAATGAAACAAGTGAGAGAGTTATTTTAACTTTTGCAGGAGCTAATCCATTTGTTTTTGTACAAGAAACTTCAAAAATGAATGATAATATGGTCATTACACCAGTTGAGGGAGAACCAGTGTTATTAACGAGTGGTGTAGGAGCAATTACAGATTCTAGTGTTTCATGGATTGATAATAATGTAGAGTATTATGTCATGACCTCATCATTGTCGCAAGAAGAAATGCTTTCTGTGGTAAATTCTGTTAGTGTTATGCCTATAGGGAAATAGAAAAAACTATTTCCTTTTTTTTGTTTTATGATATAAAAATTAAATAGTTATTTTTCCCTTTATTTATGTGCTTTTTCTAATTTTTAGGTACTAATTTAGGTACTTATATTCTATAAATTATTTAATAAATCAACGATTTTATCTTGTGCAGTAGGGAACAAGTGCATATATACTTCTTGCATAACTCTTAAACTATGTCCCATTCGTTGCGACATCATTAAGAAAAATTTTGTTGAATCGTTAGCTCCGGATTTTAAATATTCGTTTATACATAAACTAACGTGTGAATGTCTAAATTCGTGAATAGTTATAGTTTTACTTTTAAGATTTGCTAACTCAAAATATTCATCTTTCTTTTTATCAATCCAGTAATCAGTTAATACATCACCATTTCCAAAAACAAACCAATCTTCACTAAAATCACTATATTTTTTAACTATTTCTTTATAATGTGATAACTCATCAAATAAAATGTTAGACATTGTGATTTCTCTATTTAAACAATTCTTTGTTGCAGTAATTTTATATTTGCTATTCTTAGTAATAAAAGAGATGGTTTTATCAACTTTAATAGTTCTTCTATATAAATCTATATCTTTCCAAGTAAGAGCTTGTATTTCACCTTTTCTCATACCTGTAAAGTATAATGTTAAAAAGAAGCAGTGATATAGATCATCATTTATTACATTTATAAATTTACAATAATCTTCATAAACAATATATCTTAATTTATTTTTAGTTTCAACAACTTCATCATTTCTTTTTTTAAAACGCCCTGATAATGCAACTGGATTATAATTTAATTCAAACTTTCTATTAGCATAAGTAAATATTTCTTTAAAAACAACATAATATTGATTGCAAGTTGAAATTTTAATATTTTTACTTATGAGTTTATTTTTCCATTTTTCAATATCTACTACTTGTATTTCATCAATAAATTTATTTTTGAAATAGGGTAAGATATTGTTTTTATATTGTGAATAGTAAGTCAATAGAGTAGATTCTCTTATTCTTTCTTTTGCGTCTTTAAAATAATCATCAGCTATAATATCAAACTTTTTCTTTACAGGTGTATTCCTATTTAATATAAATACTCTTTCTTCCGCTTTTGCTTCTTTCTCTAATAAGAATCTTTTTGAAGTATAAGGAACAAGTTTTCCATCAGCGTTGTGGTAATATACTTTAAATCTCCATTGACGACCATCTTTAGTCTTTTCTTTATCTTTAAATACTGACATTTTAGCACTTCCTTTATTGTTTTATTTTTTAATAAGTGCTATAATGTAATAGAAAACTCATTACAATTATAGCCTTGTGTTATTTTTGTTTAAGATTGCTAGTCTTAGGGTTTTCATTAAACGCTTGGAGTTGCACCTCTAGGCGTCTTTTTTTATTTTATTTATTCATAGCTTTAGCTATTTTTTGAGCTTGCATATCCATTTTATTTTCTTCATAAGCTTCGATTTGATTATTTAAAATTGTTTTAAATTCGTTAGGATTAGTCACATAATCAAACTCAAACATAGAAGAAGCTGTTGTTATTATAATAGTTCCATAATTAAATATCTTTCCACATAGACCTTGTTTAACTTGAACACTATTTATTTTATTTAATGGGCTATCAAGTTCGTTAGTTTTGATTAAACCAATTTTACCTTTGATTCTACGATTAGTTATTTCTAATTTAGTTGCGAAATAATTGATTAAATCTCTTGGAAACCAAACTAAACCAATTAAAATACAACAAGCAAATAGATCAATAAATAATTTGAAAACTAATGCAATAACTGAAAGCTTAGCTTTTTTTATTGTGTCCTCCATATTTATACTCCTTTCATTTTTATCTAAAAATATCTGTACTAGCATATTTTTATCCATTTTTTTACAATTCACGCCTAAAAACTGACATTTTAGGCATTTTTTATAATTTATATTTATTTTTTTGATATAATCAAATGTTAATTTTATAATAGAGCCCTGAGAGGGGGTAAAGCGTGAATAGTACAACTTTATATAGTGAATTAGAAAAATTACAAGTTGATATTACACTATATATCTTTTATTTAGAATATCTCCAATAAGGGATATTCTTATTATTTGTCTTTATCTCTCATTATAAAATTTTTATTTGCTTTAGCAAACTCGATCAAGTTATTAAAATCTTTTTCACTCATTTCTTCATTTTCATCTAAAAAGCCTTTACGAGTTAAAAAGTCTTTAAGTAATTCTTGTTCTTCTTCTTTGGATAAGGATTTTTTTTGACTTTTCATAGGTACATCGAATCCCATTAACCAAGTTTCGTCAACATCAAAAAATTCCGCTAGTACAGTTAAACTGTCTTGTTTAGCCTTATAAGTTCCAGCTAACCAATGACTGATTTGAGATTTTGCAATACCAGTCTTATTAGATAAGTCTATAGGTTTTATATTTCTTATAGACATTATTTTGCTAAGACGATTGGCAAATGTGTCAACTAACATCTTATCAACTCCTCATATCAATTATACAAAAAAAGTTGGGAAAAAACAACAACTATTGTGTAAAATATAAAAAAAGTTGGGAAAAACTAAATTTTTCTATTAACTAATAAAAAAAGATGGTGTAAGATTAAACTGGGTTGGGAAATTCCAAACCAAAGAGGAGGTGCAAAAAGTATGAGAAGAAATTATGATTATTCTAAATTAAGAGGAAGAATAACCGAAAAATTAGGTAGTCTAAAAAACTATGCTGAATCTTTACATTTATCTGATACAGCTGTATCTAATAAATTAAAAAATAAAACAGCATTTAGTCAAGATGAAATACTTGAATCTATAAAAAAAGAAGTTTTAGATATACCTAAAGAAGAAATAGCATTATATTTTTTTACTCAAAAAGTTGGGGAAAACCAAACTAATGACGAGGAGGTGTAAATATGAGTACAGGCGTACAAATAACTTTAATTATTTGTGTCACTTTAATAGCTCTTATCTATATATTAGCTAAATATGGTAGTGATATAAATAACAATAAGAAAAAATAACTAAGACTAGCAAAGAAGAGGTGAAAATATGGAAAAGCCTTACTTAAACATAACTGAGTTATCAATTCTTCTAGGACAAGGTAGGCGTCAAGCTGAAAGAGTTATGAATCATCTTTTGGAGATTGCTAAGGAACAAAATTATTATATTCCTGAAAGCAAAAGAGATATTTTGATACCTACACATTTAGTAAAAAAAGAATTGAAAATCAAAGAAGTAATTTTAAACAAAAATAGAAATGAGGTTAAAGAATGAAAAGGACAAATAAAAAGATAAAAATTAAATGGAAAAATATAGCATTACTAGGAGTTTTACTATTATGTGCATATATAGTAGCTCACGATTTATTTATGCTAACAATCTATTCTTGGATTACAGGAAAATATATTGGGTGGACTTGGTTTGGATTTTTAACATTTTTAATAGCCTTTGCTGTAGGAGGAGAGATTGTTGATTATTTTGTTGAAGAAATTAATAAATAAAAAAAGATTTATGAATTGGTTGAGAACTCATAAATCAAATGTAAAACAAAACATTTTACTATTAGATTATAGCATTTAATGGTTAAAAAAGCAAAAGGATTGGAGGTAAAAGATGAACGGATTCACTATATATAAAGAATACTACGAACTGATTACCTTACTAACCGAAAGAGAACAACAAGAGTTATTACTAGCAATAACAAAGTTTATGTTTGAAGATGTTGAACCAACTTTAAATGACAAACAAACAAAGATATTTAATAACTTACGCAGACCTTTAGAAAAAAGCAAAAAAAGAAGTAAGTGTGGTTCAATTACAAAATCAAACGAAAATCAAGAAGAAAATGAAACAAAAACAAAAGAAAATCAAAAAGAAATCAAAACAAAATCAAATGAAAATCAAAAAGAGAACGAAAGTAAAACACATCAAGATGTTAATGTTATTGTTAATGTTAATGATAATGTAGATGTTAATGTTAATAAAATAACTTTAGCTGAAATAAAAGGAATTATTGAATATCTAAATATTAAAAGTAATTCACATTATAAGTATTCTACTGATAAAACACAAACTCTTATAAAGGCTAGAATTAAAGATGGATTTACTTTAGATGATTTTAAAATTGTTATTGATAAAAAATGTGAAGAATGGTTAGGAACTGATTTTGAAAAGTTTTTAAGACCTGAAACATTGTTTAGTAATAAATTCGAGGGCTACCTAAATCAAAAAATTACAGCTAAGAAGAAAACACTAAAAGATATTTCTATGAGTGACATAGATAGAGCTATTGAAATTGAAAGAAAGGGTAGTGGATTATTTTGACAAAATTAGAATTTTTGAAAGGAATGAAAAAGTTAGCTAATTACTTTTTAAAAGATTTAAGTGATGAAGAATTAACAAGTTGGTATGAAATTTTTAAGGATATTGAGGTTGAAACATTTTATATGTCAATTCAAGAAATAGGAAAAAGTAATAAATATTTTCCGGTGTTGAGTGAATTATATGAAGAATGTAGAAAACAACGAAAAGAGTTTTTTCTATCAATATTAGAAAACAACAAGTCAATCCCTGAAAATAGACTTGGATACTTAAAAAGTATGGTTGATTGGTATTCGATACAAAAAGAATATCCAAAAGAAATAATAAAAGAAGTTCTTAGCTATAAAAAATCTAATTTAATTGAAAAAAAGGGAACTCCACTTATAGGTTAAAAGTAATGGAAGAAGAAAAATTAAGTAGATATTGGAAGTTAAGAAGAGCTTATAACACTTTAAATCTAAATTATGATGTTTTGAAAACTGAAAGTGAATATAAAGATCGAGTTATTACTCGTCAAAAAAATGAAATAGCAAAATTAAAGGAGGAGATTAAAAAATGGCAACAGCCAAAACAAAAAAAGTTGAAGAGAAGAAAACATATAACTTCGGTGAAAAAAAGACCGAAAATATAAATGGAAAAACTTTACCAGTAGAATTTATAACACCAAAGTATAAAGAAGCTAGAAATAAAGCTATTGAATTATTGGAAAGTGATAAATATAAAGGAATATTGGAAACAAGTGATTTTTGGATATTAGTTAATACTTACGCTAATAAAACTAAGGCTATGTATAGCGGATTAATCATAAGCCACGATGGTTGCTTAAAAATAAATGATGTTTTAGATGAAGAATTAAAATTTAAACCTGAATGTATGACGCTTGATAAAGAGGGTTATAATGGCTCTTTAGTATTTACTTATAATTGTCCTAAACAAGGAATCTATGAAGTTGGAGAGGTAAGTAAAGATAATTGTAAAAATGATTATCCCTACGCTATGGCTTTAAAAAGATGTATGGATAGGGTAATTTTAAAAAATAGCAAAATAGCTTACTCAGGAATTTATAGTGATAGTGAAGCCGATGAATTTACAAAAAGAATTGATGAAGATGTTGTAGAAGAAAAACCTAAAACTACTAAAACAGCAACTACAAAAAAAACATCGACAAAAACCGAAACCAAACAAAAAGGTGGAGATCTACCGATTCAAAAAACTCAAGTAGAACTAATTAAGAAATTATATACAGCAGAGGAGTTAATTCCTTTAATGAAAAAAATTGGAAAAGTAAAAATTGTTGAACTTACTTTATTAGAAGCAAGTAGTTTAATTAAATTAAAAGAAAATGCAAAAGTGGAACAAGCTGTAGAAGTACCACAAGACGATGATAATTATTTAGATTAGGAGGAATAGAAAATGGAAGAAAATAAATTAGTAATCGTAAAAGATAATGAAATAGTAATTGATAATGATTTTATAGAAAGATATAGAAACTTTAAGAAAGTTCAATTAGAAATGGATTTAATGGAAAAAGATTTTAAAGCTCAATTAAAAAGTGCTATGGAATTAGTAGGAAAAGATAAATTGATATTAGATGGTTTTTCAGCAAAGATTAAAGCTGGATATACAACAAAGAGATTTGATTCTACAAGATTTAAAAAAGAATGCCCTGAAATTTATGAAGAATATTCTAAAGATTCAAGTGTATCAAGTTCAATATCAATAGAAGTTGAGTAATGATTGAGTTTATTGATGAACCACACATCTATCTAGTAAATGGAGTTATTACTCCTAGTGTTAGTGAAATATTGCATTTTATATTTCCTAATAAATATAAAGGAGTTAATAGAAAAATTTTAAATAAAAAAGCTGAATATGGAACTACGATACACGAATCAATAGAAATGTATGAAGCTAACATTAAAACAATGTCTATAGAAGAAGCGTTTAATGTCACGATACAAGCTAAAGAATTAAGTTATATTCAAGAAGCAAGTTTAAGACAATATTTAAAGCTTAAAAATAGATATGAAATAGATGTAATAGAACAAGAAACAATGATTCAATTTGAACAAAAATACGCTGGTCGTTTCGATATGATAGCAAAGATTAAAGGATCACTATGTTTATGTGATATTAAGACAACAGCTGAATTAGATGAAGAATATTTAAGTTGGCAATTAAGTTATTATGAAATGGCTATGGGAAAGAAATTTGATAAATTATATGCTATTTGGCTACCTAAGAAAGATATAGGACAAGTAGTAGAAGTTAAAAGAAAGCCTAAAGAGGTTTTAATAAAAAAATTAAATGAATTTATGGAGGTATATGAAAATGGAAAATAAAATTGATGAAAAGGTATTAAATAAATTATTAAAAGGAGCTAAAACAAAAATTATAGCAACCGATAATGGAATAGGAATAGAGGGTAAATTACCTGAAATGTTAAGTTTGCTAAGATTTTTAATCCGTCAAATAAAAGATAGTGGTGTTGATAAAAACTTGTTGAAAGAAACTATAAGAATTGGCTTAGGTGAAAAAGTTAATAAAACAAAAGAAAGTAAAGATAATGAAAAATTAAAACATCAAAAGGCATTAAAAGAATTATTAAAAGGATTAAATGAAGCCTTAGAAAAAGATTTAAAAGATTTAGAAGAAATGTTGGGAGATGAAGAAGATGAATAATGTAAGTATTATTGGAAGAATAACTAAAGATGTAGAATTGAAAGCTACAACAAGCGGATTACCAGCTGTAAGTATGTTTATAGCTATAAATAACGGAAAAGACAAAGACGGAAATGAAAGACCAGCCGATTTTCCAAAGGTATATGTTTACGACAAACAGGCTGAAAATGTAAACGAATATTGTCATAAAGGTAGCCTAGTAGGAATTACAGGAAGAATTAAAACTAGAACTTGGGATAAAGAAGATGGAACTAAAGGATATGAAACTTATATTTTAGCAAGTAGAGTACAATTTTTAGATACTAAAGCTAGTGAGGGTGCTGGAATACCTGAACCTGATTATGTACCATCAAAAGAAGAAAAAGAAGAAAATGATCCATTCGCCGATTTTGGGGAATCAGTAGAAATTAGTGACGATGATTTACCTTTCTAGGTGATATATGAAGCTTGTAGGTAATTATTCTCGTAGTGGGAAAAATGAAAACTTTGAAACTGAAATTACACTTACTATACGAGAAAACTATAAACATTTAATTCAAGACCTAGATAAGAACGAATTATATTCAATAGTAATATCTAAAGCTAAAGATAAAAGAACTGAACAGCAAAATAAATATATGTGGGCTCTAATAGGTGAGATAGATAAAGCTCGTAATGGTGATAGGTCAAATGAGGACTATGATATTTACCTTGAGGCTTTGGTAAGAGCTGGAGCTAAATATACTCATCTATTAGTTGAGCCACAGGCTGAATCAATGTTAAGAGAAAGTTTTAGAGCAATACAGCTAGTTAGAAAAATACAAGTTAAGGATAAAGTCTTTAATGATTATAAATGTTTTTATGGAAGTTCAAAAATGGATAAAAAAGAAATGCACGACTTAATAGAAACAATATTAGATATGGCTAGTGAATGTGGATTAGATATTGTCTATTGGAAAGATGTATTAGATTTTGAGGATTAGAAATGGGAAAGATAAGTCAAAAAGATATTGTGTTAAATCATTTAAAGAAATATGGAAGTATATCTACTATGGAATGTTATGAAATATATAGAATAACTGATTTACAACACGCAATATATCTTTTAAGAAAAGAAAATTACAATATTACTGATGAATGGATTAGTAGCAAAAATAAATTAGGTTGGGCTAATAAATATAAAAAATATACTTTAGTTGAAAGTTGAGGTTGATAATATGAACGAAGAAAAAGAATTAATAAATACACTTAAAAAAAATATAGAAATTGTCAATCACTATGGAGTAAAAAAACAAATGCCTATATGGATTGAAGAAATGAGTGAACTTATAAAAGTAATTTGTAAGCGGGCTAGAAAATATGACGAATTAGAGGGTGATATAACACCTCAATTAAAAGCTGATTTTTATGAAGAAATAACTGATGTTTCAATTTGTTTAGATCAATTAAAATATATTTTAAATTTTAAAGAAGATGATTTGATGAATGAATATAAGTTTAAGGTTGAAAGACAGCTAAAAAGAATAGCTGGTGAAAATAATGAGTGAAGAAGAAATTATTAAATTAAGAACAAGATTACAATTAGCGGAAGATAGTAATAAAATTCTAGTTCAAAAATTAAAAAATAAGGATAAAGATTTAAAAACAATAAATAATCTTTATCTAAATGAAAAGAAAAAAGTGAATACCATTTATACAGCTTTAACTACACGAAATGTAGATGAGAATAATTATAAAAAAGCTATTGAATGGATAATAAAAATTATTGAGGAGGGATAAGATATGAGAACAATGATTTTAATTATTAATTTAGTATGTCTTGCATTTATGATTTTTAATATGGTAAATATTGCAAAAACTGATAAAGAAATGGATAAAATGTTTAAGAAATTAGATGAGGACTTTATAAAAAAGATGAAAGCTTTAACTTTACATTTAACACCTGATGAAGCTTTAGAACTAATACACGAAGTTGTAAGTATTCCTGACAAGTTCTACTTAGGAGTAAATAGTAATGATTTATTAGAAGTCACACTATTTGAATGTGATGATAATATGCCTAATAAAATGGGACGCTCAATAGAAACATTTTATTTAGAAAGTTATAGATCTAATGAATTAATTAGCTTTGGTATAGAATTATTAAATTATATAAACGAAAAGGCTTTTAAAAATGAATAATGATGTTTGGAATGAATGTATATTTGACTTTAGAAATATTCCTGTAAAATGTGATAATTGCGGAAGTGATAAAGTTAGATATACTTCTAACAAAGAAGTTTACGGAAGAGTTTATGGTAATGGTGGCTGTTATTTATGTGATGATTGTAAAGCTTATGTGGGTGTGCACGATATTAAGAACAAAAAGCCACTTGGAAGATTAGCTAATAAAGAGTTGAGAGAATTAAAAATGGCTTGTCACAGGAAGTTTGATCCATTATGGAAAAATACCAATTTTAAAAGGACTGATTGCTACGGATATTTAGCAAATAAGTTAGGATTACATTTAAGAGAAACACACTTTGGTTGGTTTGATAAAAAGTATTTAGAAAGAGCATTATTTGTACTAGAAAATACAACTTATAAAGATATTAGTGTGTATATAAGGTCAAGACAATGTTAGATGAAACAATAGATCTATTAACAAGACAAATGTTAGAAGATGTTTTTAATGACAAGAAAAATAAACAAAAACAAATGATAACTATGAGCAAGGCTGATTTATACAAGTTTTGTATTAAATTAGTTAAGCTCATACAACGAATTGAAGATATGGAGGAAAAAAATGAAAAAAGTAATTTTGAATAAATGTTTTGGTGGTTTTGATGTATCAAAAGAAGCCTATATGTTATACGCAAAGAAAAAAGGACTAACATTATATCTATATGAAAGTGAATTTATTAATAGAAAGTTTATTTATAAAAAAGTAAATGATGATAATTCTATATTTAGACATTATTTTATTAAAGATATGGGAGATAATGTAGAAATTAGTAATGAAGATTATGAAAAATATTGTTTATATCTCAAAGACGAACATAGAGAAGATCCTATTTTGATTGAAGTAGTAGAGGAATTAGGTGAAAAAGCCAGTGGAAGATTTGGTAATTTAAAAGTTGTAGAAATTCCTGATGATTTAGAATATGTAATTGACGAATATGACGGAATAGAAACCTTACATCAAAAAGTAGAGGAGTGGTAATATGAACTATAACAAATATAATGAAGTTATTAATGGTACTGAAACTTATAAAGGAATAGCTACAGGTTTATTAGATAATAAAACTATTGGTATTGGGTGGACGGACGAAGATAGCACTCATTTAGATATTATTTTTAAGTTAGGTTTAAATATGAAATGCGGTTGTTTTCAAAGAGGAATAAAAGCAAATTATTTATTTGTTAGCATTATAGATCATACAAGTTACGGATTTGTACCGGACTCTATTAAAGATGGATCATATATTCAGGAAAAGTTAAGAATTAATAATGATTGTGGGAATAAATTAGCTGAACTAATAAATGGAATAATTTTAGAAATAATTAAAGGAGAACAAATATGAGTATTTATATAGGAAATAATAACAAAATTAAAAATTCAATAATTGGAAATAATCAAAATATATTAGCACTAATACAAAAAGGAGATATTATTACTTATGATTGTGGTAGAGTAAATTTTGTAAATAAGCCTTTTAAATATCAAATGTATTTTGATAAGAATATGTATAATTCAAACTTGGATTTAAGAATAGTTAAAATTCAAAGATATTTTAAAATTTTAGGATTATATAAATTAAAAACTATCTATAGTGGGATAAAAGGTGATTCTAATGAAAATATATAGAATAAAAATCGATGATTTTATGTATGTAAAAGCTATTGTATTTGAAACAAGTCCGTTTTCGGTAGGAATGATACCTACTATTGATATAGTCGAAGCTGGTTGGTATGAAGAAGATAAAGCTAAAAAATATTGTAAAGACTTAAATAAAAATATGTTATATAAAGCAAACAATATAAAATTTTCGTTGGAGGAGGTAGTAAGATGATAAAAAAATTAAAAGATATATTAAATACTTATACTGATAATGAGTTAGAAGAATTAGATCTTTGGATAGATTCAAGAACTAAAGTTGATAGTATATGGGTGGAAGATTATAATATAAATCTTATAACTGATGAAGCTAAAGTCGAAATAAATAATAAACTTGATAAAGAATCAAATGTAGAGGTGAATAAGTGTGAATAATAACTTAAATAGCCTAAATAACTACTTATTTGAACAATTAGAAAGACTTAATGATGATGAAGAATTAGAAAAAGACGGAGCTTTAGAAAAAGAATTGAAAAGAGCTAAAGCTATTACTGGTATTAGTACAGCAATAGTTAATAATGCAAAATTAGTATTAGATGTAAAAAAATATGCTGATGAACTAGGAATAACTAACGAGAATGAAGTTTTAAAGTTGAAAGAAAAAAATGATGAATAAATATACTAAAGAGCAAAAAGAATTTTTAATAAACAACAATTATATGAAAACGGCTAAAGAATTGGCTGAAATGTTTAATAAAAAATTTAAAATGAACCTAACTCCACAAAATATAAAAACTTTTAGAGGCAATCATAAATTAAATAGTGGTTTAACTGGAAGATTTGAAAAAGGAAATGTTCCATTTAATAAAGGGACAAAAGGATTAATGAAAGCAAATAAAACTTCATTTAAAAAAGGTAATATACCATCAAACCATAAAAAAGTAGGTTATGAAAGAATTAATGTTGATGGTTATATAGAAATTAAAGTTAAAGAACCTAATATATTTAAGTTAAAACACAGGGTTATATATGAGCAATATTATGGAAAAATTCCAAAAGGACATAAAGTTATTTTTGCTGATGGAAATAAGTTGAATATAGATCAAAATAATTTGATTTTAGTGACTAACTCCGAAGAATTAATTATGAATAAAAATAAATTAAGATATGATGAAGCCGAATTGACAAGAACAGGTTCATTAATTGCTAAAGTAATAGATAAGACTCATAAGGTAAAAAAAGATGGAAGATTATGAACAATTATATTATGACTCGCTATATACAATAAAAAAATTAAAACAACAAAATGAAACTTTAGAGAACGATTTACAATTAGTTAATAAAAATAAAATAAAAGATGTAAGAGTAAAAAATATTATTTTAGAGCAAATGAAAAAATATAAAGAGGAGGAAGTTTTGAAAGCTGTTGAAGATGTAGTAAATATACTTGTGAAAGTAAAAGATGGAATATTAAAATTTTATATAGAAAATGGATATATTTATTGTGAAAATACAAAAAGTCAAGAAAGAGTAGTAGTAAGTACTATTGATAAAAAAGGAGGGATTATATGACCGATGTATGTATAAAAAGTGATTATGCTGTATTAAATACTAAAGACTATGGATTCTATTATGGATATGAATTTGATAGTAAAGAATGTGAATGCGGAGAAAGTATAGATATTTGGGGATTTGAGGTGACTAAAGATAATAATTCAATTTATAGAATAAAAGCCGAAGAAATAAAAAAGAAAGTCGATAGGAAGATTGATATTAATAATTGTGCTGAAATGCTAGCTTTAGGAATTGGATTATGGTTAGATGGAGGATCTAATGAAAATAACTAAACCTAAAGAAAATCAATTATTATTTGAAGATGAGAACTTAAAGAAATTTGCTCTAAAAGTTCAAAATGAAACAGGATTAAATAAATCAAAATATAATAAATCGTATGATGGAGTTATATTAGCTTATAGACAACCTGATATGGACGCAAGTAAGCAAATGTTTTTTGGAAATACAATGACAATATGTACTTTAATAAGTAGTTGTTTAGAAAATTTATTAAATTATGGTATTTTAAATGAAGAAATGCTAGATGATATGGTTAATGCTGTAAAACAAGAACATAAAAGAAAAAGGAGGGGTGAATAATGGAAGAAGAAACTAAGAATGAAATAGTAAAAAAAGTATTGGAAGAATTGAAGAATAAAAAGTTATTAAAGAATCCTAAATCGTCTTATAAAAGTACCGAAAAAATATTATATAGTTTAAATGTATTACCTGAGGCTATTAAATTAATAGACGAAGAAGTAAAGAAACTAGAAGAAGAAGCAAAAAGTATAGCAATACCAACAGCTAAATCTAATTCACTTATACTTAATGAAAGAAATAATACTTATGTTTATGGAGATGAAACGCTTGAAACAAGAATAAGTGAATTAAAACAAATATCAGTTAAGGCTAAATCACAAATAAGACTTGTTAAAAGTGCTTTAAAAAAGATAGAAAATGACAAGTATTATGATATTATTCCAATGTATTATTTTGAAGAAAAAACAATAGAGGAAATAGCTGAGGAATGTGAGTGGGCTGTTGGTACAGTTAGTAAACATAAAAAAAGATTGATGAATGACTTAAAAGTTTATGTTTTTCCTGACACATTCATAGAAGAATTATAAAAAAATGAAAAAAGCGTGAAAATGGCGTGTATGGACTAATGAAAATATAATGATATAATATAGTAAAATGAAATAATTATGATAGATGAATGAATCACTAATCATAATTATTTTTATTTTGATTAAATATGGGTGATATTTTAATGGAAAAATACATTGAGAGTAATTGATTTGAGATATAAAGTTCGATTCTTTATTCACCCGTCCTTTTTATTCTTTTTATTCGTTGATGTTATCAACAAAAAAGAGCGGAACTAGAAATAGTTCCTTTTATTATGTTTAAAAAGTGGGTGATAAGATATGTTAAATACAATAGTTGCAATAGTATTGGTAGTGTTAGAAATGTTATTTTTAGCGGTGGTTCTTATCCTCAATAATATAGATGAGTTCATAGAATGGCTTGAAAAAAGATTAGAAAAGAAGAATAAGAGGTAATTCTATGAAAGAAAAGAATTATTTAGGGTTGTGTATGAGATATAGTGAATCCTGTAAACTATGTCCTAGGAATAAAAAGTGTGAGGAAGAATTAGCACTAGAGAAAAGAGGTGTTAGATATGAAAGTAAAAATACTTGGAACGGAATACGAAGTAATAAAAGACGCAGAAGAAAAAGATTATCCACAATTAAAAAAGTGTGATGGTTTTACCGATTTTAGTATTAAAAGAATTGTAGTAGCCAACTTTGATAAAGATGAAAGCAGTGTAGATGATATAGACTGGTATAAAAAGAAAGTCCTTAGACACGAATTAGTACACGCATTTATTCACGAGAGTGGACTAGCCGAGAATTGTGACTGGGCTAGAAATGAGGAACTTACTGATTGGATAGCTATACAATTTGAAAAGATATTAGGCGTGTTTATAGAATTACAATGTATTGATTCTATAGGTGTAGATGTAAATATATTTGATAGACAATCTAACAATCCGATAAATGATCCTATTAATTCTCCTAAAGTAAAAGTGGCTAAAGCCAGTATTAAAGATAATACTGAGATAATAAATGAAATAGGTAAATCAATAAATAAAATACCTATAAAAATAGATCTAAATAATTTAGCTAAAGGTGGAATAATTGGAGGTGATGGGTAATGACCTCGTTAAGTAATAATCAAAAGTTATTTTGCCAAGAATATTTAAAATTAGGTATGAATGGAACACAGGCTTATCTAAATGTATATAAGACTTGTAAGAAAGAAGAAACAGCTATGGCTAGTGCTAGTAGATTGTTAAGAAATGTTAAGGTAAAAGAATATATAGAAGAGCTACAATCAAAGGTAGAGGAAAAGGCTGTAGTGACTATAGAAGATATAGTAAAAGAACTGACAGCTATAGCATTTACTGATAGAACTAACATAAGTAAAAATGTTAGAAACAAGATATTAGAACGAAAAGAAGATGGTACTGAGGTAGAATATTATGAAGATAATGTTATTTTTGCTGAAACTGATGAATTAGATGATAAAACAAAAAAAATAATATCAGGATATAAGAAAACTCAGTCCGGTTTTGCTGTTGAAACATACGACAAAATGAAAGCTCTTGAATTATTAGGTAAGTATTTAGGAATGTTCAAAGATGAAGCTCCTACAATAAATAATAATATAGTTAATCCATACGCCAATTTAAGTGAGGAAGAATTACGAAAATTGGTTGGTGATTAAAAGTGGTAATACCTGAATATGTAAGAGAACAAGCAAGATACGAATTAGCTAGGCGTAGCTTTTGGGAATATTGTAAAATAAAAGCCCCTGACTTTTATATGGAGGGTAGGAAGTATTTAAAAGAGTTTTGTAATGAATTACAAGACTTTTTATTATCTCCTAAAAAGGTATTAGTAGTTAATATGCCACCTAGACACGGAAAGAGTAGAACTCTTACATTATTTGTTCAATGGTGTTTAGGTAGAGATATACACTATAAGATAATGACCGGTAGTTATAATGAAATACTATCCGGAACTTTTGCTAAAGCTGTAAGGGACGCTATACAAGAAGAGGACGGAATATTTAATAAAATATTTCCTAATGTAAAAGTCAAGTATGGTGAAGCTTCGATGAAAAAATGGGCTTTAGAGGGAAGTGAAGAAGCTAACTATTTAGCAACATCTCCAAAGGGTACAGCTACTGGTTTTGGTTGTAAGCTAATGATAATAGATGACTTAATAAGAGAAGTACAAGAAGCTTATAACGAAGAACTATTAGAAAAGCACCAACGCTGGTTTACTGATACTATGTTATCAAGAACTGAAACAGGCTTTAAGATAATAATAGTTATGACTAGATGGGCTACAAATGACTTAGCTGGATTTGTATTAGATAAATATAAAGATGATTGTATTCACATTAATTATAGAGCTATTCAAGATGATGGATCTATGTTATGTGAAGAAGTATTAAATAAAGCTGACTTTGATTTCAAAACTCAAGAGATGAGTGAAGAAATAGTAGAAGCCAACTATAATCAAAAATGTATTGATGAAAAAGGTCGTCTATACAAGAACTTAAAGACATACGATGTTAGTCCCGGATTTGGAACAATATACGCTTATGTTGATACAGCTGATACTGGAGATGACTTCTTATGTTGTGCTGTATATGGATTACTTAATAAAGAACCATATATTTTAGATGTTTTATTTACTGATGAGGGTATGGAAATAACCGAGGAGGAATGTGCTGATATTCTCTATAGAAACAATGTTAATCTAGCATACATTGAATCCAACAATGGTGGACGAGGTTTTGCTAGAAATGTTAAGAGAATATTAAAAGAAAAATATAAATCAAATAAATGTGTTATTAAACCATTTACTCAAACAGCTAATAAGCAATCAAGAATATTATCATCTAGTTATTGGGTTATGGAACATATACATTTTCCATTTAATTGGAATAAAAGATGGGAAGCGTTTTATAAACACATTACTAGGTATCAAAAGAAAGGTAAAAATGCTCACGATGATGGAGCTGATGTATTAGCTGGTATTTACGATAAGACGGTTGGAGAAAGAGGAGCGTCTTTTGGTAGCACTAAACCAGCATAAAAGGAGGTATAAGATATGCTACAATATAATAAAGAATATATAACTAAAGCTGAAAATATAGCTACAATATTAGAATCGGCTAAGCCTGAATGGAATAAAAGAAAAAAGTTATATAGAATGAAAGTAAGAAAAAATAGTCCATCAGGTTTGGTAGCTGAAAATGATAAAGAAACTAAAGTGGCGTTTGAATTTGCTATATCAAATATGATAAATGGATATGCCGGAGGTAAAGCTCCTATATATCAAGTAGAAGAAATGCCAACGAAAGAAAAACAAGTTATTCTAACTAAATTATTTAATAAATTATTCAATGCCAAAGACAATGATAGAAAAGAATATCAAACATTTATTGATTATATAAGGAATTACAATGATGATTCCTTTTTTTATTATAATTTAATACAAAGTTATAATGATTTGTCGGCTGGTTATGGTATTTGGTATGAAAATGAAGATAATGAAATAGTATATGCAAATGTTGACGCAAGACAAACAATAGCTATTTATGATTATTCTACACCAGTTAAAAAAATAGGTTTATTAAGAACTTGGGAAGAAACTGATGAAAAAGGTGAAAAGTTTGATATGGTTGTAGTCACTACCGAAGATTGTAAATACTATTTTAAAAATAGTAAATTAAAAGGTGATGACTTTAGAGAAGATGAAGAAGCAAGAGAAACGATCAACTGGGGTTGTGTTCCTTGTATAGCAATAGAAAATCCTGATGGATTAGCTTGTTTTGAATTAGCAAAACCTAGTATTGCTAAATATGAAAGAGTTATGAAGAACTCAGGTAATACTTTCCAATACAATGATGACGCAAAACTAATGGTGACTGGTTATGAACCTAGAGAAGATACTTTAATTGAAAAAAGAGATGATAACGGAGAAATAGAACACGATGAAGAGGGTAATATTATATGGATACCTAATGAAAAGAGAAAAAAGGAAGATGAAGTAGTATTACAAGCTCCTGTATTTTATGCCGGTGAGGGTGGAAGTATTGAATGGGTAGAAAAAAATATCAATGATGGTGCTTTAGAAAACTATAAGAAAACACTTATAGATTTAATATTTATGGTTAGTTGTTGTCCTAATGTTAATGATTTAGGATTTACTAATGCCGATAATAGCTCAGCACTAGAAAAGAAGTTCTTTCCACTAGAACAATCTATCACTTACTTAGATAAATCAGTTAGAAAAGAATTACTAGCTATGTGGGAAGCCTTTACTACTAGAATTAATCTAAAGAAAGGTACAAAATATGACTTTAGAAACTTAAAAATAAAGCTTCAAAGAAATATGCCTACTGATAAGAAAGCTGAAACTGATAGAGCTTTATCATTAAGAGGATTAGTATGTGATGAAACTGTCATCAACTTATTACCTGATGAGTTAGACGCTTCAAGTGAAATAGAAAAAATGAAAACACAAAGTGAAGAAAATCTTGAAGCAAATATGAAAAAGATTGAATCTTTCGGTAAAGATGGAGTTGACGCTCAAGCAGAAGAAAACAATAATCAAGACGCAAAAGAAACAAAAAATGCGTCTAATACTAATCAAGACGCAAGTGTGCAAAGTAGCCAAGAAAAGTAGGTGATATATAATGGATAATAAAACTATCCTGAATAACCGATGGAATTACACTGATTTAAAATTAAAAGATTATCTTAGAATTTATAAAAAAACTAACTTAAAAACTCAAGATAATATACAAGATATATTTAATGGTATTGATTTTAATTATATGGATCTAAATAAGCCTATTTCTAATAACCAAAGGAAAAAATTATCTAGGGTTGTTGATGAATGGAAACAACTTGAATTATTAAAAGGATATTTTGAATATAAAGTTATAGAAATTCTAAATAAGAGATATATTACTAATCAAGAAATGTTAAGTATATTATTGTGGGGTGCTTTTGTAAAAGAAAGAAGTCAGTTAGACGAATATGAGGAAGTCTTATTTACTGAAATAGGACAAGATTTATATAAACAAGGTATTGATGAAATAAAACCTACTAAAAAGAAAAAATGGAGTTTAACTTGGGAATATATATGGTCTATGTTATGTTTACCTAATGTAAAAGGTAGTAGCTGGATAACATATATTGAAGCTTTAGCACTAACTAACGCTCAAGAAATAGAAAGACAAACTATTATCCAATTACAGCAAAATAAAAAGCCTAATATAGAAGATGATGTGTTTAAAAACATCTTAAAAAAGCAACAAAATAGATATATTTCTATAAATGATGATAAAATAAGCGGTGCTTTAGATAGTCAAGTTGTGGAAATAGCCAATAAATCATTATTAAAAGCTGGTGAAGATGTAGGACAAAAGAAATTAAGAGCTAGATTTATTGCTGAAATTGATGATAGAACAACTAAGATGTGTGATGGTATGAATGGTATGTTATTCTATGTTAATGATTGGAATAGATTTTATAGATATAGTGATGATGATAAAAGAGATGTTCTTTATACAATTAAAGGACTAGAAGTTGGGGCTAATTTGCCACCAATTAATAATCATTTTCACTATTGTAGAAGTACGATTACTTATCTTACTGAAATGAAGTATAATGAGCTTATAGCCGAGTATAATCAGTTAAAAAGGATAATACCTAGTGAAGTACCTGAAAGCCTTGAAGAATACGCTAAATTAAGGTATAATAATAGCAATTATTATGAAGAAATAAAACTCAAAGAGGAAATAGGAAAACATTATAAAAAAGACCTAGAAATAGGTGAAAAAAAGAAAACTTTATCATTTAATAGTTATTATGAAAAAGTAAATGATACAAGAGAGTATTTAAGAAATGTTCAAGCCAAAGACTTTGGAACTATTGGTGAAATAAAACTACATACCATTGATAGAATGATAGATAGAAATATCACTAAGGAAGATATAAAAAATATATTAGAAGATCCAACTAATCACTGGTATAGTCCTATAAATAATAGTGAGGTTTTCTTCAAAGATAAAAAAATGGTTGCTATTGATATAGAAGAATTAAGTGTCAAGACAGCATATAAGGGAAGAGGTAAGAAGAATGAATAATCCTAGAAAGATTTTATCTATAAAAGATATAGAGTTATTAGAATCAAAAAATATTGATATTCCTGATAAAGAATTGAGTGATAGTGAATGGGATAATTTAATAGTTCAAATAGCAATCAATTTGGAACAGGAAGAAGCCGAGAGGTTAATAGATATATTAGATGACAGCACTAAATAAGGTGCTGTTTTTCTATACTACTTTTTATAGGTAGTATATCAATAGTAAAGAAATACTTTATTGTTGATATAGTGCTTATAAAATAGCACTAAATAATGATTATTAAGAGGAATGATAGCTACATTCCTTTTTTTAATGCCTTTCTATTGTGGCTCAACAATGGAGTTTTGTGTAAATGTAATGAGCTGGGGACTTAAAAAGTAAATGGCTTGGGACAAAGGAGGAATAAGAATGGACACAAATAATTCAAATGGTGTTGTTGATAACAATGTTCAACAAAACCAAAATGTAGGTGCTGATGTACCTAAAACTTTTGACGAAATGTTGAAAGAATCTAATTATCAAAGTGAATTTGATAGGAAAGTTCAAAAATCTTTAGAAACAGCTAAGGCTAAATGGGAAGCTGAACAAGAAGCTAAACAAAGTGAAGCCGAAAAATTAGCAAAGATGAAAGATGATGAGCGTAGAAATTATGAGCTAGAACAAGCTCGAAAAAAACAGGAAGAAGCTGAATTAAGATTAAGTGCTTATGAATTAAAAGAAGAAGCAATTAAGATGGCTAATATTCCTGAAACTCAGGTAGATGTTTCTTTATTGAATCTTATAGACTTTAGAAGCATTAAGGCTGAACAAGTAGAGCCTACTATTAAAAACATAAAGAAAGTATTTGATAGTGCTGTTGAAAATGAAGTGAATAAGAGATTAAAAGAAACTACTCCTAAGACAGTAAACGCTAATATTTCTTCAAATAGTGAAAGAGTATCAAGATTTAGCGTTTAGTTATTGCCAAAAAAGGAAGAGGAGAGTGATTTAATATGGCAAAACAAAATTCATTAAATATTCAAGACTATTTAAACGATGATGTTATGGATAGTCTAGCTGAAACACTTGACGGAGTTATTGAAAATATCCAATCAGGTTGTGTCAGTGAAGCTTTAAAAGCTAAAAATGGTAGTGGAGATCCTACTACAGGAAGTGTAGAGTATAAGAGATTTGCAAATGCAGTAATCCAAGAAAAAGGAACAGCAAGAGCAAACGGAAAGGGTAATAAAGTAAAAGCTAAACCAGTCACTGTAAATATTGATGATGATAAAGAAATTATTGAAGAATTACAAGAAAAAGACCTTAAATTATATGGTGTTGATGGTATGGCTAAAAAGAGAAGTAAAAACGCTCAAGATGTCATCAAGACTTACTATGATAGAAAGTTCTTTAGAATTGGTCGTGACGCTGGTATCCAAGTTGAAAGAGTTAGTGGAGATACAACTAAGAAAATCGTTGATAGATTAATTAGTACAGCTAAAGTGACTAAAAATGATTTTGTTGATGGTGTAGATGAAGAGTTAATAGCTTTAGTAGTAAATACTAAATATAAAGGTGAATTAAAAGATTATTTAGATAGCCTACCTAACGGAACAACTCCATCAAATGGAGCTATTGGTATGTATCAATCAGTTATCACTTATGAATCTAATCGTATGCCAAGTGATGTTCCAGCTATGGTTATGTTAAAAGAAGCTATAGCATTGCCAAACTATACAAGTGAGTATGGGGCTGAAAAAGTACCATTCGATGACGCTATAGCACTTGAATTATTCGCATACTCAGGTGGAGAAGCTTTAGTACCTGAAATTATCTTATACGATTGTGATTATACTTATACAGAAGCTAAAATTACACAATTTGCTAGTGGTACAACTTATTACACTTATAATAAAGGTGAATATACAGCTGTTCCATCAAGTGCTACATTCGATAGTGAAGAAACATATTACACTAGAGCGTAGTTAAATAAAAAAATAAAGAGAAGAAAGGAATTAAATTATGAGAAAGTTTTTATGTAAAGAATCAGGAGCTGTTTTATTAGTTAATAGTAAGGAAGTTGCTAAGCAATTTGCAAGAAGTGACGCTTACGAAGAATTAAAAGAAGTAGAAGCTCCTAAAGAAAAAGCTATTAAGGATTATACTAAAAAAGAATTAGTAGCTTATCTTAAAACTCTTGATATTGAAGCTAGTGAAGATATGAAAAAAGATGATCTATTAGCTTTAATTCCTGAGGAATAAAATAATTAGAATTGGAGGGTAATAGAATGAAAGAAGAAGCTAAAAGTAAAATGCTAAAAAGGTTAAAAGATGACCTTAGCGTGAACTTTAAAACTGGGGACGATAGTATATTGTCGGATTTTATTGATGATTATATTTCTATTGCCTCCAACAATTCTAATCGTTCAAAAGACGATGAAAAATTATATCCGTATGTTTATAAGGCTGTTAAATCAGCATATCTTTTACGAGGAGATGAGGGTAGTTCTAGTTCTACTGAGGGAAGTTTATCTACATCTTATGAAGATATAGAAGAAAAACTAGCTCAAAAAGTTAGATCTATTAGGGTGATGAAATGAGGATAAAGAACTTATCCAAAATATACATTTACAAACCTGAAAAAAAACTGATAAAGGGTGATTATACTACTGATTGGTATTATAAAGGTGAAGAAATGTTAAATCCACAGCAAGACATAGACGAATTAAACCGCAATAGTGCTGGTGAAATAGACTATGAAATTGTTAAACTTCGTATTGATAGAAAAGTCGATATAGATAAAGGTGATGGAATATCTTTTAGTCCTTTAGAAGTAGATGATGATAAAAAGGTTAAAAATGATAAAAAACCTTATTATTTAGTTGAAAATAAGCCACAAATAGGTAAAACAACACTTTATACTTTAATTACTAATAACGGAGAATAGTTATGATTGATATAAGTTGGAATAAAGATAATCTTAAAAGTTTTGAAAAGAAGATGGAAACTATAATTAAAAAGCTTCCTGAAACAGCTAAATTAGGTGTTGAAGATTCTTTAAAAAATACTCAAGAAAAAGCTTTGAAAAATAAGCGTGGAAATAAAGATGAGAAACTTATTCCTATTGAAATATTGGATTTTGACAAAGGTAAAGTTGTTGGTAGAGTTTATACTAACAAAGATTTATTTTCTCACGCACCATTTTTGGAATATGGTACAGGAACTGAAGCTGAATTACCACACATAGGACAAACTAAGACCTTTATTCAAAGTGGATATAGATATTGGTTCTTGCCTGTAGAAAAGGTAGATAGACAATTTAGTCCTGAAAGAATAATAGTAATAGATGGGAAACAATTCTATTTAATGTTTGCTACTAAACCATATCCATTTATGCGTCCGGCTTCTTTTTCCTCTCGTCAGGAAAATGCTGATTTAGTAAATGAGAGAATAGGAAAAATGTTGATGGAGGTATTAAAGTGAAAGAATTTAAAGTAAGTGAGTTTTACGATATGGTAATAACTATATTAGAAACTATTATGAAACAAGTAGTAGGAGAAAATCCTAATGGAGATAGTAAATTTCCTTGTATAGTAGTACAAGCTCCAATGAGATTAGACGAAGTAAACGGAGAGGAACTACCAATATTATCAAGATTCTCAATTACTTGTGAGGCTTGGACTAAAAAGAAAGCCACCAGTATTGAACTTGCTGATGAAATAGATAGTAAATTAAGAGGATATAATTTTACGAGAACAGGAACACCTATAAACCTTTATGACGAGAACACTAAATGTCATCGTTACGGAGGAAATTATGAGGTGTTTTATAATGCTCTCACAAATAGTTTAGAAAAAGTAAAATAGGTAAAGGAGGAATATATATGACACCTAAAACAGGTACTTTAACTAAAATTTATATAAGTGAAAAGGAATATCCAAGTGAATCCGATTTAACTTTAATTATGTATACTGAGGAAATTCCAGCAATAGAAGATCCAGCAGAAGCTGTGACATATCAAACTACTGATATGGACGGAGAAGAACAAAGTAAAGGTAGTAAAAAAGCAACTACTCCAGCTATCCCAGTTCTTTATAAGAGTGAACAACACGATGAATTAAAGACTAAAGCTGATAGCAATAAAAGTTATTATTTCTTCATTCGTTATCCTGAATCTACTTGTGCTAGTGGAGAAAGTCCTTTAGTTAAATCTTTCTCAGCTCAAATGGATTTAACTGGTGATACTATTACAGCTGGAGATATTATTAAAGATACTTTAACTTTATATAGAAATTCTAGTGTAAAAGAAAGTCACGGATTACCAGTAGCTCCAACTCAATCAGGTAGCTAATAGGTGATAAATAATGGCTAAATTTAAAAATAAGGAAACTGGTCGTGTTTGGGATATTACCAATGCGGAACATCTTAAACACTTCCGTTCTAATCCTAGATTTGAAGAAATAAAAGAAAAAACAAGTAGTAAGGAAACTAAAAAGGTAGAAAAAGCTACTAATAAAAAATAAAAATAAAGGAAAGAGGTTTTATTATGATTTTAAAAGTAAAAGATAAAGAATATTCATTTACAGCAACTATGAAAAAAATAGTTTCTATGAATAAAAAATTAAAGGTTAAAAATTTAAGGGACGCTTTTTTTAAGGCTTTAAACGATGTAGATTTTGAGTTCTTAGCTGACGCTCTTTTAAGCTTTGCTGATGACGAAACAAAGAAAGAATTAAATAACGATTCTAACAAAGTTTATGATATGATGGAAGCCTATGTTAATGAGAATGAAACTGATTATGAAGCTATATATAAATTACTAGCTGAGGAGATAAATGATAAAAGTTTTTTCGGCAAAAAGATGACGGAGGAAGAAATAAAGGCTCAAATGGACAATCCGCTAGCCAGCTTCGACATCAATCAAGTAATTACCAATACAGCGGAAAAAGTAATGGGAGAAGTAGTAGCGGAAGAGTTCAAAGGATACAAAGGCTAGATTATATAGATCTAATATATGATTTAGAACCTTTAGCTTATAGATTTGGAATGAAACCTCACGAGTTTTGGGATTCTATTTATAGAGAAGTAGCTTTGTTTGTAGAATCTCGTTCTCTCCAATATGAGCAAGAAATTAAATCACGAATCTTGTTAGCTGAAAATTTGGGTAATAAAATGATAGGCTCAGGTATGACAGCTAAAAATCCTAAAAATGTAAATCTTATTAAAGAAATTTATCCGGATTTATTTAAAGAGGAATTAGCAAGACAAAGTGTATTTGAAAGAAAAGCAAGTGAGGGAGAGGAATTAGTCAATTTAATGTTAGAATTGACGGAAGAGTTGAGGCAAGAAACGAAAGGAAAAGAATAATAAGGAATCACACAAAGGAATGGTGGTGATGACTTATTACAATAGAAGAATTAGAAATAATTATAAGGGCTAATATTACTGACGCTATGAGCGGTATTAAAAAAATAACTGATGAAGTTAAATCAGCTGTAGCTAAGAGTGTTGAGCCTATGAAAAATCTAACTACTCAAGCAAAAGATATGGCTAGTAAAAGTGCTTCTAGCGTATCACAAATGAAAGCTCAAATGAAGAGTTATAGTGGTTCTATTCAAGAAACAGCTAAGCAACAAGATTATTTAAGGACTAAAATTGAGGATTTAAAAGATTTATTAGCTAAAGCTGATATGGGTTTTGAAGTTGGAGATACAATGAAGATTGAAGCTGATATTGAAAGACTTGAAAATAGACTTAGAAAGTTGCAAAGTCAAGGTCAAAACACAGGTAAAGAAATTTCTAGTGCTTTTGATAAGATAAAAGCTAAGATCAAGTCAGCTGGGACACATCTAGCGGGGCTAGGTGGTAAGTTTAAGAATGCTTTATCAGGAAGCAAGAATCTAGGTAAAACATTTACATCTACCTTTAATAATGGAATAAAATCCATAAAAAGATTTGCTATGGGATTACTAAGCGTTAGAACAGCGGTTAGTATGGTTAGTAAAGCTATGCAATCATATTTAAGTTATGATACACAATTAAGCAATTCTATTCAAAATTGTTGGAATGTTCTAGGAAGTCTATTAGCACCAATATTAGAGTTTGTTATTAGTTTATTTTCAAAAGCTGTAAGCTATGTAAATGCTTTTGTTGAAGCTCTTACAGGAATAAATCTTGTTGCAAGAGCTAATAAAAAAGCCTTGGATAGTCAAGCTAAATCAACTAAAAAATTAAGTGATACTCAATCTAGTTTAGATGAGTTCCATACTGTCAGCACCGATACTGGATCAGGTAATGACAACAAGCCTATAACTGTAGAGCCTGTAGATATGGATAAACTTGATTTTCTTTTTGATTGGATTGATAAAGCTAAAAAATTATTAGCTACTTTATTTGATCCAATAAAAGAAGCTTGGGATAACAAAGGTAAAGCTTTTATAGATAGTTTAAAAAATGCTTTTGAGGGTATAAAAAGTCTAGGAATAGCTGTATTTAGTTCTATATTTGAAGTATGGACTAATGGTACAGGACAAAAAATAGTCGAAAATATCTTAGAAATGTGGACTAATGTATTCAATATTGTTGGAGCTTTATCTCAGGCTCTAGCTAATGCTTGGAATAACGCTGGAAATGGAACAACAATAATTCAAGCTATAGCTGATATATTTATAGGCATACAAGATATTGTTAAGAGTATAGCTAATTCTTTATTGAATTGGGTTATGAGTGATAATTTCCAAAGTGCTTTAAATGTAGTATTAGGTATTTTAGCTGATTTATTTGGATATGCTCAAGAAATTATGGCTTGGGTAGTGACAATGTATGAAACTTATTTAGCTCCAGTAGTTGATAAAGTTTTAGATTGTATATCAAGAATAATTATAGCTATTGGCTCAGTGTGGGAGTTCTTGAAACCAATAATAGATACAATTATTGATGTAATTATGAATATACTAGAACCTGTTATTGATGGTTTGTGTGGAATAATAGGTGGTATCATTGACGCACTAAGTGGCGTAATGGACTTTATTACAGGAGTATTTACTGGTGATTGGAGTAAAGCTTGGGAGGGCTTAAAAACTTTCTTAGGTGGAATAATAGACGCTGTAGCTTCTTTATTCACTGGTTTATTTAATACTATAGGAGCAATATTTAAAGGTGCTTGGGATATTATAGTGTCTATATGGTCAGTAGTAAGCACTTGGTTTAATAATGCTGTTATTAAGCCTTTAGCTAATCTATTTAATGGTATATGGAATACTATGAAGAATGGAGCTCAAAACGCTTGGAATGGTATTAAAAATATCTTCTCATCAGTGGCAACATTCTTTAAAAACATATTTGGTAATGCTTGGAATGGTGTAAAAAATATATTCTCTAGTGGTGGAAGAATCTTTAGTGGTATTAAAGATGGTATATTCAATGCGTTTAGGTCAGTAGTTAATACTTTAATAGCTGGTATAAACAAAGTTGTTTCTATACCATTTAATGCAATAAATGGAGCTTTAAAGACTGTCAGGGATATATCATTCTTAGGAATAGAACCATTTAAAGGATTGATAAAACTTGTAAATGTTCCACAAATACCTAGCCTAGAAACCGGAGGCGTACTAGATAAAGAAACTATAGTAAGGGTTGCTGAATATTCTAATGCAAGATCCAATCCGGAAATTGTATCTCCAAGAGATATGATGAAAGAAACTATGAAAGAAGCTCTTGAAGAATCTAATATGAATAATACTTCTCAAAAGGTAGATGTAAATATTACTGGAAAATTAACCGCTGATGGTGATGATTTAGTATATGTTTATGATAAAAATAAGAAAGACAAAGGTTATGATGGTGGAAAAAATCCATCATTTGCTTATTAAGGAGGGATAACTAATGATAAAAAAAGGTAAAAATCCATTGTTTTTATTTAATGGTGAAGCTCTTCCTAGTAATCCTCAAGTAGGATATTTAGAAGAAAATGAGCAATTAGTAAAAGGTACTCGTAATACTAGAGGACAAACAATAGCTCAACCTATAAATAGGAGAATAAATAAGTTTAATAACATAGTCTTTCCTATTTTAACTTTAGAAGATTATAATTGGTTGAAAAAGAAAGTAGCTAATTTTGAAGTTCTTTTAACTTATTATGATAGTGATGAACTTGATGTTGTTATTCGTAGGTTTTACTTTGGAAATTTGAGTGGTGAACCTAGTAAATGGGAAAACTATCAGTCAGTACAAAAACCTATTGAATATAAAAATGTTAAAGTAAACATTATTGATATGGGGTATTAGATTATGGCAAGTAAAAATATGATTGAACAACTTAAAAAACCTAAGAGAAATCTTGGGTTTTTGAAAGTTAAATTTAATATAGTGGATCCGGAAACTAATCCGGACTTATCAAGTAATAGTGAAGAGATATTTAGTGACTTAGATAATATCAAAGAAGCAACAATACCTCAATCTAAAAATTATGCTACACTTGAAAAAAACTTTTGGCTTCTTAATGATAGTCAGCCAATATATGGTAGTGAAGAACTTGAACAAACTTATGTGAGTTCTTATATGAGTGATAAAAATTGTTTGTTTAGTGATAAAGCTTGTATAACTCTTACATCAAGCGTTTACTTAACTACTTTAGGACTTACAATGGTTTTTGATAGTATTGATAAAAACTATGCAAAAAAACTAAAGGTAAAAGCATATAGAGATAGCACTATGATTATGGATAAAGATTATACTTTGAGTAGTTATAGTGATAGATTAATTTTTGCTGATAATGAAGAGTTAGTTAGATGGAATAAAATTGAAATATATTTTATAGAATCTAGTTTACCTTATAGGAGAATAAGAGTAAATCAATTACTATTTGGTATTATGGAAACATATACCGATGAGAACTTAATTAGTGCTGAAAGTAAAGAAAAAACAACAATGATAAACTCGGAGCTTCCTACTCATACATTTAAGTTTACTATTGATAATATGAATAAATTGTTTAATCCTGATAATCCGCAAGGCTGGTATAGATATATATTACAGCAACAACCTATTTCTTACGAATGGGGTTATCAATTAGATGATGGAACTATTGAATGGATATTAGGTGGAAAAATGCTTCTTACTGGTTCGGTAGAGGTTGGAGAAAATCAAGTATCATTTAGTACGACTTCACTTATCAATTATCTTACTAAAGTATATAAAAAAGGCGTGTATAATTCTAGTGGTAGAAGTTTATATGATTTAGCGGTAGATGTATTAGAAGATAGTAATATAGATAGTAGCCAATATAATTTATGGAGTGGCTTAAAGTCGATTAAGACTGACGCACCTTTACCTAAATTAGAAGCTAGACAATTACTTCAAATAATAGCAACTACTGGAAATTGTGTTTTATTTACTAATAGAGAGAATGTTATAAATATTCAACCTTTTAACTATGTATTAAATCCTGATGGAATGAGTTATGATTTTATTACTAGCAATCCTGTAGTTAAAGTACAAAGTGAGCTACATAATACTATCATATATATAAATCATTATTCTAAGGAAGATAATGTAAGTGAATTGTTTAAAAATGAATCTTTAGAGATAACAGGGACAAAGACTATTGAAATAGAATATGACTTAGCAACTGACATATCAGCTACTATAACAGGTGGAACTATAGTTAATGCTAATTATTATGGTAGATATGCAATATTAAAAATTACTAATACTGGTGAAGATACAATATCTTTAAAAGTGTCAGGTAAGAAAATAAATAATAGTCAAACAATAGATTCAAAACAATTTAATGATGATGGTGAGAACATTGAATATAAAAATGATTTGATTACTCAAATGGTTGAAAGCTCAAAAGAAACTAAATTAAAAGACTTTATAGGAAACTGGTACAACAATAGAAATATTTACTCTTTTGAAAATAGAGGAGATATTGTAAAAGATACTAGAGAGATTATTCCTATAGAAACTGACTTTAGTAATAGTTTAATTGGGTATTTAGTAGAAAACAATATAAACTATGATGGAGCTTGGTCTGGTAATAGTGTAGTAGTAAAAGTAGGTGATAACTAATGGCGTGGATAGATCCTATATATGATAGAACACAAGCTGATGTTGATTTAATAAAATTAGATCCAACTAATAGCAATAATAAAGGTGCTTATAATTATACTGACTTAAATAGAATAGAAAGTAATTGTGAATATATAATGAATCTACTAAATAATAGTGATTTATTTTATTATCCAATCAATATAGAGGTAAAAACTGATTGGAATGTTAAAGACATACCTCACATTAAAGATATAAATAGAATAAGACAAAATATTCTAACTTTAAAAAATGGTATGAATCTAGGTGAAGAATATAAAGAAATAGAATTTAGTAAAACAATGGATTATATTAAAGCTAATATTCTTGAAAAAGATTTAACTTTAATAAAAGGTATTATTGATTCTTGTATGAGAGAATTAAGAAAGTGTAATAGTTTCTATTGTGGAGCTAATGGTATTGGTTTGTATGCTAAGCCTGATAATCAAGAGCCTGTAGGCTTTGTAAAAATAAAACAATATGCAGGTTTGATATATTGTGGAGAGGAGTTTAGTTTATGAAACAATATAATAAAACGAATTGGAAAGATAGAATAGTTCAATTTCCTAATAGATATAAAGACCAAGATAACAATATTATAACTTTAACTCAAGATCCGGGCGAAGTTGCTCAAGATGGAACTCTTGTAGAAGCTGAGAAGATGAATAATATTGAAAATGGAATTGAAGAATCATTTAAAAATAGAGATTTTGGATATTCTACTACTTTACTCGTGGCTAACTGGACTAAAAACACTAGTACAGGATACTACGAATATGATATAATAAATGAGGACATTACAGCTCAAACTATTGTTGATGGAATGTTGGATATTGAAAATCAAGCTAAACTAAATATTGCTTATACTTTATCTTATACAGGTGGATTTAAAGTAATAACTACTGAATTACCTAATGAAGATATAGATATAACTTTCAAATATTCATTGTTGAATAGTGATGATGAAAATTTAGTAGCAAGAGGAACAATAAATGTTAGTGCTATTGATACTAAAAATATAAATAAAATATATGGTATTAAAAGGTCATTAACTACATCGTCATCAGCTTGGGAGAGAATAAAAGACGCTGTGGGACTTGTAGCTAATGCTCAAGTAGGAACAACGCCTGTAAGAAATGATTTTGATGAAATTTATCCGTGGAGTGATATAATTTCGTACAATTATGATATAACAGCTAAGCAAATAACCGCTTATTATGGTGATCCAACCTTTAAATTTGATGGCTCAAATGGTGATGTATTTACCAAGATACCTGAATTTTATTGGAAAAGATATAGAGATGAAAATTATGAATATATTTTAATCTCAAAAAATAAATTAGCTGGTTATATTAAAAGTGAAGAGTTTTCGGTTGGTAGATATACTATGTCAGGTAGTGAATCAAGAGTTTATAGTAGAAGTGGATACGCACCATTCACAAATAAAACTATTACAAACTTTAGAAGTTATGCAAGAAGTTTAGGAGCTGGATTCGGTCAAATGGACTGGCACTATTTTATCTTACAAATGCTTTACTTAGTAGAATATGCTGACTATAATAGTCAATCTAAACTTGGTTTAGGTTATACTAATGGCTCTCACACAGCACCAATAAATAGTGGTGGTTGTGATGTACTGGGTATGAAGTCAGGAAGCAAAGACGGAACTGATAATACTTCTATGATTTATAGAGGTATTGAAGATATATTCGGTAATATATGGCAATTTGTTGATGGAATCAATATTAAAGATAGAAAAGCTTATATTTGCTATGATTCTAATAAATATGCTGTAGATACATTTAGTGGTAGTTATAAAGCTTTAGGTTATACTAATGCAACCGCTAATGGATTTGTTTCTAAGCTAGGATATGATTCCGCTAATCCTATGGTAGCGTTAGCTACTGAATCAGTTGGAAGTAGTGATACTAATATTTGTGATTATTATTACCAAGCTGAGGGAGATAGGATTGCTCTTGTCGGCGGTATGTATTGGGACGCTTTGAAATGTGGCTTGTGGTATTGGGCTTTAAATCAAACTTCGTCCTATGCTTATTCCAATACCGGTGCTCGACTTATTATATGGGAATTGATGTGTAAGAGCTCGACTTTCACTTTCTTTCTTGTCGGCGGTGGTTGTAATGAACACTTTGAAGCTGGTTTGTGGTTTTGTAGGGTTCACGGCTCGTCTACTGATTTGTGGGTTTCAGTCGGTGCTCGACTTCTTAAATGTAGGGAAAGGGTGTGTAAGAGTACTTTTAACTTCTATTATCACTTGTCGGCGGTCGTTGGCTTGATGATTTTAGATGTGGCTTATGTTCTTGGGATTTTAGTGTTATGTCCTCGACTTACATAGCCTATATCGGTGCTCGACTTCTTATTTATAGGGAAATGATGTGTATGAGTGCTGTCATACTTCCAACCATCTTGTCGGCGGTGCTTATACTACCGATACTGAGCGTACTGGCTTGTGGTGTTGGCCTATGTCCGATACTTCGTCTGATGTTTACATCAGTGGCGGTGCTCGACTTC
>ENA-ORNF01000373-ORNF01000373.1-human-gut-metagenome-genome-assembly--contig:-NODE-373-length-46784-cov-4.605234_pt1 | contig 46784 bp, 50 predicted proteins | sample MGYA00242110_ERZ509012 | MGnify/ENA primary metagenome ERZ509012 (study PRJEB26280, sample SAMEA2338714) | human gut metagenome | biome: human gut; feature: human-associated habitat; material: faeces... | reverse complement strand
GAAAGTCATTACAAAAGTGGAAAGTCGGGTACAAAATTTGCAGGTCGCTTTCAAAGTGTGAAACTCGTTTACAAAACGGGAATCTCGGATGACTATTGAACGTTTATAATAAAAATTGACTAATATTGTCAAAAAAGCTTGTGTTTTACTGAATAAAACCTTATAATTTATTAAGTGAATAATGGGATAGGAGTGAGAATATGTTTGATTCTGGAGCATTTGGGTATGTAGATGTATTGAATAAAGCAGCAGACAACAGCTGGCTTCGTAATGAAGTACTTACTAATAATATTGCTAATGTGGATACACCGGGATATAAGAGAAAAGATGTTTCGTTTGAGAAGTATCTCAACTCTGCTTTGGAGGCACCTGAGAATCCATACTCAACACTTAATCAGAGAGTTAAGCATGCAGACCTGGATACGGTACATTCACAGGTATATACGGATTATTCAACGCTTTCATACAGGAGTGACAGGAATAACGTAGATATAGAGACCGAGCAGTCAGAGCTTGCTTCCAATCAGCTTGTTTATAATGCACTTATAGACAGCATGAATAATGAATTTTCAAGAATTAAGATGGTAATAAGCTAGTAATAACAATCCAAACATAGCCATGCCGGATGGCAGCTATGTTAATACAGCCGGTGTGGCAGGAATGAGGTAGATTATGGCGTTATTCAGTCAGTTTAACATTGCATCATCAGGTATGACAGCGCAGAGGCTCAGAACTGATGTTATATCGGAGAATATTGCTAATGTTAATACAACACGTACATCAGATGGAACTCCTTATGTAAGAAAGGAAGTATATTTTACAGAGAAGGGGAAGTCGGTGCAGTCATTTGAACATGTATTTGAGGCTGCGCGTAACGGTATCGCAGGTAACGGCGTCAAGGTGACATCTATACTTGAAGATAATACGACTGACATGGTTAAAAAATACGATCCGTCGCATCCGGATGCTGATGAGAATGGATATGTCACATATCCTAATGTCAATGTAGTGCAGGAGATGACTGATCTTATAGATGCAACAAGATCTTATGAGGCCAATGTTACTGCATTTAATGCAGGCAAGAGCATGGCAACAAAGGGATTAGAGATAGGCAAGGCATAATAATTTGTGCTCAATAACATTTTATAGAATACGGGGAATTATTAATGGACGTTTATTCAGCTACGCAGGCGCTGGGCAGTGACTATATAGACAAAGTCACTAATGCTGTTAAGTCTGCTTCATCAAATCAGGCTGCAACTGACAAGGATACATTTGATTCGGTATATAATTCAGTTGTCGGACTTCTTAACGATACGAACAAGTACATTCAGGATGCTTCACAGGCTGAGATAGATTTTTCACTCGGCAATCTCACAAGTACCCATGAGCTGAGTGTATATCAGCAGAAAGCTAATCTTGCGCTTCAGTATACTGTCGCAATAAGAGACAAGGCGCTGGAGGCATATAAGGAAATAATGAATATGTCAATGTAATATTGCTGATTGCAGAAGGGATACTTGAAACATGGATAGGTTCAAACAAATTGGACAGAAATTACTGGATGTCTGGAATAAATATACTGTTAAGCAGAGGGCTGTAATTGTCAGCAGTGTGGCTGTTGTTATTATTGCACTTGTGATACTTGCGGTTGTTGTTAACAGACCACAGTATGAGACACTTACAACATGCAGTTCATATGCACAGATGCAGGAGGTAACTAATCTCCTTACAGATAATTCAATATCGTACAATGTTGCGGACAATTCGATGGTTGTTAAAGTCAGAAAAGAAGACCTTACGAATGCTAAGATGGCACTGGCATCAAGCAACATACAGTCAGATGGTTATACGATTGAGGATGCATTATCAGGAAGCTTCTCAACAACTGAGAATGATAAGCAGAAAAAGTGGCAGAAGTATCTTGAATCAAAATTCAAGACGGATCTTGAGTCATTTGACGGAGTAAAGGAAGCATCTGTTACTGTAACACTTGGAGAAGCAACTAATATATACTATTCAACAAAGCAGGAAGCTACTGTTGGAGTAGTATTGCAGCTTACAAAGCAGATTGATGATGAGGTCGCAGCGGGTATGGCGCAGCTGCTTGCTACATCAGTAGGTAATAAGACTACAGATAACATAACAATTATAAGCACAGACGGAACTACGCTTTTTTCAAAGTCTGATACAGACCTCAGCGTAAGTGGTACGTCAACAGTAGGTCTCAACGGAAGGCTTAAATATCAGAGCCAGATAGAATCATCAATAACATCTCATCTTAGACAGGGAATGCTGGCAACAGGGCTTTATGATGAAGCTTATGTGCAGATGAATCTTGATATGAACTGGGATGCGGTTAATACTATCAATACACAGTATTCTGCACCGGACGGAATGGAGCAGGGACTTTACTCTGAGTCATATGAAGAAGCAAGTTCAGGTACTAATGGAGCAGGCGGTGTTCCGGGAACATCTTCTAACAGTGGCGATAATTCAACTACATATTACGTATCGGATGGTACTAATTCAACATCAGAGTATAGTGTTAAAAAGTATGCATATCTGCCTAATGTGCTTGTTACAACAACTGACAGCCAGCCTGGAAAGGTTATTTACAACACATCATCAATGACAGTAACATTTGTAAAGAATGTTATATATAACGAGGATGAATGCAGGAAAAGAGGTCTCCTTGATAATACAACATGGGATGATTTCAAAGCCCAGAATGCACAATCTGTGGCAGCACAGGTGGATCAGACATGGATTAATGCAATATCAACAGGAACAGGTATTGATACCCAGAACATTACTGTGCTTGCATATCAGAAACCGTTCTTCGTGGATTCTGAGGGTAATGCATTCGTAAGAAACTGGACATTCTGGTTACAGATTGCGCTTGCAGTTGTAATACTCGGATTACTTGCATTTGTTGTGTTCAGAAGTGCAAGACCTCTGACAGTGGAGGAGAAGGAGCCGGAACTTTCAGTGGAAGAGATGCTGAGGACAACAAAAGAGCAGCAGGAGCCTCTCGAAGATATCGACCTTCAGGAGAAGTCAGAGATACGAAAGGCTATCGAGAAATTTGTGGACGAGAATCCGGAAGCGGTTGCTTTGCTTTTGCGCAACTGGCTTAATGACGGATGGGATTAGATATAAAGAGGCAGGAGTTTTGTCATGGCTAAAAATGGTAACGGCGAGAAAGAAATGGATGGCGTACAGAAGGCAGCGGTTCTGCTTATCGCACTTGGACCGGAGAAGTCTTCTAAGATATTCAAACATCTGAAAGAAGAGGAGATAGAGCAGCTTACGCTGGAGATTGCCAACACTAACAGTGTATCGCCTCAGACAAAAGAAGAAGTACTTAATGAATTTTACGAGATCTGCCTTGCACAGCAGTATATTGCAGAGGGCGGTATCGGATATGCCAAGGAGCTTCTTGAAAAAGCACTTGGCTCAGATAAGGCAAAGGATGTAATAAGCAAGCTTACTGCGAGTCTTCAGGTTCGTCCTTTCGAGTTCATACGAAAGACAGATCCTGCGCAGCTGCTTAACTTTATACAGGATGAGCATCCTCAGACAATTGCATTGATTCTTTCATATCTTCCTGCATCACAGGCATCTTCAATTGTCAGTGCGCTGCCACCTGAGAAGCAGGCAGATGTAGCAAGAAGAATTGCGCAGATGGATCGTACATCACCTGACGTTATCAAGCAGGTTGAGAAAGTACTTGAAAGAAAGCTCTCATCGCTTGTTAACCAGGATTACACTATTGTTGGCGGTGTTGATTCTATCGTTGAGATTCTTAATTCTGTTGACAGAGGCACAGAGAAGCATATTATGGAGACTCTCGAGATCGAAGAGCCGGAACTTGCAGACGAGATCCGCAGAAAGATGTTTGTATTCGAGGATATCATATCCCTCGACGACAGAGCTATACAGAGAGTGCTGCGTGATGTTGATAATAATGACCTTGCACTTGCGCTTAAGGGCTCAACGGAAGAGGTTCAGAATGTTATCTTCAACAACCTTTCAAAGCGTCTTGCTGTTATGATAAAAGAGGATATGGACTTCATGGGTCCTGTACGTATGAAGGATGTTGAGGAGGCTCAGCAGAAGATTGTTAATATTATAAGAAAGCTTGAGGATGCAGGTGAAATCGTTATCGCCAGAGGTGGAGGTGACGAGATAATTGTCTAATCTTTTAAAAAGAGCAAGTATCATCAACAAAGATGAGAGGGTTATTGATTATAACCGGATTATTCAGGAAAAATTAGATGCACTTAAGAAGGCTGCACCAAAGGACAGTGACGGTTTTATCGAAGGGCTTCATTCACCGCAGGTTGAACAGATGGTTGATGAAGATGGCAATCCGGTAGATATGAGTATTTTTGGTGAAGATACAGCCGCAGCAACACAGGAAGCGGAAGCACAGGAAGTACCTGATCTTGATGAGGTAAAGGCACAGGCTGATGCAATTCTTGAGGACGCCAGGAATCAGGCAGACAGAATACTTGAAGACGCAAGGAGTCAGGCAGAACAGATACGTCAGGATGCACATGATGACGGATTTGATGCCGGGACTGCAGAAGCACAGAATAAGTATGAACAGGATAAGAAGCTGCTCCAGTCAGATTATGACAGCAGGAAGGCAGCACTTGAGAAAGAATATAACGAGCTTAAGGCTAAGATGGAGCCGGAACTTGTCAATGTGATACTTGAAGTGTTTAAGAATGCGATATATGCAATATCAGACAGCGACCAGCAGGTGATACTCAGTCTTGTTAATCATGTGCTGCAGGATGCTAATATAAGTAATGAATTCACAATAAAGGTATCACATGATGATTATGAGTTTATGATTCAGAATCAGGGGAAACTCTATTGTGCGATGAATAAAGATATTCAGGCTGATATAATTGAAGATTCCAAGCTGTCTAAGGGACAGTGCCTGATAGAAGCTGATTCCGGAGTGTATGACTGCAGTCTGGATATCCAGCTTGAGAATCTTATTAAGTCGATAAAGCTGTTAAGCAGCAGCTGTAACTAATGTATTTATTATGGGAGGTATCGGTTTGGCTATAATTGACCGGATGAAATACCTGAAGCTTACAGAAAAATCATACTACAAAAAGCTGGGACGCGTTACGAAAGTGGTAGGTCTTACCATTGAATCGGCAGGTCCCGATGCCAAGCTCAATGACCTGTGTATCATAACTCCGGCAGACGGAAGTTCTCCGGTACATGCAGAGGTTGTAGGGTTCAAGGATGACAGAGTCCTGCTCATGCCATTTGATGATGTCGGAGGTGTGGGACCGGGATGCATTGTAGAGAATACAGAGCATCCGCTTACTGTAAAAGTCAGTGATGAACTTCTTGGACATACTCTGGACGGTCTTGGTAATCCTACCGACGGAACAGAGCTGACATCATATGAGGAATATCCTGTAGAGGCTGCTCCACCGGATCCTATGGAAAGAGTTATCATAAGTGAGATACTTCCGCTTGGTGTCAAAGCGGTAGACGGACTGCTTACAGTCGGTAAGGGACAGCGTGTGGGAATATTTGCCGGAAGCGGTGTCGGCAAGAGTACTCTTATGGGTATGTTTGCACGTAATACTAAGGCTGACATTAATGTTATAGCACTTATAGGAGAGCGTGGCAGGGAAGTAAGAGAATTCGTAGAACGTGACCTTGGCACGGAAGGTATGAAGCGAAGTGTTCTGGTTGTTGCTACATCTGATAAGCCGGCACTTATCCGTAACAAGGCGGCGAAGACTGCAACGGCTATTGCTGAGTATTTCAGAGATCAGGGCAGGGATGTACTGCTTATGATGGATTCACTTACACGTTTTTCCATGGCTCAAAGAGAAATTGGCCTTGCTTCGGGAGAACCGCCTGTTACGAGAGGATATCCGCCTAGTGTGTACAGTGAGATGCCTAAGCTCCTTGAGAGAGCAGGTATGTCAGACAAAGGCTCAATAACAGGGCTGTATACAGTACTTGTAGACGGTGATGATTTTAATGAACCTATAACTGATACTGCGAGAAGTATTCTGGATGGACATATAATGCTAAACCGAAAGCTCGCACAGAAGAATCATTATCCTGCGGTTGATGTTCTTCAGAGTATATCAAGGTGCATGAGCCAGATTGTAGATAAAGAGCATAAGAAGCAGGCAGGTAAGCTGAAGCAGGTACTTGCTACATACGGGGAGGCTGAGGACCTTATTAATATAGGTGCATACAAAGCCGGCTCCAATAAGGCAATTGACTATGCAATAGAAAAGATAGATGCTGTTAATGAGTATCTGTGCCAGCAGACAGATGAAAAGTTTGGCCTTGAGGAAGAGCTGAATATGCTCGAGTCACTTTTTGCTGATTAAGGAATGATTAATGGCTAAGTTTGTTTACAGGCTTCAGAATGTACTTGATGTTAAGTACAGGCTGGAATCACTTGAAAAAACTGCATATGCCCAGGCGGCAGCAAGGCTGGCTGAAGAGGAATCGAAGTTTCAGGAACTTCTTACAAGGCAGAATACATACCGTGCAGAGCTTAAGGAAGCATCCAATGGTGTGCTTGATATTAAGCATATACAGCACCTCAGTGATTCAATGGAAGTTATGAAGGGCCTTATACAGAAGCAGTTCCTTAATGTGAATATAGCACAGAAGAATCTTGAAGCTGCGCGCACAAGACTTAACAAAGCAATGCAGGAACGCAAGATATATGAAAAGCTCAAAGAAAAAGCTTTTGAGAATTTTAAGACAGAACTGGCTGACCAGGAAAAGAAAGAGATAGATGAGCTTGTTAGTTTCACTTATAATGATGCCAATAGTGACGAGAGTGACTGACAGTATTTTGGAGGAGACACACAATGCCTAGAAAGAAGAAAAATAAAGACAACAGCGAGCTGGATGAAGTCCTTGATGTTGACGAGACTGATGATGAGGAAAAGGTCAAAGGCGGAACACTTTGGACTATAATTGTTGCGGTCGTTATTATTGCAATATGGCTTGTAATATTTGGACTTCTTATCAAACTTGATGTCGGTGGATTCGGAAGTACTGTACTTCGTCCTATATTAAAGGATGTTCCGGTCATCAACAGGATTCTTCCTGATGCATCAGATGAGGAAGTGGCAGCTGAGACCGGATATAAGTATAAAAACCTTGCTGAGGCTGTAGAACATATAAAAGAACTTGAAAAGCAGCTTGCTGATTATCAGAATAACGGCAATGCAAGCCAGGAGCAGATTGCACAGATGCAGGCAGAGATAGACAGGCTCAAGACATTTGAGGACAATCAGACATACTACGAAGAGCTTAAGAAGAAGTTCGATGAGGAAGTTGTATATACTGACAATGCACCGGATATAGAAGAATATAAGAAGTGGTATGAGGAGATGAATCCTGATAATGCTGCTGATATCTATCAGCAGGTGCTTCTTAAGATTAATTATACTGCACAGGTTAAGGCATGGGCTGAGGCCTATTCAAAGATGGATGCAAAATCGGCAGCGGCTATTCTCGAAGAGATGACAGGCGATATTAATCTTGTATCAGATATACTTAATAATATGAAATCTACTCAGAGAGCGGCGATACTGGCAGCTATGGATCCGGTATTTGCAGCCAAGATAACCAAGGTTATGCACCCTAATGAGCCTTAACAGAGGTGCTTTGTTTGTAATATTGATTTGTAAGTTATGATGTGGCAGTCCGGGACAGTGTTACAGATAACAGAATCTGTAAGCTGCTGAGGATTTTCACATAGATATTATTGAAGAAAGGAGGAAAGGACATGGCTAACGATATAGTGTCAGGAAGTGTTAATGCACTTGCCAATATGGGAACTGCTAATGCTGCACAGGCTGCATCAGCTAAGAAAAGCACAGGGAAAAGTGATTTCGGAAGCATTATGAGCAGCTCGCTTGCATCAAGAGCTTCAGCTAATGCCGGTAATTCGCAGACCAATGTGAATACTGCAATCAAGTCATCCGGGAAAGCACAGGGCAGCAATCAGAATAATGAAGTGGATACACCTAAGAATCCTGACAGTAAGCTCAACAGCGGCTCAGTAAAAAGCACAACAGTTAACGAGCCGCAGGATAGTAGCAATGCTGACAAGATAGCCGGTGCGCTTAATGAGATAAAAGAGCAGATTAAGGATGTTCTTGATATCAGTGACGATGAGTTTGAAGCAGCTATGGAAGCTCTTGGATTTACAATGCAGGATCTTCTTAAGGCTAATAACCTTACGGCACTTGTAGCACAGATTACGGGCACTGACGGAGCACTTGCACTTATTACGGATACTGATTTGTCAGCTCAGCTTAAGCAGATTCTTGATTTTGTATCAGTAAAGACTGATGAACTTGCACAATCAATGAATATGACTGTAGAGGAATTTACGGATTATATTAATGCAAATGCTGACAATCCTGCATTTGCTGATGCACTTGAGGGAGCACTCAATGCCAAAGAAGCTGCAGACAGTAATGACAACACAGATAATGCAGAACAGGATGTCACTGTAGAGGACGGCAGCCAGACAGGGCAGAACGGAACTCAGGATAATCTTGCAGCAAGGATAACTGTAGAGAATACTGCATCCGATAATAATGCTTCACAGAATAAGGACTTTACCAGACACAGTGATGTAAAGGCTGATTTATCTGAGAACAGTACAGGAGTTGCAGCTAAACTTACACAGAGTATCAATGATTCATTCGGTGAAGTGCTTGTTGAGAATGTGGGACAGGTTGACGCTGCGGATATTGTCCAGCAGATTATTGACAGTGTAAAGGTTGTGTCAACGGAGAGTCTTCAGAGCATGGAGATTCAGCTTACACCTGAGAATCTCGGAAAGATTCATCTTACGGTGTCATCAAGAGATGGCATTATGACAGCACAGATTGCTGCTCAGGATGAAGCAGTTAAGAAGGCGATTGAGAATCAGCTTGCGGTCCTGAAAGAGAATTTTAATAATCAGGGACTTAAGGTTGAACATGTTGAGGTAACTGTAGAGAGTCACGCATTTGAAGGCAACCAGAATCCGGCAGACGGAAGCAGACAGAATCAGGAGAGCGGCAGGAGAAGAACACTTAATCTTGACAGTCTTATGGGACTTTCTGAAGAAGAACTTTCGGATGACGAGCAGCAGGTTATGGACATGCTTGTCGGAGATAACAGCAGTGTAAGTTACATGGCATAATTACTGAATTATGCATTGAATATTGTAAGAAGGAGGATAATCAGATGGCAGTAGCAACAGTTAACAGTGATGGTTCACTTAATACAGAGGCAACCAGCATATATCATTCAACTACTGATAAGTCTTATGATAACGGACTTGATAAGGATGCATTCCTTCAGCTGCTTGTAGCAGAGATGCAGAATCAGGATCCGCTTGAGCCATCTTCAAACACTGAGTATGTGGCACAGCTTGCTACATTTACACAGGTTGAAGAGATGCAGAATATGGCTAATTCAATGGCTCAGAATCAGGCTAATGCTCTTGTAGGTAAGACGGTAATAATGAATACTATTACAGCGTCAGGTACTACATCATATGTCGGAGGAGTAGTAGACAGAATCGTTAATTCTAACGGTAAGACATATGTAGGAATTAATGGAAGTCTCTATGATATTAACGACCTTAATTCAATTCTGAATACGGATTATTATAAGATTACTAATAATTCAAGCTCAAGTTCAAGTTCCGGTTCAAGTTCCGGTTCAAGTTCCGGTTCAAGTTCCGGTTCAAACAGTTCAACATCAGGCGGAACAGCTACAGACAAGACAGAGTCATCAGATTCTAAGAAAGATGATACTAAAGGCAGCACAGCCAAAGCTTAACGGAGGCTGATGTGTACAGTAACCATATGTGGGAGGAAATATATGCAGATTAACAGCAGAAGGTTTTCTTCAATTGAGCAGGTTACGGGGCAGTATCTTGGAAGTAAGAGCAAGGTACAGGAAAGTCAGAATCAGGATGTCTCATTCCTTGATATTCTTAACAGGACTGCAGATGAGATTAAGAACCAGGATGGTGAAGAACTCAAGTTTTCAAAACATGCAGGAGAGAGACTGGCTGACAGAGATATTATACTGACCAATGAGCAGTTAGCACGGTTAGAGGATGGAGCCCACAAAGCCGGTGCCAAAGGAATTAAAGAGTCGCTTGTACTGATGGATGGAATGGCATTTATTATTAACACAAAGAGTAATACGGTCATAACAGCGATGAATCAGTCAGGTGCGGAAGAAAACATTTATACTAATATTGATGGAGCCGTTATTATATAAGCCGGACCGCAAGGAAGCTTGGTCCCGGAATGACAGAAGGGACTTATGGCGGTTCCCATCGGACAGAATGGAGGAACATAATTATGATGAGATCATTGTTCTCTGGTGTATCAGGTCTTTCCTCACACCAGACAAGAATGGATGTAATCGGTAATAACATTGCCAATGTCAATACCATTGCATTTAAGTCAAGTTCAGTGTCTTTTAGCGAAGTATTCTACCAGACAACACAGGTTGCATCCGGTCCTAATGCTACTACAGGCAAGGGCGGACAGAATGCCAAGCAAATAGGTCTTGGTACGTCTGTTGGTTCTATTTCTACAAAAGTTGATACGGAAGGTGCTTCACAGCGAACAGATAACCCGTTTGATGTTAAGCTGTCAGGAAGCGGTAATTCATTTTTTATCGTAAGAAGCAACGGTAATACATATTTTACGAGAGCCGGAGATTTTACATATGATGCCAGCGGTGCTCTTGTTACACAGTCAGGTGCTAATGTAATGGGCTGGGTAACTAATGACCAGGGAGAGATTGTAAAGGATGTTGTTCAGCCGCTTTATGTCAAGAGTGATGAATTCACATATACAATGCCGGAGCAGACAACCAACCTTAAGGTATCAGGTAATATTAACTCAAGCAGCGGTAACTTTGCCAAAGGCTCAGGTACAAGCGGCGCCGATGGTGACCAGAAGGGTGAAACGCTGACACTTTCATTCTACGATAACCTTGGATACAGTTATCAGGCAACAATCGCAGTTACACAGGTAGATAAGTACAATTACCATACAGAGGTTACAGGTGTTACTAAGGAAGGCAAGGCTGCTGACCTTACAGTGACATTTGATCACGATATCTCATTCAACCCGACAACAGGTCTTCTTGATGGTACGGATTCATCACTTGATTTTACGATTACAGGCGGAGCTGATGCGGATTCATTTGTAAAAGATACTATTGCAGTTGATATATCAAATCTTAAGTCAATCGGTGACGAGACTAAGTTTGAGTATATTGATGTTGCAGGCAAGGGTAAGGCTGTAGGAAAGATGAGTTCCGTAGGTATTCAGGATGACGGACGTATTATTGCTTCATACAGCAATGGTGATACGGTTGTCATTGGACAGATTGCAACCCAGAGCTTTACTAATGCGGCAGGTCTTGAGAAGGTTGGTACTAATATGTATGCGGCAACACTTAACTCAGGCGAGTTTGATGGCGTTGGCGAAGATATTACATCAGCCGGCGGCAGCATGGTATCAGGTACTATTGAGATGTCTAACGTAGACCTTGCATCGGAGTTTACCGATATGATCACTACACAGAGAGGTTTTCAGGCTAACTCAAGAATTATTACTGTTTCAGATACAATGCTTGAGGAACTTATAAACCTTAAGAGATAATAAATAAATCCCATGCGGCTGCATGAGGTGGTTATTGTGCAGCCGCATTTTCAAAAACTGAGTTACGGCAGATTATCAAATATCATTAATCTGTTGCAATAATTTGGCAAAAGTGGTTTAATATATAGTAGTTTATGGAATTTTGTGCATCAATTGCGCACGATACTTTTTAGCAAAGGAGGGGCGTATGATTGAGGTAACTAGAATTAACGGAACCAAGATAATGATTAATTCGGATATTATCGAGATGATGGAAGAAACTCCAGATACTGTTATCACGCTTACTAACGGACACAAGTATATAGTCAGTGAGAAGACGAGTCAGATAAAGGAAAGCATTGTAAGCTTCCGAAGAGAGATTTATAAGGATTTAATAGCAGTCGACAAGAATTAAGCAGGGAAGGTATATAACATTGGATATTTCTACATTAATAGGTATTATAGGCGGTATAGGCCTGATTATATTTGGTATATTATGGGGACAGCCATCAGCAGCGGTTCTTCTTAATTTCGTTGATATACCATCATTATTTATTACGGTCGGTGGTACATTCTCATCAACGCTTACATCGTACAAGCTTAAGGATTTTCTTAATGGACTTAAAAGTATTTCCATTATATTTAAATCACCGGAGATTGACAATGTGTCAGTAATCAACAGAATAATAGAACTTTCTAACGTAGCCCGTAAGGAAGGTCTGCTTGCTCTTGAAGAAGTTGCATCAGGACTTGAAGACGAGTTCATGAAGAAAGGAATTCTTCTTATAGTGGATGGTACTGAGCCGGAACTTGTCCGCGGTATCTTGGAGACAGAGATGGATTTTATGGAGGAACGTCACAGCAGACTTGCCGGTTTCTGGGATACGGTAGCTTCCATGGGTCCTGCCTGGGGTATGATTGGTACTCTTATAGGTCTTATCAATATGCTTAAGGCGATGGGAGACGATATGTCTGCTATCGGACCAAATATGGCTACAGCGCTTATTACAACATTGTATGGTTCAGTAATTGCCAACTGGATTGCCATACCTACATCTAATAAGCTCAAGGATATATCAGCTAAGGAATACCAGTCGAGAGCACTTGTTGTTGAAGGACTTCTGTCTATACAGGCAGGCGAGAACCCACGTGTCATTGAAGAGAAACTTAAGTCATTCCTCTCACCGGCAGACAGAGAAGGAATTAACCCTCAAGAGGGAGGCAATGCCGGAGGTGAAGGCTGATGGCTAAGATTAAGAAGAGAGAGGAAAAGGGCGGCGGTGCTGCCTGGATGAATACATTCAGCGACCTTATGAACCTGCTCCTTTGCTTCTTTGTAATGCTTTTTGCAATGAGTGATCCTAATCAGGAGAAGTTCCAGCAGCTTTCAGCATCACTTGCATCTACATTCAGCATATTTAATGCAGGAAGCATATCAATGGGAGACGGCGTTCTTATAGGAAGCGGCGCAAGCCAGCTTAATGAACTTGCGATATATTACAATAATATGGGTATGAACAGCGAGGGAGAGATTACGCAGGAAGAGATAAAGGATGCGGCACAGCAGATTCAGGAAGCCGGACTTCAGGAATCAGAGCATATGGCTGAGAATATAGAGAAGCAGCTTGAACAGAATATGCTATCTGATGATGTTGAAGTAAAGGCTACATCAAAGTATGTAATGCTGAACCTTAACAGCGGTATCCTGTTTGATTCCGGAAAGTCTGAACTTAAGACTGAGGCAGTCACACTCCTTGATAAGGTATCGAGCATACTTTGGGAATATAATGATAACATGATAGCAATTGAAGGCCATACGGATAACAATCCTATTCATAATTCAAAATATCCTGACAATACGATGCTTTCACTTTACAGAGCTTATTCTGTATTCACATATCTTACGGATCAGAAGGGATTCGATGCATCAACGATGCTTGCAACCGGAAGAGGAGAATCAGTTCCTATAGCTTCCAATGCAACAGCAGAGGGACGTGCACAGAACAGAAGAGTTGAGATAAAGATATACAACAGCTTTGAATAGACATAAAGAAAGGCAATGGTGTTAAAAATGAAAAAAAGCATGCTGAATGTAATTACACTTGCATTAGTACTTATCAATCTTGTACTTACGGTGATTCTTACATTTTCAATCGTGTCAACAACTAAGAAGACGGATAATCTTATCACTAAAGTGGCTGAGATAATTGATCTGGACGTTGGAGGAGGAATCTCATCTAACAACAGTGGTTCATCACTTGCCGTGAGTGACATGGAGACTGTTGATGTTAAGAATTCAGATGATTCTACAAAGATAACACTTTCACTTCTTGATTCCAATAATAAGATTCATTATGCTCAGGTAAGTGTAGTGCTTACGCTTAATAAGAAGTCAAGAGATTATTCAGAGAAGCGTTCAAGCATCGACAGCGGAATGCAGTTGATTGTTAACAATGTAAATACAGTTGTGTCATCATATACATATGATACAGCTCTTCAGAATAAAAGCAACATGGAGGCAGAGCTCCTCAGTAAATTACAGAACCTGTTCCAGACAGATATGATTCACAGTGTTGCAATTAATCTGGTGATTTCATAAATATCAGTAATAGGATACTGGGAACAGGAGGTGTGAAGGATGAGCGAGGTTTTATCCCAGGATGAGATAGACAAACTCTTAAGTGCGTTGAACAGCGGCGAGTTAGATGCCGAAGAGATAAAAAATAGCGATGAGCGTCAGGTTAAAGTATATGACTTTGCAAGACCATCCAAGTTTTCTAAGGAGCATTTAAGAACACTCGAGATCATCTTTGAACATTTTGGAAGATTACTTGCAACAAACCTTCCGGGATATCTGAGGAAGACAGTAAGTGTAGATGTAGTCAATTCTGAAGTTGTTATCTATTCAGAGTTTTCCAATGCACTTTCTAATCCGGTGCTGCTCGGCGTTGTAACCATGCCGCCGCTTAAAGGCAATATTATCATGGAGATGGCATCTAATCTTGGATATGCAATTATAGACCGACTGCTTGGCGGTTCAGGTAATACCATGGACAAAGCTAGAGATTTCTCGGAGATTGAACTTACAATACTTGAGAGAATATTTACAATATGTGTTAATCTGTTACAGGAACCTTGGCAGAATGTTGTACAGACTTCACCAAGGCTTGAGAGAATAGAGACCAATTCACAGTTTGCACAGATTATATCTCCGAGCGAGACAATTGCAATTGTAACGCTCAGTATTAAGATAGGAGAGGTGGAAGGCCTTATGAATATATGTCTTCCGTTCGTTACACTTGAACCTGTCATGGACAAACTTAATACTAAGTATTGGTTCTCTACATTACAGGATAAAGATGACCAGTCATATCAGGATGCGATTGAGAGCCTGATTGACAGGGCACAGATTCCAATGAAGGCTGTGCTCGGACATAGCAGGATATCAGTTGGAGATTTTGTTAATCTTCAACTTGGAGACATTATCAGGCTTGATAGAAAAGTCGATGATGAATTAGAGGTATATGTCGGCAATATTAAGAAATTTGCGGCACTTCCGGGATATTCGGAGGATAAATATGCCATAAGAATAACAGAAGTGATAAAGGAGGAGAGCGAGTAAGATGGACGGAATGCTATCACAGGATGAAATTAACGCACTGTTTGGCAATAATGATGCAGCATCCGATTCAAAAGATGACGCGCAGACTGCAGATACATCAGCTGCAGACACACCTGCTGCAGCTGATCAGGATATAATACTTACTGACAGTGAAAAGGATGCAGTTGGTGAGATATCCAATATATGCATGGGAACTGCAGCAACAACGCTCAGCTCATTGCTGAATCAGCGTGTTGATATTACTACACCACATGTATCTATCTCTACATGGGACGATCTTGCAAGGCAGTATGACAGACCATGCGTCATGATGCAGATTTCTTACAAAGAGGGAATTGACGGCAATAATGTACTCATACTTAGAGAAAATGATGTTAAGATTATAACAGATCTTATGATGGGAGGACCGGGGAATGCGGATCCTAATGAAGAGCTTACGGATCTTCACCTGAGCGCTATTGGTGAGGCGATGAACCAGATGATGGGTTCAGCTGCGACATCAATGTCATCAATGTTCAACCGTAAGATAGATATCAGCCCACCGGTATCAAATCTTGTAGAAGTATATAATAATGATACAGAAGATCTGCCGGATTTCCTTAAGGGTAAGTTTGTTGAGGTTATGTTCAAGCTTACAATCGGAACGCTTATTGACAGCAGTATAATGCAGCTGTATCCTATTGATTTTGCTCATGAACTTGTTAATATGTTCAGTGTTGATACAGACAACAGTGTATCAAATGGCGTACCTGCTGCAGCTTCACAGCCAGCACCGCAGCCGGCACAGGCACCACAGCCACAGCCGGCACCGCAGCCTCAGCCGGTTCAGCAGCCAATGATGCAGCAGCCAATGATGCAACAGCCGATGATGCAACAGCCGATGATGCAGCAGCCAATGTATAACAATTATGCACCACAGCCGGATGTTAATGTCCAGCCTGCAGCTTTCCAGCCGTTTGCCGGAGATTTGTCAGCATTGTCACAGAAAGAGAACATTGACCTTATTATGGACGTTCCGCTTGAAGTTACAGTAGAACTGGGAAGAACATCCAAGACAATCAAGGATATACTTGAGTTTGCACCGGGAACGATTATCGAACTTAATAAGATTGCAGGTGAGTCAGTTGATGTTCTTGTTAATGGTAAGAACGTAGCTAAGGGCGAGGTTGTTGTTATCGAAGAGAATTTTGGCGTAAGAATTACCGAGATTATCAAAGAGCAGTAATTTTGCAAAAAACACAAAAAGTAATAGGAAATTACAAAGTTTTAGTGTATAATGTTCAATGTGTTATTTTAAATCATTGGAATTATTTGGGCTTGTCAGCCACATTAGAATAATATGAAGTAAGGAGAACAGGTATGGCAAAGAATATTTTGATATGTGATGATGCAGCATTTATGAGAATGATGATAAAGGACATTCTCACAAAGAATGGTTACAACATTGCAGGAGAAGCTGAGAATGGTGCTAAGGCAGTTGAGAAGTACAATGAGCTTAAACCGGACTTGGTACTTATGGATATTACAATGCCTGAGATGGATGGTATAGAGGCTCTTAAGAAGATTAAGGCCGGAGACCCTAATGCTATGGTAATTATGTGTTCAGCAATGGGTCAGCAGGCAATGGTAATTGAGTCTATCCAGTCAGGAGCTAAGGATTTTATTGTTAAGCCTTTCCAGGCAGACCGTGTAATTGAGGCAGTTAAGAAAGTAATTGGTTAGTCTGATGGCATTTTTGAAGATTTCGTCCGGTACAATTGATTCAATTGCACAGTTGATTTCTATGATTCTGATATTTATATTTGTGCTTGCACTTACATATTTTACAACGAGATTCGTTGGCAGTTATCAGAAGAATAAGATGGCCGGCAGTAATGTCAATGTATTGGAGACATTCAGAATTTCTAATAATAAGTACATTCAGATAATTAAGATAGGTAAGAAGTATTTTGCCATTGCAGTATGCAAGGATACGATAACGTATCTTTGTGAACTGGATGGAGAGGATTTGATTTATAACAGTACAACAACTGAATCTCATTCCGACAGCTTCAAAGCTATATTGGATAAGTTAAAGAAGGACAAGCCAGAAGATTAGGTGGGATGAACTATGTTACGATTTATTAAAAAGCATGGAAGAGTCATAAGTAAGGCAGCCATGCTGGTTGCGGTAGTAATTGTCGTATGTCTGTGTACGGCTGGTACTGCTTCGGCAACACAGGCAACGACAGCCGCCCAGGAGACGGCAACAGCGGCAGGCAGCAATAATAATAATCTTATTAATTTTAGTGTTGCGGCCGGTGATGGAAGTGATATGGCAAGTGTATTACAGATGCTTTTAGTGCTTACGATAATATCACTGGCACCATCAATATTGATGCTGCTTACGTCATTTACGAGAATCGTTATAGTTCTTCACTTTACAAGAGCTGCGTTAGGTGTGCAGACGATTCCGCCTAATCAGGTACTGATTGGCTTGTCTATATTTTTGACCTTTTTTGTCATGTCGCCTACATTTACACAGGTGTATGACAGTGCAATAAAGCCGTTATCTAACAATGAGATTACAACCGAGCAGGCATTTGATGCAGGAATAAAACCGATGCGTGCATTTATGCTCAAGCAGGTTTCAACGAAGGACCTGGATACATTTCTTAATATTGCGGGCACAGAGGCAGGAAGCATTGAGAATGAGGATGATATTCCGCTTAATGTCCTGATTCCGGCTTTTATAATAAGTGAGTTGAGAATAGCATTTATTATAGGTTTCCTTATATATATTCCGTTTATTGTTATAGATATGGTGGTTTCATCGGTACTTATGTCGATGGGTATGATGATGCTCCCGCCTACGACGATATCAATGCCGTTCAAGATACTGCTGTTTGTAATGGCTGACGGATGGAATCTTGTTATAGGTAACCTTATGCAGACGTTTTCATAAGTGGAAGGATGGGATTGCAGATGACTGAGCAGGATATTATAACTATTGCCCGGCAGACTATATGGATAATAGTACAGACATCAATGCCCGTACTTGTTATATCTATGATTGTAGGTCTTGTAATAAGTCTTATACAGACAATTACATCTATTCAGGAACAGACACTTACATTTGTTCCTAAAATGCTTTCTATATTTATAACTCTCATGATACTGGGTTCTTGGATGATTAACAGAATTGTAGAATTCATAACGCAGTTGTGGGGGAATTTTGGACAGTATATTCATTAGGGAATAAAACATGATTAATTATAGCGTTGCATTACAGGAGTTTGAATTATTTATATTGATTTTGGTGCGTATTTCAACCTTTGTCTATGCAGCGCCATTTTTTAATACGGCGAATACACCTAACAGAGTGAAAATCGGTTTTTCATTTGCACTGGCAATATTGGTATATACTCTGGATCTGGGTATTACATATACATATAGCGGAATGCTGGATTATGCCGCAATAGTACTTAGTGAGGCTGCTGTTGGGCTTCTGCTTGGATATGCGGCTAATGCGAGTGTTCAGATTATTATGTTTTCAGGACATATTATTGATGTTGACATGGGTATCTCGATGGCAACTATATTTGACCCGACAACGAAAACACAGGTAGGTATAATGAGTAATCTTTATTATTATCTGCTGTCTCTTCTTCTTATTGTATCGGGTCTTTACAGATATCTTGTATCTGCAATTGTTGATACATATAAGGTTATTCCGATTGGCCAGGCAGCATTTAGACCATCGCTGTATACAACTATTGTTGATTTTATCGGAGACTACTTTGTCATAGGATTCAGGATAGCTCTTCTGATGTTTGCATGTATGATGCTTCTTAACTGCATTCTTGGTGTGCTTGCACGTATAGCACCTCAGATGAACATGTTTGTAATGGGTATGCAGCTTAAGATTTTTGTTGGTATCATTGTTGTTACATTTACTTTAGTTATGCTGCCGTCGGTATCTAATTATATTTTTCAGGAGATACGGACTATTATGGTGCAGATTGTTAATTCCATGACGCCGGTATAGAGGTAATTAAGTTGAATGATTTGGATGGGGAAGTAAGGCTGCGGCTTGAATATGACCTCCAGTTCTTTGCAAAGGATGGTCCTGGCGGAGAAAAGACGGAGGTACCTACAGCTAAAAAATTAAATGACGCACGTAAGGAAGGACAGGTTGCGAAGAGTAAGGAGATTATAACTGCTCTTATGCTGCTGGCCCTTTTTGTGGTTATTAAATTTTATATTGGCAATTTGGGTCAGCAGATGATAGAATGTTTTAGTGAGTTCTATGATCTGTTTGGAAAGATAATCAGTAACAGCGAATATGGAATGAGAATGGTTGATGCTACCGGTGTCGTAAGTCTTGGACTTACAACGGTTCTTAACATGATTGTGCCGTTTATTGCGTTGGCAGTAGTTATAGCGATTCTTGGTAATGCCTTGCAGCAGAAGTGGATGGTAACCACCAAACCGCTTCAGCCGAAGCTCAGCAAGATAAGTCCTATATCAGGTCTTAAGAGAATGTTTAATGTGAAGCAGCTTTTTGAGGTTGGCAAGTCTGTTGCGATGATTGCGGTCATGAGCTATGTGATATATACAACAGTTAAAGATAAGCTTGGAGTTTTGTATACATTTTATAATATATCTCTGTATGAGGCACTTGAGATTGTCGGGGACATAATTGTTGACCTTGGAATTAAGATAAGCGCGGTGTTCCTTGTGATTGGCTTTGTTGATCTTATATATCAGAGACATAAGTTTAAGGAAGATATGAAGATGACAAAGCAGGAGGTAAAAGACGAATTTAAGAACACTGAAGGTGATCCGCAGGTCAAAGGGCAGATACGGCGCAGAATGCAGCAGGTTTCAAGACGAAGGATGATGGAAGCTCTGCCGCAGGCTGATGTTGTTATTACGAACCCTACACATTTTGCGGTCGCATTGAAGTATGAGGCTAATAAGGGGCAGGCTCCCGTAGTAATAGCCAAAGGTGCTGACTACCTTGCTTTTGACATAAAGGCCAAAGCCAAAGAATATGGCATAGAGATAGTTGAGAATAAGCCTCTGGCCAGAATATTGTACAATAATGTTGAGATTGGAGCACAGATTCCTCCTGAGCTTTATCAGGCGGTAGCAGAAGTGCTGGCATTCGTATATTCGCTTAAGAATAATTATAATATGGACGAAGGGAGAAGATAAACGGTGAATATCAGGAAGACAGATTTATTTATCGGCATATATATACTTGCAGCAGTTATATTCATGATTGTCTCGATTCCGAGCTGGTTATTGGATATTCTGGTTGCGCTTAATATATCAGTAGCGATGATTATTCTTTTTAACGCACTTTTTGCAAAGGAAGTTCTGGATATGTCGGCGTTCCCGACAATGATTCTGTTTACAACAATATTCAGAATCTCACTTAATATTTCATCAACAAAGCTTCTTCTTAAAACGGGTAATCCGGGTAAGGTCATCACCACATTCGGTTCATTTGTCGGAGGTGGTGATATAATTATCGGCGCAATCGTATTCATTCTTATTACGGTTGTGCAGTTTGTTGTAATTAACAAAGGTTCTGAACGAGTATCAGAGGTAACTGCGAGATTTACACTTGATGCCATGCCGGGTAAGCAGATGGCTATTGATTCAGACCTTAATGCAGGAGCAATCACAGATAAGGAAGCAGCTGTAAGACGTAAGAAACTGCAGCAGGAGAATGCATTCTTTGGATCTATGGATGGTGCCAATAAGTATGTTAAGGGTGATGCCACTGCAGGTCTTATAATCACAGGTGTCAACCTTGTGGGGGGTATCCTTATGGCAGTTCTCCGTCAGGGCATGGATATTAACGAAGCACTTAATACTTATACAATACTTACAATCGGTGACGGACTCTGCAGCCAGATTCCATCACTGCTGATATCATTATCCAATGGTATTATTGTTACAAAAGCATCTTCTGAGGAAGGACTTTCAGATACGCTTGTCCAGGAGCTGTTTTCACTTGACAAGGTGTTGCTTATGGTTGGTGCGGCCATGGTGTTTATTGGCGTGTTTACGCCGCTTCCTATATATATTTTCGTCCCGATTGGTATTGTACTTATAATCGTGAGCAGGAATGTAGGCAAGACAGCAGGTGAACAGGCAATAGAGGAGGAAGTGCAGTCGGAGGAAGATGCGGCACAGGAGATACGAAGGCCGGAGAATGTTGTATCGCTCCTTAACGTTGACCCTATAGAGCTTGAGTTTGGTTATGGCATTATTCCGCTGGCTGATGTTAATCAGGGCGGAGACCTCCTTGACAGAGTTGTAATGATAAGACGCCAGATAGCGCTCGAGCTGGGTGCGGTTGTTCCTATAATACGTCTGAGAGATAATATTCAGCTTAATCCTAACCAGTATATAATTAAGATTAAGGGTATACAGGTAAGCGAAGGTGAGATCCTTTTTGACCATTATATGGCAATGAACCCGGGATATGTAGAGGAAGAGATAACAGGTATTCCTACATTTGAACCGTCGTTCCATCTTCCGGCAATATGGATAACAGAGAGCCAGAGAGAGAGAGCTGAGTCACTTGGATATACTGTAGTTGACCCGCCTTCTATTATTGCAACACACCTTACGGAAGTTATAAGACAGCATATTGCTGAACTTCTTACAAGACAGGATGTGCAGAATCTTATTAATAATATTAAAGAGAATAATTCTACGCTTATTGATGAGCTTATTCCAAAGCTTCTTGGAATCGGTGATATACAGAAGGTGCTTCAGAATCTTCTTGAAGAAGGAATATCAATACGTGATATGGTTACAATTCTTGAAACACTTGCCGACCATGCAGGAGTAACAAGAGATACGGATATCCTGACAGAGTACGTAAGACAGAGCCTTAAGAGAGCAATATCGATGAAGTATTTCCCTGCTAATGAGACTACACAGGTAATTACACTTGATCCGAAGATTGAACAGGAGATTATGGGTTCGGTTAAGCAGACAGAGCAGGGCGCATATCTTACACTTGATCCGGAGAGAACTAAGCTTATCATGAATTCACTTGGAATTGAACTTAAAAAACTTGAAGATATCGGTAAGAATCCTATTGTTGTTACATCACCGATTGTCAGAATGTATTTTAAGAAGCTTGCAAGTGACTATTACAAAGACATAATAGTTGTTTCATATAATGAAGTTGAATCAGATGTTGAATTACAGTCAGTGGGGATGGTGACGGCATAGTATGATAGTTAAAAAATTTCAGGCGCCAACGGAGACGGAGGCGATACTTAAAGCTAAGGATGAACTTGGAAGTAATGCAGTAGTTCTTAATGTAAAGACGCTTAAGCAAAGAGGCATTTTCAGGCTGTTTAGAAAAGATGTTGTCGAGGTGACGGCAGCACTTGAAGAAAATGAATTTATAAGCAACATGAATGCTGCAAAACACCAGCCTGCATCACCAAAAGCAGGCAGTACATTTACGGCGGTTGTTGATGAAAAGCTGGATGTAATGAATGATTCGGCAGTTATTGAGGAGAAGCTTGATTCGCTGCATAACATGCTGAGTCAGCAGATGAACAAGGGAGGGGCACCTTCACCTGCTGTGGCGAGGGCGTATGAGGAGATGGCTGCCGCAGCTGAAAAAGAACCTGTAAGTCAGGAAAAGCAGACTAAGGAAAATAATAACAGTAACTTTAAGTATCTGCAGCTTATCTATAACAAGCTCATAGATAATGAAGTTAATGAAAAATATGCCAATGCAATTATTAATGAAGTGAGTGGCTCTATCAAGAAGGAGGCAAGCATAGACAGCCTTCTCGGATGTGTGTACCAGAAGATAATTCTTAAGCTCGGAGAGCCTGTATATATGACAAAAGGTGACAAGCCCAAGGTCATTATGTTCATAGGACCGACAGGTGTAGGCAAGACAACCACAATAGCCAAGCTTGCTTCATACTATAAGCTTGAAAAGCAGTACAAAGTCGCATTTATAACGGCCGATACATATAGAATTGCTGCGGTTGAACAGCTCAATACTTATGCGTCAATCATAGAATGTCCCGTTAATGTTGTGTATTCAGTTGATGAGATAGCACAGAGCCTTGAGGATTTCAAGGATTTTGATCTCATATTTGTTGATACGGCAGGGCGCTCACATAAGGATAAGGAGCAGATGCTTGAGCTGCATGAGTTAAGGGATATGGTAGCAGGGCTTTCGGATACATTTGATCTTGAATGCTATCTTACACTCAGTGCGACTACAAAGTATAAGGATATGCTTGACATAACGGGCATGTATGCAGATATACCGGATTACAGGCTTATATTTACAAAGCTGGATGAGACATGTGCATACGGCAACATACTTAATATAAGAATGGCAACAGGGGCACAGCTATCATATACTACTACAGGGCAGAATGTACCTAATGATATTGAAGTGATTAACGAGCAGGCAATAGCAAGACAGCTGCTGGGAGGCTGACAGCCGGACGGAGGAACCATGGACCAGGCAGAGAATTTACGAACAATTATAAAAAAGCAGAATCAGAAGACTATAGAGAATGCAAGAATAATAGCTGTAACAAGTGGTAAGGGAGGCGTCGGTAAATCCAACATCTCAATTAATATAGCGCTGCAGTTTGCACGAATGGGCAAGAGGGTAATCATACTTGATGCGGACTTCGGACTTGCTAATATTGAGGTTATGTTTGGAATTATTCCAAAGACCAACCTGAGTGATCTGATGTTTAAGGGCAAGGAGCTTAAGGATATTATTCTTGACGGACCTGAAGGTGTTAAGTTTATATCGGGTGGTTCAGGTATAGCTAAGCTTGCCAATCTTGACCGCGAGCAGGTAAGGCGTATGGTTGGCAAGCTGTCAGAACTTGAAGAGATGGCTGATATTATTATAATAGATACAGGCGCAGGAATGTCGTCAAGCGTTCTTGAATTCCTTGTGTCGGCACCTGAGATTATACTGGTAACAACGCCTGAACCCACATCAATTACTGATTCCTATGCGCTGCTTAAGGGACTGAGTCTTTATGAAGGATTTGATGATAATAATACGAGGATAAGAGTGGTAGCCAATAAGGTATCATCAGCTTCAGAAGGCAGGGCATTGTATGAGAAACTGAGCATGGTAGTTAAGCAGTTTCTCAAGATTAATATTGAATTCCTTGGAATAGTATCACAGGACAATGCAATACCTAAGGCTGTAATGAAGCAGAAACCGGTTTCAATAGCGTTTCCTGATTCGGCTCCGGCTCATGATTTTTATAATATTGCGCATACATTGGAAACTAATGAAGACCCGGTATTTAACAGAAAGAACGGCATACGCAATTTTCTTAAAAATGTTTTTTCAAAGGGAATGTAATATATAACACTAAATAATACGAGGTGAATCTTAATGGCGGGAAACGTTATAACAGTTGGGGCAAAGATAGAACTCACCAGGCTTAATGCGAGAAAAAAACAGAATACCGAAGGAATGAAAGTATACTACAGCAAAGTCCTTGACATTATTGAAGACGAAGATGGTATGGTGATTAAGGCAGCAGTACCTCTGGATGAGGGACGCATAGTGCCTCTGGCAGTTGGTGCGGAATATGATGCTTATTTCTCAGAAGGCAGCAGTATATATGCAGGACCATGCAGGATAACAGGACGTTCAAAGGACATGAATATATATACGATGGATATTGTCCTTATTGGTGATCTGCACAGAGTACAGAGGAGAGGATTCTACAGGCTCCCATGCAGCAGACCTGTTAAGGTTCAGGTGCTGACTGATTTTCAGGCAGCGGGATATGAGCGTACGCATCAGTGGAATGAAAAGCTGTTCCAGAATGCCAGGCCTGTGCTTGAGGCAACGCTCATAGATTTAAGCGGCGGCGGAATACGTATGCATTCAGGAATTCATTACGAGAAAGAAAGCCTTGTAAGGGTATTTCTTGATATTATCTGTAATGATGAACCAAAGCAGCTTGAACTGCTGGGCGAAGTTGTAATGTCGTATTCGCTTGAGAATGACCGAAGCATATATGAGACAAGGGTGCAGTTCAAAGCAGTACCTAATGAGATAACAGAGATGATAGTCAAATATATATTTATGGAGCAGAGAATAACACAGCAGAAGCTAAGAAGGTGATGGTATGGCAAAAAAAATATTATTAATCGATGACTCTGCACTCATGAGAAGGGTTATATCTGATATAATTAATTCAGGCGGTGATTATGAGGTCGCAGATATAGCACGCGATGGAGTTGAGGGCTTTGAGAAGATTGTTTCCAATCCAAGTCTTTATGATGCAATCATAATGGATATTAATATGCCGAGAATGAATGGCATAGAGCTCCTGAGAGAACTTCATAACAATCATATTGAACAGACTGTGATTGTTGTAAGTACGGTCGCTAAGGAAGGCGCAAAAGAGACAATTCAGGCACTTGAATATGGTGCATTTGATTTTGTTACCAAGCCTGAGAATTATTTTGAGACCAAGGGAGAAGCATTCAGGAATCAGATACATGCAATGCTTGATGCAGCAACGAGCAGCAGACCATCGGCTGCAAAAGCAGCACAGGCTCCTGCAAGACCGGTAAGGACTACGATTCACCAGCCGGCAGGAACTACAGTATCGGGAGCATCCAGACCGGCTTCAAGAATTGCAACTTCACCTGCTACATCAAGAGTAGGTACGCCGGATTCGGTAATCAGACCGGATGAAGGCAGGGCAAAGGGTGTTAAGAGCGGACGTAAGAAGCTTGTAGCACTTGCATGTTCAACAGGCGGACCAAAGTCACTGCAGCAGGTAATCCCATATCTTCCGGAGAATCTGGATGCGGGAGTTGTACTTGTGCAGCATATGCCAAAAGGATTTACCAGTTCACTTGCACAGAGACTTAATGAGCTCAGTCATGTGACGGTTAAGGAAGCGGAAGAAGGCGATGTGATTCGTAAGGGCTGGGTATATATAGCACCCGGCGGACGACATATAAGAGTAGATTCAAAAGGCACAGATTATGTAATCAGATTGTCTGACGAGGATCCGGTTGAAGGGTTGAGGCCATGTGCCAATATAATGTATGACTCACTTACAAAGAGCAGATTTGATGAGATTACATGTGTTGTGCTCACAGGAATGGGAGCCGACGGAACAAAAGGAATCAAGAACCTTAAGGATGCCGGAAGACCTATACATGTAATAGGACAGGACGAGCAGTCGTGTGTTGTGTATGGTATGCCAAAGGCATTAGCACAGGCGGGACTGACTGATGAAGTGGTACCGCTTAACCAGATAGCAGATGCAATAACTAAGAACGTGGGGGTATTGTAAAATGGACGTAAGCCAATATCTTGAGATTTTTATTGATGAATCAAATGAACATTTACAGACATTAAGTGATGAGCTTATGGTACTGGAGAAAGAACCTGAGAACAAAGACACTATTAATGAGATATTCCGTGCAGCACATTCCCTTAAGGGAATGGCAGGTACTATGGGATACAAGAGAATGCAGAATCTTACACACAATATGGAGAATGTATTCTCAGAGATACGTAATGACAAGATGAAGGTTAACAGCAAGCTTGTTGACGTATTGTTCCAGTGCCTTGATGCACTTGAGTCATATGTTGACAACATCCGTAATACGCAGGATGAAGGAACAGATGACAATGAACCTATTATCAAGGAACTGAATGATTTCCTTGCTAATGAAGGTCAAGAGAATGCACAGCCTAAAGAAGAAAAACCGCAGGAGGAAGCTAAGCCGGAAGGCGGAACAGATGAAACAATAACAGATGTATCACTTGCTGATTTTGAAAAGAATGCTGTTAATGAGGCTCTTAAGAAGGGGATGCATGTATGTAATATCCATGTATATGTTGACCCTAACTGTATCCTTAAGGCTGCAAGGGCATTCCTTGTATTTAAGAATCTTGAAGGACACGGAGACGTAATCAAATCAATGCCTTCAGTGCAGGACATAGAGGATGAGAAGTTTGACTTTGATTTCAGCATTGTGTTTGTTACAGAGGAAGAAGCTTCCAAGATACTCGATATCATAAAGAATGTATCGGAGATTAAGGATGCTGTGCTTACAGAGATTAAAGAACCTCTTAAGACAGAAGACGATAATGCGCCAGCTGAAGCATCAAAGGAAGAGCATAAGAATGAAGCGCCGGCACAGGATTCCGCAGAGAAGAAGCCTGCACCATCAGCGGCTAAGAAGCCTGCACAGGCTGCATCGGCAAAGCCGGGAGTTAAGCCTGTAGGACGTTCAGTGCGTGTTGATATTGAAAAGCTTGATGTACTTATGAACCTTGTCAGTGAGCTTATTATAGCAAAGAATGGTCTTGTTGCCAGCGCATCAGACGAAGAAGGCAATGCGGCTAACCAGGGCTTCCATGAGCAGATAGAGTATCTTGAGAGAGTAACAACTAACCTTCATGAATCAGTTATGAAGGTACGTATGATGCCTATTGAGAGCGTTGTAAGTAAGTTCCCGAGAATGATAAGAGATCTTTCCAAGAAGCTTAATAAGAAGATGGAGCTGTACATGACAGGTGAGGAGACCGAGCTTGACCGTACAGTTATTGATGAGATTGGAGATCCGCTCATGCATCTTCTCCGTAACTCAGCAGACCATGGACTTGAGAGCGCAGAGGTGCGTGCTGAGAGAGGCAAGCCGGAAGTTGGTTCTATTTTCCTGAATGCTTATCAGGATGGTAATAATGTAGTCATCGAAGTAGGTGATGACGGTAATGGTATTGATGTTGAGAAGGTTAAGGCAAAGGCTATAGAGAAGGGCAACATCACGGAAGAGCAGGCTGAGATGATGACCGAGAAGGAGATAATAGATCTTCTGTTCAGGCCAAGCTTCTCTACTTCAGATAAGATTACCGACGTATCAGGACGTGGAGTTGGTCTTGATGTTGTTAAGTCTAAGATTGAGGCACTTGGCGGTGCTGTTGAAGTAAAGACTACATACGGCGTAGGCAGTACATTTATTATTCATCTGCCGCTTACACTTGCAATTATTCAGGCACTTATGGTTAAGCTTGGCGATGAAAAGTATGCAATATCACTTGATTCTATCCAGACAATCGAAGATATTCCTGTAAGCGAGATTAAGTATGTTCATGCTAAGGAAGTAATTAACTTAAGAGGCAATGTAATTCCGCTTGTACGTCTCAGAGAGCTTCTTGATGTACCGGGTGAGCCGGAGGAATCAGAGAATATTACAGTAGTAATAGTAAGCAAGGGAGACAAGCAGGCAGGTCTTGTTGTTGACAGTCTTATCGGACAGCTTGAAATCGTTATTAAATCACTTGGCAAGTATATCAACATCAATAAGATGATCAGTGGTGCAACAATCCTTGGTGATGGTTCTGTAGCACTTATAATTGATGCTAATACACTTGTATAAGATTTTGAACATGATATTTTAACTGCAAATATGCATTGAATTGGAGGTTTAATAATGGGAGAGTTAAAGGTCATTGACAATAACAGGAATGAAGCAGACGAGACAGCTGTCCAGTACATAGTTGTCAAAGTCGGCAATGAGCAGTATGGAATAGACATACAGTATATTGATAATATCGTTAAGAGCCAGAGAATTACACGTGTGCCTAAGACACAGAAGTACTATAACGGTGTAATTAACCTGCGTGGTGAGATTATTCCTGTAATGAGCATAAGAGTAAGGCTTGGACTTGAGCCCGATGTATTCACGGATAAGACAAGAATAATCATAATAAAGCTTGAGAATGCCACAATAGGTATTATAGTTGATCAGGTTAATGAAGTAATTACACTTGAGTCTACAGATATAGAGAAGGGACCTCATGAGAAGAGTGAGGAAGCTAATGGTTATATCTGCGGCATAGGCAAGTATAAGGGTGAGCTTGTTTCGCTCCTTGATATAGTAGGCGTTATAGTGGAGAAGGAAGGCTGATATTAACCGGACTACAGAGACAGCTTGGGGGTGACTAGCTAGGTGAGCAAGATTAATCTTGATGAATTGAATGACATGCAATATGATGTTCTTAAAGAGATAGGCAATATAGGAGCAGGCAATGCAACTACAGCACTTGCACAGATGGTCAATATGAAGGTCGACATGTCGGTGCCTAAAGTAGAACTTGTTCCGTTCTCACAACTTGCAGATTTTATTGGTTCTGAGGAGGAGCAGGTCGTAGGCATGCTTCTTCAGATGAGCGGCGATGTTGATGGAATGATGATGTTTTTCTTCAATATGAGATCGGCACATAACCTTGTTGATATGCTTATGGGAAGACCTATAACGGATGACAATGACAGTGATGAATTCAGTGAGATGGATATGTCAGCGCTTAGCGAGATAGGTAATATTATCTCAGGTGCATATCTGGTTGCATTGTCAAAACTGACTAATCTTACTATAGAAACATCGGTGCCAAGCATGTCTATTGATATGGTGGGAGCACTGCTTAGTGTACCGGCTATCGAGTTTGGCAAACTTGGAGACAAGCTGTTATTTATCCAGTCACAGCTTGGCGAGAATGGCTGCATTAATGGATATTTCCTTATGATACCTGAACTCGAGTCCTACGATAAAATACTTGGTGCACTTGGCCTTTAGGCCGGGTGCATTGTGGTATCATAATAAGGTCTGATGAGGATGTGTAAAGATGGGAAATATGATTAAGGTTGGTATGGGTGACCTGAAAGCATGTAAGTGTCCGGATGCTCTGACTACACTTGGACTTGGTTCATGCATAGGCGTTGCACTGTATGATCCGGTGACAAAAGTCAGCGGACTTTTGCATTTTATGCTGCCGGACAGCACTCAGATAAGAAACAATTCTAACAGGGCAAAGTTTGCAGATACAGGCATTGAAGACCTGATTACACTTATGGTATCCATGGGTGCAAACAAAAACCGCCTTGTTGCCAAAATCGCAGGTGGAGCTAAGATGTTCGCTACGTCGGGAATGTCAGAGATATTGTGTGTTGGTGACCGCAATGCCGAGGCTGCGAAAAAAGAACTTGCAGCAAGAAATATAAGGATTCTTGCACAGGATACGGGACTTGACTATGGACGTACCGTCGAGTTCTATTCAGAGACAGGAGATTATAAGATTAAGGCTGTCGGTAAGGGAGTCAAAGTTATATGAAAATGAAGTGGCGCAATCTCCCTGCAATAGTAACACTTCTTGCGGGGTTTATAACATGTGTTATAACGACATTATGCAGGTATCCGCTTAATAAGATGTTATGGGTGCTGATTGCCGTTATGACCGTATTTTTCACAATCGGACTTATAATCAGGGCAGTGATTATGCATTTTGTGGAAGGCAGAGATGCTGATGAAGCCGATGCTTCAGGGGATGAGGAAGATGAGACCGCAGCAGCTGACGAAGGTGTTCAGAATGCGGATGGCAGTGAAGAAGGACAGCAATCAGATAATTAATAGACAATGGGTGGTATTCAATGGATGAGGCAGCAAGAAACAAGCTGTGGAGCGAGTATAGCAGAACAAGAAGCACTGCTTTGCGTGATCAGCTTATAATTGAATATTCGCAGCTGGTTAAGCTTGTGGCAGGGCGTCTCGGAATGTATCTGGGGTATAGCGTGGAGTATGATGATCTCTGCGGTTATGGTATATTTGGACTGATAGACGCAATTGATAAATTTGACTGTAACAAGAATGTTAAGTTTGAGACTTATGCAAGCCTGAGAATCAGGGGAGCGATTCTTGATCAGATAAGAAAGATGGACTGGATTCCACGTTCATTAAGACAAAAACAGAAGAAAATAGATGCCGCTATGTCGAAGATAGAAGCACAGAAAGGCAGTGTGGCAACAGATGAGGAGCTTGCACAAGAGCTTGGAATAACACTTGATGAGTTTAATGACTGGCAGGGGAAGACTAAGGCAACAAACCTGATTTCACTGGATGAATATACGGAGACTCAGGGAACCGAAGCAAAGATGGATTCTGTTACCAATGCAAGGTTTGACCAGCCTGAGGATGTCGTTGAAAAAGAAGAACTCAAAAAAATGATAGTGGAAGCAATATCTCTGCTGACAGATAAAGAGAGAAGTGTTGTAACACTATATTATTATGAAGAGATGACACTCAAGGAAATAAGTCTTGTGCTTGATGTGTCTGAATCGAGAGTATCACAATTACATACAAAGGCTTTGCTTAAGATGAAGTCAAAGTTAGGACCGTATCTTAATATATTGATCTGACCCACATGGGATGAAGTTAGAGGGAGGTGCTTATATGCATACGAATGGATATTTTCAACTTGCATCAACTAAGGATGGACTTATGATAACTGTATATCCTCCGCAGCCGGGTGGAAGGAAGGCAGAGGTAGAGGATCTTATTTCATATGCTGCGCAGAAAGGCATATCGGATTATATAGATGTACTCAAAGCAAAGATGGCATTTGACGGTGGCAAAGACAAAGTAAGGATGCTTATATACGATAAGTCACCGGTGCCTAATGGTGAATTCGGAAGCTATAATATATCAAGGGATAAGATGGAAGTTGAAGCGGTGTTCTATCCTCCGTTTGAGGGCGAACATGAGCTTACGGCTGAGGGTATTAAGGATGACCTCGCAGCATCAGGTGTCAAGATGGGAATACTTGATGATGAGATAAACAGGTTTATTGAGGAACGCGAATATTTTGTCCCGTATACAATTGCAAGAGGGCAGCAGCCGGTAGATGGCCATGATGGCAGGATTGAGTATAAGTTCAATACGGTAACATCTGCAAAGCCTAAGATGAATGAGGACGGTACGGTTGATTTTCATTCACTGGACAATGTTAATCATATTAATGCAGGGGATGTTGTTGCAGAACTTTTTCCGGAAGATTATGGTACTCCCGGATATGATGTTGTCGGACAGCCGGTATCGCCAAAGAAGGTCAAGAGAGCAGTATTCCAGTATGGACGTAACCTTAAGGTCTCAGAAGATAAGCACTTTCTTATATCTGAGGTAAGCGGACATGTAACTCTTGAAAATGACAAAGTATTTGTATCGAATGAGCTTGAACTTGTTAATGTTGATAATTCAACTGGAGATATTAATTACAGCGGTAATGTAATAATAAAGGGTAATGTAATAACAGGATTCAGTGTCAATGCATCAGGAGATATTACAGTTAACGGACTTGTTGAAGGTGCTAATCTTACCGCAGGCGGTAATATAACCATTATGAGAGGTGTACAGGGCGGCGGAAGAGCGATGCTTACCGCAGGCGGCGATATTGTATCAAAGTTTATTGAGAGCGCCAATATGGTTTCGGCAGGCGGCAAGATTGAGACAGATTCAATTCTTCACAGTAAGGTAATAGCCAAAGGACCTATTGTTGTTCAGGGACGTAACGGGCTTATTGTCGGAGGTGACGTTAAGTCAAGAGTGCTTATAGACTGCAAGACAATCGGCAATGATATGGGAACTGCAACGGTAGTTGGTGTCGGTGTGGATCCTACGGTGAAGAAGCGCATAGATGTGCTTAAGAATGAACTGGAGCAGCTTGGAAAGCAGAAGATACAGCTTGGACAGCTTGTGACGGCACTTCGCAAGAAGCAGGATATTGAAGGCGGACTTGATGCTGAGAAGCAGGCACTTCAGCAAAAGACAATGCGTAACATGCTTATGCTTGAGAAACAGTTAAGCGATGATAAAAAAGAGCTTGAAGAATGCCGCAATATGATAAGCGAGGATGCAAGTGCGAGAATCAAAGTATCAAGGACTGCTAATATTGGAACAAAGGTAATGTTTGGCGACCAGTATATTTTCCTTCGCGAGAAATATGACTTTTGTCAGTTCATTAAGAAGGATGGAGATATCAAGTCATCAGGAATGTAAGGAAGGTGGTCATATATGGCAGTACGTCCGGTTGATATTGTTTCTATGCAGCGAATGGCTGATGTATCGCAGATTAAGCAGAATGAGAATAACAAACCGATGAATGACCAGGTTAATTTTCAGAATCAGCTTGCAAAGGAAGTACAGCAGACATCAGAACAGGTTGTAAGAAAAGCTGATATAGAGAATCAGAACCAAAAATATGATGCCAAAGAAAAAGGCAAAAATGAGTATCAGCATGATGGTAAGGTCAAGGTGAAGAAAAAGGACGGGCATGAAAGTGTTATGCCGGATGATCCGGATTTTAAGGGGCTGTTCGATGTGTCAGTTTGATGACACCCGGGCAGCCGGTTTATTAGTGACCGGGAAGGAATTATATTGTGACAGCGTTTGAGGTAGTACTGCTTTTGTGTGGAATAATCTGTGTTGCAGTAAGCTTTATAATGGGTGACTCCAAGAAAAAAAACACAGACGATAAGGATTATGATGCAAATCTTACAGAAGAGCAGAAGGAAGATATAAGAAGACAGGTAACTGACATAATAGATGAAGAGATGCTGAATGCATCAGAGAAGACAGAAGTTTCACTCGATAAGATATCCAACACAAAGATTCTTGAGATGAATGAATATGCGGACAACATACTTGGAGAGATAAACCGTAATCATAATGAAGCTGTATTTCTCTATGATATGCTTAATGACAAAGCAAAAGAAGTCAAGTCTACAGTAAAAGATGTCAATGTAACGAAGAAGCAGGTTGAGAAGATTCAGGCAGAGGTCACATCTGCAGCTGCGAATCCCGAAGAGGATAATGCATACGCAGATAAGTCAGGAGATAAGTCGCAGCACAGGTCTGAACATGAATTCAGAAGCATGACCCCGGAGATTGTCAGGGAGATAGATATGCCTGTAACATCAGAATATGATGATTCACAGGAAAATGATTTATATGGAACCGGCGGTGCAGATATCAATGACGGCATGGATATGGTTTCGCCACAGGAACTTATGGCTGTGTCGCAGATGTTAGGACAGGACATACAGCAGAACATACAGCAGAACATACAGACTGTTTCGGCACAGGATAATGGGATGCATGATAACGGGACACATGGACTTAACAGAAATGATGAGATACTCAGCATGTATGAATCCGGAATGGACAGCCGGCAGATAGCAAAAGAGCTCAATCTCGGAATCGGAGAGGTAAGGCTTGTGATAGATTTATATAAAAGTACAAAGTAGAAAGCGGTAAAAAAGTGAATTTTAAATATTACTTACGGGGATTGGGTACAGGAATAGTTGTGACGTTGATAATAGTTACAATATCTAATTCTTTAAGAGGCAGCAAGACGGCTTCGGAAAATGCTGCACAACCTTCATCTGTCCAGCCTACATCAGCGATAGAAGCTATTCTTAATAACCAGAGGACAACACAGGCGTATGGAGATGCAGCATCGGCGGATGCAACATCGGCGGACGCAGCATCAGCGGATGTAACATCAGCGGATGTAACATCAGCGGATGTAATATCGGCAGACACATCATCAGCAGAGACAGTATCAGACAATGTACAGCAGGGACAGCAGGGACGCAATATTACAGTTTCTTTTGAGACGATACAATCATCCGAAGCTGCTGCGCAGCTCCTTGAAAAAGCCGGTATTGTAGACAACTGGCGTAATTTTAATTCGTATCTTGTGAATAACGGATATGACAGAAAGGTCTCAGGCGGTACATTTTCTTTTAGTGGCAATGAATCATATAAGGAGATTGCCGGAATAATAACCAAATCAAGATAATACAGGCATTTTGTTATATACATTTAATGCAAAAAATGCTTGCATTAGATATGTCACTTATGTTACAATGGCAGACGGTGACAAAAAACACGCAGTCTGATTGACATACAGGTGCCGGTTACGCCCCGGTTGTATGGCAAGATGAGGGATGCGGAAGATAATTAACCAATGGAGGTAAACTATGAGCGTAATTTCAATGAAGCAGTTACTGGAGGCAGGTGTTCATTTTGGACATCAGACAAGAAGATGGAATCCTAAGATGCAGCAGTACATCTACACACATCGTAACGGAATCCACATCATCGACCTTCAGAAGTCAGTAGGAAAGGTTGACGAGGCTTACAAGGCAGTATCAGATATCGCTGCTGAGGGTGGCACAATCCTTTTCGTTGGTACTAAGAAGCAGGCACAGGATGCTATCGCTACAGAGGCACAGCGTTGCGGCATGTTCTATGTTAACGAGAGATGGCTTGGTGGTATGCTTACAAACTTCACAACAATCCAGAAGAGAATTGCTAAGCTTCACGAGATTGAGACAATGAAGGAAGATGGAACATTTGACGTTCTTCCTAAGAAGGAAGTTGCTCTTCTTGAGAAGGAACTTGAGAAGCTTCAGAAGAATCTTGGCGGTATCAAGGAGATGAAGAAGCTCCCGGATGCTATCTTTGTTGTTGATCCTAAGAAGGAAAGAATTTGTATTCAGGAAGCACATGCACTTGGTATTCCGCTTATCGGTATCGTTGATACAAACTGTGATCCGGATGAGCTTGATTATGTAATCCCAGGTAATGATGATGCAATCAGAGCTGTAAAGCTTATCGTATCTAAGATGGCTGATGCAGTTATTGAGGCTAATCAGGGCGCTGAGGAAGCTCCGGTTGCAGAAGATGCAGCAGAAGAGACAACAGAGGCTTAATTAACAGAATAGGCTGATTTATGATTAGAAAGGTGCTTCAGCCTGAGAATTCAGGTTGGGGCACTATTTGTTATAACGCAATTATTTAATATTACGGAGGTAATCAGAGCAATGGCAGCAATTACAGCAGCAATGGTTAAGGAACTTAGAGAGTCTACAGGCGCAGGAATGATGGAGTGTAAGAAGGCTCTTACAGAGGCAGATGGAGATATGGAAGCAGCTGTTGATGTTCTTAGAAAGAGCGGAGCAGCAAAGGTAGAGAAGAAGGCCGGAAGAATCGCAGCAGAAGGTCTTACAAGAGTTGCATCAGAAGGTAACACAGCAGTTGTAGCAGAGGTTAACTCTGAGACAGACTTTGTTGCTAAGAATGCTATCTTCCAGGAATTTGTTCAGTTCGTTGCAGATACAGCACTTAAGTCATCAGTAGAGAAGGCAGGAGACGGCGAGGATGTATGTGATATTCTTGGTCTTAAGTCAGAGCTTGAGGAGAAGACTCTTACAATCGGCGAGAAGCTTTCTATCAGAAGATTTGCTAAGATTTCAGGTGACTGCGTAGCTTCATATACACATGGCGGCGGAAGAATCGGCGTTATTGTTGCAGCTGACGGTGCTTCAGGAGATGCGGTTCAGGAAGCACTTACTAATGTAGCAATGCAGATTGCAGCTATGAATCCACAGTACATCAGCAGAGATGACATGTCAGATGCTGAGCTTGCTAAGTTAAGAGAGATTATTCAGGAGAGCGCACTTAATGATCCTGCAACTCTTCCAAAGCCAATTCTTAACAAGTTAATCGAGAAGGCTGTTACAGATAAGGTTTGGAGCGATGAGGATATCGCTATTTACAACGAGAAGAAGAGCAATATGCAGTACCTGTTCAACTTCCTCTCAAAGGAAGCTGCAGAACAGTTAGCTCAGCTTGCATTAGCTGACAGAGATGCAATCACATCAGATAAGATTTTCCACGGCTTAGTAGAAGGACGTGTTTCTAAGCAGCTTAAGGAAATCTGTCTTCTTGACCAGGTATATGTTAAGGCTGAGGATGGCAAGCAGACAGTAGCAGCTTATCTTGCACAGGTTGCTAAGAAAGTTGGTGCTGACTTCAAGCTCAAGGGCTTCGTTCGTTTTGAGACAGGCGAAGGTATTGAGAAGAAGGTTGATGACTTCGCAGCAGAAGTTGCAGCACAGGCAGGTCTGTAAGATTTATCAGTTAATATATCAGACGGAATAATATCGAATGAATGAAAAGCTTTGGATCATTTCATTATATGGAGTGGTTCAGAGCTTTTTATATTATTGTCCGGAATAATATTGTCCATGATTTTTGATTCAAATTTTGACAAATTTATCTTCTATAATCGGGCTGTTTGTGATATACTTATCAAGGTATACTTTACGAAGAGGATGAGCTTATAATGGATAACAGAGTTGGTTATGTAGTATATCATAGAAAATACAGCAGGCTCCAGAAGTTCATCATGGCAATAGCTGTGGTATTTATTATTCTGCCATCGGTCCTGTGTGTTATCCTGTTTGACAGAATGAATAAGATGCAGAGCCGGATTGATGAGCTGGCTGCAGCGGGAAGACAGGGCAGCGTAGCAGGGCAGGCTGAGGCTGAGGACGAGGATGATGGAATGGATGGTGCATTGTATAATGAGAGCGATGATACACAGGCGCTTAAGGATGCATCAGATATAAAGTACAGCAGACCATCGGATATTGTCAGGGATGAAGACAGATACCATGGCGCAAGAGTGTATCTGACGTTTGATGACGGACCGTCAGATAATACGGATGCAATTCTTGATAAGCTGGGAGAATATGGAGTAAAGGCAACATTTTTCGTTGTAATGAAAGAAGACGAGAAGTCAGTTGAACGTTATAAAAGAATTGTTAACGAAGGGCATACACTTGCGATGCATTCAGCTTCACATGTATATTCACAGATTTACAGCTCGTATGATGCATACACGGAGGATGTTAATCAACTGAGAAGTTACCTGAAGAGTGTGACGGGGGTTACGCCTGTATATTACAGATTCCCGGGTGGCTCAAGTAATACGGTAAGCAGTGTCCCTATGAGCGAGTGTATAGAATATCTCGATTCTCAGGGAATAATATATTATGACTGGAATGTCGCATCAGGAGATACGGATAGAGCATATGTCAGTTCATCGACAATTGCAGATAACGTAATAAGAGGTGTAGAAGGCAAGCAGTCATCAGTTGTGCTTATGCATGATACCAATAAGAAGACTACAACTGTTGATGCGCTTGATTCAATCCTTAAGTATATGAGCGATACCGGTAAGAATGTACTGCCAATAACAGAGGGGACAACCCCTGTTCATCACAGAATAAGTGATGCAAAATAACTTTCAATGGAGAGAAAGAGAACATGAAAGATTTAAAAAGAGTAATCCTTAAACTTAGCGGAGAGGCGCTTACAGGCAATCAGAAGTCCGGATATGATGATGCAATGATTGAAGATATTGCAAGACAGGTAAAGGAGATAACTGATAAGGGAATTCAGGTTGGAATCGTCATCGGTGGCGGTAATTACTGGAGAGGACGTTCTAATGACTCAATTGACAGAACGAAAGCAGACCAGATTGGAATGCTTGCAACAATCATGAACTGCATATATGTATCTGAGATATTCAGATCTACAGGAATTATGACTAATGTGCTCACACCTTTTGAGTGCGGGGGTATCACAAAGCTTTTTTCAAAGGACAGAGCTAATAAGTATTTTTCAAAAGGAATGGTAGTATTCTTTGCCGGCGGAACGGGACACCCTTACTTCTCAACAGATACAGGTGTTGCGCTCAGAGCGATAGAGATGGATGCAGATGCAATCCTTCTTGCTAAGGCTATTGATGGCGTCTATGACAGTGATCCTAAGACCAATCCGGCAGCTAAGAAGTATGACAGCATATCAATACAGGAAGTTGTTGATAAGAAGCTTGGTGTAATAGATATGACAGCTTCGGTAATGTGCATGGAGAACAGGATTCCGCTTATGGTATTCGGACTTAACGAGAAGAACAGCATTGTTGATGCAATGAGTGGCAAGTTCAACGGAACTATGGTTACAGTGTAGAATTAAAGTGGTACCGGAAGTAATTTACAATTATAATAATAAAAAGACAGGAGAATTAAGATGAGCGATATAGCAATATATGAAGATAAGATGAAGAAGTCAGTTGAGGCATTACTTGAGGATTATAAGACAATCCGTGCGGGAAGAGCCAACCCGCATATCCTTGATAAGATTCGTGTGGATTATTATAATACACCGACTCCGCTTCAGCAGGTAGCCAATATATCAGTACCTGAGGCAAGAATTATACAGATTCAGCCATGGGATGCAAGCCTTATTAAGGAGATTGAGAAGGCTATAATTGTATCTGATCTTGGACTTACACCTAATAATGATGGTAAGGTAATCAGACTTGTATTTCCTGAACTTACAGAGGACAGACGTAAGGAACTTTCCAAGGATGTTAAGAAGAAGGGCGAGAATGCCAAAGTAGCAATCCGCAATGTAAGAAGAGACGCTAACGATGTATTTAAGAAGCAGAATAAGGCCAATGAGATTTCAGAGGATGAGTTAAAGGACGCAGAGGACAGCATTCAGAAGATTACAGATAAGTATATAACTGAGGTTGATAAGTGCGTGGATGATAAGATAAAGGAAGTTATGACAGTATAAGCAATACTGTCATGAGATATGATGATACGAGGTCCGCCCGGACCTCGTATCGTTACATATTGCGTTACATATTGGTATGGAGGAGAACATTTGGATACATTTAACGAGAAGCTCGGACTGCGTGTGCCAGGGCATGTGGCAGTAATACTTGACGGCAACGGAAGATGGGCTAAAAAGAGACTTATGCCGCGCACATATGGACATTATCAGGGAAGCAAGGTTGTTGAGGACATGCTTCATGTGGTTGATGATATGGGCGTAAAGTATTTTACTGTATATGCATTCTCGACAGAGAACTGGAACCGTTCTAAGGATGAAGTGGATACATTGATGAAGATATTAAGGACATATCTTGTGGACTGTGTTGCCAAGTCAATGAAGAATAATGTACGATGCAGGGTAATAGGAAGACCTGACGGATTGAGTCAGGATATTCTTGACAGTATCCATAACCTTGAAGAGAAGACAAAGAATAATACAGGACTTAATTTCACAATTGCAATTAATTATGGCGGAAGGGATGAGATAAGAAGGGCAGTTAAGTCAATTGCTGACGAGGTAGCCGCAGGAAAAGTTAAGCCGGATGACATTACCGAGCAGATGATTGCACAGCACCTTGATACACGGGAGCTTCCCGATCCTGATCTGCTTATAAGGACAAGTGGGGAAGAAAGACTGTCTAATTTCCTTCCATGGCAGCTTGCGTATACAGAGTTTTACTTTACATCGGTATTATGGCCTGATTTTAATGAAAAAGAAATGATAAAGGCTATTGAAAAATATAATAAGCGTGAGAGAAGATTTGGCGGTGTAAAGGAGGAGCAGGCATAAGTGTATAACTGCATTATGTCTGCATATATAATATGTTAGTTAGAATTTTGAGTGGGATAGTACTTCTGCTGATTACAGGCTCTTCGCTTATAATCGGAGGATGGTATCTGTATGGAATATGTATATTCATCTCACTTGTGGGAATGATGGAATATTATCGTGTACTCGGTATCAATAAAAAGCTTCCGGGGATTATAGGCTATGTAGGAGCAACGGCTTATTATGTATCTTTGCTCATGACGGACGAATGCTTTGGAATACTTGTGCTTACGGCAACGGCAATAGCAATGATGATTGCATATGTTGCAACATTTCCAAAGTACACAATTGAAGATATTGCAAAGGGATATTTTGGCGTTATATATGTTGCGGTTATGATTTCATATATATATCTTACACGTCAGCTTTCTGACGGAGAGTATCTTGCATGGCTTATATTCATATGCTCATGGGGCAGTGATTCATTTGCTTACCTTGCCGGAGTTGCATTCGGAAAGCATAAGATGACACCGAAGCTGTCACCTAAGAAGTCCTATGAGGGAGCGGTTGGCGGTATCGCAGGAGCTGCAGTGCTCGGGGCATTATTCGGAGTATTTGTTAAATATCTTACGGGAGCCGATTACATGGCAGCGTTCACGGCTGCATCGGCAATAGGCGCTACAATCTCGATATTCGGAGACCTTGCGGCATCAGCAATAAAGCGCAATAAAGATATTAAGGATTACGGCAGGCTTATACCGGGACACGGCGGAATACTTGACAGATATGACAGTGTGATATTTACCGCACCTATAGTATACTGGGTGCTGTATTTTATAGTCAGATGACGGATTGGAGACAGAAGTGAAAAAGATTTCGGTACTTGGATCTACAGGGTCAATAGGAACACAGACACTTGACGTTGTCCGCAGGAATAACGACATTGAGATAGTTGCATTGGCTGCCGGCAGAAGAATAAAGGAACTGGAAGCCCAGATAAGGGAGTTTGGACCGAAGCTTGTAAGCGTGGCAGATGAGCAGCTTGCAAAGGAGCTTGCAGTAAGCATTGCAGACCTTGATGTTAAGATAGTATACGGCATGGAGGGACTTACTGAAGCGGCAGTATATCCCGAAGCACAGACAGTAGTAACGGCAGTGGTCGGAATGATGGGAATTGTTCCTACAATAGCAGCAATAAAGGCAGGCAAAGATATTGCACTTGCCAACAAAGAGACACTCGTTACGGCAGGTCATATAATAATGCCGCTCGCAAAGGAATATAATATAAATATATACCCTGTTGACAGCGAGCATTCAGCAATATTCCAGTCACTTAACGGAGAATACCATGCAGAGATTGATAAGATAATATTGACTGCATCAGGCGGACCTTTCCGCAACTATACTAAGGAACAGCTGAAGAATGTGAAAGTTGAGGATGCATTGAAACATCCAAACTGGGCTATGGGGCGTAAGATAACGATAGATTCATCAACAATGGTGAACAAAGGACTTGAAGTTATGGAAGCGCAGTGGCTGTTCAATGTACCGGCTGACCGTGTTCAGGTGATCATCCAGCCACAGAGTGTAATTCATTCAATGGTCCAATTTGTCGATGGCGGTATTATGGCTCAGCTGGGAAGTCCTGATATGAGACTTCCCATACAGTATGCACTTTATTATCCGCACAGAAAGCCGCTTGATACTAAGAGGCTGGACTTCTATGAGCTTGGACAGATTACATTCCAGAAGCCGGATTTTGATAAGTTCAGAGGGCTTGCACTTGCATATGAAGCTGCAAGAAAGGGCGGCAATATCCCTACAGCGCTTAATGCAGCTAACGAGATGGCAGTTGCAATGTTCCTTGACCGCAGGATAAGCTATCTTCAGATACCTGAGATTATTGAATATGTCATGAATGAGACACATTATACAGATAATCCGGATGTTGACAGGATACTTGAGACAGAACAGACAGCATATGAACTTATCAGAAGCAGGTATTAACAATAAAGGCAGGTATGGCACTTGAATATAGTATTAGCAATAATCGTACTGAGCGTAATAATAATTGTTCATGAACTTGGACATTTTATTCTGGCAAAGGCTAACGGAGTAATGGTAATGGAATTCTGTATAGGATTCGGACCGAAGCTTGTAAGTTTTAAAAAAGGCGAGACAGTATACAGTATAAAGCTGCTTCCGTTTGGTGGAGCATGTATAATGCTGGGAGAAGATTTCCTTGATACTGAAGATGAAGCAGAAGAAGGAGAAAGCGAAGAGACTTCTGACAATAGTGCAGGAAAATCAGTAAAAGAAAAATACGACATGAGCAGGTCATTCCCGGCACAGTCAGTATGGGCAAGAATGTCAATTCTGGCGGCAGGACCAGTGTTTAACTTTATACTTGCATTTGTCCTTTCGGTTATTATTATCGGATTCGCAGGGTATGATCCATGTGAAGTCTCTGCTGTTGCCGACAATTCCCCTGCAAGCAGCGCAGGGCTTGAAGCCGGAGACCTTATAACTAAGATTAACGGGCACAGAGTTACATTTTCAAGGGATTTATCTCTTGAGACGCTCATGCATCCTGACAGGACACTGAATATAACTTATGAGCGTGACGGACAGAAGTACACGGCAAAAGTAGTTCCGGAGTATCAGAAAAAAGTATCTTATATGACAGGAATCACAATCCTTTCTGATTGCAGCATACAGACAGTAGAGAATGATTCTCCTGCCAAAAAAGGCGGAATAAAAGCCGGCGATAAGATAAAGAGCATTCAGGGAACAGAGATTGAGAATACGCAGCAGATTGTAGACATAATTGCAGCGTGTGACGGCAGCGAACAGACAATAGTTGTTGAGCGTGACGGCAAAGAGCTCACTCTTAAGGTTACTCCGCAGATGAAGGAACGCGAGAGCTATTATACCGGACTTTATTCATATGGAGCAAGACAGAAGGCGGGAGCACTGTCAACTGTCGGATATGCTTTTAAGGATGTCGGATACTGGATAAGAACAGTATTCGGAAGTCTTGGAATGATGTTCAGGGGACAGGTGTCACTTGATGATGTGTCAGGTCCTGTCGGCGTTGTGAGCGTAATCGGGGATGTTGTCGAAGAGAGCAAGTCAGACGGAGCGTTCTATGTGCTGCTTAATCTGTTCAACATGACGGTTATGATTAGTGCCAACTTAGGTGTGATGAATCTTCTTCCGCTTCCGGCACTTGACGGAGGAAGGCTTCTGTTTGTCATACTTGAGATATTAAGAGGTAAGCCGGTAGCCAAGGAAAAAGAAGGCATCGTTCATTTTGCGGGAATGATACTTCTCATGATACTTATGGTTGTGGTAATGTTTAACGATATTAAAAATCTCTTTTGATGTGAGGTTAAGATATGTACAGAGATAATACAAAGACAGTCAGAATAGGCAATGCAGTTATAGGCGGAGGCAATCCGATACTGATACAGTCGATGACCAATACACCGACAGAGGATGTAAGGGCGACGGTTGCCCAGATTCTTGAGCTCGAAAAGGCAGGATGTGACATCATAAGATGCACTGTACCCAACAGACAGGCAGCGGATGCAATTGCAGAGATAAAGAAGCAGATTCACATTCCGCTTGTTGCCGATATACATTTTGATTACAGGATGGCAATTGCAGCTATTGAGAACGGTGCTGATAAGATAAGAATTAATCCGGGCAATATAGGAGATAACAGCAAGATTAAGGCAGTCGTAGATACTGCAAAGGATCACAATATTCCAATAAGAGTCGGAGTTAACAGCGGCTCACTCGAAAAGGACCTTGTTGTAAAATACGGCGGCGTAACTGCCGAAGGACTTGTCGAGAGCGCACTTGATAAGGTTAAGATTATAGAAGATCTTGGATATGATAATCTTGTAATAAGCATAAAGTCATCCGATGTTCCTATGTGCATTAAAGCACATGAACTTATAGCAAGTAAGACGGATCATCCGCTTCATGTCGGAATTACTGAGGCAGGCACTGTATACAGGGGCAGCATAAAGTCAGCAGTCGGACTTGGAGTTATTCTGTATCATGGAATCGGTGACACAATCAGAGTCTCACTTACTGGCAATCCTGTTGAGGAGATTAAGGCTGCCAGGTACATCCTTCAAACACTTGGAATAAGACAGAGTGGAATTGAGGTGGTCTCATGTCCTACATGCGGGCGTACCAAGATAGACCTTATCGGGCTTGCTAATCAGGTAGAGACACTTGCGGCATCATACAGCAATCTGAAGATAAAGATAGCTGTAATGGGCTGTGTAGTCAACGGCCCGGGAGAAGCTAAGGAAGCTGATATCGGAATAGCCGGGGGAGATGGCTGCGGCGTACTCATAAAACACGGAGAGATTGTAAAGAAGGTAGAGGAGGACAGACTCCTTGAAGTGCTCAAAGAAGAGCTTGATAACTGGGAATAAGATATGACATTTTTTGAAGTTTTTTCTGCGCTTAGAATTGACGACCAGGAATTAAAAGATAACTTCGCGGATGCTGAAGTAGTTAAAGTTACTAAGACTTCAACCAATTCGCTTGCAAGGGTGTATGTGAAGAGCAGGCACCTTATACACAAGGAACTGGTATATAAGATGGAGGACATACTCAAAAGCCAGGTGTTCCGTATTAAGAATATGGACGTCAGGATAATCGACAGATATGATCTGTCTAAGCAGTATACTCCACAGAAGATTATGGACGTATACTACGACAGCATCCTTTTTGAGTTGGAAAAATACTGGACACTCGAATATAACCTGCTTAAGAATTCCAAATGGACATTTGAAAAGGAAGATGAGCTGACGCTGATACTTGAGGATTCATTTCTTGCGCATACATACGACAGAACACTCAGGGAATATTTTGAGAAAATATTTCTTAACAGATTTGGGTTTGAGATAGATGTAGTCTACAGATACGAGAAAAAGAAAGAAACTAATTTTGAAAAAGAAAATGAGCTGATGATAGCAAGGCGTGTGCAGGAGATACAGGAAAAGGTGCTCGCTGCAAAGTCTGCATCAGCGGATGTGCATGACGGTGCAACAGGTGCATCCATTAAGAAAAAGCCGGCAGGTGACGGGGCAGCCGCAAAGCAGAATACTGAGCCTGTTAAAGAGATTAAAAAGGCAGAAGAGAGCCCAAAACCAAGGTATTCACAGGACAGATACCAGAAGCGGCCGAACAATCCGGATGTTCTCTTTGGACGTGACTTTGATGAGGAGCCTATACATATAAGCCAGATACAGTCTGAGATGGGCGAGGTTGTAATCGCCGGAATGATAAGGCGTGTTGAACTTCGTGAAATCCGTAACGAAAAGACTATCATAATGTTCGATGTCACGGACTTTACAGACACAATAACCGTAAAGATGTTCGCCAAGAATGAGCAGCTTCCGGAGCTTACGTCATTTATCACGGAAAAGAATTTTATAAAGATAAAAGGCGTTACAATGCTGGACAAATATGACCATGAACTTTCGATAAGCTCAGTGACGGGTATCCGCAAGTCGAGTGATACGCGTGTCAGGAGAATGGATCATGCACTTACCAAACGTGTAGAGCTTCACTGCCATACTAAGATGAGTGACATGGACGGAGTCTCATACGCAAAAGACCTGATAAAGCAGGCGCTTAGCTGGGGACAGAAAGCGATTGCGATAACGGACCACGGAACAGTCCAGGCATTTACAGATGCATTCCATGTTGTAAGAGACCTTGAGGGTGCAGCTAAGAAAAAGGGTGAGGACTTTGATTTTAAGATAATATACGGAGTGGAGGGATATCTGGTAGATGATACAAAGAAGCCGGTAATACGCTCTAAGAATCAGAGCCTTGATGAGAAGTATGTTGTTTTTGATATAGAGACGACGGGATTCTCGGCGGAAAATGACAGGATAATAGAGATTGGTGCAGTCAAGATTGAAGATGGGGAGATAATTGACAGATTCTCGACTTTCGTTAATCCTGAAGTACCGATTCCGTTTAAGATAGAAAAGCTTACATCAATCAATGATTCAATGGTAATGGGAGCACCTAAGATTGAGCAGGTACTTCCTGAGTTTCTTGAATTCTGCGAAGGCTGCGTTGTGGTTGCACATAATGCGGAATTTGATACGGGCTTTATACGCAATAAGGCTGCAAAGCAGGGAATGACATTTGACAATACGGTAGTAGATACACTGGCGATTGCACGTTTCCTTGTGCCAAGACTTCATAACTTCAAGCTGGACACGCTGACCAAGCATTTTAATGTGGTGCTGACAAGCCATCACCGTGCGGTAGATGATGCAGAGGCTACGGCA
>ENA-ORNF01000371-ORNF01000371.1-human-gut-metagenome-genome-assembly--contig:-NODE-371-length-47235-cov-6.712060_pt1 | contig 47235 bp, 43 predicted proteins | sample MGYA00242110_ERZ509012 | MGnify/ENA primary metagenome ERZ509012 (study PRJEB26280, sample SAMEA2338714) | human gut metagenome | biome: human gut; feature: human-associated habitat; material: faeces... | reverse complement strand
CGCCGGATGGAGAGCCGGAGCATCCGCACCGCCAACGGCATCGAGGTCAAGATCCCCACCGAGCTGCTGAACTCCGATTCCGAGCTGGAATTCCTCCACGATCCGGACGGCAGCGTTTCCCTGCTCATCAAAAATGTGATCCTGTAAGCCGCCGCAGATGGCGTTTTCCCTCTCTGCGCGCTGGTACTCACCGCCCTGATGTAACAGATCACCAAAACAGCCTCAGCCCTTGGAGATCGGGCTGAGGCTGTTTTTTCGTCCGTATGATCAGCGGTTTTTGCGCTTGTTCCGGTACATATCCCGGTCGGCAGCATGGTAGACTGCGGTATAATCAAAGGGGCCTTCTGTCACAGTGTGGTATCCAAAGGCAACATCCAGCTTGAGGCGGTCGTCGCTCTGGCGGGCCAGCTCCCCGTGCAGCCTCTCGATCAGCTGTTCGGCCTCTTCTGCAGAAAAATGGCTGCAGGCAATGAGGAATTCATCGCCGCCCATCCGCAGGGCCACGCTCTCAGGCGGCAGGTTTTCCCGGATCACCCGGCCCACCCGCTTGAGCAGCAGGTCGCCGTACTCGTGGCCGTCGGCATCATTCACACGCTTCAGGTAATTGCAGTCGCCCATAATGATCGTGATGGGCATGATGGCTCCCTTCAGCTGCTCGGCACCCTTTACCTTCAGGTAGTTGCGGTTATACAGACCGGTCAGGTCATCGTGGACGGCCCAGTTCTCGGCCTGTTTTTCCAGCCGCACCCGTTCGGTGATATCACCAATAAGCCCCACGATGCCGATGATCTTTCCCTCCAGCACAACGGGGTTCTTTTTGATCTGATAGTATGCCGTCCCATCCTCCCGGGGCACCTCGGTGATAAAGCTGGTTCCCTTGCCGGTGGCAAGCACCTTCTGGTCCTGCTCATAATAAAAGCGGGCCTGTTCCTCGTTTCCCCAGATCTCCAGATCTGTCTTGCCCAGCACATCCTCTTCCTGCCCTTCTCCGTAGGGGAAGAAAGTCCTAACGTCCGAAACAAAAAGGTAACGGCATTCCGTATCCTTGAAAAAGAGGTTCGCCGGTGTACTGCGCAGAAAGGTCATCACTTCTTCGTAGCCGAGCGCATCGCTCCACTGCATCCTGTGGCCCCTCCTTTCCATTTCTCTTTTTTATTATTTTACTAAATTATTTTGAATATTTTGTTTGTATTTATTAATACTATTATTAAATACAAACTTTTTATTTTGTATTTTTTATATAAAATTTACAAGGAGGAAAACAATGAAAAAAATAATTTTGACAATTTCATTCATTTTTATAGGTCTGCTTTTCTCATTTTCATGTGTCTTAGCTGCAAATGACGGTAAAACTGTTGTTAATGATATAAGAAATACTGTTGGAGGTGCAGAAAACGCTGTACAAGACGCAGCAGAAAATGTTACTGGTGCCGTAAAAAATGGTGTTAATACAATAGAAAACAAAGCAGAAAATGCTGGAAATGACATGAAAAACATAGGAAATAATATGAAAGATACAGGCAAAGCAAAAACTGAAAATGATTATAATGCAACAAGAACAGCAACAGAAACAACTACAAACAATACAAATAATGGATTAACAAAAGATATGTGGACTTGGATAATAGTAGCTATTATAGCAATAGTAATAATAGCCCTTATCTGGTATTACGCAAGCAGAAACAATCATTAATATCAAATATTAAGCAGAAACAACCACTAATATCAAATATTAATATGTAATATCAATAAAATTAATGAAAAAAATTCAGTAGTGTTATGTACCCATAACACAATATTTTTTATAGGTACATAACACTACTGAATTTTCAGCTAATTACAAAAGAAACAACTTCCTTTATCTACATCTAGCATTTTTTATAACTATATGTTATAATTCAATAAAACATAAAGAAAGGTAAAAAATTATGAACAAACTTATTGCCAAAAATCCAATTGCAAAACACAATTATAACATAGAAGATACTATAGAAGCAGGAATTGTTCTTACTGGTACTGAAATAAAATCAATAAGACAAGGAAAAGTAAATTTAAAAGAAAGCTATGCCGGAATTAATAATGGTGAAGTATACATATACTCTATGCATATCAGCCCATATGAGCATGGAAACATATTTAATAAAGATCCATTACGTGATAGAAAATTATTATTATCAAAACAAGAAATAAATAAATTAATTGGAAAAATACAAACTAAAGGTTATACACTTGTTCCTATTAGTTTATATTTTAAAGGAAGTTTAGTTAAAGTTGAACTAGGTATTGGAAAAGGTAAAAAACTTTATGATAAACGTGAAGATTTAGCAAAAAAAGATGCTCAGAAAAAAATTTTACAAGCACTTAAATCATAGATAAAAAAAACATTTTCTATTTCAAATTTTTAAGTATTAATATTAAAATTTTATACTGTAGAGTGGATTAAAATCAAAACTGTCTAATCTTAGAATTTTATATATGTGCTATAAATTTCTAAGATTAGACAATTTTGATTTTACCCGATTGATTGTAAACTAACAAATTTTATAATGAATCTATTACAATGAAGCTATTATATTAAGTTCCTGAATTAAATTTTTATATTTAATAAAAAATATATCTTTTTCTTTAATATTTACCGTATTATTCATTTCTTTTATTATTACAGAAGCATTACTAATATTTACTGCCTTTCCCGCATATTCATCCTTTTTATCAGATATATTAGAAAAACTCTTTTTTAGACCACTTAAAGAATTTTGAAATTCATCCCATTTTTCCGAATCTGCATTTTTATAGCAAAGTAATAAATTATATTTAGTATCTAGAACATTCTTAGGTCTTTTATCATCTGTATAAATATCTACAAATTTTGGCAAATATTCATATAACGCAATTGCATTATTTAAAGTTTCTTCTTTATTTGAATTTTTTATAGAAGATGCAAGTAAATCTATTTTTTCGTCAAAACCATCTAACATTTCTTCTGGTATTCCTGCTTTTTTTAAATCATTTGATACTGTAATCCATGTTGTATATAAATTTTCAATTTTACTTTTTAATTCATTCCAATTTATATCTGCTGTTTGTTTACCTAAAGTACTATTATCTTGCATTGAAAAAACTTTGCTTGAAGATTTACTGTTTTCTTGACTTTTACTAGTTCCTTCTGAATTACCTTCTTTTTTATCTTTTCCCTTACTACTACTGCTTCCGCTGGCATTTTCTTCTGTATTTCTATCTTCACTTGTTTGTTTTCCAGTTTCTGTTTCATTGCTTTCATTTCCTTTTGTAATGCTTTCTCCTTCTTGTTCTACTACTTTGTATCTAACATAATCTATATCATTTAATTTGTTTATAATATTTACCAGTTCATTATCAATATATGATATTTCTGCATTCAATTTTTCCTTTAAGTTTTTTTCTTCTTTTTGTGAATTTTTGCACCCACTTAAAGTAAATATCATCACTAATATAAATATGATAATTCCATTAATCTTTAATATTTTTTTCAAAATATCACCTCTTGATTTTATTTTGCCCTAAAAATTTCCTTTTATTCCTATGCATATATTTTTTCAAAAATATAATACTACTAATAAAATCATTATATAACATTAAAAATATTTCCAATTGTTTTTGATATATTCAATTGTATTTGCATTTTATGTTATGAAAGGAAGTTATTATGCAAGTTGTAGTACGTTTGTACAGTACATTATCAGGTGAAATTAAAAGATTTTTAAGTCAATTTTATGGAAATTCAAATTTTAATTTAATAAATGTTTCTGAGCAATGTAAAGAATGGGAACATGGATATCCTAATCCAATAGAAATTGTAGATATAATTGGTGCCTATATAGAAAACATTGAAGATTTCAATTTAAGTATGTGGATAAGTATTGATAGTGGTGTTTTTATAAAAGTTACTACTGATAATGCAGATGAATTAATTAGATATTTGTATGAACGTTTTCCATATTAGAACAGAAAAACAAGCTAATCTAATTACTTTATATTAGCTTGTTTTTTATTTTATAATAATTTATTTTTCTTCTTGAGCAGCTCCGCATTTTGGACAAAATTTTGCTGACATACTTATTTCAGAAGCACATTTTTTACATACACATAAATTTTTTAGTGCTAGCATTTCTGTTTTCATATCTTCAATTTCCTTTGCATATGCATCTATTTTAGAACATTCTTCTAATAATTCGCTTTTTATATCAATGTTTTCTTCCCTAATATGTTTTTCATATACCTTTTTTCCTATTTCTGCATATAATTTTTCTACTTTACTTTTATCCTCATTAATTAAAGACTTTAATTTCATTTCTCTTGTTATTTTGTTTGTTTTCTCAGCTGTGTTTTTATATGTCTCGCTTGCTTTTTTACTTAAATCATCAAAAAATCCCATAATATACCTCCATACTTATTACTAATATTATGATTATTTGTTTTAAAATTATTCATATTTTTATTGTTTCATTAATATTAAGTTTTCTATTTTTATTCCGCCTTTCTCTCTCGAGTCATTAATATATTAACAGCTTCTTTGGGATTTAAACCATTATATAAAATTTCATAAACTGTGTTTGTTATTGGCATCTCAATATTATATTTTTTTCCAAGTGCATAAGCAACATCAATATTATCTATACTTTCTATTGTCATACCCACTTCTTTTTTAGTTTCTTCTAAAGATTTTCCGGCTCCTATTAATTTACCTGCTTTTCTGTTTCTACTATGTTCACTTAAACATGTTACAAGCAAATCACCTAACCCACTTAATCCGTAAAAAGTATCTTTAGAACCACCCATTGCAACACCTAATCTTGCAAGTTCTCCTAATCCTCTTGTAAGCAAAGCTGCAAAAGAGTTATCTCCAAGTCCTATTTCTGTTGCAATACCTGCGCAAAATGCCATAATATTTTTTAGTGCTCCCCCTACTTCTACTCCTTTGATATCTTTAGATGTATATATTCTCATTTTGTCACACATAAAAATATCTTGCATTAAACTTAATAATTCATCATCTTTAGATGCAGCAACTAATACTGTTGGAACTCCTATTGAAACTTCTTCTGCATGACTAGGACCAGATAATACACCTATTCTTGCATTTGGTATTTCTTGTTTTATTACATCATCTAATGTTGATAGTGAGTCTTTTTCAAAACCTTTTGAGCATATTATTATTGGCTGATTTTCAATATATTGCTTATACTCTTTAACTATATTTCTTGTAAATTTTGATGGCGTTACATGTAATATAAAATCTGAACCTTTTATTGCTTCTTCATATTTTAATGTACAAGTGATATTGTCAGGAATTATAATATTAGGTAAAAATTTACACTTTTTTTCTTTATTTATTAAATCTGCTTCTTCTTGTGCAAAAGACCAAATTTTTACTTCATTTCCTAATTTTGCTAGATGCATCGCTAATGCTACACCCCAACTACCACTTCCTATTATTGCTATTTTTTTCATTTGCATCATCCTTTCATATTATTTAAAACTTAGTCTATTTTCTGTACCATTATATATTCTTTTTAAATTAGATCTATGATTAAATATTACTAATACTGCCATAGCTATTCCAAAAATTATATAATTATAACCATTTGCAATATAGTTTTCTGTAATAAATATTGTTAATACAGGAAATAAAACTGCTGCCATTATTGAACCTAATGATACCATTCTTGTAAGTGCCATTACTGCTAAAGCAAATACTAAACATATAACTCCTATTAATGGATTTGACATTAATAAAACTCCTAGTGCTGTTGCAACGCCTTTTCCTCCTTTAAATCCAAAGAACATTGGAAATGTGTGCCCTAGTACTACAAAAAATCCTGCTATCTGAACTAGAATTGCAACATTTATTCCTTCCACAATATTACCTATTAAATATTTAGCTATTAATATTGCAACTATTCCTTTTAAAATATCTAAAACTAAAGTTAAAGCAGCTGCTCCTTTTCCTACACTTCTTAACATATTTGTAGTTCCTGCGTTTCCACTTCCTTTTTCCCTAACATCAAAACCTGCTATTTTTTTACTTAAAATTATAGAAAAATTTACACTTCCTATTGCATATGCAATTACTGCCATTAATATGTATGTAGCTATCATATTTATTCCTCCTTTTTCTTTGGTTATATAACCTTATTTTTATGTTTTAGTTATACATCCTTTTTTTCTCTAACAATCATTCTTATAGGTGTTCCTGCAAGAACAAATTCTTTTCTTAATTGATTTATTAAATACCTCTCATAAGAAAAATGAAATAACTGTTTATCATTTACAAATACAACAAATGTTGGTGGTTTTGTGCTTGCTTGAGTCATATAAAATATTTTTAACCTTTTACCTTTATCTGTAGGTGGCTGAACTATTGCTATTGCTTCATTTAGTACCTGATTTAATACAGATGTTGGTATTCTCATTGCATTTTGGTTTGCTACATTATTTATTAGTTCATACAGTTTGTTAACTCTTTGTCCTGTTTTTGCTGATATAAATATTATAGGAGCATATGATAAATATGGAAGTTTTTCATAAATTTCCTTTTTGTATTTTTCAACTGTATTATTATCTTTTTCATATTCATCCCATTTATTTACAGCTATAATAATTCCTTTTCCTGCTTCATGAGCTTCACCTGCAATTTTACCATCTTGTTCTGTTATTCCTTCATTTGCATCTATCATTAATATACATACATCAGCTCTCTCTACTGCAAGCAATGTTCTCATAACACTGTATTTTTCTAGATTTTCTGTAACTTTGCTTTTTCTTCTAATTCCTGCAGTATCTATAAAAACATATTTTCCAAATTCATTTTCAAATTCAGAATCTATTGCATCACGAGTTGTTCCTGCTATATTACTTACTATTACTCTATTTTCTCCCAAAATTTTATTTACTAATGATGATTTACCTACATTTGGTTTTCCTATAATTGCAACTTTTACAATTGTATCATCATCATTTTCAATATTATCTTTAGGAAGTTCTTCGTATATAGCATCCAATACATCACCTATTCCTATAGCATTTACAGCTGATACTGGATATGGATCTCCTAACCCTAAGTTATAGAATTCATATATGTCATCTGAAGTTTTTCCAAAATTATCTGCTTTGTTACACATTAATACAATTGGTTTTTTAGATTTTTTTAACATTAAAGCTATTTCTTTATCAGCCTCTGTTATACCTTGTTTAAAATCTGTTACAAATACTATTACATCTGCTATGCTAATCGCTATATCAGCTTGAGTACGCATTTGCGATATTATAACATCTTCTGATTCTGGCTCTATTCCACCTGTATCTATTAAAGTAAAATCTATACCTCTCCAATTTGCTTCTGCATATATTCTATCTCTGGTAACACCTGGTGTATCTTCTACTATAGATATTCTTTTCCCTACTATATAATTAAAAAAAGTAGATTTTCCTACATTTGGTCTACCTACTATTGCTACTGTTGGTTTTCCCATTTTTTTCACCTCTTTTATGTGTTATATTTTATACTATTTTTATACTTTAGTCAAATATTTTTTATGTTGACATAATTTAAAACGTGTAGTATAATGTAAATATCTCTTTTGAGAAATTTTATTATATATGGAGGTAAGCCTTATGGATAATTTATCAAAGGCTAAACAACAAGCTTTAGCACGGGATATCCGTTCCATTATTGAACCAAGCGGAGTAAATTTAGAAACATTCAAATTTACTTTTCATGAATTACAAGAACATATAAAAAAATCCACTGGTATATTAATAAAAAATTTTTGTCAATTATGTGAAATTCTACAATCGCATTATAGTCAAAACACATTTACTCGCTTAATTTCGCATATAAAACCTGCAGTTGTCATAGACTGTTCCATTTGTCATCTTCCAAATGATGAGCTCAAAAAAATTTTTTATGAAAATGATTGTGAAAATATAATTACTTCGCTTTCTTTTCAAGAAATTTTAAATCTAGCAAATTCTGAAAAAGTTACTTATGATGTTACTAACGCTAGATTTCTAGCTAAAGCAATTTTAGAAGATACAACTTCAAAATATTGCAAAACTGTAATGTTGGAAGAAGAAAAGTCAACTTATGTGGACACCCATCTTCTTGACTACTGTGTAGCAACTGGTTATGGATTATACACATTCGATTATTCCTTAGGATTACGGGCGAAAGTTAGAAATATCAATGTTAAAATTTTTAACAATATTGAATTTTCCAAGGGTTTACAGTATATTCCTAAAGAAAACGGTATGCCAATTCTTCTTTCAGAGGATTTGCTTTGTAAAATTCCTATTGAAACTGTTATTTCATACGCAAAACAAATCGGTGCAGGAAAATTATTATTAACATATCAATTTATAGAGCAACTTGAAAAAATGAGTAAAATTCAGCAAGTAAGAGAATATATTTATATGTTTATATCAAATAATTTTTGTATATATATAAATAAAGAGCAATCTGAAAACTTATTAAGTATTTGTAATAAATATAATCCTATTATTTTGTCGTCTTCTGCTATCAAGTGCTTCAATTATAAGTGTTTAGGCTATAATTATAAAATGCTCTATAGTGATTCTTACATTACTAAAAATAATTCATTACAAATAGAAAATAACAAAACATTGACAACTATAGGTATAATAGAGAAAAATGAATCTGTAACAGATATTGTAACAACAGACAATGATGCAAAGAAAAAAACAGAAAAGGTAGAAATTGTAGAAGAAGATAGTCCTCAAAAACAAAGTCGTAATCCATCATCAGTACTTAATTCTGTTCCAATGATTCTTCCACATTTTTCTATCCAAAAACACAGCATCTCATTCCGTAACATTTCTCTTACTGAAAAAATATGGATTTTAGATTCAAATGATTCTGAAATTTTTACTGTAAAAGGAAAACACATACCAATATATAAGGATTATACTATAATTCACGCAATAAACCATCTTAACAAAAAATATAGTATTACTGCTTATAAGGTTAAGTCAAATTATAAAGGAATTGCGATATTCTGCAAAAAATTTTCTGAAAGCGAAATTAAAGATTTAGGTAAATATGCAAAATTTGCAGAAAGGCTTATACTTTCAACTTAAAAACAATAAAAAATAACACAATTGATTAATTGTGTTATTTTTTATTGTTCAGCTTCATTTACTGAAATTACTTGTTCTCCATTATAGTATCCGCAACTTGGGCAAGCTCTATGTTGCATCATTGCTTCATGACAATGTGGGCATTCTACTAAGTTTTTAGTTTTTAATTGCCAAGTTGATCTTTTTAAATGTGTTCTTGCTTTTGACCATCTTCTTTTTGGTTGTGCCATTTTTACTCCCTCCTTATGTTATCTAGAATTGTGTATATCTATTTTTATTAATTTATACCAATTTTAATGTCACTTTAAAATTATACTAGTATTTACTAATTTTGTCAATAGTTGGATTTAAATTTTCAAAAAAAAGTATTGACATAGTTGGATTTAAATTTTCAAAAAAGTGAATACAGTGAAGTGAAAAATTCAATACTTATTGCAATTGCATTCATATATTCAAAATTTTAATATAGAAAATTATAAGCAAAGCACTTAGCATTAAACAAATTATGATTGCTGCAACAATATTTAGATAAATATTGTTATACTGCATATCAACAACTGTTATTTTATTGCATATAATAACAAAGGAGGTAATTTTTATGTGTGGAATAACAGGTTTTGTAAGTTTAACAAAAGATATTTCTAATATGAAGGAAGTTATAAAAAACATGAATGAAAAAATAAAAAAACGTGGTCCTGATGAAGATGGATATTATTTTGAAAAACATATAGTACTTGGACACAAACGTTTAATTGTTGTAGATCCAACAGGTGGTAAACAACCAATGACATTTGTGCATAATAATTGTACATATACAATTGTCTACAATGGTCAACTTTACAATACATCTGAATTGCGTGATGAATTAATTGAAAATGGTTTTACTTTTGAAAGTTATTCAGATACTGAAGTTCTTCTTAAAAGCTTTGTGTTCTGGGGATATGATATTGTAAAAAAATTAAATGGAATTTATGGTTTCGCTATATGGAATAGTTCAAAACAAGAGTTGTTTTTTGCACGAGATCATTTTGGTGTAAAACCTTTTTATTATACTATTCAAGATAATACATTAATTTTTTCATCTGAAATAAAAGCAATTTTAGAATTTCCAGGAGTTGAAGCCAAACTTGATGAACAAGGAATTTCCGAATTATTTGGACTAGGACCTGCTCATACACCAGGCGTTGTTGCTTTTAAAAATATTTTTGAATTAAAACCTGGACATTTTGGTATTTACAACTCAAATGGTGTTCATTTGGAAAAATACTGGCGGTTTAGTTAGTAAACCACACAATGATAGCCTAAAAACTACTTGTGAAAAAACTAGATTTCTATTGGAAGATTCTATTAAAAGACAATTAGTTTCAGATGTTCCTATATGTACATTTTTATCAGGTGGATTAGATTCAAGTATTATAACATTATATGCTGCTAATTATTACAAGGATAAAAATCTAGGTCCCTTACCAACTTATTCTGTAGATTACAAGGATAATGATAAAAATTTTGTTAAAACTGATTTTCAGCCAAATTCTGACAATTACTATATAGACATAATGAAAGAGAAACTAAAAACTAAACATAATGTTGTCATGCTAGATACTCCTGAACTTGCAAAAGCTTTAGAAGATGCTATGATTGCAAGAGATTTACCTGGTATGGCAGATGTTGACTCTTCCCTACTTCTATTTTGTGAAAAAGTAAAACCTTTTGCAACTGTATCTTTAACAGGAGAATGTTCTGATGAGATTTTTGGTGGATATCCTTGGTTCTTTAGAGAAGATGCTTTAAACAGTGGAACTTTCCCTTGGTCTATTGCTTTAGATGAAAGGCAAAAATTATTAAACAATAATATTAGTTCCAAAATAAATCTAAAGAAATATATAGATTATAGATATTATGAAAGTTTAGGTGAAGTTGAAATTATTGATGAAGATTCAATGGAAACAGCCCAAAAACGAAAAATATCTCATTTAACTCTAAATTGGTTTATGCAAACCTTATTAGACCGTTCAGACAGAATGGCTATGTATAATGGTTTCGAGCTTCGTGTACCATTTTGTGATTATCGTTTAGCTGAATATGTATGGAATATTCCATGGGAAATGAAAGCATTAAACGGTCGTGAAAAAGGTCTACTTCGCTATATTATGAAAGATTTACTTCCTGAAGAAATTGTAAATAGAAAGAAAAGCCCTTATCCTAAAACATGGAATCCTACTTATTTATATGTTGTTAAACAAATGCTTACTAAAATTATGACAGATAAAAATGCGCCAATTAATAATTTATTAAATAGAGAATATATTTTAGAAATATTAGCTACAGATGGCAAAGCGTTTACTAGACCTTGGTTTGGGCAACTTATGACAGGTCCACAATTAATGGCTTATTTGTGTCAAGTTAATATGTGGCTTGAAAAATATCAACCTAAAATTGAATTATAAGTATAAAGTGAAGTTACAAATTGTAACTTCACTTTTGTTATTTTTAAATCATAAACCATCAAAAAAATGATGAAAGTTTATATCCTTTCATCATTTTTCTATTTATAAAATTATCATGTATTAGTTACAACAACCTCTACCACATCCACAACCACAATTTGTGAATAATAATAAGAATACTATTATAAAGAACAATATTTCGCTGTTGCATCCGTCTCCACCGAATAATCCACCTAAAAATCCATTGTTTCCACAACCACAATTATTTCCACAACCACATCCGCAGTTTCTTCCTTCTTCTGGCATTTTCATTACCTCCTTTTTTATTTTATATGATATAGTATGCAAATTCTGAAAAATGTGTTACAATTTTAAGAAAATACACTAAATTAAAGGAATGATAAAAAATGAAAAAGAATATAGAATTACTATCTCCTGTTCGGAGATTTTGAATGTTTAAAAGCAGCTGTCCAAAGTGGAGCTAACTGTGTTTATTTTGGTAGTAGTCTATTTAATGCTAGAGCTTCGGCTAATAACTTTAGTAATGAAGAGCTAAAAAGAGCTATTGAATATGCAAAAATCAGAAATGTAAAAACAAATTTAACCTTAAATATTTTAATAAAAAATAATGAGTTTAATGATGCCATAAATATTGCTAAAAAGGCTTATGAATATGGAATTGATGCTATTATTGTTCAAGATTTAGGATTAGCAAAAAAATTAATTGAACTGTTTCCTGATTTACCTATTCATGCAAGTACTCAAATGACTATTCACAGCTTAGATGGTGTATTAGAAGCTGAAAGATTAGGTTTTAAACGTGTTGTACTTTCTAGGGAATTAACAATAGATGAAATTAAATATATTTGTGATAATTCAAATATTGAAATTGAAGTATTTATTCATGGTGCTTTATGTATCTGTTATTCAGGACAATGTTTATTATCTAGCATGATTGGAGCTCGTTCTGGGAATCGCGGTAAATGTGCTCAACCTTGTAGACTCCCTTATCAATTAATTAAAAATTCTGAAATTATTGATACAGGTCATCTTTTAAGTCCTAAAGACCTATGTTCACTTGAATTACTTCCTACTCTTGTTAATCTTGGAATTACATGTTTTAAAATCGAAGGAAGATTGAAAAATTCAGAGTATGTTTCAACTGTAACTAGAATTTATAGAAAATATATTGATTTAGCACTATCTGATAAGCCTTATATAATTGATGAAAAAGACAAGAAGGATTTATTACAAGTATTTAATCGTGGTGGATTTTCTAAAGGATATTTAGAATCTAAGCCTAACCAACAATTTGTATGCAAAGACAAACCTAATAATGCTGGAATTTTTATAGGAAATGTCTATAATTTTAATCAAAATAAAGGATATATCACCCTAAAATTGCAAGATAATATATCTATTGGAGATACTGTTAGTCTTGAAAACGAAAAAGGTTCTTATACTGTTTCTGAATTAATTAATAACAATCAAAACATACCTTTTGCTAAATCTGGAAATATAGTTAAAATTGGTAGAATTAAAGGAAATATTTCCGTTGGTGACAAAATCTTTAAAATGAGTTCTAAAGATTTATGTAATTTGTCTAATGAGTATGTGAATAATGAAAAAATTAAAACTGTTATTAATTCTAAAATTATTGTTCAAAAAAATACACCTATTAGTATGCAAATTTATACTGATTATATTGATTCAGATACTATATATAACAATATTGATTTTACATTAACATCTGATTTGATTCCTGTTGATTCAATCAATTCTCCTATTACTACTGAAAGAATTGTTGAACAAATTAATAAACTTGGTGGTAAACCTTTTGAATTTGGAAAAATTGATGTTAGTTTAGGTGAAAATTTATATATTCCTAGTATCAGTAAATTAAATCAACTACGTAGGGATTGCATTTCTAAACTCGAAAATATTTTATTAGAAAGAATTCATAGAAAATGCATCATTGACATAGATACTAAATTTGAAAGTTACAAAAGTGGTAAATCTGATAAGGTTTCCGAAAATTTCACTTTAAAAACTATTAGGGATACCAATGTTTCAAGCAATGAAATTATAAAATCTTACAAAGGAATATCTATTTTATTAAATACTTTAACAATAAATGAAAATTATTCTAAATTGAAATATGTAGATAAAATTTATATACCTTTAAAATATTTATTTATACCTGAATTTTCAGATGTAATTAATACATTAACACATATATCTGATTGCTATATTTATATGCCACCTGTTTTAAAAGATACTATTTTTAGAACTGTAAGTAAGCAATTACCATATATACTTTCTAATTATTCTATAAAAGGATTTGTAATATCAAATATTTCACAAATATATGCATTACGAAATTATATAAATAATTATGAGTTAATTGGTAATTATACTATGAATATCTATAATAGCTATACTATTGAAGAATTATCTAGATTAGGACTTTCTTGTGTTACCCTATCACCAGAATTAGATAAAAACACTTTAAATTCATTTAACTCAAATATTAAAACTGAAGCTATTATATATGGTAATTTACCTGTTATGACCACTAATTATTGCTTACTTTCTGGAAGTAATTTCTGTCTAGAAAAATGTAAAAGTAATTGTGGAAATTCAAAATATACATATTATTTAAAGGACCGCATGAATATGAATTTTAGAATTTTACCTGATTCTTTTTCTAAGACAACTACTATCTTAAATAGTAAAAAAACTAGTGTTAATATTAATGAAATAAATGTTGATTTTGCCAGATTAGATTTTCTTGATGAAAGTATTGATGAAATTTGTGAAATTATAAATTCTTTCAAGAATGGCTCTATTTTAGAAGGTAAAGATTTTACAAATGGAAATTTTAATAGAATTGTGTGAGATTTTATTAAAAATAAAAAGACGTAAAAAATTTTAGTTTTCTACGTCTTTTTATTTTTTAGGAATTAATCATTTTCTGAGTCATCAAATCCAACCCAATTAATTTCCTTTTAACCTTATTAATTTTTTTCAATAATTGCATCATCATTATTTACTTTATGTAAATTGTCAATTGCTTTTTATAACTCTTGTCCAAACACTACTAAATATTAATACAAATATATAAACCATAACAATACTTGCACCTGTTGGCAAATTTAATAGTGATGATAAAATCAATCCAAATAAAAAGCACAAAATTGAAATAGCAACAGACATAACAGACATTCCTTTAAAAGAATGTGTTAATTTTCTTGCTATTATTGCTGGAAATACAATTAAGCTAGAAATAAGTAATGTTCCCATCATTCTCATTCCTATTACAACAACTAATGCTGTAAAAAAAGCTATTAAGAATTGATAAAATGTTATATTAATTCCGCAAACTTTGGCATATTTTTCATCATATGTAATCATAAATAATCTATTATAAAAAAACATATATACAATAATTAATATTACAGATAATACTACACTTATAATTACATCTTTGGTTGTCATTGTTAATATACTTCCAAACATATAATTATATACATCTATATTAAATCCTTTTGTTAAAGATGTAATGATAACACCAAAAGCTAGTGCTCCTGTTGAAACTAATGCTATTGTAATATCTCCCGCTTCTCCCTTTTTTTGACTTATTACTAATATTATAAATGATGCTATTATTACAATTGGTATTGCAACATACATTTCTGGCAAACCAAGAACTAATGCTAATGATAATGACGCAAAACCAACCTCACCAAGACCATGGCCTATCATTGAATATTTTTTTAATACTAGTATAACACCTATTAATGCCGCACAAAATGAAATAGCTGTACCACATATTAATGCTCTCTGCATAAATGGGTATTGTAATAAATTTATTAAAAATTCCATTTTCTAAAATCCTTTCCAATCTTCTATTTTTCCGTCAAACTTTATAGTTGTAGCCATACAAATAACACGAACATTCATGTTTTTTATTTCTTCTAAATCATGTGTTGCCATTATAATTGTTAATTCATGTTCTTTATTTAATTTATTTAAAATATCATATAATTCTTTAGTTATATTAATATCTAAACCACTGCATGGTTCATCTAATATGAGTAATTCAGGCTTTCTAATTAATGCTCTGGCTAACATTATACGTTGTCTTTGACCACCAGAAAGTTCTCCTATCTGTTTATTTATTATATTCTTTATATTTAATAATTCACACACTTCATCAAACTTTTTATAATCATCTTTTTTATAAAACGGTAGTACTTTATGTTTTTGTACCCCTGTCATTATTATTTCTTTAGCTGTTGCAGGGAAATTCAAATCTGTCAAATTGTTTTGTGCTAAATATGAAATTTTTTCTGGTTTTATATTTGTTATAATTTCACCAGAATCTTTTTTATTTATTCCTACTATTGTTTTTATTAAAGTACTTTTTCCTGAACCATTTTCTCCAACCAAACATATATATTCATGTGGTTGTACATTAAAATTTACATTCTTTATAGCTGTATGTCCATTATATGAAGTTGAAACATTTTTTACTTCTAAAATATTCATAATTTCATTCGTATAATTCGTATAATCCGTATAAAATTACTTTTTATTATACAAATTTCTCCTTTCTTTTTATTATTATTATCTCTTTGTTATTTTTAATAATTTATTTATATTCTTAACACTTTTTTAATATTTCTTTCTTATGTTTTTAATAATTTTTCATTATATCTCTGTTTGGTTATTCTCATAATTATTTTTACTTCAATGCCTCTTTTAAATTTTCTAAATTCTGTCTCATTATACTAACATAGCTTGCCCCATTTTCTAATTCATCTTTTGAAACATTATGTACTGTATTAAACACAAGCATTTTAGCTCCTGTTGCTTCTGAAATAGTTCTAGCAATATTTCCAGTAGAATATTCTTTATAAAAAATTACAGGTATTTTATTTTTATTAATATATTCAATTACATCTTTTACCTGTGTAGTACTTGGTTCAGCATTTTCGCCACAAGTTTGATATGCACTTATGAAATCTAAATTATATCTTTCTATAAAATATGCATATGCAAAAGCACCTCCAAATGCAATTTTCTTATTTTCTGAATTATTTACTGTTTCTTCAAATTCTGAATCTAATTGAGAAATTTGTTTTATATACTCTTCTGCATTTTTTTTATAATATTGTGAATTTATAGGATCTAAATCACATAATTGATTTTCTATATTTTTTACCATTTCAATTGCATATAGTGGATTTAGCCATATATGAGGATCATATGTATGTGTATGATTATTAGAATTTTCTTCTTCATTTTCATTATGTGAATGAATATGATTTTCTATATGCTCTTCTTTTTCAGTAGTATAACTATTTGTTTTATTTTCTGAATTATGTTCTTCTTCAAATTTTTCTTCATTAATTAGCTTAACTGTTTTTGATAAATCTAATACATTAATATTATTCTTCATTCCAGATATTAAATTATCTGCCCAAGGTTCCATTTCACTACCAGTATATATAAATAAATTAGAATTATTTATATTAACCATATCTTGTGGAGTTGGCTCATAAGTATGACTTTCAGTGCCTGGTGGCAACAATAAAGTAACATTAACTTTATCTCCACCTATTTTTTTAGCGAAATCATATTGAGGAAATAGTGTTGCTATTATTTCTATTTTTTCGCTTTCTTTTTTATCTAAATTTTTAACTTTTATAATAATACTTGTTGTTATTATAAATATCATAATCAACACTATTAAAAATATTATATTTTTTTTCATTTCACTATCATTCCTTTAAATTATTTTTTCTTACATTTATCACATATTCCATATAAAACTGTTTTTCGATTATCTAACTCAAATTTATGTTCTTTATGCAAATGTTTTTGAATTTCTTTAATTTCGTTGCACTCTAAATGTATTATTTTATTGCATTTTTCACATTTCAAGTGGCAATGCTCTTCACAGTGTTTTTCTTCAACATATTGAAAACAACTACAATTTCTGTCTTCTAAATTATATTTTTTTATTATGTTTTGTTCAACTAATTCATTTAAATATCTATATACTGTAGCTTTTCCTATATTATCTCCTAAATTCTTGAAGTGTTTTATAATTTCATCTGCAGTTATATTGGAATCTTTATTTTCTTTTAAATATGATAATATCTTTTCTCGTTGTTTTGTATTATATTTATTTTTCAAAAAATCACCTCTTGTATTTTTGTAATTTGAAACTGAGTTTCATTTTATCATTTTAATGACAATATGTCAATATGTATTATAAACATTTACATATTATTGCTAAAATGTTATAATATCTTTAACAAATTCTGAAAGGAGCATATTATATGATAGATTTACATACTCATACAAAGGCATCAGATGGTGAAAAAACACCAAAAGAATTAATTGATCTTGCACTTGAATTAAATATAAAAGCACTTGCTATTACAGATCACGATACTATAGATGGAATATCCCCTGCAATTTCATATTCGCAAAATAAAAACATACTATTGATACCTGGAATAGAATTAGAAGCAAAAGTTGATAATGGGCAAATGCATATTTTAGGTTTATTTATTGATTATAGTAATAAAAATTTTATCGAAAAATTAAATAATATTAGAAATTCTAGAAAAAATAGAAATTTAAAATTTATTGATGAATTTAAAAAATTAGGTTTTGATATATCTATTGATGAACTAAAAAAAATAAGTGGAGGTAAAACAATTGGTAAACCACATTTTGCAAAAGTTTTTTTGAATAAAAATTATATCCAAAATAAATGTGAAATATTTGATAAATATTTTAATCAACCTCCTTTTAACAAATTAGAAAAAAACGTATATTCACCAAAGGACATAATTACAATGATAAAAGAAGCTAATGGAATTGCTGTCTTGGCCCACCCACAGTCACTAAAATTATCTATTGATGAATTAACTAAAACTCTTATAGAATTAAAATCTTATGGATTAGATGGGTTAGAGTGTATGCATTCTAATCAATCTTCAGATGAAATGCTTGCATTTAAAAATTTAGCAAAATCACTTAATCTAATTATTACTAAAGGAAGTGATTATCACGGACCTATTGTAAAACCTGATATAAAATTGGGTACTGGGATTAATGGCAATATTATTTCTAATGAAGAAGATATCATTTTAGAAACATTATTAAAATATGTAAATGCGTAATTAAAAAAGCACTGTTGATTCAAAATTTTATCAACAGTGCTTTTTTATTAATATTTTATTTTGTCAAATTATTTTCCTTTGCTAATTCTTTTAAAAATTCACTTCTTAAGTAATTTAACCCATTTATAGAATTTTGTTTTTGCTCTTTATTTGGATTATTCACCATAATTCTTTTTTTAGTTTGTTCTATTCTTTCTAAAAATATTTCTGGTTTTTTTAGTAAATTTTTAATTTGTTTTGTTCTTTCAGTATGAATAGCATCAACAAAATTTTCATAGTTGCTTGACCCTTTTTGATATTTTAGAATAGGTGGCTTGCTTTTATTAGCTCCTCTTACATATACATTTATTTCATCTAATAAACCTAGTCTTTCTAATTCTTTTACCCCATTTATAAAAGAGTCATGCATTCTTAATTGATTTTCAATTGAACATCCTCTTGGAGTTAATCCTTCTTCTAAAGTATTTGCTTCTCTCTCATAACAGCTTAGCATAGATTCATATAAATTAGTGGCCATTATATTAACGCATAATCTATAACCACTTTCTTTAAATTTTTTTGCAATTTCAATATCAGAAATTCCTTTATCTAGAGTATTCTCATTAATTATGCTTATTTTATACTTTCTCAATTCATCAAAAATTTTAGGTGCTGCAGGTCTAACAAATTGTCTTGTAATTTTATAACATTCATCTGGTAATTCTTCAAGAGCATCCTCATATTTTGGATGAAAAGTTGCTATTTTATCAGAATTTATATCATATGCTCTTTCCCCTTTTGATTTATATTTGCACTTTAAATATCTTTCTATAGCAGTTTTCCCAGCTCCTGGTCCTGCTGCAATATATTCAATAGTAGGTGCATCAGATACATTTGATGTAGCAAAAGCCTCTGAAAGTATTCTGTTTATACCAGTTTTAATATCATCTGGTTTTAAATCATATTTTCCCATATTTTTCTCCTCTTATATTTTATTTTTATATCTTTTAATTTCTTCCACATATACATTGTACACTTTATCTATTGTATCTGTATCTAATTCATAAATTTTTTCTCTTTCATCTATTAAATCTTTTAATTCTCTTTTAAATTTCTCTTTGTCTTCTCCTTTATAATCTTTTATATAATGAACTATTTTTAATTGCATTATCTCAAGGGCTAGTTCGATTTTTATTTCATCCATACTCTTTCCTCCTTTTACACACTTAAATTATTCATATATTTTTATTAGATTTAATAAGTTATACTTTATATCATACACGATTTTTTCTTTTATGTCAATCTTTTTCAAATTAAAACGCCAATATACTTGTTAATACACAATTATGTAAAAACTCTTTTTCTAATATTAATAGTATTAGAAAAAGAGTTTTAATAAAGATTTTAATATTCTTTTATTTCAATATTTTCAATAACCACATCTGTATTAGGCTTACCATTTGTATCAGTTTTTGTAGCAGCAATTTTATCTACAACATCCATCCCATCTATAACCTGTCCAAATACTGTATGTGCAAAAAACAAATGCATACTTCCACCATAAATTTTATAAGCGTCTAATAAATTTTGTGGATAACCATATTGTTTTAACATATTATAAGTACTTTCATCATAACTTGCTTGTTCTATAAAAAACTGACTTCCATTAGTATTTGAACCTGCATTTGCCATGCATAAAGCTCCTCTATATGGAACTAAATCATAAGAGAACTCATCCTCGAAATCTTTGCCCCACATACTTTCACCACCAGCACCTGTTCCTGTTGGATCTCCTCCTTGTATCATAAAGTCATTAATAACTCTATGGAAAGTTACCCCATTATAATATCCTTGTTTTGAAAGTGTTACAAAATTTTCAACTGCTTTTGGTGCAGAATCCTTAAAGAATTTCACAGTTATGTTTCCATAATTTTTCACATGAATTATAGCTATTGTATCACCTTTTTCAGGATTAGCAATTTGTTTTTGTGCTGATGAAACAAAGTCTATTTTTTCAATATCTGTTTGCTGTTTTGTATTATTGTTTGATGTTGAATTTGTATTATTGTTTTTATTTGATGTATTATTTGTATTATTTTTACTATTATTACATCCACATAAAGCAAATAACAAAATTGTAATTACAGTGATTATCAATATATATTTTAAAGTTTTTTTCATAATTTACCTCGTATAATGAACATAGAAACATTATACGAACTCCTTTCTTTAATTTTTTACTAATACTCTTCTATTTTAACAAAAACTTTTTCACTTTCACTATATTTTTTTTCAACCGAAATTTTTGTTATTTGAGTATCATCTTTAAATGCAATATTATTCATTGCATCTAAAATAATTTTTACAATATTATCAATATCCGGTTTCTTAGTAGGACTAATTGTATTTTCTAACATTTGTGTTTTTGCTGTTTTAGTTGTAGATTTTGGTATTTCAAAATGTGCAACTATATCCATTTTAATTCTTCCTTCTAATGTTTTGTATCTAGGATATTTTAATAAAAAATATTGTTCCACTAATTCTTCATAATCCTTTGTTCTTGTAGGTGTATATACTCTTCCTGTATAACTATTTAGCCTTGGTCTTCCTTTTCCTATTATTTTTGACGGAATTTCAAACTCATATACCATTTTTATTTCTCCTTGTCTACTAGTATTAGATTATATACATATCCTTTGTATTTTGTATTAATAACTTTTTGACTTATAACTTTAAAGTTTTCGTTTTTAAATATTTTATTATAATAATCAGAATTTTGATTATCTATAATCCATACTCTTCCTGTACATTCATTTAAGAAATCTGTATTTGTGTATATTTTTAATTGCTCTCCAAATGCTTTGTATGCTTCTTCAACTCCCCAATTTGATGGATTATAATAAATTTGTTTATTGTTTGTAAAATAAAGTGAAACAACTGAACCTGTTCCAAAGTTTGACTCATCAAAAACTATTACATCATCTGGTTGTACATTTTCTTTTAAATATGATATTTGAGTCATATTATTACTATCATATGCTTCTTTTACTTGTTTATAATTACTGAACCCTGCCATTATTACTGTAACAGTACATATTATACCAATTATGTATTTATTTTTCTCTTTACTTATAAAATAACTTATAAAGAATATATATAATCCTGTTATAACAACTAAATATCTATAATATACAATTGATGTTTTTAAAGCTATTGTTACAATTACTGCTGCAAATATAACTGTAAAATATATTATTGCAGATGTAATTGCATATTTGTATTGTTTGTTTTCTTGTTTATTTTCCTTATTTTTTTCTTCTTTTATTGTTTTATATATTTTATATCCAACATATATGTACAAAAGCATTGCTACTATAAATCCTGCTGTATTTTCTAAATTTCCTGTGTATTGAACCCCTAATAATTCCATTGGTGTTTTCGGAAATTCAAATCCTATCCAAAATCCTTTTGAAACATTTTTAAGTTGCTTCATAAAATACAATATCCATGGAATATATGCAAGTAATTGAATTGCCCCAAATGATAATATTTTTATTATTGAACTTTTTTGTTTTTGTTTTATAAAATATCCTAATAAAATACAATTTATTATACCAGCAGCCATTAATCCATAATAATGTGAATAAATGCATAATAAACTTGATGTTGCAAAAATAATCCAATTTTTTACTGAATTATTTTCATTTTTATTATTATTTTCTTTTAAATTATTTCCTTTTGCCAATCTATATGCATAAATTGCTAAAATTGTAACAAGTAAAAGTGATAACGAATACATTCTAACTTCTGCTGCATATATGCAAATCACTGGTAAAAAATATGAGAAAAATGAAAATAGTGCTCCTGTTTTTTCTCCAAAGTCTTTACGAATATGTGTAAATCCTAAAATTCCTAGTATAGAAATACATACAGCTGAGAAAATTCTATATGCTATTATACTTCCTTCTATACTTGAGTTTGTTATTAAATAAATAATATGTAAAATCCAATAATATAAAATAGGATGAACATCATTTCCACCTATTTTCCAAATATCAGTAAAGGACTTATTTGCAAGTCCTACTGAATATGCTTCATCAAACCAAAGATTTTGATGGAATATACTTATACAATTAAAAATTATACCTATTATAATTATTGCTATATGAATATTTTTAATTTTTAATTTCATTTTAATTTTCATTCCTTTCTTCTTTTCTTTAACTTTAAAAAATACAAATAATTATGAAAATTTTTTCGTGTTATCTTCCCTTTTAAAATTTTTGTAATTAATCTCCCAAACAAATACCAATATTTCTAGCAGTTTTAACTAAATCATCATCCATAGTAACTTTCCTAATATTGCTTTCTGTAGTATTTCCAGAAACAGCACCAACTACTTTGTTATTTCCTACTACATCTTCTAATGAAACACAATCTAGTTTTCCATTTTTTAGTACTGTTAATACATTAAATTTTCCTTGTAATGCTAATTCCATAGCTTTTGAACCATATTTTGTTGATAGTACTCTATCAAAAGCTGTTGGTGTTCCACCTCTTTGCATATATCCAAGCACTGTACATCTTGCTTCCAATCCTGTTAGTTCTTCTAATTGTCTTGCAACAACATTTCCAATACCTCCAAGTTTTGTATTATCTACACCAGCACCATTATCTCTTGTTCCTTCAACTGTAATTGTTCCACCTTTTGGCATTGCTCCTTCTGCAACTACTACTATACTAAAGTTTTTGCCTTTATTACGTCTGTCATTTATCTTTTCTACTGCTTTATCTATATCATATGGAATTTCTGGAATTAAAGCAATATCTGCTCCTCCTGCTATTGCTGATTCTAATGCTATCCAGCCTGCATACCTTCCCATAACTTCTAAAACCATTATTCTGTGATGTGTTTCACCTGTTGTGTGTAATCTATCTAATGCATCTGAAGCTACTGATACTGCTGTATTATATCCAAATGTGATATCTGTACATGCAACATCATTATCTATTGTTTTTGGAACACCTATGACATTTATTCCCTTTAATGAAAAGTCCCTTGCAGATTTTTGTGTTCCATCTCCACCTAAAGTGAACAAACAATCAAATTCATCTTTTTTTATATTTTCTACACATATATCTGACAAATCTTTATATACTACTTCTCCATTTGGTTCTACAATTTTGTAATGAAATACATTTGCATTTGTTGATGAACCTATAATAGAACCTCCTTTAGGTAGTATTCCTGAAGCTTTTCTACTGTTTGATGTACTTAGAGCTACATAATCATTTTTTAGTAATCCTCTGTATCCATCTATAAAACCATAGCATTCTACACCATTTTGCTCAGCTGTTTTTACAATTGCTCTAATAACAGCATTAAATCCTGAAACATCTCCCCCATTAGCTAATATAGCCACTTTTTTTACCATTTGTAATTCCTCCTTGTTTTTTCTCTTAATGTTAATTTCGTTTTTTAATTTCTTTATTATTATACCAATTATTTGGAAATTTACAACCTTTATACAAAAAAATAAAGACAAAAATGTTTTACCTTTCATTTTAAACATTTTTGTCTTTTTTACTATGTTTCTATAACTATTTATTAATTTAAATTTTTTATTTTTTCTTTAAGAAAATATTATTCAAAAACTTGTGTCATACATTTATATACTTTTCCAGGCCATGTTGTAGTATTACAATAACAAGTACCAACACCTGTAATAGTTGCTCCTCTATAAAGACTTGCTCCTGGTGTTAAATATTTTTGTCCCAACAATTTAATCATTGCTTCAAAACCTTGTTCATCTGTTGCATATGGTATTAATTTCCCACCACTCATTAAACTAGAATAATTATGTGTGTTCTGATGTTGTTTTGCTGAACACCAACCTGATTCTATACCACATATACCTAAAACAAATATTTCATTTACATTATATTTTTGGCAACATTCCCATATCCAAGCAGCATTTTTTTCTAATATTCCTGTTCTATCATATTTCATATTTGTAACTAATGTTACGAAATCCTCTTGTGACAATCCTGTTGTTTTAGATACATCCATATTAAAAGAAATTTTAACTTCACTTAATGGGATATATGTTTTTAATTCTTCATAATCATTTTGTGTGGTTTCATTCATTTTTACATATACAGGATTTACATTTGATCTTTCGATCATTGAACGGCTTGAAACTATATCTATCATATCATTTCTACTTGCCATTTCTATTCTATCTTCTTGTATATTCTGAACTTTTGTAGTTTCCTTATTCTCGTTATTGTCTTTTGTACCGTTTTCTGTATTTTCTGTATTTTCTATATTATTATTCTCATTTATGTTAGTATTTTCTAATTTTTGAATTTGTTCATTTTGTTCTATATTTTCAGTAACACTTTTATTAGAAGTTTTTAAAATATTTCCATTAACATTATTTAGTATAATTCCTATAATTGTAAAAGTTAATAAAATAGTTATTACAACCATCATAGTAATTAATACTTTTTTATTTTTCATTTTCTCAACATCCTTTTTTTAATTTTGTCAAACGACAAATTAATTGTAACATATTTTGGATTAATTGTCAAAATTTACTTCAAACTAATATGTATTTTTTCTGTTTCAACACCAATTTCTCTACATACTATATTCTGAATTTGAGCAACATCAGCTTCTTCCAATTTTTCTGCTTTTATGATAACACTAGTACTATTATCATTAACAAAAATAACAACATTTTCAAATCCCAAATTTTTAATTAAATTTTCTGCTATCATTATTGAATTTTTAGTATTATTAATACTGGTAATTTCTTGAGTTGAAATTGTTTTCTGTTCTGCAGATACTGTTTGACTTTCTAATAATTTTTGATATGTTTCTAGCATCTGTGAATACATTTTTTCTCTTTCCAATTTAGAGCTTGCAAAATATTCTGCACTCCCATAAGTATTTGCAGATGTTTGTTGAGAGTTTCTATTTAATTCATTAGTGGTACTATTATTTTCTGATGTAGAAACTCCTGTGCCTATTTCACTTTGCAACTCACCATTTGAATTTAATTGTTCTTTGCTTTCATTTTCATTTAAACCATCTTCATTTTGTTCTTCAGTGCTTATTCCATCATTATCATCTACATTATTGCTATTTACTAATTTCGCATCTCCAATTCCAGCCATAGTTTCAGAATTCATTAAAGCTCCTGTTTCAAGAGTATTAGTAATATTAGATGTATAATTCATATAACCTATAGTTATTAGCATTAATGCCAATACAGAAATAATCACTTGGTTTTTTTTCAAAATTTTCATACATTAATCTCCTTTTATTTCTAAAAAATTTTTTAAATTTTTTCATAAAGTTATTGACTTCTCATAATTAGTTTTTCATTTCAAACACCTGAATTTTGTGTGTTGGAAGTCCTGTAGCAGCTTCTACTGCTTGAATAATATTACTTTTTACATTACTATTATTAGCTCCTTTAGCTATAATTACCGCTCCTTTTATTTCTGGTGTTATAACACTACTTGTAACAACTGATTTTTTTCCATTATTTTCTTCATATACCACTTCTTTTTTACTAGAGCTTTCATTTATTGTTCTAACTCCACCTTGTGTATCTTCTTCTTTTGTTATATTTTCTTGAATATCTTCATTATACATTGGTATTACTTTATTAGTTTCTTCATATGTTATTAAAACATTTACATCATCTACTCCATCTAATTTTTTTAGTATATTTTCAATTTGATATTCCAAATTATTACTATTATTCTCAATAATATTGTTATTTACTGTAGTATTTGCTAATACATTTTGTTTCTGTTCTTCTTTTGTTTCTTTTTTGTTACCATTCCATATATAATTAATAAATATTATAGTAGCTATTAAAATTATTACAAATACAACTAAGTTCTCTATCGATTTTTTATCTCCTTTTTTTTCAATTTTTGTTAAGAATTTTTCCTTTAGTCCACTCATTATTTTCCTCCTTTCATTTGTTCATTTTCCTATAAAATATTACTTGTTATTAATCATATTCTTAATTTGCTTCATTAAAGCGCACAAATGTAAGCATTTATTTTGAATATCCTAACTTTATCAGGACTTCATTGCTTATATCGATCTTCGGAGAAGCAAAAATGATATTCATTGACGACGCCCGGTCCATGACCATCTGATAACCTTTGTCTTCGGAGATTTCCTTCACGGCATTGTAGATCTCATCCTGTATCGGCTTCATCAGGCTTTCACGTTTTTTAAACAGTTCGCCTTCAGGACCAAAATATTTACGTTTCAAATCCTGTGCCTCCTGTTCTTTCTGAACGATCGCTTCTTCACGTTTCGACTTCATCTCGGCAGACAGAAATACAAGATCGCTCTGGTAAGTCTTGTACATGTTCTGCGCTTCCTGCTGGATAGCATCCACTTCGTTTTGCCATTTTTTGGAAACCTGACTCAACTGCTCATTCGTCATTTCATAAGCCGGAATATTTTTCAATATATATTCCATATCTATTAATGCAAACTTTTGTGCGTGCCCTGCAAACGAGCAGAGGAACAACAGACAGCTTAAGGCAATAATCTTTTTCATACACATGTCATTTATAGTTACACCTTCTGACTGCAAAGATAAGAGAATTGAAATTTGAAAGTTGAAAATTGAAAATTAATAAGATACAATTAACAATTTAACAGACTTGCCAAGTACGGTGCAAAGAATGCCCAAACGCAAAAAAGACAACCGGAAACAAATCCGGTTGTCTTTTCTATCTCATATTGAACATTCAATATTCAATTTTCTAAAATTCCTGACCGATAATGAAGTGGAACTGTGATCCACCGGCCTTGGTTCCGTTGACGTATTTCTGGAAACCGTATGCCCAGTCGATACCCATCAAACCAACCATGGGCAACAGAATGCGGACACCAACACCGGCTGAACGCTTCATGTTGAAGGGGTTAAATTTCTTGACATCGGTCCATGCATTACCGCCTTCGAGGAATGCGAGGGCGAAAATAGAGGTGGACGATTCGAGCATGAGCGGATAGCGGAGCTCGAGGGTCATGCGGCTATAAGCGTAGGCATCGGGGGCTGAGTTACCGGCAAGGGCACCGTTGTCGTAACCACGAAGACCGATGGTTTCGGTGGCGTAGCCCGATGAATAACCCGACATACCGTCACCACCGACGTAGTAGGTCTCGAAGGGTGACTTTTTATGCTGGTTGTAAGCACCAAGGATACCAAATTCAACACGGGTCATGAGCACGGGCGCTTTGACTACGCCGGCAAGGGCGGTGAAGTTGCGGAATTTGAGTTTCCACTTGTGGTATTCAATCCAGCGGTATTTCTCTTGCGTCTCTTTCTGGAAGTTGGCGCTGCGGCTGTCGGTGGCCAAGTTCTTGTAGTTGCGGCCGTCCCACAATGAATAGGGAGGCGTGGCTGTTACTTGGAAGAGGAACTCTGAACCCTTTCGGGGATAGAAGGGGTGGTCAGTTGAGTTGCGCTGCAGCGAGAGCGAGAGGTTGATGTTGTTACAATTACCATTGGTGATGAGGAAGTACTGCCATGACTTGAGCATGTAGCGGGTGTACGACAATTCGGCCATGAAGGTGAAATAGTCGTCGGGCCAACGCAGACGCTTACCAAAACCGAGGCTGACACCGAGCATCTTTACGTATTTGCCGGGGTCGTAGGCGTCGGTGTAGTAGTTGGAGTTGACACCGGTTCCGTAGAGGTAATTATAATAGTTGTTGTAATAATTCTGGTTAATGTAGTTGGAGTTGATATCGCTCTGCTTACTGTAGAAGATTGAGAAAGAGAGCTGATTGGGTCGCTTACCTCCTAACCAGGGTTCGAGGAACGAGAGCGAGTAGTTTTGGTAATAGGTACCATTGGTTTGCACCTGGAGCGAAAGGGTTTGTCCGTCGCCCTGAGGAATGAATCCGGCTCGCTTGGCACCTCCGCTAAAGAGGTTCTGTACGCTGAAGTTGGTGAACTTTAATCCGACACGACCTACAATACCTGTTTGTCCCCAACCGGCTGAGAGTTCAATTTGGTCACCGCCTTTGGTGGTGAGGGGATAGGTGAGGTCGACGGTTCCTGTCACCTGATCGGGCTTGATATTCTGGAATATTTCGCTTTGCAGGGCTTCGGGGTCGAACTGCTTCATTTGGGCCAAATCCTGCAGCGAACGCTTGATGCTTTCCATCGAGAAGAGGTCGCCGGGCTTGGTTCGAAGTTCGCGGCGAATGACGTTTTCATAAACGCGGTCGTTGCCTGCGATGCGAACGTGGTTGAAGGTGGCCTGACGTCCTTCGCGGATACGCATTTCAAGGTCGATGGAGTCGCCGTCGATATTGATTTCAATGGGGTCGAGGTTGTAGAACACGTAACCATTGTTGTAATACAGGTTACCGATGGCGTCTTCGTCTTGATAAAGGCGTTCGTTCATTTGTGTCTGGTTATAGACGTCGCCTTTCTTCATTTGCAACACGCGTTCCAGAAGGTCGGAATTGTAGACGGTATTTCCTACCCACGAGATGTTGCGGACATAATACTTTGTTCCCTCATAAACGTCGAGGTATACATTTACGTGTTTGTCGTCGATGGATTGTACGCTGTCGGAAATGATGCGGGCGTCGCGATAACCCCATGAATTGAGTTTTTCAACGAGCAAGCCTTTATCTTCTTCATATTTGTCGGCCAGGAACTTCTTGGAGCGGAAGATGTTTACGAAACTTTTTTCGTGGGTTTTCTTCATCGCTTTCTTGAGTTTGCGTACGTGTTCGGGCTTGGCGCCGGTGATGAAGATTTTCCTGACTTTGATTTTTTCGTTTTTATTGATGTCGATGTCGACGAGTACGCGGTTGTCACCGGTTACGTCTTCGCGCTGCACTATATTGACTTCGCAGTTTTTAAATCCTTTTTCTTCGAAGTGCTTTTTAATATAATGTTTGGCGCGGTCGATAATGTCGGTGTTGATTTGCATACCGGGCTGCAATCCGATAATTTTTTCGCAGTCCTCGCGTTCCGACTTTTTTACACCGCTATACTTGATACTCGATATGCGAGGTAAGGCGGTGAGGGTGAAGTGCAGGAAAATTTTATTTCCTACGATGCTGTCGGCGGTTACTTGTACATTAGAGAAAGCCTTTTGCTCCCAAAAACGGCGTACGGCATCGCTGATATCGGGTCCGGGCACTTCGTAAATCTGTCCGACATTCAGCCCCGAAATGCTCAGAAGGTAATCATTGTCGTAGTTTTTTACACCGTCAATAACCACTCCGCCCAATTCGTAGCGTTGGTGATTGGCGGTATAATTGATATCGGGTGCAATTTTCGTTGTGTTGTCTGTTTGTGCCTGCATACTCAGCGTTGCAGCGAGGGCGAGCAGCAGGGTCAAGATGCGTGAACTGTTCATTTGCAGCATGAAAAGGATTAGTGAGAGGGGCTAATGTATAGCGTTTGTGGCTTACGTCAGCAACATGATGACTTACGATTGCATCATGATAGCTTACGATAGTGGGAAAAACGGATGGGCTAAAACTGTATGGCTCAAGGTTTTTGCGCTTCAACCTGTTCGCTCGTCTTGCCGAAACGGCGTTCGCGACGATTGAACCACTCGATGGCTTTGAGCAAATCGGCTTCGTGGAAGTCGGGCCAATAAGTATCGCAGAAATAGAACTCAGTGTAGGCGCATTGCCAGAGCAGGTAATTGCTCAGACGCATTTCGCCTCCGGTGCGAATCAGCAAATCGGGATCGGGCATGAACGAAGTGGCAAGACGACTCGATATGAGTTGTTCGGTAATCTCTTCGGGTTTGATACTTCCGGCTGCGACTTCGGCTGCGATGCGCTTGACAGTGTCGGTAATTTCCCAACGTGAACTATAGCTCAGGGCTATAACCATCGTCATGCCGGTATTGACTGCGGTGCGTTCCTGCAGTCCGAGTATCGACTGTTTCACTACGTCGGGCACACGGCTGAGATCACCGATGATGCGCAATTTAACGTTGTTCTTCATAAACAACTCCTCTTCGAGCGAGGTCAGGATAAGCGACATCAATGCGGCTACTTCGTCGGCCGGCCGGTTCCAGTTTTCGGTCGAAAAGGTGTAGAGCGTAAGGTATTTCACGCCGAGATTTGAGCAAGCCGTGGTGATTTCGCGAACGGCTACCACACCCTGCTGGTGACCCATGCTGCGGTTCATTCCGCGCGCTTTGGCCCATCGTCCGTTGCCGTCCATGATGATGGCAATGTGGGTTGGAATGCTTGAAGAGTGAGTTTGCATAAGCTATAATGAATCGGTACTGCGCTGTAGTGGCGATTATAGTTTGTGTGAACTGGACTGTTGCTGTTTTCGCAAAACAGACTGTACGGTTCCGGAGGGGACTAACCTGACAGAACGATGACAAAGCTGCTTAATCACGATTGCAGGTGGGGCAACGCGGATTGAGGTCGTACGTCAAAGTCAGGGTCAGGGCCGAGTAATGGTCTTTATTTCGGAAACCGGATGATTTAATACCCAAGGGGGCATCGAGTCCGTCGAGTTTATCAGACAGGCTGAAGTGCATCAGCCAGTCGAGCCCTAAGTTCAAGCGCGGAGCTACTTTATACTTTACGCCAAAACCTAAAGGTATGTTGGCGCTGAAAGCTTTGCCCGCCGGTCCGTAGGTCAATCCAAAGCCCATTTGGAGATAAGGAACGATACGAGAATATCCTTTGTAGTCGCGCACATATCCATAGGGCAGGAAATGAAGTTCGTAGAGTGCTGAAAGGTCGTAAATGCCGTCGCTCACTTCGTAGTGCAGGCGATCGGAACCGGGCTGTGAGGGGTCGATGGGGTAAAAATTCTTTATGCCATCGGTTGCACCTTTTATCTGCGAATAGCTGAACTGTGCCTTTACGGCCATGCGGGGATTGAGCGGGAAACGGGCTACTGCCGCTGCGGCCAATCCAATTTTCCCATCCACATCTGTCAGGTTCAGCCCCATACCCACACCTCCGCCTAATTCCAGACGGTAAACGGTTTCGTCGTTTTGCGCTGCGGCGTGCAGACTGCAAACGAGGGCTAACAGACAGATTAAATAGCGCATGATGATAGGAAATGAAGTGGGAGGTTGCTTAAAATGCTAACAGTTTGAAGGATGGCACGCACAGTATAAAGCTAAACTTCGAAGGTTGTAGCTCCTACCGGTGCCCAAAAGGAATCATCGACGCACACTGCGGTCGAAACGGGTATCTTCCTGTGCCCATCCCAAACGGTTGATGCGGCCTTTATATACATTGCCTGTTCCGCTGCACACCACCCAAACGTAATGGTCGGCATCAACGGCTACGGCCAACGAAGTGCTTTGGGGCATAGCCGGATGCTTCATGTCGTTGGGGCGCCAGGTGCGTCCATAATCGCGGCTCACATAGAAAGGAGCTACTTTACCCTCGGCAGTAAGACCTGTAAGTACTACAGCATCGTCGTAAGAAATGAGAGTGGTATGGGTTAAAACGGGGCAGGCATACTTGCCCAACTCCTCGGTTTGAGGCAGGTTAATCCAGGGGTAAACATAGTCGCCCTTGCGGTCAATGTCGCGTTTCCAAACACTGGCTTTACCTTCGCGCGTTCCCGTCAGAATCACGCTTTCGTACGATTCGTCAACACGTGATTTCTGCAGCGAAGCGCAGATATTTTCTGTAGGCAAAAAGTTGCCTTCTTCCATCGAACTGGCCACCCACACGGTTCCATTAGCTGTAGCAAACAGGCTGTTTCCATGAACAGCATAAAGACTGTCGATGCCTGCGCCCGCCAGTGCTGTCAGGTCGGGAGTACCTTCAATGGGCGTCCAAACAGCAGGTGCATCGGCAGAGGCTGTCATGAGGCGAGTGCCGTTGAGCGCATAGAGTTTTCCGGCAAAGTACTGTACAGATTCTACATGAATGGGGGCATTGAGCTGCTGACTGCGGCTGAAATCGGGCGTTTCAGTAGATGAAACAACAACTTCGGCAGTTCCGGTCTGCGTTTTACCAAACACCAGGAGCTGCTTACCACATACCACTGCACGGCTTTCGGTATAATGGGCAGCCGCATTGTTTGCAGCTCCCTCACTAACGGTTTGCCAGGCAAAAGTGTCGGCTTCTTCGCGATGCACGCGAATATCAATGGTATACTGACGGCTAAATTTGGCGCCGGCAGAATAAACTGTGAGTACGCGCGGTACGGTAAAATCGGTACTGTCGGATGCCACAAACACGGTATCCTTACCCGTTATCATACTCTTCAGCGAACCGGTACCCGAAGCATTGAAAGTAGAAAAGGTTACTTTCGACACATCGGTACCAACGGGCAGCGAATCGAGATTGAAAATCAGGTTATTCTTCTGATCTATATGCATGGGATACATCGTTCCCGTCACAGTTACGACATAAGTACTGTCCTCGCCCTTTGAACTGAGCGTGTGGAGCGTACGCTGCAAATTTCCCATAATCACGCCCGAAACCAAACAGTCGCGCGATAGCTCGTAATCCACATCATTGCTGGTATCGCAACCCACAAAAGCTATGTTCAGAATCAAGCTCAGCAAAAGAGCAAAAAAGGATGATTTTTTCATATTAGGGTAATAGGAGTAAACTGTATTTTATTCAACCGGGGTATAGGCAATGCGTCGTGCAAGTTCAGATAAATCAATCCTTGTTTCCTTACAGCCAAACAGATGATAATCAAGGCTATTCATCTGAATCCATCATCCATTCAGCCCATTATCCCGACCGACACCGACGCCCGAATTTCTATTTTTACACCACGTTGGCAAGCCGGTGTATGCATTAATTATTCTGCCGTGGTAACAGAAGGTAAGGCTAAGTGCATGCAGCCAAAACAGCAACGCACAACCCTGCCACTTGTTTTCAGCAAAGTGCCATTCTATACCACGACTAACTTACTAACTTGCAAAAGTACGCACAAAATCTTGATTGGCAGTATTTTTCAGTTAGTTTTCTTTGGTTTTTAAGTTTTCTTGTTGAGCCAAGGTTTTGACTCAGTCGCAAAATCGTGTGGTAAAACTCAACAACGCATCCCGGGTTTCAGACAGGCCTACCTGTCTTACTTTCTGTTGTAACAAAATGTCAAAGAACGCTGAATGAATCAATAAGGAATACTGTTTTTTCATCTGTCAAGGCTCATGTGCAACTTATCAATGCAGCAGTGCAACCTTTATTGTTATTGCAATGTCAGTGCAAACCGAATGCAGAGCGATGAGAGCTTGCTCTCAAAAGCTATGCTGAGGTGCAGCCTGACTTCGCTATTGCAAAGATACAACGCGCACACCCCGAAATCCAAATTTTTTCGTCGCCTAATATCGCACCACGAAAGTTTTCCACACCCTAAAATCGGCATCGAACCCTTTATCTACGGGCACTTCCGCGCATTTTCCACACGCGAAAAAAAATGAAATCGGGATATAACTTTTTATCTCATGCTGATTATCAAAACGTACGAAGCAGCAATGCTATGCCTCACCTAAATGCTACTATTCCACACCTATTACTACTGACCCAAGGTTTACGCAAAACTCTACAGAACAATAATAAAAGCCAGAATTTCTGTCTGTACGAATAAAAAAAATGCGACTTCAATGATTTCCATCATCGAAGTCGCCAATATGCGGGTCACCTTTTGGGTGTTTCCCTCATGAGCAAAGACACTACTCGGAAATGCCTAAAACTCGATAATTCTTTCCTTAACAACCTTCTTACCCGAGTATCTATTTTAACCTATCTATGAATTCTAACTCAGTATGTGACGCTATGTAACTTAATACAAGCAGCATGAAACCAGACCTACAACGGGGTTGGAAGCAAAACAGGGAAACTTGCATCGAATTGGTAAAGGAGCATTTAAGCCTCAGCACCGTCAAACGGTGTTCCTTGTTACCAGGTGTTCATCTAATCTGAAAGTGCGCCTGATTTCGATGCGTGAAATAGTTTAGTTTTGTCTTCGTGTTTTGTGTTGGTTAATGAGTGAGTCACCTCAAGGTTTCCCAGTCTGAGCGATGCTGTTCTCTGCTTGCTCTAACCGCGTCGATGTATATATATATTGTATAGACGATCTGAAGACAGCGCGAAAAAATGTATTTAAAATAAGCGGTGCGAATGTATCGCTGTTTGCTTGATTTTAGTTACATTTGTCATGGCTATTGCCAGACCGCATAACTGTCGTTTCATTTTCACGATGCAAAATTATGCAGTTTTCCGCTACCAAGCGCCTACTTATGTTGCATTGGTGTGTTATTTTTGAGCAATACAACATTTTTACTATTAAATACATCATTTTTACAAGCTACTCCCTGATTTTGCACAATAAACGACCGAAATAATCAAAGTATCGCATCTATTTTTCTACTTTTCTACCAATCGAAAACTCCGATTTTTTGCATAAAATGGACCTTAGCGAAGAAACCGGACGTTCTTTTCTAGTGCATAACACATATTATTTTAAGCACACGCAGGATTTCAGTTCACAGTATTCTTGCGGATTATACCTCTGCCACGAATCATGGGCGTAACGAGCATTCTAAAAACGAACCATTTTTTTGACATACACTTATACCTATTCCACAAAGTATAATCTCCAATCACTTTGAACCGAAAAACATTTCACTGCTTCTTGCGTACAAAGCAGATTTAATATATAGGTAAATAAGCACAAAAATAAACAATTCGCCTCGACCTTCATTTCAAAGCGAGAATAGCGTACGTGAAACCTACTTTGATGTTTTCCTGCAAACGCCAATTATCAGTAATTCCGAATTGCTTAAAACTAGCTCGGAACTAATTCAAACAAGCTCGGAACTAATTTTGGCAATCGCGGAGCTATTTTTGACGATAGCCCATCGCGTAGTTCAAACAATGGCAAGCAGATGAAAAATTACGATGTTATATATATTACCACACACCCCATTTTATCATAACCCCATGCTTCGACCTGAGTTTACACCACACACTCAGCATAATAATTCATAGAGCCCAACAATTAGTTACACAATCTCACCTTCTTCCCTAAACCCTTCGCTTTTCTGCACACCGCAAAAAACACCACAAAATACCACGCGCACCCGCCTTACGCGCCTGCCAAACTACCCCATTTCGACCTAAAAGAAGAAAAATCAAAGTTTTTTCAAAAAAAATCCACAAAACATTTGGTCAATTCCAACAGACGTAGTATCTTTGCACTCGCAAACCACAACCAAGGCCTACAGCCAAAGTTTAGGAGAGATGGTAGAGTGGTCGATTACAGTAGTCTTGAAAACTACCGTACCGAGAGGTACCGGGGGTTCGAATCCCTCTCTCTCCGCTGAAATAAAAACGAAGGACTTCACAAAAGCCTTCAAAAAGTCATTCAAAGCACCGTATATCAGCTGATTACGGTGCTTTTTTATTTTTGCGCCCCAACAAGGTGAAGGCCTGAATGTAGGGTTTAGCCTTCAAAGTTCGGTCATTATTTGCTACATTTACTGCTACACTTTGAAGACCCCTCAAAAAAATGTAGCAGTGACCGAAAAATGAAGCCCATTTTGAAGCCTATAAAATCATTGATTCATAACTGATTATGTAGAACTTTGTAGCCATGGTGCTACATTAAATTTGAGTCGTTATGAGAATGATTTTTAAAGTGTCGTACTATGTACGTTCAAACTACGAAAACAAGCAGGGAAAGTCTCCCTTGATGATCCGGATTTTCCTGAATGGTGAAATGCTGAATGTCGGTTCTTCCGGTATCTACATTGACAAGAAGCTATGGAACAATTCCACCAACCGGGTAAAGGGGCGTGGAAGCGAATCCTTGAATCTGAATGCTCAGCTGGACAACATCTCAAATTCGCTGCAGATGATTTTCAAGAAGCATGAATTTGAAGAAGACCTGACCCTTGACAAAATCAAGAGTATCTTTTTAGGCAAGAACAAGGTCAAGACTACGTTTGTCGAGTTCTACGACAAGTATCTGGAGGACATCAAAGCACAGGTTGGTGCAGGGAAAAGCATTGCCTTGTATCACAAATATTCGGCAGCCCGAAGCCATTTTGTGAATTTCCTCCATGCCAAATACGGCAGAAAGGATCTCATGCCGGGTGAACTGACGCATCTGATTATCCATGATTTTGAAATATACCTGAAGACAGTGGTTTCCCTGAAGTCAAATTCGGCTACCAAGACGCTCAAATTCTTCAAGACCGTGGTCATCTTTGCCCAGAAGTGCGGCGTGATGACGCACGACCCTTTCTTGAACCACCACTTTCACCTGGAACCGGTGGATCGGGGTTTTCTTACGGATGAAGAAATACAGCGCATCATGCAGAAAGATTTTGAGATACCTCGGCTTGAAATGGTAAGGGACGTTTTTATCTTTTCCTGTTTCTGTGGGCTTGCCTACATCGACGTGGCTCACCTGACGCAGGAAAATATCATCACCCTTGATAACCGTCCGTGGATTATCATCAACCGTCAGAAGACCAATGTGCAGAGTAATATCCCTTTGTTGGAGATACCTCAAATGATTCTTGACAAGTATAAAGGAAAGACTAAAGACAACAGGCTGCTTCCAGTCCTGTCAAATCAAAAGATCAATGCTTATCTCAAAGAGATTGCTGACCTTTGTGGAATCAAGAAACGTCTCAGCTACCACCTTGCACGTCATACGTTTGCAACAATGTTGCTCAGCAAAGGTGTTCCCATTGAGTCCGTTTCAAAGATGCTGGGACATACCAACATTAAAACAACACAAATCTATGCGCGTATCACCAACAAGAAAATTGAGCAGGATATGATGCAAGTCGCCGACAAGTTTGATGGCTTCAAAAACTGTTTCATCAATTAACCGACTTGCTTCAGTTCAATCCTTACTTCGAGGGAAAAGACCCGTTACACCTTTACCAAGCCGTATCATTCCAACAGGAAGATACGGCTTTTTCCATATTGTACCTTTCCTCATCCCACTTTTATCCGTCCGAATGCTGCCGGAACAGATTGCCGGAAATAACCAGCACAAACGCAAGCGTCACCAGCTTCCATATCAAGACGAAAGTTTTCTTTACCAGCCATAATGCCAACCGCAGCATTACGCGAATAAGCCAAAGTGCCAACCGTATCAGCAAACCGATAAGAATGCAGACCGGCAACATATATATAAGGAGTAAAAGTTCAAACATGGTCATCTGTTTTTAGTTATAAAAAATCTCTGCCGAGGTAGATTGTTATTACCAAATATACTAAAAATCAATGAGATACGCAAGAAACCATCTGTATTTTATTCGTGTCAATACATGTTTTTTCAACCTCATTTTCTGCATTTTATGACCATGAATTCGGTGCTTGTCAAGCATTGTCACTCTGCAACTTTGAACATCATGTTGATTGCCCGAAGTTTTGAATGTCCAGAATGTGTAGGTTCTACAATACGATTACACCTTATTCTTTTTATCCCTCCGGGTTCAGTTCCATAATTGCCAGTACCATTGTTCTTTTTTCCCTTTTATCACAGAACGCATGTTTACAGATTTTCATTGCTGAATGCTCTTTTCCTTGTGTTGTCATGGCTATTTGGATGACAAGCAAATATAAACATAGGTTGAATAAAGACTGATGCCATAGCTATATTGTCCTATTGTCTTTCAGTTAATGGTCACATGGCAATATGATTGCACATTCTTCTGTTTACAGATTTGTTGTTCCTCTGTCTCTTGTTTCACTCATTATGAAAACTGTGCAACACCAATCAAACAAGCGCAGGATGATACAGCCATGTAACTGGCATGCCTCCGACAGCTAAACTTCAAACCTTGTTTCTATAGCCACATGAACAACCGTCAGTTTCTACTTCATGCTTCGTGAACATTTCACCATGATATGGATGAACAAGGAGTCAATGAACAGGAACTTGGAAAACCTTTGAATGCAAGTCCCAGAATGCTTGATACACAGGTGAATTTGACAGAAGATTTTCTCTCAGAAAGATGTTGTGCATTTTTGCGCTTCGCAAAATTTTGCGGTAATTTGGGTCTGAAATCATCCCGGAAGACATCGAACTGCGTTGCATATGGAGCCAAGCAAGTTGTACCCTTGTCATTACAAAACAAGTTTTGTCCTCACAAGGGTAACTTGCCGACTGCCGTGCAGCGGAGCGATGTGCATCGCTGTTTCGCTTCGCGAAAGAGGTGTCCGGGAATCCGAACAACTAAAGTCAAGGCATATGAAAAACCAGCGTACCAAAGTATTTCAGTTACGGCTTACCTCCGATGAATTGCTGAATCTGAAGGAAAAAGCCGTTCCCTACCAGTCTGTGAGCAACTATATCCGCAAAGCAGTTGAAGAATTTACCCATGTGGATGTCAAACAACAGATTGAGATGATGCAGGACTTGTGTGCATTTTACCGAAAGTTCCAGAACGAACTGTCCTGGGCTGGCAGCAACCTGAATCAGTCGGTCAGACGGGTCAACGAACTGGCGGTTGCCGGACTGCTGTCACCCGGTTATGTGAATGAAGTCTTGCTCCCTTCGATTCAGGATGTACAGAACATCTTGAAAAGGATAAAGGATGACTTGGAAACTTTGAACAACAGAACACGGCTGATTAAGTAAAGGTAAACGGATATTTTGTATTTGGGTGTGATGAATAGACTAACCTGTATCCAGTTTTACAAGCGACCGGGATTTTTAGTCTGTCTGGTCCGCAACCCCAAGTTTCATGAATCAGCAAACAAATATATAAATTATGATAGCAACCATACTTCCCGGAAGCGCAGACTTCCATGCAGTCGGTTATAACGAACACAAGGTCTATAAAGGAGTGGCCACCCTGCTGGAGATGCAGAACTTCGGTGGACTGGATGCCTCGGAACATCCGACCGCCAAACAGCTGGTGCAATTTCTCCAGTTCTACAGTTCCCAGAACAGCCGGATTCAGAAACCGCAGTTCCATGTAGCCATTTCCTGCAAAGGCCATGAAATGTCGGAACAGCAGTTGCTTGATTTCGCGCACCAATATCTGCAGGAAATGGGGTATGCCGAGCCCGGACAACCCTGGCTCATCTATGCCCATCACGATACAGACAACACTCACTTGCACATTGTGACTTCGAGAGTGGCGCCCGACGGTCGCAAGATACAGCATGACCATGAACGTAGACGCTCGCAGGCGGTCATTGACAAGATACTCGGTATGGACCGGCAGCAGAAAACAGACAAGGACATAGAGGCTGCCAAGCAGTACAGCTTCTCCTCCTTTGCCCAGTTCAAGGCCGTGATGGGAACCATGGGCTATGAAGTCTTCCAGAAAGACGGAAACGTCTTCGTCAAGCAAGGCGGCCGAATCCAAAAGAAACTCCCCCTGACAGAGATTGAAACTCTATATAAGAAAGGTTATCAGGACAAGGCGCGCAACCGACAGCTGAGAGCCTATCTGAAAAAATACCGGGACGTATGCGCTAACAAAGAGGAACTGCAGAAGGAAATGAAGAAGAGCTTCGGCGTGGATGTGGTCTTCTTCGGCAAGAAAGACAAGCCCTACGGCTACATGCTGATTGACCATGCCAACAAGACGGTCATTCATGGGGCCAGAGTCCTTGCCGTAGAAGAACTGCTGGACTTTGCTACTCCCGAACAACGCTTTGACCGGATAGAAGCATTTATAGACCAGCTGCTGACCCTCAATCCCAAAATCACTCAGGGAGAAATTTTCCAGAAACTCAAGAAACAGCGTGCCTATATAAAGAAAGGCGTCATCTACTACGATGGCCAAAGCAGACCCTTGCCGCCTTTCATGGCCAAGGCTATTGACCGGAACAACCGCATCAGCTTCATCGAGAAGTTCCGTCCGCAGAACGAAGCCGAAGTGGAAATGCTGTGCAAGGTATTCAAGGTGGACCGGCCAGACCTGGTGGACATCTCCACGGAACGTCCTCCCAAGTATGCCGATTCCGTCGGCCGTCTGCATGAAATCTTCAGTAATCCCGAAGTGAAGTCCCCCCGCAGCGCCATGTATCAGGAAGGCTTCATCATCCGTCAGGTCGATGATACCTACTATGCCATCAACTTCAAGGAACATATTCTCATCAACCTGAATGAAGAAGGCTTCGATGTGGAACGGGTGAAGAAGAAATCCAAAAAGCAGAAGCGCCAGGGTGTGCCGTTTAAGAAGTCCAAGAAGAAGACGCTCAATCCAATCAAGAGTTTGCAGCGGAAGTCCCATCAAGGACTGGGCAAGCTACGGAAAGAAGGTATCGGCAGTCACAGCGCCAACCGCGAATGGGAAGTAGGGAAAAAGACCGACTACGATGAGGTGGATGATGGACGTTCATTAAAGATGTAAGGAACTTCTGGTCCTTTGCGGAAGAAGGAAACACTTGCTTAAGGGAAAGTAACATTGTTTTAATCATGCAGATAAACGAATATTTGTTAAACAGGCTATGGCTATAATCCGTAACCGGACAACCAATGGGGACCACTATTTTTTTGAAAGACTTTCATGGGACTGCCTACTGCAACCAATTCGGGCATATAGATTGAAAAACCCAGGTTCATCCGACTTATTTACCCATGTTTCTGCAATCTCAAGCACATTGATGTTGTGCATTTAGGTTTTCAATATCTCTGCACATATTTTTGCTTGCAAATTTAACTCAAACGAAAAACAACATGATACAGACCCCTGTCATAGTAACCTTTGCCAACCAGAAAGGAGGAGTCGGAAAGACAACTCTTTGTGTGACCTTTGCCAATTACTTGGTGACGAAGGGTGTCCGTCTGGTAATAATCGACTGTGATTTCCAGCACTCGATTATGAAGTGCCGTAAGACAGACCTTAAAAAATATGGAGAGGAACAGGTGCCTTACGAAGTATGGGCTTATGAACCGGATGACAAGACGGCCATGACCTCCCTGATTGAAAAGTTGCATAATGATCCGGAGATTGATGTGGTGCTTATGGATTCACCGGGAAGCTTGAAAGCGGAAGGTCTGGTCCCCATGTTTGTCAATTCAGATATTATCGTTGTTCCTTTCCACTATGATTTGGTGACCGTTCCTTCCACAGCCAGTTTTCTGCTTTTTCTTGACAGACTTCGTCAGGTAGTTGGAGACCGTATGAATGCACAGCTCTTCATCATTCCCAACCTCAATGACAACCGCGTAGGAAAGCGCTCAGAACTGATACTTTGGGACAACACACGGGAAACTTTTTCTAATTACGGTTATGTAACCGGGAAAATACCGAGGCGGGCTGATATGGAGCGGTTCAGTACAGTGGCTGCACTGGATATGCAGATTCGTTATGTTGGCAATGTTTTCGACAAGATCTATTTCAGCATTTTCGGCAAGGTAACTCCAGTGAGGGAGGCAAAGCTTACCGGAATACAACTGACGGATAATCTTAATCCGAAAATAGGCAAGAAAAAAAATCGGGAAGAAGGTGTTACACATATTGCCATGGATGAAGATGGAAATGAAGAAGAACGCGAAGCAGGAGGTCTGTCTGCTGATACAACCGATAAGGAAGAATCGGAATATGAATGACGAGATTAAATTTATCAGTAACCATCAAATAACATAGCGCATGAAAAAAGACATTCCGGAAATTGGTGACTTGACACAAGGCATCAATGATTCTGACATTATCCTGACGCACAAGTTGCCCGAAATGTTGGAAAAATCATCCGGCCTCCAGGATCGGACGAATGGTACAAGTGAGAAGAAAACGGAAACTGACGGAGAACCTATCCATCTTTCTCCCTCAAAGGAGGTGGAAGATTATTGGACAGGATTTCTGAAAAATTTGGAAATCTCCGATGAAAGTAATGTCAAAAGCGAACGACTGGTATGCAGGCTGGACCGGGATCTGGCAGACTCGCTGGATGACTGCAACATCCATAACCGCAGCCGTTCGGATATGGTCAATGCCATTGTCCGTACATTCTTTGATATTTACCTTCTACAGCTTGTGCCGTTTCGCAGAGAAAAGAAATCATTGTTTACAAATTTCAATCAAAAAGATTATGAGAAAGAAAAGGACTAATTGGACAGAGCAGAAGATTGCGGTTCTTATCCAGCTCTATCCCATAGAAACAACCCCGAGAACCGCAGAGGTTTTGGGTATGTGCGAACGTGCTGTAAAAGAAAAGGCCCGCAGCTTGGGGCTGAAGAAAGCGGTCAAAAGCCGTTGGATGGAGCATGCAGATTATGTACGCAATCATTTTACTCACCGGTCTTATGCTGAGATAGGCAAGGAATTGGGAATTTCACGGGAATATGCCCGGCGCATTGCTGTTAGAATGGGATTGAAGCGTACTGCGTTGGAGGATTTTAAGGTGCTTTCACGAATCCATTCTGATATTATGCGGAGGGAAAGACGCAGGGTTATCTTCGGGCTGAGTCCCATCACCCGCATCAAGGTTGTGTCCAACCGGGCACGGGTAAGACTCCGTTCATGGCTCAAGTCCAAAGGCTACATTGCCGGAGAGGAATACGGTATCCTTTATTATACGGATGACCTTCACCGGATTCAGGAATCAGAGTTGAGAGGAGCCAAACTGGGCTTCCGCTTCCTGCCTTATCCGTCAGAGGAAACCATTGTATTGTCAAACCTCCTATAACTACAGCTATGACCTACGGACAAGTAATCTTAATCCTCTTTGTGGTCTTGATAGGCTACTACGGCTTTCTGATATTCATGGACATCCAGCATCTGAAGGCAGCCGAGGCAGCAGCGCAGGAGAATCAATCCGAAGAGGAAATAGACATCACGGATGAAGCCCGTTCCTTCCAGCCCCAGCAGGTGATCCGGGACGATAAGAAGAAGGAAGAGGAAAAGAAGCAGGAAGAAGCAGGGAATGAAAATGATTCCAACACGGATAAACAGCAGACAACATCTGATGAACAACCGAATGAGAATGCTTCTTCTAAAAGTGGTGAAGATGTTCCCGTTTCGGAAGAAACATCTTCAACGGAGAATCCTTCATCCGAAACAGCATCACAGACTCAAACAGCTGAGCCGGATAATGCGGATGCCACATCAACTTCTGATGCTACGGATGAAGATGAAATTGAAGACGCTACCCATGCGGATACCGAAACAGTCCCATCGGAAGCTGAAACTTCGGCCGGATCCAACTTCTCACCGAGCTACCGGGAACCCATCCTGACAGACGGCATCCTGGTGGATGACATCTTCAAAGCCATCGACCAGTTGGCCGAAACCGGTGAATGTGACCTGGGTACCATTATCTATCACTGCGAAAGCATGCGATATGCCGGGTAATACACCCGATACTACTTGGACGAAAGTCCACCGTTCCTTTAGCGACCTCTGATACTTGAATGACCTCTGTTTCTTTGGCGACCTCTGTTCCTTTGGCGATGAAATCCATTATCAAAGAAATATACAATGAAACAACTCAATTAACTCGTATGCGGAAACGAAAGCATCTTCCGCTCTATCCAGCGTTCTTCTGAAAAAGCAGTCAACCGCCTTATGGCCTGCAGTGTGGTACAGAAATGCCTCATGTTCATCTTTACCCTTACGGTATCGGTCGGTGAAGCGATGGCAGGCAGCAAGGGAGCCGCAGGCTTTACCAAAGCCACCCAGGAAGTGAGTTCCTACCAGACTCCGGTGTCAAACTTGATGAAAGCGATTGCAGCCGTTATAGTTTTAGTGGGAGCTTTTAATGTTTATTTTAAGATGCGTGCGTCCGTAATGGTTGCGTGATAAATACTTCTTTGGCAAGAAGTTAGGATAGTGTTCCATGTAGAATGGACGGTCCAATTTTAGTAATTAACCTCTACTAACATGTAGATAACAAAGATTAACTGTATGTTTTACAACATCCTAATCCCATCAGCTATACCCTGCGGAGAAATCTATAAGGGGAAAACAGCAGGCTGGAAAAGTGGCAAGTCGGCGAACTGCAAAGCCGAGACGCAGCTGCAAGGGATAAAGACTGACATGAGGATGAAGCCTGATTGGTTTAACGATAATCCAACGGTATTTGAAGTGACTATGGCGGAAAGCAGTTACATACGCCATATTGCGGTACTGTGCCAACCTGCATTTATTGGTACAGCAGGAACTTGCCGCAACGTAACCGCAGTAAGCGGAGAAAAGGGTGTAAGTCGCATCCGACAGTCAGTCGTGCCAACAGTTATCACGCAAACTAAACGGAGATTGCCTAACCCGAAATGCCAACTGGCTATGAACAAAGGTTCTGAATATTCGGTACGGCAACGGAGTTCCCATAGTAGTCCGAGGAAGGGAAAGCCTTCTACATGGCGAAGGGGAACAGTTATTGATTTCAATAGTATTAACGGATAACGTGAGAGACGTATGAGAAATCCCGAGATAATATTGAACACTTTAAGCTCACACAGTAAAGTTTCAGACTATAAGTATGAGCGTATCTACCGTATTCTCTTTAACGAGGAAATGTTCATGCTTGCCTACGAACGGATTAAATCCAAACCCGGCAACATGACTCCCGGTACAGATGGTCTTACCATTGACGGAATGACTATCGACCGCATTGGAAAACTCATTGAATGCTTGAAAAATGAGAGCTATTCTCCCCAACCTGCCAAGAGAGTGTACATTCCCAAGAAGAACGGAAAGAAACGTCCTTTGGGAATCCCTACTATCGAAGACAAGTTGGTGCAGGAGGTAACTAGAATGATTCTCGAAGCCATTTATGAAGGTTATTTTGAAAGCACTTCACATGGATTCAGACCATTCAAAAGTTGCCACACAGCCCTCATAAGCATCAAAAAGACATTTACCGGTATGCGGTGGTTTATAGAAGGAGACATCAAAGGCTTTTTCGATAATATCCACCATGAAACACTGATAGATATTCTGCGGATGCGAATAGCTGATGAGCGTTTCATTCGCTTGATATGGAAGTTCCTAAGGGCTGGCTATCTGGAAGAGTGGTATTTTAACAAAACTTATTCGGGCACACCCCAAGGAGGGATAGTCAGTCCCATATTGGCTAATATCTACCTTGACCAGTTCGACAAGTACATGAAAGAATATGCCACCCTCTTTGATAAAGGAGAAAGCAGGAAGATACGAAACGAATACATGAATCTGAACATGCGTACTGTAAACAGGCGAAAGAAAAGAAAGGCTACTGAAGACCCTGTCGAAGCAGCCGCTCTTGATGCAGAAATCAAACAACTTCAGAAACAGTTGCGGAGTATGCCCGTAAGAGATGAGATGGATGAAAATTATCGCCGTCTCAAATATGTAAGGTATGCTGACGATTTTCTTATCGGTGTGATTGGTTCAAAGCAAGAATGTGAGAGAATCAAAGAGGATATTACCAACTACATGCGTGATAGACTCAAACTCGAACTTTCAGCAGAAAAGACGCTAATTACCCATGCAAGGGAAGAAGCCAAGTTCCTTGGCTATCGGATAACCGTAAAAACCCTGGATGTGATGAAAAGAAACTGTAAAGGAATCCTTTCACGAGCATTCAGAGGTAAAGTTCAATTGTTGCTTTCATCGGAAACGGTAAAAGACAAGCTGATGAGCTACGGTGCTGTGAAATTCACAGAACAAAACGGTAAAACGGTATGGCTACCACAGTCAAGAAGCTACTTGATAGGTATGGAAAGCCACCGAATCCTTGCAAAATTCAACCTTGAGATAAGAGGATTCTACAACTATTATTGTATAGCTGACAATGTATCTGCAACCTGCTCAAAACTTGGTTACATCATGCAGTACAGTCTCTACAAGACATTGGCACAGAAACTTAACAGTACTATGCCGAAGATTGTAAGGAAGTACAGAAAGGACAAGGAATTTAAGATTGAATACACCGATAAAAAGGGAAATCAAAAATACCGTGTCCTATACAATGGTGGATTTGCGCAAAAACAACCTAACAAAATGGCTGATTGTGACAACTTGCCTCACGTTAGCTTCCCGAAACGTTCATTAGCGGAACGATTAAGAAGTGAAATCTGTGAGTTGTGCGGCAGACACGATAAGCTCATCATGCACCATGTTCGCACTTTGAAATCTATCAATGACAAGACGGAATGGGGTAAGATAATGTTGGGTTCACACCGTAAAACTATCGCAGTATGCGAAAGTTGCTATACCAAGATAAAAGAGAAAGAACATGAGAAATAAAGTGCATTCAATAACGGAGAGCCGTATACATGGAGACATGTACGTACGGTTCGGGGGCAGGTTTGGAGAGACCTGCGGCAGTAATGCCGTAAGGCGCTCTGAACCGAGCCTACAGAACGGCGACCAGGATGTCAAGAATATCTTAGCCCTCCGAAATACGTTTGAAAATACAAGAAAGCAAATGAAAGTAAATACTCTAAGTATCAATGCCTTAAGCGATAATTTGAATTTTCCGATGTTAGCCAAACTCACTCTTAAAAAGACATAAAAGACTGTTTCTTGTTTCCGTTTTGTTT